>VFSW01004522.1_pt1 | contig 20719 bp, 20 predicted proteins | sample 5358111 | NCBI WGS metagenome assembly VFSW01 (sample SAMN11554181, study PRJNA540505) | mine drainage metagenome | isolation source: sediment from site ElyBrook_90M | place: USA: Ely Copper Mine, Vershire, VT | collected 2017
CGACGCTCTTCACGCAAGAGACGTGGGCGCTCGCTCGCAAGATGTGGGACGACGCCCTCTCGATCGGTGAGGTTGCGGGCTTCCGCAACGCGCAAACCGTGGTGATCGCGCCGACCGGCACGATCGGCCTCGTGATGGATTGCGATACCACCGGCATCGAGCCCGATTTTGCGTTGGTCAAATTCAAGAAGCTCGCCGGCGGCGGTTATTTCAAGATCGTCAATCAATCCGTCGACGTCGCGCTGCATCGCCTGGGCTACTCGCAAGATCAAATCAACGCGATCGAGGCCTATGCCAAGGGCACGGGCACGCTCGCCGAGGCGCCGCACATCAATCGTGCGACGCTCAAGGCGAGCGGCTTCGACGAAGCCGCGCTCGATGCGATTGAGTCGCAATTGGTTGGTGCCTTTGAGCTGCACTTCGTGTTCAATAAGTTCGTGTTGGGCGAGGAGTTCTGCAAAACGCAGCTCGGCCTCACCGACGAACAGCTCAACGATTGGAGCTTCTCGCTCCTTCGCGACGGGCTCGGCTTCACGCAGCAACAGATCGATGAGGCCTCCGCCCATATCTGCGGTCGCATGACGCTGGAGGGCGCGCCCTACCTCAACGACGAGCATCTCGCGGTGTTCGACTGCGCGACGCCGTGCGGCAAGTTCGGCACGCGCTACATCCGCCCGCTCGCGCACATCGAAATGATGGCCGCGGCGCAGCCGTTCGTGTCCGGCGCGATCTCGAAGACGATCAATCTGCCGCAAACTGCGACGATCGCCGATGTGAAGGAAGCCTATCGCTATAGCTGGGAGCGCATGATCAAGGCGGTCGCGCTCTATCGCGACGGTTCGAAGCTCTCGCAACCGCTTGCCGGCAGCTACGTGCTCGACGGCGATACGTCGGTCGAAGACGAAGTCGAGCAACCGCAGGCCTTCCAACAACCGCTGCAGATTGCGGAGAAGCTCGGCTATCGCTATATTGCCAAGCGCCGCCGCATGCCGGAACGCCGCAGTGGCTACACGCAAAAGGCCGTCATCGGCGGGCACAAAGTCTATCTGCGTACCGGCGAATACGACAACGGCCAACTCGGCGAAATCTTCATCGATATGCACAAAGAAGGCGCCGCATTCCGTTCGCTGATGAACAACTTCGCGATCGCGGTGAGCCTCGGGCTGCAACACGGCGTTCCGCTCGAAGAGTACGTGGAAGCCTTTACCTTCACGCGCTTCGAACCCAATGGTCCGGTGGTCGGCCATGCCAACATCAAGATGGCGACCTCCCTACTCGACTACATCTTCCGCGAGCTCGCAGTGAGTTATCTCGGTCGCTACGACTTCGCGCACGTGCAGCCGTCGATGGAGATGGATGCGATGGGCGTGGAAGCCGAGGAAGAGTATCTCGCCGAAGAAGCCGGCCCAACGAGCGTTCGTCAAGCGGGCGTCGCCGAACGCTTCCACCCGGTCTCGCCGCATCTTCGCCCTGGTACGCAAGCGCAGCCCGAAGCGAGCGCCGTGTCGGCTCCATCGGCGGCACCCGCGCAAACGCGCGGTTCGGTAAGCGCAACGGCAACCGCCGTGCTCTCAAAAACCGAAGCGGTGAACGCCGCCAAGGCCAAAGGCTACACGGGTAACGCCTGCGGCGAATGCGGACAACTCACGATGGTGCGAAACGGCGCCTGTGAAAAATGCGACAACTGCGGCGCCACGAGCGGATGTAGTTAGAAAGTTAGAACCATCCATTGTTGCACTAGACGAAATTCATCGTTCATTAATTGCGAAAGAAGAGCGCGTCGATCTCGGCGCGCTCTTCTTTTACCAACAGAGCGCAGGTAGAGGGTGATTCCCCCATCCCCTTGAAGCGCCTCAAATGTTTCAACCGTGGTCGTCGATCGCACAGCGTTACGACGGCAGCGATGAGCCAGCCCTGCTCGCGCTGCAAGCAATCGCCAACCGAATTTCAGCAAGCCCGTATTTGAGTAGACTCGACGGTTGGACCTCGATGTTTGATCTCTGCATCTCGCAACACGTTAGTGACCACAGCAATCCTTTTTGGTCGCCGCACATCCGTCTAGAGCCGAAGTCTCGAGATGCTATCGAGTTACGTTACGTGGATACGCTTGACAAGAAAAAGCAATGGCAGCGAACTGTTGGTGCCGATGAAGCATATTCTCGTCTCCTCAAGTTCTTCAAGGAGCTGCATTGGTTCGACATCCCAATCGAGCAGCTCGAAGCGTAAGCGGGACGGCCCTGTGAACCTCGAGGGACATCGGGACGGCGAGAATACACCCTAGTTGGAATAGGTGCGCCTTACCAGTAAACGCTCTGGTGCCACTTTACACTTGAAAACGCGTAAACGGTATTTTCGCTGCGACACAGGTTACTGTTGAATATTTCGCAGAAGAGCCTCTTGCAGTGCTCGATCACATTTCGCTGGGCGTGAGCGATCTGCAACGCTCGATCCGCTTCTACGATGCCGTCCTCCGGCCGTTGGGCTATGTGCGCATTTGGAGCGACGACGACGCAGCAGGCTACGGACTTGCGGGATCCGACGACGCGCTTGCCATCAAGCGCGAGGCAAAAGCCTCGGGCGCGAGCCCGCGCTTCCACGTCGCATTCAGGGCAGTGAGCCGGCCGGCCATAATTGACTTCTACGAAGTCGCACTCAGTAACGGCGCTACGCCGGATGGGGAACCCGGGCTGCATCCGGAGTACGGCGACGGTTACTTCGCCGCGTTCGTGCTAGACCCGGACGGCTATCGCCTAGAAGTCGTCTTACACGAGTGACGCGAAGTTAGGAATGTTCGCTCAGTAGCGACTTGATGAGCCAGACATTCGATGAATCAGTTGCGTCCTCGATGCGGAACGCGAACCGTTCGAGGAGCCTGACCGATGAGAGATTGCGTGATTCGACCGACGCGCGGACGGTGGGAACATCTAACCCCTCACGCAGGAAGTTGAGCATCGCACCGATGGCATCGCTCGCAAGTCCACGTCCCCAAAATGAGCGCCCCAATATATAGGCGATATCTGCGTGAGAGCGCGATATCGGCACGGTCGCCTGGACCAAACCGACGAGCTGACCATCCTCACGTCGTTCCAGCGCCCAATTTAGCCAAAGCTCTTGTCCGTCCGGGCTGCGGCGACTCTCCAGACGCGAGTAGCGCTCGCTCAATGCGGCTAGCGTCTTCGGTGGTTCCTGCTCGGTAAAACGCCATAGATGAGCGTCTCGCAGTATTGGAAAAAGCGCGTCGGCGTGCTCTGCGGTAAGCGGACGTAGAATCGTGAGTTCGGCGTTTAACGTCGGGCAGTAATCCACGATGTCGGTCACACCCTCGCATCCGGCGAACGTGCTAGCACGACATGGCCTTTGACGGACTCTAGCAATTAATGACGGATTGGCGAGGATGCCAATGTTGCCCGATAGACTCGAGGGCGCGGTGGACCGCCTTCAGTCTTAATCTTGAGCTTGAAGCAGCCATGACGCATCCCATAGTACGTGCGCGATGACGGGAAAACAAGCAGTCGCGCGTAGAATCTCCTACCCTCCGATGGCGCAGCAAAAGCTTGGTCCCGTTCATAAACTTCCCGCAGACCTCCGCAAGGCCATTGAGGCTGACGCGATTGCGAAGAGCGTCTGGGAAGATATTACGCCGCTAGCCCGCAACGAGTGGATCTGCTGGGTTACCTCTGCGAAGAAAGACGATACGCGCACACGCCGCATTACGGTTGGGCTTGACAAAATGCGCAAAGGTATGCGTCGTCCTTGTTGCTGGCCTGGCTGCCCGCACCGTTAAGCTCGAGCGATCTTCGATCTTGCCTGCAGACTCACTTGGAGGCCGAACGATAGCTTGCTTTACCAGCCCCACTGCAATTGAATCGCGCCGCGGCATTTCACCCGCCCGTCGACGTTCACTTCGCTCGGCGTACGGTTGTGCGAAATCACATCGTTCTCACAATCGACGCGGCTCGGCGCGGCTTGCACCACCGTTCCATCGGCCGCGACGATCTCCCAGACCGTCACCAGGTGCGGCCGTGCGACAAGATATAAGAACGTCACGAGCGCAAGCGCCCAAAACGTTATCGCCACCGATCGGAATGACATGCATCTCGCCTTTAGACCGAGGTCGGCCTGGCCCCTTCGCGCCGTTTTTCGGCGGCGCTGCGCGAAGACGTCGGGGAGCATAGCGAATCGCGCAACCGCCGCTTAGACGGGAACCGTCCCTGACTCAGGCGGGTTATGCGGCCCATGCTAGCTACACGTAATCTTGGCACCGAAGGGCTCGCAGTTTCCGACATCGGCTTGGGCTGCATGGGCATGAGCTTCGCCTACGGTCCGGGCGAGCGAGATGACAACGAATCGATCAAGACGATCCACCGCGCGCTCGAACTCGGCTGCACCTTTTTCGACACAGCCGAAGCCTACGGCCCCTACACGAATGAAGAGCTGCTGGCCCGCGCACTGGATGGCAAGCGCGATCGAGCAGTGATCGCGACGAAGTTCGGCTTCACATTCGGCGCGGACGGCGCGACGAACGGGGTCGATAGCCGGCCCGAGCACGTGCGCGAGGCGGTGGAGGGATCCCTACGCCGGCTTAACACCGATCGCATCGATGTGCTCTACCAGCATCGCTTGGACCCGAACGTGCCGATCGAAGAAACGGTCGGCGCGATGGCCGAGCTCGTGCGCGAGGGCAAAGTGCTCTATCTCGGGCTCTCGGAGGTCGGTGAAGAGACGATTCGCCGCGCGCATTCCACGCATAGGATCTCCGCGCTCCAAAGCGAGTATTCGCTCTGGGAGCGGAACCTCGAGCCGACGATCATTCCGTTGCTGCGTGAACTCGGCATCGGCATCGTGCCCTTTGCGCCGCTCGGTCGCGGCTTCCTAACCGGTGCGGTGAAGCGCGCGGAAGAGTATCCCGAAGGCGACTATCGCCGTGGCGATCCGCGCTATCAAGGCGCAAACTTCGATGCAAACATGCGCGCCGCGTCGATCGTGCGGGAGATCGCGTCACGTCACAGTGCAACGCCCGGCCAGATCGCGCTCGCGTGGCTATTGCACAAAGGACCGGATATCGTGCCGATTCCAGGCACCAAACACGTCCGTTATTTGGAAGAGAATGTCGGCGCATCGAAAGTGCATCTGAGTGCCGAAGAAATGACAACACTCGACGCGTCGCTCGCGCCGGGTAAAATCTCCGGCCCACGCTACAATGAGCGGCAGGCCGCAATGATCGACCGGTAACGAAATTAAAAACCAGCTGTGGGCATGGTGCAAAAGGCTCACGTAACTAGCACCGCCGCTACCAGGACCGCGATGATGCTCTCGACAAGGCAGCAAAAACCGGCTCTGTCGCGAACTTGTGCAATCGATGTCAAAGATCGCGTTGCTCAGGTTTCAAGCGGCTTTATTCTTCGCTTTTTCAGGAATGGTTTCAGGAGCTCTAGCCTTCCCCGCGAACCCGACCGCGGCTCAGATCCTCGACGGTTGGAAAAAATATGCGGGGCTCACCGAAAGGAACACGCGCGTGAGCGCGGCCACGTTCACGGTGGTCACGCACGGAGTCTCGTTTGTTCGCACCGTGATCGCGATGGCGCCCAATCGCGTGCTCCTAGAGAACAGCATTCCCGATCAGGGGATCACCGAGGTTTATGGATACGACGGGAAACACGCTTGGTGGGCGGATGCGCCCATGGCGCCCGGCGCGGCCGGGCCTTCCGACACTTCTGATATCCTCTCGAGCGTCGCCTATTACAATTATGCGATTCTCTTCAGAAATCGCTGGAAAACCAAGCCGGTCCGCGTTGGCGACGCACGAATCCTAGGGGTTTCCTACTATGCGATTCACGACAACGCCTACGGCGGCCATCCCTCCGACTCGATGCTCTTCAACAAACACACGTTCATGCTCGTTGGACTTTCTTTTGGAGATTCGGCGAGGATATGTACGAAGATCCAACGCCGGTCAGGGATCGCTTACTGCGCAACTAGCATTATGGTTGAAAAGAACAAACCGGTTGGGATCAGCACGAATCGTCTCCTCGATGCACGTTTCGTTGAAGCTTGGCAATTCGATGCACCTGAAACGCCTTACGATTCCACTACGTCCTGGCTTCTCGCTCGATATGGAGCCGCGATCCATCGGGACCTAGTTCCACAAACCCAGATGCTCGCGGGATCCACGACAGCGTACAGTAACGCGGACGGTCATCGGGAGTGGTCGCACGAGTGGAGCCTTCGCACGGAGCGCCCGACGAGCTACAACCTTGTGGAGGCCAGGTCCAGCGGGGAGACGGCGACCGCCGCATTTGATGGAACGGTCGGGGCATACAAGACTTTCGCCGGCGTTCGGGCAGATGCCACCTTCGAATTCTCCGTTGATGGCATGGCCTACAATCATTGTGAGCTCTTCTCCGACAAATGCGGCGTTTGGGTTACCAGAACCCCAAACGTGCGCATTGGTGCCGAGACATTCTATACGCTTAAGGTCACGTCGCGTACCAATCCGGCGGCATGGTACACGGTGTACCTAGACCCGAGAACGTTTCTCCCTCGGCAACTTGGTTTTGCTCACGACATCCAAGTGCATCTCGACGACTACCGTGTTGGCCCGACGGGCGCTTTATTTCCCAGCACCTGGACGTACTATTTCTTCCTGTTTCACTCCAACCTCACAGATGTGCGAGTACTGTAATCATGCGTCAACGCCTCTCCTCTAAGAACCCCAAGCGCTGCAACGTCGTGGCGCGCCCCGTGCGTTTTGCGCTCTCCGTTACCGCATTGCTGTCGTGCCTGCTGTTACCCCATCCAATACGCGCCGATGCGCCCTCAAATCAAAGCCTCTCCGCTGCCGAGATTCTCGCTCGAGCTTCCAAGGCCGAGAACATATCCAGCGCACCGAACGATACCTCAGCGATCGAGTACACGATCTCGAAGGGGGGCCTCACAGAGATTCAAACGGTCCTGACGAAGGCCCCGGACCGAATCCTTATTAAAGATCAGATCGCGTGGATGCACCTCACGCGATATCTCGGTTATGACGGGCAAAATGCGTGGATTTCCTTTGAGCCCGCTGGTTCGGGGCTCGCCGCCCCATCGCTACGCACGTACATCCTCTCATTAGCCGCGTACTACAATCGATCGTCGATGGTCAAGCATCGCTGGCCGACGGAAACGACGCGCTTGCCGGACGTCACAATTAAGGGAAAAACGTACTTCGCAATCTTCGAGCAGCCGAAAGGCGCGACACCCGATACGCTGCTCATAGACCAAACAACCTTTAGAATCGTCGGGGGTATATTTGATCCGGGGCATTACGACCTATGCCTCCGTTTCTCCGAGACCAATGGAGATCGATATTGTGCGCTGCAGGCGCATTTTCACGGTGATGAGCAAACGGGATCGATTACCACGCGGGTTCTCGACGCGCACGCCGTCGAGGACATGCAATTTAGCCACGCCACCGACGAAACCGATACAACCACCGATTGGATCATCGCGCACGCGCGCGCGGCCGTTCGCGCCGGCGACAGGCCCCAAGCATTCGCTCTTCAAGGCGCTGAACTGATCGGCAGATACGATAACGGCCCCGAGACAACAGCGGATTGGACCTTGACCACCCACCCGGCAACGGGATTCTCAATCGACCGATTGTTTGGGAACAAGAGCGATAAGCTTCGCAAGGGGGACTCGCACTTCTATGATGGGCGGCCAGTGGGGACTGACCCGGCGGAGTTCGACAAGCGTCTTTACGGCCTGGCCTACAACCGCTGCGAGTTATACGCCGTAGCTTGCCACGTCAGCGTCGCACGTATCCAAAACGCACGGCTTGACGGCAATCTCGTCTATACACTCAAGGTTACGTCCACCGATCCTGGCGGCGGTTGGTACGTCATATTTCTCGACCAATCGGACCTACTTCCGCGCGAAGTCCTTTTCCCAAACGGCGTCACCGTTCAGTACGACGGCTATCACCCGGAAGCAAACGGCATCCCAATACCCGGGACGATAAAATATGGATCTCTTAAAACCTATGAATTGATCACGGCTATTCGACCTGGAGAGTGAGAATGACGCACGAAATACGAGTGAAACCCAACCCGACCTTTAGCGAATGGGCGCAAAGCCTAAACATGGTTTTTAGCCATCGCGGGCCCGCTATCCTTATCCAGGCGTTCCTGACGCTCTTTGTCGCTGGATTAACGATGACCGTCATTGAAACGCTGGGTACAGCGGTTTCCGCCGTTGCAATCCTAGCTGCCGTGTGTTTCGCTATGTATCTCATACTGTGTTCGTCGCTAGCGACATCGCGGCGCCGCGCCATCTTTCAAGCGCTTAAAAACGCGACCAGGAGTTATATCTTCTCGGACGAGTCGATCGTCACCGAGAGCCAAGCTTCAACCGAGAAATACTCTTGGGATGCTCTCCTTCGCGTCACTGAGACCACCAGCACGCACGTTCTCATTTTCGCAACGTTCGATACTATTTGCATTCCCAAGCGCGACATTTCGAGTGACGAGGCCACCGCGTTCGCCGCGTTACTTCAAAGCAAACTAGATAGCCGCGGCGCGAAGAAAGTACCCTAACGCAGCCCACGCCGCATGACGTCTCGCGTGAGCCAGGCATTTATATCGCGCATCTCCTGGTCGCTGATTTCATGCGCGATCGGATAACTGCGCGTTTCCAAAACGGCGCCGCTGCTTTCGCGCAGATACTTTGCACTGCGCGCAACGAGGTCGGCCGGAATGACCCGGTCGAACGATCCGTGCCCGTGAAACAGACGAACGCCTGCGAGACGGTTCTTGGTCATCGCTAAGTCCGTGTCGAATGGCAGGGTGCCGCTCAAAAGCACGGCGCCCGCGTACCGGGCCGGCTCATCTAGGAGCAAGGCGCTAGCCATCGCCATGCCCGCGCTAAATCCCAACAGATACACGTCTTGCGCCTCCGGCCGGCCGTTCGTAAGGGAATCGAGCCACGCTTGGAACCAGGTCAGCGAAGCGCGCAAACTCTCACCGATATAACGGCCGGGCGTGCGACTCTCGCTCCAGGTATAACCGCCCTCATCCGTTGGTAACGGCGCGCGCACGGCCGCGATGGCAAAGCGGGAATCGATCGCGGGCGCCAGCTCGAACAAATCGTGCTCGTCTGCGCCGCGACCGTGGAGCAACACCAAAAGCGGCGGGCGTTTCGTTTGGCCGCCCTGCGCTTTGCGCCAGCGCACGATTGGGGACGAAGCGGACGGCGACAGCGGAGTTAGTCGTCCCGTTCGGCCGACTCGACGACCGGATCGCCGCCCGGCTCTATTCGCACGGCAAACTGGATCGGACTGCAGCAGATCGGACAATCCTCAGTAAACCGTTGACGGGCACCGGCCGTCGAATCGACGCCGACGTGGCTTTCCTTCCCGCAGTAGGGACAGGTGTAGGCTGCATCGTGTTCGAGTGGCATTTAGCGCTCGCCCTCGAACTCATCGAGCTCGGGCTTATCTTTGATGCTCAAGCCGAGCGACCGGTGGTACTGCTCGCTGGTTGCGAGCGCAGCCTCAATATCATCGCGAATACCCTGTTCGGCGAGCAGGCGCCGCAACCGCTCGCGGCTCTCGCGTAACTCCTTGGCATAGCCTTCTAAGACCGGGCCGGGCAGATCGGGCGCGCCGAGCGGACGACTGACCCACGCCTCCATCTTTTCGTATGCGGCTCGGCCGCGCTGCTCCGCCTCAGCCAACTCATCTTTATAGCTCCTCGACATCGCTGGTATCTTACACGCGCTGGCCGCAATATCTCTTAAACCAGTCGATCGCAAGAGCGGCTACTTTGGCCAGAGCGCCCGGTTCCTCGAACAAATGGGTCGCGCCGGGAACGATCGCGATTTGGTTACGGCAACGCAGCTGCCGTTGCGCGTCGCGATTCATGACGATAACCGCAGCGTCGTCCCCAGCGACGATGAGCAGCGTCGGGGCTTTGACGCGCGATAACGCTGCGCCGGCAAGATCGGGGCGTCCGCCGCGCGAGACCACCGCGCTAACCCCTTCGCCCAGTTCCGCTGCCGCAACGAGTGCCGCGGCGGCTCCCGTACTTGCTCCAAAATACCCCACCGCGCGCTTGCCCATGATCGGATCGCCTTGCATCCATTTCGTCGCTGCAATCAAGCGCTCGCCGAGCATGGCGACGTCGAAGCGATATTCGGCCGTGTCGCGATCGATCCGCTCTTCTTCCTCCGTCAGCAAATCCATCAGGAGCGTCCCGAAGCCGGCGGCGTTGAGCTGTTGCGCTACAAAACGATTACGCCCGCTAAAGCGACTACTTCCGCTACCGTGTGCGAAAACCACGATCGCCGTAGCCTCGACTGGAATCGACACCGTAGCGCCGAGACGACCGCCCGCAATCTCGATCGCCACCTCGCGCTCCTGCAGTGTGAGCGTTCGATTCATAACGCGCTCGGATAGGTCTCGGGCGGTTCGCCCGTCACCCAGCGTTGCGTCCGCTCGAGCGGCTCGACCGCGCGCGTCACGTCGTAATGGTAAACGGCGTCGAATTGATGCAGTAGATCGGAAACGAAATAATGGCTGAAGATTTCCGTCTCGGGTTTATAGATCACGCCGATCGCCCGCTCGCGCGCCTGCTTTGGCAAATCGCTCAATCCTGCGCGGTGATCGCGCAACGGTAAGAAGAAATTGGGAACGCCGAGGCGATGGAACAACCCCTCATAGCTATCCGCGCGCCCGGGGCGCACTCGTTTGCGCTCTTCCGGCTGGTGCCACTCCGAGGCGGCGGTGACGGTGCCGGAATACGTCGTGAACCCGACGAGCACGCTGTCACCGACAAAAATTCTACGCGCCATCGCCCCGATGTTCGTTTCGTTGCGCAGCGACATCGAGGTCGCGCGCGCGTCGCCGACGTGTGAATTATGCGCCCATACGACCACCTTCGGTGTCGTACCGTAATGCCGCCCGAGGTGGTCGCGTAACCGATAGAGCGTATCGATCATGTGCGCGTCGCGCAGGTTCCACGTCGAAACCGACTCGTCGACCATGGCGCGGTAGTAGTGCTCGGCATTGGCCACGATCCGCGCGTTCTGTTCGGCATAGAAACATTCGTCGGCGGCGACCACGCCGTCGCGCCTCGCGTAGCGGGCCGATTGGTCTTGAATATCCATCAACGTGGCGAGGACATCATCGCGACACAAGGGCGCTAGGCCCGTCCTCGTCGCGAAACCGTACTGCTCGGGATGTTCTTCGTAGGGTTCGAGGCATTCGTATCGGCGCCGCGCGGTCGCCGCGGCCTGCGGATCGACCTTGTCGAGATATGCAAGCACGGCATCGATCGAGGCGTACATGCTGTACAGATCGAGCCCGTAGAATCCCACCTTAGGACCTCCCGTGGAAACGCGGTCGTTATATTCGCGAAGCCAGCTCACGAAATCGAGGACTTCGGCATTGCGCCACATCCACGTGGGGAACCGTTTGAATCCGGCCAGCGATTCGACGGCCTCTGCGTCGTCGTCGGCACCCTGGACGTAGCGATTTACGCGATACGCGTCCGGCCAGTCGCCCTCGATGCCGACCACGGTAAAGTTCTTTTCGACGATCAGTCGCTTAGTGATTTCCGCGCGCATGCGGTAGAACTCGTGAGTGCCGTGCGTCGCCTCGCCAATGAGCACGACGCGTGCGTTACCGATGAGCTTGAGCAGCGGCTCGATATCGCCAGCGGCGCTTCCCGTGAGGGGAATCAGTGCATCTTTGAGGCCGACCGAAGCTACGCTACGTTCCATTTTTTTGACTCCAAATCTGCAGCGCGCTTCAAGAAGGCGCGCACTTCATCGTCGCTTACCTGATCGAAATTCCGATAATGATACCCCACGGCTCCAAAATCCGCCGGGGTCCGTGCGCAGACGACCTCGTCCGCGTAAGCGCGTAGCTGTTCGCACGTTTGCGCCGCACCGACCGGCACTGCGACCACGATTCGCGCCGGTTCTTGCGCGCGCAGCGCCTTCACGGCTGCCGTCATCGTGGACCCCGTGGCGAGGCCGTCATCGACGACGATGGCGATCTTGTCTTTAAGATTCGGGAAGAAACGATCGCGCCGATACAACGCCTCGCGGCGATCGAGCTCCGCGAGTTCGCGCCGTATCACTTCCAACAGTTCGTCGCGCGACACGCGCGCGATACCGATTAACTCTTCGTCGAGAACGTAATGGCCGCCCGACGAGATCGCTCCCATCGCGAGCTCGCGGTGTCCGGGGACGCCGAGTTTGCGCACGGTGAGCACGTCGAGCGGTGCCTGCAAGCGCAGTGCCACTTCATAACCTACCGGCACGCCTCCACGCGGCAGTCCCAGCACGACGACGTCGGTGCGGTGCGCGTATCGGGTAAGGAGCGCAGCCAATTCCCGCCCGGCTGCCGCGCGATCTTGGAATGGCATGGTTCGGGCCCTCTTCGACATCCCAAGCATAGCGAGCCGCGAAGAAGGCACCGGGAACCTCCCTTCCCAGAGGCTTCTCCCCCGTTCGCCCACGTACAGGCTGCAAGGGCCGACGCCTCTAGAGCCCCTCGAGCTTCTTGAGCGCCGAGCGATGAAGCCGCGTGACGTGGCGTCGCGAGTATCCGAGACGCTCGGCAATCTCACCGACCGGCGTGTCGAGCTCGTAGATCTCGCGGATCACGTTGCGCTCCACCTCCGTCAGGAGCGCTAGGGCAGGCGCGATCGAAAGGCGGTCGACCTGGTCGTCGATCGTATATGAAAGAGCGCGTTGTTCGCCGGGCGCGAGGTCTTCCGTATATCGCACCGCCGAACAATACCGATAGCGATAAATCTCATCGGTTTGACGCTCGGAGAGCTCGAGCCGGGCGGCAATCTCTCGCCGCTGCGGATCGCGCCCGAGCTCGCTGCAGAGCTCGCGTTCCGCGTCGTTCCATCGTCGCTCCATTTCGCGAAGCCGCCGCGGCGCGCGCACGCTGCGCTCGCTATCGCGCACGTAATGCATCAACTCGCCCAAAATCAGCGACCACGCGTACGCGGCAAACGGCGCGCCCTGCCCCCGATCGAAACGATCCGCCGCCTTAATGAGGCCGATCGCAGCCACCTGCTCGAGATCGTTGCGATCGCTCCCGTTGCGCATAAATTTGCGCGCCGCGCGATGACACAGGTAGCGGTGACTGATGATAAGGCTTTCCCTGTCGTCCGTTCGTTCGAGGCTAACGCTCACTATTTAATGCTCCCGATGATCGAGTAGAGCGGTATGATGATCGATGCGACGATCGTTCCGACGACCGCTCCCATCACGACGATGAGGATCGGCTCGAGCACGCTTCCAAGAGCCGCGAGCGACGTCTCGATGTCGATTTCGTAATAGTCCGCGATTCGCAGCAACATCGCGTCGAGCGATCCCGTTTCTTCTCCAACGTGCGCGAGTTGCAGGAAGAGCCCATCGAAGAGACCGCTGTCGTTTAGCGACCTCGTGATCGGATCGCCGACACGGACCGATGCGATCACGGTGCGAATACAGCGTGCGTACACGGCACTCGCCACGACGTTTTCACTTGCTTCGAGTGCCGCGATTATTTCCACTCCGGCTCGCAACAAGGTTCCGAGGGTACGCGCGAACCGCGCGATCGCAACCTTGCGCATCAGGGAACCAAACACGGGGAGAGCCAGCAACACCGCGTCCAAGCGGTACGCGCCGCTCGTCGAGCGCTGGGCGCCGCGTAAGCCCAGGACGAGCGCAAGCGTTCCAAACGCTGCCCCCAACCACACCCAGGGCGATTGCAACGCATCTCCCACGACGATGAGGATCCGCGTCGAGAGCGGAAGCGCGACATGCATTTCCGTAAACATCCCCGCGAACGCCGGGACGACGGAAGCGACGACGATCAGGATGAGGGCAAGCGCGCAGGCCGTGACGATGGCGGGATACGCGAGTGCCGCCGCGACGCGCTTCTTCATCGCCCGATCACTTTCCAACAGTTGCGCAAGTTGCTCGAGAACGTCGTGCAGCACGCCGCCGAGCTCGCCCGCGCCGATCATGGCGATCCAGAGCGGTGGAAAATTCCGCGGCCGGCGCGCGAGCGCCGCCGAGAGCGTGCTTCCGCCTTCGATATCGCTTGCGACCGATCTCAAGGCTTCGCGAAGGCGCGCGTCGCGACAGCGGCCGGTCGTAACTTCCAGCGCTCGCTGCATCGAGACCCCCGCTCCGATGAGCGTCGCAAAGGAACGAAAGAACGACACTTTCGCTGCGGGATCGATCGTCCCGAGCGCGAGCGCGCTCGTCGCGGCGCCTCGAACCGTCTCCGCCCGCTCGAGCGAGGTCACAAATAGCGATCGCGATCGTAAATGATCGAGCGCCGCCTCGACCGAATCGGCGACAAACGATCCCGCGACGAAACGACCTGCATCGCTGCGCGCGGTATAGGCGTATAGCACGCTCATGCGCTCGCCGCCTCCGGATCGACCACACCGCGCCGCACCAAGTCTGCCAAGTGTTGCTCGTGCGTTTGCATTCCGGACTGCCGACTCGTCGAAATCGCGTTGCGCAGTTGATGCGTTCGCCCGTCGCGTACGATCGCGCGAATCGCATCGGTTGCGAGAAGCACTTCAACCACCGCCCGTCGGCCCTCTGCGTTCGCGCGAGGAACCAGCCTCTGGCACACGATGGCGCACAGCACCTGCGATAGCTGCGAACGGATTTGCGCCTGTTCGGACCCGGTAAATGCGTCGATGATCCGATCCACGGTTCCGGCCGCATCGCCGCTGTGAAGCGTCGTCAACACGAGATGTCCGGTTTCGGCGGCGGTTAGGGCCGCTTCCATCGTCGCGCGGTCCCGCATCTCCCCCACGAGCAAAACGTCGGGATCGGCGCGAAGCGAACCGATGATAGCGCTCGCAAACGACGTCGCGTCGCGGCCGACCTCGCGCTGGACGATCGAGGATCGTTTGCTCGCGTGCCGATATTCGATCGGATCTTCGATCGTAATCACGCGTCGGGCCGACGTTGCGTTGATACGATCGACCAGCGCCGCGAGCGAGGTGGATTTTCCGCTTCCCGTCGGGCCGGCGAAGATGATGAGCCCACGCGTTCGATCCGCGAGCGCGGCGACGACCGGCGGCAGGTGCAGCGACTCGAACGACGGGATATCGGCTTCCAGCAGGCGCAGCGCGAGCGAGAGCCCATCGCGGGAACGATACCCGTGCACGCGCAGAGCGCGCGCGTTCTCGTCGGCCCAAGCAGCGGAGACATCCTCTCCCGCGCGAATGCGCGCGACGGCATCCGCTCCCAAGAGCGCTTCGCCGATCGATTCGATATCCTCGCTCGAAAGCGGGGTTCCGCAAAGATATTCGAGCCGGCCGTCGACCCGCAGTGCAGGCTCGAGCCCCGGAACGAGGTGAATGTCGGACGCCGCGCGCAACGCGGCGAGATGGAGTACGTCGACGAGGCGAACGCGCGCGATTGCGTTCATCGCGCCGGATCCGCGGCGACGAGCACGCGTTGGAGTTCCGAAACGCTCGTTTCGCCGCGGAGTACCCGGCGAATTCCCTCGGCAAGCATTGACTCGTATCCGCGTTCCGTCGCCACCGCCGCAATCGTCGCGCATGACGAACCGCACGCGATGGCTTCGCGCAGTTCGTCGCAAACCGGGAGATATTCGAAAATCCCCGTCCTGCCGACGTATCCCACGCCCGAACAACGCTCACAACCCTGGGCTTCGTACACGGTTACCGGGTGGCGCAGCCCAAGCTCAGCAGCGGCACCCGGCGCCAACGCGACGGGGTACCGGCACGTACTACACAACTCGCGCACGAGACGCTGGGAAACGATGCCCGAGAGGCCGGCGGCAATCGCCTGGCGCCGCATTCCGAGTTCGCTCAAACGCTCGACGGCTTGGACGGCGTTGCTTGCGTGCAAGGTCGTCATCACCAGCTGCCCGGACAGAGCCGCCGAGATCGCCACTCCGGCCGTTTCTGCGTCGCGCATCTCGCCCACCATGATCACGTTCGGATCGGCGCGTAAGAACGAGCGTAAAGCGCTTGCGAAGCTGAGCCCGGCCTTGACGTTCACCTGGACTTGCGCGATTCCAGCCATGCGGATTTCGACCGGATCCTCAACCGTGCAGACGTGTTGCCCCTCGACGTTTCGTTCCGCGAGCGACGCATAGAGCGTCGTGGTCTTTCCGCTTCCGGTCGGCCCGCACACGACGACAAAGCCATGCGGTGCGTGCACGAGCCGACGGTAGCGCTCGAGCAGGGCGTCCGGAATTCCGAGCCGGTCTAATCGCGGAACGCGCGCGTGAACGTCCAGAAGCCGTATCACGAGCTTTTCACCGGCAATCGTCGGGATCGACGACACGCGCGCGTCGATCGATCGGCCGTGCTGAGCGATATGGTAACGGCCGTCTTGCGGTTGGCGCTTATCGGCGATATCCATTGCGGCGAGCAGCTTCACGCGCGACACGATCTGCGCGAAGAGTCCCGGAGAAAACCGGCGGACCTCGGTGAGAAATCCGTCAACGCGCTGACGGGCTCGACCTCCATCCTGCGTCGGCTCGAGGTGAATGTCCGAAGCGCGAGCGAGTATCGCCGCTTCTTGCAGGCGATCCACGGCATGAACGGCGGGCGGATCGGCTCCGCGTTCGGTCTGTAGGACGTTCTCCTCGAGCAATAGCGCACGAGGCTCTGTTGAAAGAGTCACACCCAACCCTTTGCGAGAGTACGTTCGATACTACGAATGCGCGCCACGGCGGCACCCGTTTGCTTGTTATCGCACGAGCGAAACAAAATTGCAATAAGGTCGAAACGTCAACGGCCTTAATGTCCAGCTCGTCGCATCGCGGGGCACTATCCCTGAGCTTCGATCGCCTTTCGCATCTGGACCCAGCCGCGGAAGTTCGCGTGGAAGGTAGTATCAGTACTAGGCGTCGCCACGTGCTCGAAGGGGCTGAGGTGACGTTCGCCCAGCAGCCGCTCGCAGAGCTCGACGTCCTTGGCGATGTCGCGCCGGCCATCGTGCGTGAGATACGATACGCGAGCGCAACGCGCCGCGCTGATCATTTTGAGATCTTCGATCGGAATGTCGCGCTCGTCGTCTTGCACGAGTGGTAAATGCCACTCGCCTTCGGTGAGCGATCGCGGTGTCGACGTAGCGAATGCAGCGCGCATGGATTCCGCCGCCGCGCGAATCTCCGGCTGTGCCGCGGGCGAGCATCGGAGCAAGAAGAAATTATCCCACTCGGTCGCCGTAACGATCACCGTATGCCACATGTATGGTTCGAGCATGCGGTTGATCACTTGTTTGTGCACGTTGAACTGTTGCATTACGCGCACGTGTTCGACGGCGCTATCGCGCGCGCGCAACCATTCACGTTTGGCCTCTTCCGCTTGCGCGGGCGCGAGCGATTCGCTCGCCGACATCCCTGGTTTATTCACGCCCCACTCGAGCGGCATCGCCGGATCCTGCAGCACGCGTTCGATCATTCTATTCGTCGGAACGGCCCTGCTACTCGCCGAATTTTTTGAAAAAACGCGGTGCGTGTTAAATTCGCTCAAAACAAAACGCGGGAAGCGAACTTCCAGCGTTGTGAGGCGGATGCCCGCGGGGCTCGCCGAATCGGCGAGCACCCGCGCGCTATATCCTTGTTCCAAGATATGCGTTAGCCGCGATAGCGCAGGAACGCGGGGACTTCGATGTCGTCCATGTTCACCGGCGTGACCGAATCCAGCTTGCCGGTATCGAACGCGTGACCGCTTGCGTGCGGGCGATACGCGCGCGGCGCGCCGAATCCCGCCGCGAGCACCGTCACGCGAACTTTGCCCGTCATCGTCGGATCGATCGACGCGCCGAAGATGATCTGCGCGTCGGAATCCACGGCACGGCTGATCATTTCGGCCGCTTCGTTCACTTCGTACATCGCCATATCGGGGCCGCCGGTGATATTGAAGATTACGCCGCGCGCGCCTTCGATGGTGGTCTCGAGCAGCGGCGATGCAATCGCCTTTTGCGCGGCGTCGGCCGCACGATGCTCGCCCGTACCCTCACCGATGCCCATCATGGCTGAACCCGCGTCGGTCATGATCGTCTTCACGTCGGCGAAGTCGAGGTTGATGAGACCCGGCTGGGTGATGAGGTCGCTGATTCCCGCGATCCCTTGGCGTAGCACGTCGTCTGCATAGGCGAAAGCTTCGTTGAGCGGCGTGCGCTTCTCAATCACTTGCAAGATGCGCTCGTTCGGAATCGTGATCAGCGTGTCGACCTTCGATTCCAGCTCGGCGATCGCGTGTTCGGCCGTTTGCATCCGTTTGCGTCCCTCGAACGCGAACGGCTTCGTCACGACGGCGATCGTCAACGCGCCGGATTCGCGCGCAAGCTCCGCAATAATCGGCGCGGCACCGCTGCCCGTGCCGCCGCCCATGCCCGCCGTGATGAACACCAGATCCGCGCCGTCGAGCACCAAGCCCAAATCTTCGCGCGAGGCTTCCGCGGCTTCGCGGCCGAGCGTCGGGTTCGCACCCGCGCCGAGGCCGCGCGTTTGGCCGTTTCCGATGTGCACGGTGTTCTCGGTCAGCGAGTTGCGCAGCGCCTGCACGTCGGAGTTGACCGCATAGAACTCCACGCCGGTCAATCCGGCGTCGATCATGCGATTGACGGCATTGCAGCCGCCGCCGCCGACGCCGATCACCTTGATCGCCGCGGCATGTTCGGGTTGAAAGCGTCGTGCGTCAGCCATATCGGTCTTCTCCTGTGCAGCTATGAATGAAAGTTGGTCCGGGTCCCTATCGGTCATTTTTAATTCCAGAGATCCGCAAACCAATTGCGGATTTTATTCACGAGCGATCCGCCGCTACGGCGCACGCCGTTGCTCGACTCCATTTCGCCGTTCGCGCCAAAGAGCACGAGCCCAATTGCCGTGGCATACTGTGGTTGAGAGAGCGCATCGGTAAGGCCGCCGATCGCCGTCGGCACGCCTACGCGCGTCGGGAGACCGAAAACGTCCTCGGAGATCGGTCCTAGTCCCGGAAGCAGCGACCCGCCGCCGGTGAGCACAACTTCGCCCAATACTAAATCGCGCGGAACGTTTTCGATAATCTTGTTCTTCGCCATGCGCAGCGTTTCGATGACGCGTGGTACGACGATTGCTTTGAGCTGTTGCGTGGTGACGTCTTTGGTGGTGCGTCCGTCGAGTCCGCGCACGCTGAAGGTCTGCTCGCCATCCTCGGAAACGCCCGCGCCGTATTGCTTTTTCACTTCTTCCGCTTCGCCCAGCGACGTTTTTAGACCGAGCGAGATATCGTTCGTAAGGATGTTCCCGCCGACCGGAACGGTTGCCGTATAAATGGCGCTGCCGAGCGAATACACGGCGATATCCGTGGTGCCGCCCCCAATATCCAACAGCACGACGCCAACCTGCTTTTCTTCCGCGTAGAGCGTCGCCGCCGAACTTGCGAGCGGCTCGAACACGAGGCCCGCCGCTTCCAACCCGGCGCGATGCACGCACTTCAAGACGTTCGTGATGAACGTCGAGCCGCCGGTGATAATGTGCGTGTCGACTTCGAGTCGTCCTCCGGCCATACCGACGGGATCGGCCACGCCTTCTTGCCCGTCGACGGTGAAGTACCGCGGCAACGCGTGAATGATCTGGCGATCGGCCGGTAGATTGATAATTTTGCTCGCGTCGATCACGCGTCGCACGTCGGTGCTCGCGACTTCACGATCTTCGCTCGTCGTCGCCACGACGGCGCGATTGTTCGTGCTACGAATGTGATCGCCGGTGATGCCGACGTACACGTCGGCAACGTGAACGCCCGCCATCCGTTCGGCCTTTTCGGTCGCCGCTTCGATCGACTTGATCGTCTCTTCCAAATCGACGACCACGCCCTTGCGCATGCCAAGGGACGGAGCTTCACCAACCCCGACGATTTCCAGGCCGTTCGGGCCATCCACGGCAACGACCGCGCAGGTCTTGGTCGTGCCGATATCGAGCCCGCAGACGGTCTCGTGCTTCATCCGATAGTCACCTAATCTCGAGGACCACAGTTAACCGCAATATATTGGGGCCGAGGTGAAGAATCCCTACTACTAGTGGTATCCAAAAGTTGAATCGAGAGGGCTTGGCGGCACGACACCCGACTCCTTGAGGATAGGGCTGCGAACTCACTGCGGATTACCTGTGGATGGGCCGATGCCATCTTGTATATGGGTGACAACACAACCGACGCAGAGCGCGTACTCGAATTCGTTCGCGCGGCCAAAACCAAAGGTGCTGACGACGCCACCATCAGCCTGATGCTGCGCGATCAGGGGTGGTCCGATCGCAAGGTCCAAACCGCCCTCGTCGCCGTCGCGCAAGAACGGCTCGGGATTGCCGCTCCCACGCGCGGCGGGCGCAGCGAAAGCGCGCGCGAGGCCTTCTTTTACCTCCTGAGCTTCGCGCTGCTCGCGACGTGGAGCGTCGGCCTCATCTGGCTCAGCGACATTCTCATCGACCACGCGATCCCCGACCCGCTCTCGAGCGTCCCGGCGGACCTGCGCAGCCAGATAGCGGGGCAGTTGGCAAGCGTGCTCGTCGCGTTCCCGCTCTTCCTTTGGGTGAACGTCCTGCTGAATCGCGAGATCGCGGCTCGCCCCGAGACGCTCGATTCCGGCGTACGCAAGTGGCTCACGTATATTGCCCTCGTGCTGACCGCCGGCTGCCTCGTCTGGGACGTCACGACATTCCTCGCCGCCTATCTCGGCGGCGGACTTACCG
>VFSW01004523.1_pt1 | contig 20718 bp, 21 predicted proteins | sample 5358111 | NCBI WGS metagenome assembly VFSW01 (sample SAMN11554181, study PRJNA540505) | mine drainage metagenome | isolation source: sediment from site ElyBrook_90M | place: USA: Ely Copper Mine, Vershire, VT | collected 2017
GCCCGCTGGATCAGGGATTCGACCGCTGACGTGGAAATGCCCATTATCTTGCTGATCTCGCTATAGGAGAATTCGTTGTATCGCCTTAATAGTATTGCGATCCTCTGATTTTCCGGGAGGCTTTGGATTGCCTTGCGAACAGCCGTGCTCAGTTCCGTATTTTCGGCCGTTTTTTGGGGAGAGAAAGCCTCAGGGGCAATAATAGGATATTCTTGTTCGTGCAAGTCTGACAGATCGGCAATTTTGGGACGGCTTTTATTGTTCCTTATTTCATTTAAACATAGGTTCGTGGCTATGGTAAAAAGCCAGGTCCTGAATTTTGCCTGCGGCTTGTAGTCCTTTGCAGCCTTGAATACGCACAGAAATACTTCCTGGGCAATATCCTCCGCCGAATCCCTGTCTCCCGTAAACCGTGCAATAAAACTTATGAGAGGTTTGTGGTGGAGTTCAACGATGGTCCGGAACGCCGCCAGGTCTCCCCCGGCAACTGCTGTCATTATTTTTGCTTCAGGCCCATTCATCTGCGCGTAATTCTGCCTTAAAAGGAGCAATGAAGCAAGTGGTTTGATCACGCACAAAAAGGGCGGGATTTATTGCCTCCCGCCCTTGTCCCTACAATTCAATAAATTACTTTTTTACCATCGGCGCTGTTGGGACGTTTGTACCATGGCATTCGGTGCAATTCTGCTGCGCCGTGATCCTGGCGCACCGGTCTTTCCGCTCCAGGCTGACAAAAGCATAGCCGGAAGCCTTCATCCATTTGCCCACCGATATATGACACAAAGGCGACCGGCTGGCAGTCTGTATGATCTTTGTTTTCTGTTTCGGCTCCTTGGGCCGGAAATTCTTGCTTTTTTTGTCTCAGGACTGCGGGCCCTGGTCAAGCCGACCGTCCTTCAAGTGGTAAACACGGTCAAACCCCTCGATCATCCGCACGTCATGCGTCACCACGATGACCGCCGACTGGTTCTCCCTGGCGATCTTCTTCAACAATTCCATCACCCTTTTCCCCCTGCCGGTGTCGAGGGAGGCCGTCGGCTCGTCGGCGAGGATCAGCTTAGCCTTGTTAGCCAGCGCGCGCGCGATGGCCACCCGCTGTTGTTCGCCGCCGGAAAGACGCGCCGGCAGGTAGTCGGCCCGGTCCGCGATCTCCATGTATTCCAGAAGCTCCATTACCCGGCGGTCTGCTTCTTCTTTTTTCATGTCCACCAGGCTCAGGGGGAAGAACACGTTCTGCCGGGCGCTCAGGAAAGGGATGAGGTTGTGTGCCTGGAAGATGAAGCCTATTTTTTCACGGCGCAGGCGGCGGATGTCCGGGGCATGCCCCCCGTTTTTAAGGAATATATCCTGATTGTCAAAAACGATCCTGCCTCCCGTCGGATCCAGGATCAGGCTGATGCAAAGAAGGAGAGTGGTCTTGCCGGACCCGCTCGGCCCCAGGAGCGCTACAAGCTCGCCCTGCGATACAGACAGATTGATGTCTTCGAGCGCCCTGACCTCCAGGTGTCCGGACCCGAAAATCTTTGACAGACCTTCGACTTTGAGGATCTCCACTATTCCCCTCCCAGAGCCATGGCGGGCTCGGTCCGTAGCGCATGCACGAGTCCCAGGGTGCTGGCAAGAATCCCTCCCACGAAAGACACGACGAAGGCGAGGAGGTCGTCGCCCGGCACCCTCAGGATGGTCCTCGGGAACATCTGGTAGGTGCTCTGGATCAGGATCAGAGCGAACAAGAAGGCGCTCACCGTCAGAAGGAGCGATTGCTCCATGATCATGCGGATGATCACTGAATTCGGGGCGCCGATGAGTTTCATGACCGCGATGCTGCGGATTTTCTCCATGGTAAAGGTATAGACCACCAGGGTAATGATAACGACGGAGATGATCAACAGCAGCGTTCTGAACAGCAGAAGCTGTTTTGACATGCCGGACAGCCGCCCTTTGAGCATCAATTCAATCTCATCCTGCGTGGTAAATGCGGAGAGGTACTGCCATTGCTCGATCCGGCGCTTTATATCGGTGCGATCTACGCCGGGTTTTAATCGCACCAGGATGGCATTGATGATATGGGTGTCCGGCCGCAAAACGACCAGCAATTTTTCGGCCTGGCTTGGAGATAAATAGCTCTGCCCGGCAAGGGTCCTGAGCGACCTTTCCTGCTGGTTGCGCACCTCTTCGTTGTCTCTCTGATAAAGCACTTCCTGGGCATCAGGCAGGGAGAGATACACCAGCGCTTCTCCGTCCGAAGATACGGCCTCCTTGGTCAACCCTACCACCGTATAGGTATGCAAACCCAGGGGGATCCTGTCTCCTATATGCGCTCCCAGCTTGACGTGAGCAACCATCTCGTAATGGGCCTGCTGGATGCCCCTGCCGGCAAAAATCTTCTGTGGCCCGCCGAGCCCGCCGAAAACATCATACCCGACTATGCTGAAATGCCGGCTTATGCCGCCTATCGGCCTTTCTACGGTATAATAGATAAAAGGACTGGCCTTCTCCACGCCGGGAACAGCCTTGATGCTGTAATGGTAAAACTCCGGAAGAGTGGACTGTTCGTTAAAGGGACCGCCCCGGTATCGTTCCACGACCCACAGATCGGGATTGGTCGCATTGATCAGAGCCAAGCCCTCGAAGATGTTTCCCCGATAGAGGCCGTTCATGGCTAAGACGATGGTAAACAGCAGGCCCACGCCCACGATAGTGGCAATGAACCGCACTTTATGGAGCTTCAGGTCATTTACGGCTAGATCCATAATCCCTCTTGATTCCCGGCTCCGATGCCGTGTTCCGTATGGAATTCATTATCCGCCGGCATTACCGGTTCTGCTTCTCCCTGCCCGCCTTGATCTCAGGTTTGATTTTCCTGCCCGGCTCGATTCCGGCCGGATTGATAATTACCATATCGCCTTCTTTGATGCCCTCCAAAACAGCGATCCGCTGTCCGTCCTGCAGCCCGGTAATGACCGGACGGAAACTGGTTATGCCGTCGGTAATCACCATCACTCCTTTGGCCCCGTTCCGCTCCGTTACTGCGGACAAGGGGACGGCAGGAGCTGTCTGAACGCCCGTATCAATATCAACCTCGGTCTCTTCGCCGATGACCAGGGGAGCGGGAAGGGTGTCGAACAGCACATCCACCTCCAGTTCACGCGTCACGCTGTCCGCCTCCTTGTTGAGGCGAATGACTTCTCCGGGAAAGACCCGCCCCGACCGCAGCGTGATTACGGCTTTCTGTCCCTCGCGCAATTGGGCTATCCTGGTCTCGTCGATCCATGAGGCAGCCCATATCTGGTAATTCACCATTTGAAAAATGGGCGCGCCGGGAGACACGGTATCACCCGCTTCCGCCTTGCGCACGGTGATGATGCCGTCCATGGGTGCGACAATCCGCGCATAACCGGTGAGCGCTTCGGTTGCATGAATTTCCGATTCCGCCTGGCTTACTGCCGCTTCCATGGCATTCACGGCTGCCTGCTGAGCGGCAACATCGCTTTCGGCCACGCCGAGAGCGGTCTTTGTAGTATCGAATGCAGCCTGCGAGATGTAGCCGGGCGTGAAAACTTCCAGGTCCCGCTGATAATTGCTCTGGGCCAGGGCGAGGTTGGCCTGGGACTTTACCAGGTCGGCCTTGGCCCGGCCGAGGTCGCGCTCAGCGCGGCTTTTGGCAGCATGGGCCGCGGCCTCTCTCGCCCGCAGTTCGGCAGAATCCAGTTCAGCCAGGAGCTGGCCTCTGCGCACCTTGTTTCCCTGGTCCGCATAGAGCTTCGTTATGATGCCCGTTATCTTGGTGCTCACAGTCACCGGCACCTTCGACTGAACGGTGCCTGGCCCATGAACACTGCCGTGAATATCCGTTTTTTTCACTACGATGGCGACTACGCTCGGGTGGCGCAGAAATATCCGGTAGCCGACAAATAAAAGGGCAAGAACGGCAACAACGGCGATCGTAATCATTTTTTTATCTGGCAGCTTCACTTTTCCTGACCTCCCTTTTTTCTTTCCCCGCCTGCAAGGCGCTGTTTCGATCCCGAGATTTGTTCGACCCGCGCCCGTGCAACCTCGTAATTCACCGCGTATCTGATGAAATCGAACCGCGATGCCGTCAGGTCCACCTGTGCCTGCAGCACATCCAACCCAATTGCCTTTCCATAGCGGTAAAGGGTCTCGGAACTTTTATACGCCTCTTCCTTGACGGCCAGGGTTTGCTGTGTGGCCGTCACACCCTGACGGGCATTTTCCCAGGCCTTCCATGCTGCCGACAAATCCACGTGGAGACCATTGAGGCGGTCCCTCTTTCGTTCGATTGACTGAAGGTATCGGGAGTCGGCTGCCGCTGCCTGGGCCTTGGTCAACCCGCCCTCAAAAAAGGGAAACTCTAAAAAGACCCCGGCCATCCATTCGTCCCTGGTTCCCCCTGTGTTCTGGTGGCGCGTCCCCGCATTCCCCTGGAGACTGACTTCCGGGAAGTAGCCGCCGTCGGCGGCCCTGGCAAGGGCATGGCTTTGTTCGACCTCCAAGTCGAGCCGCCTGATTTCCGGATTGTTGTTCAGGGTCTCCTGCCACAACATGTCGATCCCGGGGGGCGGCGTAAATTCCTGGGGCAACCCTCCGTGGATGTCCACGGCCGCCTGCTCTTTCAGGCCCATGATCCGGGCCAGGATTTCACCTGCCAGGGAGACGGCGTTTTCAGCTTCCGTTCTGGCCAGTTCCGCATCAGATACCTGCGATTGCGCCCTGAGAGAGTCGAGCCTGGTCACCTTGCCGGCCTTGAAAAAAGCTTCGGTAAGAACGGCAAAATCCTGCCTTTGTTTCAAAGCCTCCGTAGCTGCACTCAGATCCTCTTTGGCCTCCAGAAGACGGTAGAAGGCTTCGGTTACGGCGTACGTCACTTCGTCGGCGGTACTCAGTTCCTCCTGCCTCTGCGCATCCGCGCCGATTCTTGCGGCTTTCGCGTCGTATCGTGTTTTACCTCCATTGAAGAGGACCTGTTTGCCGGTGACGCTTACCAGCCCTTCCTCTTTGAACAATGCCATAGACGGATTGCCCCCTCCAGGCGACAATCGGTCCGGGTTTGCTCGTTCATAGTGGGAGACCAGGGCAAGCTTCGGGAAAAATTCCGATCGGACAGCCCGATAGTCCGCGAGTAATTCCTGGACTTTTTCAGTGGCGCCTATCAGGATCGGGCTGTTTCCCCGTGCCAGTGCAAGGCAATCTTCGAGGCTAAGCGACTGATAAACGCCGTCCTTGGCCGTTTCAGCCTGCGCATTCACCGACAGTGTGATCACGAGGAATAAGCCCAGAACAAGAGAATGCATACGATTTCCGGTGATGCATTCTTTACATCCAAGTCGGGGAAATTCGCACTGCGACGGTCCAAGGTCAATCAGTTTTTCGATGGTAGACATCCCACCTGCCTCCCGCTTTTCATCGTCTGCTCTATCAGATCAAAAAATTTCCGCTGCTGGTCCACGTCGAGAGAAGCCTTTATCTCAAGCATGTGGCCGACGATCATCCGTTGCATCTCCTCCTGTTTTCCGCTTATCTCCGTGATCGCGTCGTCAATTGCCTTCTTATTCGGATTCTGCTGCCGCATGAGCGCTATCAGCTCTTTCCTCTTTGCGTCTATTGCCTGTCTGCGCCTGTCGATCTCCGCGCGAAAGGGCACTGCTTTGCTTTTCATCGCAGCCATCTGTTCAGGCTTCAGGGACAACTCCTCAAACAAAAACCGGTCTTTTTCCATAACTCTGCCAAAAGGAGAAACCCAGTACTGCGACTGCATGTAATAACGATATCCGGCAGTTGCAAAGACCGACAGGTTCAGGATCAGGGAAGCAGCCAAGGCGAACTTGAGGAGGTTATTTTTCATTTCCAGCCTCCGTCACGGCAATATAGGCGCCCCCCAGGGAACCAGGAGGTGTCGCAGCGAAAAGATCGAGGGAAAGTGACGATGCAATGTTCGTCTGCTCCGTTGCGGATCCATTCGTCATGACCTTTCCGGCGATAATGCCCACGAAAATGACGATGATCAAGGCCGCCGTTTCCGCAAATCTGATGAAAAGCGGAACGAACCACGGCAATTTCCTTTTCTCCAGCGCTGCGGTTCGCGCCATGACCCTTGTGGCAAACCCGTAGGGTGCGGGATGGCTTTCCGTTTTTGCAAAGGCTGCTTTCAGTGATCGCGCCTCTTCAAGCCGGTAAGAGCACTTGGTGCAGCCCTGCACATGGGTTTCAAATGCGGCCTTTTCACGAAGCCCCATTTCCTTGTCAAGGTATGCCGAGATAAGTTTTGTCTTTGGACAACTCATTTTTATCTCCTATCCTGTTAAACGATCTACGTTGGATTTTGTTCCCTAAATTTCATCATTAATTTTTGCAGTTCCTCCCGCGCCCGGGCGATCCGGGATTTGACTGTTCCCATTGAAATTTCAAGAGTATCGGCAATTTCTTCATACGACAGATCCTCGTTCTCCTTCAGAATGATGATCGCCCTCAGTTTCGGCGATAACTTCCCCAGGCTTTCCTGCAAAGCCTGGCCTATTTGCTTTGACTCGTAGAGCTTTTCGGGAGACGGGGCATCGGAGACGCGATCATAGACAAGCCTTTCCCCTTCATTGGAATCGCCGAAGAGGGATTCAAAGAGCGGCTTTTTCCTGTAGTCGATACAGGTGTTGGTGGCGATTCGGTAGAGCCAGGTATATAAGGATGCTTCGGGCCGGAATTTGGGCAGGGCTTGGTAGGCTTTCAGAAACACATCCTGAGCGGCATCCTCGGCGTCATTGGCGTTCCTGAGCATGTAACGGCAGAGGTTGTATATCCTGTCCTGGTATTTGAGGACGATATCGCCGAATGCGGATACATCCCCGTCCTGGAATCTCTTTATACTATTAAGATCGTCAGAAGAATGCACGGCTACGATGATACAGGAATATCATAAAATATTCCATAAGCGCTTGTCTTGTCTCGTTGGGGGGGCCGGGTACTTCGGGATATGGATTTCAACGAATGCGGAAGATGAATCTGTTGGTCCCGCACCGGTTAATGCCGCCATCCTGAGAAATGTTCTGCGGTCCATGGATCACCTCACCTTTCCCCGTGCGAGGGACGCGAAGATGCCCCCGAAACAGAGGGCGGAAAAGATCGTAAATGCCGTTTTCATGCTGGCCAGGAACAGCGGATAGTTTTCCGGCGTGATGCGGGCGCTCTTGATGTGGATCGCGAAGAGAACCATGGCGATCCCCATGCTGAGCATCTGGCCGGTGAGCCGCATCGTGCCGAGCGTTGCAGACCCCACACCGTAAAAACGCTTGTCGATGGAGCTCATCACCGCATTCGTGTTGGGCGAGGAGAACAGGGCAAAACCGAAGCCAAGGAGGAGCAGCCCGGCGATGATGAACGCCACATGCGTCTTGCCGCTGATCCGCGTGAACAAAAAAAGGCCGGCAGCCGTGAACCCCATGCCGAGGGAAGCAACGATCCTCGGCTCTATTTTATCAGAAAGCCGGCCGGCAAGAGGAGAAAAGAGCGCCATAACCACGGGCTGGGAAATGAGGATCAGGCCCGCGTGCTGCGGAGTATATCCCTTGATGTATTGGAGATACAGGCTCATGAGAAAGGTGACGGCGAAGGTCGCGCTGTAATTGATCAGGGCGGCAAGGTTTGAAAAAGCGAAGGCCGTATTGTCGGCGAAAAGATTCATGTCGAGGAGCGGACTTCCGGCCTTCATCTCCCAGCGGACAAAGAGTGCCATGCCGGCGATGCCGATCGCGGTGAGCAGCATGCCGCTGCGGTCCGGCAAGCGCGAAAGCCCGAACATGAACGCCGCCAGGCTGATGCCGTAGACACCCGCACCGATGCCGTCGAATTTTTCTCCGCGAGATCCCGCCCACTCACCCGGAAGCTTTGTTGATATCAGGTAGATCACGATAAGGCCGATCGGGATGTTCGTCAGGAAGATGCTTCGCCAGCCCAGCTGCTGGGCCAGGAATCCTCCGAACGAGGGGCCAAGAGAGAGCCCCAGGTAGATGGCCGCCACATTGATTCCGAGCACCCTGCCCCGCTCCGCGGGCGGAAAAACAGAGGTGACGATGGCGACGCCCGTGCCGAAGATCATCGCTCCCCCGAACCCCTCCAAAACCCGGAAACCGATCAGAAAGTCCGCCGACGGCGAGAGGGCAAGGAGCAGTGCGGAAAACGTATAGATCCTGATGCCGTAGGAAAATATCTTTTTTCTGCCGTAGATGTCCGCAATCCTGCCGAACGGCACGAGGAACACGGACGCGGACAGCAGATACGCCGTCGGCACCCAGCTCATGGCAACGGCGCTCATGTGAAACTCCCGCCCGATCGACGGCAGGGCAATATTGATCGACGATACCATGAAGGGAGTAAGGAACGCCGCCAGTGCGGCTATCAGGAGGGCAGATCGTTTCACAACCGCATCATCGATCATGGACGCAACCTCGTTCGTGGTCCGGCAATGCCGGCAACGGGAGCGGGACGGCGGAACAGGAGGAGGGACGGCGTCATGCCTGCTACCTGAACTTCCCGATGAGATACAGGATAAGACTGACGATGATGCTGATGATGATGCTCGTGGCCAGCGGAAAATAGAAGGTGAAGTTTTTCCGCTCGATCAGGATGTCGCCGGGAAGCTTCCCCAGGAACGGCGTTTTCTGCAGCAGGAGCAGAATGATCCCCACGACGATCAGAACGGCCCCGAGGAGAATTATCGTTTTTGCCATGCCGGCCATCGCGGACCTTTATGCAGCGAAGAAGTCGAGGACCTTGGCGAGCGTGGCGCGGAGGTCCTTGCGCGGCACGATCATGTCGATCATACCGTGTTCGAGCAGGAACTCGGCCCGCTGGAACCCGCCGGGGAGCTGTTGTTTGATCGTCTGTTCGATGACGCGCGGCCCGGCAAAACCGATGAGGCTCTTCGGTTCGGCAACGATGATGTCTCCGAGCATGGCGAAGCTTGCCGTGACCCCGCCGAAGGTCGGGTCCGTCAAAACAGAGATGAACGGAAGTCCGGCCTGACCGAGACGCGCCACGGCAGCCGACGTCTTTGCCATCTGCATGAGCGAGAGGATCCCCTCCTGCATGCGCGCGCCCCCCGACGACGCGACCGAAACAAAGGCCGTCCGCTTCTCAATGGCCCGTTCCACGGCCCGGGTGATCTTTTCTCCGACCACGGAACCCATGCTGCCTCCCATGAAGTTGAAGTCCATGACGACAACCGAAACGGGTTTGCCGCCGATCTTCGCCTCGCCGGAGATGATAGCGTCCTTGAGCCCCGTTTTTTTGCGGCTGCTCTTGAGCTTGTCCTTATAGTCCTTAAAATTCAAAAAATCCTTGGGCGAAAGACCGTCCTCCACCTCGAGGAAACTGCCTTCGTCGACAAGATAGGGCAGCCGCTCCGACGCCGAGATGCGAAAGTGATAATCGCACTTGGGACAGACCTTGAGGTTCTTGTCGACTTCCTTGCGGTAGATGATCTCTTTACAGTTGTCGCACTTGATCCAGAGCCCTTCGGGGATCTTTACTTTCTTGGCAGGCGCTTCCTGCGCCGCGCTCTCGGGTCGTTCTTTCTTAAACCAGGCCATTCTTCTCCTTCAAATAAAACCAACGCCCACGTTGTACGTTGAACTTTGAACCTTGAACGCTGAACTCCGGCCTCCGAACGTTATCAGAAGTTATAGGTCTTTCCTTCCACGAGTATCTTCACGTTTTTCCTGCCCAGACCTTTGAGCTCGCTGATCACCTTCTTCTTATGGACCGGTTTTACGTGGTAGATGTAAATCGGCACGTCATTGGCGACCCGCGCTTTGGCGAGATCCCGGTGCAGCTGGCCCGGGGTAAAGTGTCCGCTCAGCGTGGCAATGCCGTCCAGACTGTTCGGAAAGGAGGTGTCGACAATGATCGCAGAAAGGTTTTTGGCCTTTGCCGCCTCTTTCCAAAGCCCCTCGTTCGGACCGGTGTCCGCGCTGTACAGAAACGATGATTTGCCGTCGCTCACCAGGAACCCCACCGCGGGGACCGGATGGTTCATGGGAATTGCCTTCACCTTCAATCCTGCTATGCTCACCGTCTTGTTGACCGGCATCGGCGCATAGGCCAGTACGGGATTTTTCGGCGTCGGGATCCTGGTGAAATCGGGCCAGATAAGGTCGTTCATCAGGTGTTTCCGGATCGCTTCGATGACTTTCGGGATTGCGCGGATGTTCACGGGCTTCTTGATGCGGCCGATAATGTTGTCCGCCAGGAACAAAAGCGACTTGATGTGATCAAGATGGGTGTGGCTGATGAGGATGTCGGTGATCTTGCTCTGCGCTTCAATGCTCAGCGCAGCGGTGATCGTGCCGGCATCCAGCATCAGGACGTCATTGACGAGGAAGCCGGGCGGCATGTGGCCGATGGTTTCGGAACCGGAGCACCCCAATATCTTTACCTTCATTCACCCTCCCCTGAGCATCCCAACTATGCGGTAGATGGTCCGCGCCGCCTGATTGTTATTTCAACCCAACGAGGTCATACACCACCACGGGATTTTCTTTTCCCTTGACAGTCACGGAATCAAGTTCTTTTGCCACGACGATGTCCTTGACCTTCCCATAGGTATATTCCGATATGATGATATGATTATTATACTTTCTTGTCAAGCCTTCTAAGCGCGCGCCGAGGTTCACATTGTCGCCGATCACGGTGTAGTCCATCTTCTTTCCCTCGGCCCCCATGTTGCCCACCACCATGTCGCCGGTGTTGATCCCGATGCCGATGTCGAGGACGTATTTCCCCTCGGACGCCCACTTTGCCTGCAGCTGCTTGAGCTTATCGATCATGGCCAGGGCGCACTTGACCGCGCGCTCTGCATGGTCCGGCTGGCCTATGGGCGCCCCCCAGAGCGCCATAATCGCGTCTCCCACGAATTTATCCAGCGTCCCCTCATACTCGAATACGATTTCCGTCATGGCGCCGAGGTATTCGTTCAGGAGCGAGACCACTTCCTCGGGCTGATGCTTCTCGGAGAACGTGGTAAAGCCCCGGATATCGGAAAAGAGCACCGTGATCTCCTTGCGGTCCCCGCCGAGCTTTGCCTTGCTGGGGTCCCTGATGAGTTCGTCGACGATCCGCTTCGAAACGTAGCTTGAGAACATCTTGCGGATGTCCCGGGCCCGGCGCTCCTCCATGAAGAACCGGTAAGCGGTCTGGCTGGTGTATCCGAAAAAAAGCGCGGACGCGGGGTACACAAGATTGAACCAGATTCCCTTGGCAACAAACAGGTAGTACACGATCCCCAGGTAGCCGGCGAAGAGGGCAAGGAACAGTGCCACGCCCGCCTTGGCGCCGAGCCGGGGGATGGTTATGCCGAGAGCAAGCGCGAAAAAGAAGATCAGGATATAGACGCTCGCCTCGGTGCGGTAGATGAAATCCTTGTGGAGAATATTGTCCACCACACTCGCATGTTTCTCGATTCCCGCCATGTTCGATGAGAAGGGCGTGACGCGAAGGTCATAGATGCCGATGGCCGTTGCGCCGATCAACACGATCTTGTTCTTGAAGGTCCCCGCGGGCACCGTCCGGTCCAGAATATCGGAGATCGAGTACATGGGGAAGGTCCTGTCCGGGCCGCGGTAATTGATCAGCATCCGTCCGTATTCATCAGTGGGGATAACGGTGTCGCCGAGGGTGACGCCCCCCTGCCGGTCGAACGCCATGTCCTCGTTTTTCAGATTGAGGTAAAGCCGGGCAGCCTGGAGTCCAATGGGCGGATAGTAGTCGCCCTGGTATTCGATCGCGAGCATCTCCCATCGAAGCGTACCGTCATTGTCGGGGATCATGTTGATCTGGCCCATCGCATTGGCAACGGAAGAGAACCGGTACAGGGGCGGCAACACCATCTTGGCCTGCAGGGGAAACGAGGACTCGTCGGCATGCCTGACCACCGCATAGGAGGAAGGAACCATGACATCCACCTTCTTGTTCGTAAAGCCCGATTCCTTGAACCCGGCTTCGGAAAAATCGAATACCAGCGGCAGGACCACGCGGCCGCTTCGCCGGATGGCCTGCTGCAGAAGGTCATCAGCCTCCACGCTCTCGGGCTCCGTAAAGAACACGTCGAACACGATGACCTTGGCGCCGTCTTCCGTAAGACGGTCCACGACGCGCGCCCACACCGACCGGGTCCAGGGAAAGCGTCCCAGCTTGCTGATGCTCTTCTCATCGATGGCCGCGATAACGGTCTCGGGGCCCGGAGCGATCTTCCCCCGCATGTTGAACCGCATGTCGAGGGTCTTCTCTTCCAGGACCTCGAAGAACCTGGCATTCATCAGGTGAAAGATGGACAGCACCACTGCCACGATAAGCGCTATGTACATTCCAGCGCGTTTGCCGGTTTTTGGACTCATAGCTACTGCCTCCTGTCTCCTGACTACTGCCTACCTTTTCCAACTCCTGTCGCTTACGCCATTTCCCCGAAGATCTCCCGCATTTCAAGATAGCGCAGCAGCCGGTCGATCTGCTCCTGGTCCCTGATATGGACCTTTTCGCCCACGACTTCGACGATCCGGACACTGGCGAGCTTCTCCAGGATCGACCGGGCCTGCGCGGCTTCTATGCCGGCAAGGCCCCCAAGGTCTTCAATGGTCATCGTGAATTCGCCGGCGGCCTTTCGCTCCCGCACGTGCTTGGCGAGGATGCTTACGAGACGGCTTGTGTTGTCTTTGATCATGAGCGCTTCCATCTGGTCGTTGGTCTCGCGCAGCCGGTCTGCGAGCCGCTTGATGAACCGCACGGCGATCTCCGCGTTCCCGCGGATCAGGGCATCGAAGGTCTTCCGGTCGATGACCAGCATCTCGCATTCTTCAAGCGTCTCGGCTGATGCGGAACGCGGCTTGTCGTTCAGGATGGCCATCTCGCCCAGGAATTCCCCCTTTTCGAGGGTCGCAAGGGTTTTCTCCACGCCGCGGATCCGCTTGCTGATCTTGACCCTTCCGGACTGGATAATGAACATGTTGTCGCCGACATCGCCCTCCTGGAAGAGAACGGTGTTCGCGGGAATCTTTTTGCCGAACCGGGAAAACAGCTGTGTTTGTATGTCTGCCATGAATGTCCCCCTTTAATGAGCTGTGATTCGCTTCCTGCCGGAATGAAAAAGGATGATCTCGTAAGAAGTCTCCTCTGCCGTCATTGCGAGGAGCGGAGCGACGCGGCAATCTCGATTTTTCAGGCAGTTGCGAACTACGAGATTGCTTCGCTTCGCTCGCAAAGACGGCTTCAAGGACTTTTTACGAAACCATCAAAAAGGTTATTCCTCAAAAACGCATGGAACGATGCCTTGCTTACCGGCCGTTGAGAATCGTAATGTCGCCTGCCGCGCTCGCCCGGACAAAGGCCTGAACGATCGCAGGATCGTAGTCCGCGCCGGAGCACCGCTCGATCTCCTCGACTGCGGTTTTCCAATCCGCGGCCTTTCGGTACGGCCGGTCGGTCGTGATGGCATCGAAGGTGTCGGCTATTGCGATGATCCTGGCATGGAGGGGGATATCCGCCCCCCGCAACCCGTCAGGATAGCCGCTGCCGTCCCATTTTTCGTGGTGGGCGCGCATGATTTTCCGGACCTTTTTCATCTGTTCAATATGTCCCAGGATGTCCTCGCCCACGAGCGGATGCTCCCGCATATGGGCGATCTCTCCCTGGTCCAGCCGGGCCTGTTTCAGGAGCACACTGTCCCGGATGCCGATCTTGCCGATATCATGCAGGACAGCGGCCAGCCGCAGTTCTTCCAGGTCCGTGAGCGGCAGCTCCATATGCTGCGCGATCGCCATACTGTATTCGACCACCCGCTTGATATGGCCGCCCGTGTAAGGGTCCTTTTTTTCGAGCGCCGCTGCCAGCGCCTCAGCCGTATTCACAAAGGTCTCTTTCAGCTCAGCGTAGAGGCCGGCGTTCTCCAGGGCAATGGCGACCTGGTTTGAAAGCGTCCAGCAGTCCTCAAGGTCTTCCCCGGTAAAGGGCCCCCCGCCCTTCTTGTTGATGGCCTCAAGCACGCCGATGACCATGCCCTTGGAACGAATGGGCACGCACACCATGTTCCGGGTGATGAAATTGGTGATGGCCTGCGCTCTTCGAAAATAGCGGGGATCGTTCTGCACATCGTTGATGAGCGCCGGCTGGTCGTTCGCCGCGACCCATCCCGAGATCCCCTCCCCCATTTTCAGACGTATCAGCTTGACCTGTGCTTCCTTCTCGCCGAGGGCAACCTCGAAAAAAAGGTCCTTCGTCTTTTCATCAACCAGAAGCAGCGAACCGACTTCGGCATCCAGAAGCTTCGTCACCGCTTCGATGGCCCGGATGCGGACGTCGCGCTGGTTCAGGGAGGAGTTCAGCACCAGGGCGAGTTCCATCTGCGTTGTCCTGCGCTGCGACTCCCTCATGCTTTCGGCCAGGAGCTCGGCATAGGCGACATCCAGCGCGAGCTGGCCCGCCAGGGTTTCGAGCAGCTCCTTGTCGTCCCTGCAAAGGGGTTTGCCATCCTTCTTGTTGATGATTTCCACAACGCCGGTCACCCGCTCCGCCGTCTTGAGCGGTGCGGCAAGGATATTCTGGGTCGGGAAGCGAAGCTCGGCGCTGATCCTGCTGCTCCAGCGAGGATCGCGAGAAACATCGGGGCTCAAACAGGTCTTGCCGTTCCGGAATACCCACCCGGCGATTCCTTCGTCCTGGGCCAGGCGCCTCCCGATCAACTGCCGGGACCCGGGCCCGAGGCTGGCGCGGAAAACCAACTCCTTCCCCTCATGGATCAGAATGGAGCCGGCGCGTGTCTTGGTAAGGGTCAGGATGACTTTGAGATAATCGGCAAGCAGCTTGTCCACTTCGACCTTGCCGAGCTTTCTGCTGCTGAGAAGCGCCTGCTTGACTTTCTGGAGCAGGACCAGTCTTTTGAGGGTCTGTACCTCCGCGCGCAGGGAGGCGCGGCTTCGGGGGGGCTCCACGACAGGCTTGCCCGGGGAGGAGGGGCGCTTTGTCCGAACGAGAGCTGCGCCGGTTTTCCGAGGTCGTTTTGTTTTTTCGATTTTAATTCCCATGTCCCGCAAGCACTCCCTGTTTCAGCGTCCGTGCAAACTCCACGGCGCGTACTACCAGTTCGGGCGTACCAACATGTTCTTCGATCACCTTGACGAGCGCGCTGCCCACGATCACCCCGTCCGCTCCCCAATGGGCTATCTGCGAGGCCTGGGCGGGCGTGGAAATGCCGAATCCGACGGCGACAGGCTTGTCCGTGGCGGCCTTGATCTTCTTCAGGGATTCCTCGATAGAGCTCTGGACAGCCCCGGCGCGAGCGCCGGTAACGCCGGTCAGTGACACGTAGTAGACAAATCCCTGGCTCACCTTGCACACGAGTTTGATCCGGTCCTCGGTACTCGTCGGAGCAAGCAGGAAGATCGTGTCCAGTCCCGCCTTTTTTGCCAGTGGAATAAGCACCGTCGCCTCTTCCGGGGGAAGGTCGGGCAGGATCACCCCGTCGAGCCCCGCGGAAGCGGCGTCGTTCACAAAGCGCTCTTCCCCGTAGTGAAAGATCAGGTTGTAATAGGTCATGAGAATAAGCGGGATTTTGCTCGTTGTACGCACATCGGCAACCAAGCCAAGCACGTCGGCGATGCTGGTATGGTTCCTGAGGGACCGGATCGCGGCTTTCTGGATCGTGGGCCCGTCAGCGAGGGGATCGGAGAACGGCGCGCCGATTTCGATGATGTCGCATCCCGCCTTTTCCATCTCCAGGATAAGCGTTTTCGTCGTTGCAAGGTCGGGATCGCCCGCCATAATGTACGGGATAAGCGCGGTTTCGTTCTTTTTCTTAAGACGATTGAAGGTAATTTTTATTCGTGACATGGGTTCGCTTTTCCGTCCGAGATTTTATTCCGCATTCTTACTTAATTCCTAATTCTTAATTCCTCATTTCCTACAGCTCCACGCCCTTGATCTTCGCCACCTGCATCACGTCCTTGTCGCCGCGGCCCGAGAGGTTCACGATAACGACCTTGTCCTTGCCGAGCGTGGGCGCAAGCTTGAGGCAATACGCGACCGCGTGGGCGCTCTCAAGCGCGGGAATGATGCCTTCGAGACGAGACAGAAGGTCAAAAGCTTCCATGGCCTCTTCATCAACGGCATAGGTGTACTCGATGCGGCCGGAATCGTGATAGAAGGCATGCTCCGGCCCCACGGCCGCGTAATCGAGGCCGGCGGACACGGAATGGGTCAGTTCGATCTGGCCGTCCTGGTCCTGAAGAATGAAGGTCTTGGAGCCTTGCAGCACGCCGAGCGAGCCGCCCGCGAACCGGGCCGCATGCTTGCCGCGCTCGATGCCCAGGCCGCCTGCCTCGACGCCGTACATCTTGATTGACGGCTCCTCGAGAAATTCGTGGAACAGTCCCATGGCGTTGGACCCTCCGCCCACGCAGGCGATCATCGCGTCCGGGAGCTTGCCCTCGAACTTCATGATCTGCTTCCTGGCCTCGCGGCCGATCACGGACTGAAAATCCCGCACCATCATGGGAAAAGGATGAGGGCCGAAGACCGTGCCGAGCACATAGTGCGTATTAGCCACGTTCGTGATCCAATCCCGCATGGCCTCGTTGATCGCGTCCTTGAGGGTTTTGCTGCCGAGGTCCACAGGCCGTACAACGGTGCCCAGGAGTTTCATGCGGAACACGTTCAGGGACTGGCGTGCCACGTCGTCGGTGCCCATGTAGACTTCGCAGTCGAGGCCGAACATGGCCGCGGCCGTGGCTGTGGCTACACCGTGCTGGCCCGCGCCGGTTTCCGCTACAACGCGGGTCTTTCCCATGCGTTTTGCGAGCAGGACCTGGGCCAGGGAGTTATTGATCTTGTGAGCGCCCGTGTGGCAGAGGTCCTCGCGCTTCAAGTAGATCTTCGCCCCGCCGAGATGGTCCGTCAGCCTCCGCGCGAAGTAAAGCGGCGTGGGACGGCCGATGAACTCCCGGTTATAGAACTCGAGCTCGGCCGTAAATTCCCTGTCCTTCCTCGCGGCAAGATAGGCGGCCTCGAGTTCGGCAAGCGCGGGCATGAGCGTTTCGGGGGCGAATTTTCCGCCGTAGATGCCATAGTGCCCTTTTTTATCCGGCATGCTCATGTCGCGACACCCTCCGAACTTCGGAAATGAATTTCTTGATCTTTGCGTGGTCCTTGATCCCTATTTCCTTCTCCACGCCGCCCGCCACATCGACGCCGTAGGGTTGGACCAGTTTCACGGCTTCAGCCACGTTCTCGGGGGTGAGTCCGCCTGCAAGGATCACCTTGCCGAACGTTTTGGCCACCACGGCCAGGTGCCAGTCAAAGGCCACGCCGGTCCCGCCCCGGAGACCGTCGCGATAACTGTCGAGCAGGAACGCGCCGACGCGGTAGTGCGCCATATGCTTGATGCTCTCCTTGTCTTTCATCTGGAAAGCCTTGATCACCCGTCCGCCGAATCGCTGGCAGAACTCCGGGCTCTCGTCTCCGTGAAGCTGGATGGCCTGCAAGCAGGTAAGCTGCTGGATCTCGTTGATCCTCTCTTCGCGCTCGTTCACGAAGATCCCGACGGGCATCACAAAGGGCGGAAGCTGGGCAATGATCTCAGCCGCCTTCTCCGGATCAATGCAGCGCGGACTCTTCTTGTAAAAATTGAACCCCAGCGCGTCGGCGCCGGCATCGGCTGCCGCAAGCGCATCTTCCAGATTGGTGACGCCGCAGATTTTGATTTTTATCATAATCTCCTCTGAAAGTTCAAATGTCAAAATCCGAATATCAAATCAAGCTCAAATAACCAAAGCACCAAAATGGTTTACCTTGACATGAGACGTTTGAACTTTGAGCTTTGACATTTGAACTTATGCTTCACCGAGCAGTTCTTTCACTTTTTTCCCAATGTCTTTTTCCCGCATCAGGCTCTCGCCCACGAGAATGGCATCCACTCCTGCCTGCTGCAGCTTCGTTACGTCATCCCGCGTCTTGATGCCGCTCTCGCTCACCACCGTCCGGTCACGCGGGATGTCCTTCAGGAGATTGAGCGTGGTCTGCAAACTGACCATAAACGTCGTCAGGTCGCGGTTATTGATCCCCAGGAGCATTGCGCCGGCAAGAAGCGACTTGTCCAGCTCCTTATAGGTATGCGACTCGACCAGAACATCGAGGCCGAGCCGTTGCGCGATCCCGATATAATCTTGCAGCTGGTTCCTATCCAGGCAGGCAGCAATCAGCAGGATCGCATCAGCCCCTGCTGCGCGCGCTTCGTGTATCTGGTACTCGTCGATGATAAAGTCTTTGCGAAGGAGCGGAAGGTCCTGGGCCTTCCGGATCGCATCGAGATACTCCAGCTTCCCCTGAAAAAACCTTTGCTCCGTTAAAACCGAAAGGCAGGATGCACCGGACTCTTTATAGATCCGCGCGATCTGAACAGGATCGAAATCCTCGCGGATAACGCCTTTTGACGGCGATGCCTTCTTCACCTCGGCGATCAGCTTGATCCCGGGGCCCGCTGCCAGGGCTTTCCCAAAACCCCGCGCTGGTCCGGCGTCGGCTGCCTTGGCTTTTATATCCGAGAGAGGAGCACGACGTTTCGTCTCAGCCAGTTCCACTCGTTTGCTTGCGATAATGTCATCTAAGATCATAATAGGGTCCGGGGTCCGGGTCAGATCAGAATGGTTTACTGGCCCTTGCCCCTTGCTCCTGAACCATGTCATTTATTCGTAAACGCCTTCAACTGCTCCAGTTTCCTCAGCGCAGCCCCGAAGTCGATCGATTCCGCCGCCATCTTTACTCCTGCCGTGAAGTCGGCGGCCTTGCCTGACGCGACCAGGCCTGCAGCGGAATTGAGAAGAACAATGTCGCGGCGCGGTCCCTTTTGGCCCTTCAGGATCTCGACCGTAATAGCGGCATTGTCCTTTGCGTCCCCGCCTTTCAGATCATTGGCCTTGCCTGCGGATATGCCGAAATCCTTGGGATGGATGAAGTAGTCCTTCACCTTCCCGTCCTTGAACTCGGAGACCTTCGTCTTGTCCGTGATCGTGATCTCATCCAGGCCGTCCATGCCGTGCACCACGAAGGCATGGTTTGCGCCGAGGTTGCCCAAGGCTTGGGCCAGGGACGACGTCAAATCCGCAGCGTACACCCCCATGATCTGCGACGTCACCCTGGCGGGGTTCGTGAGGGGGCCCAGCACGTTGAAGATCGTGCGAATGCCGACTTCCCGCCGGGGGCCGATGGCGTACTTCATGGCCTGGTGCATCATGGGAGCGAACAGGAAACCGATGCCCGTCTCGCTCATGCATTCTTCGACTCGATGCGAAGGGACCTCGATGTTGACGCCCAAGGCCTGGAGCACGTCCGCGCTGCCGCTCTTGCTCGAGACTGAACGGTTTCCGTGCTTTGCCACGGTCACGCCCGCGCCGGCAACAACGAACGCGACAGTCGTCGAAATATTGAAGGTGTGCGCCATATCGCCGCCGGTGCCGCAGGTGTCGACCTGGTATTTTGCATTGAGCCTGATCGGCACGGCTTTCTCTCGCATGACCCGCGCCGAGCCCGTGATCTCCTCCACGGTTTCGCCCTTCATCCGGAGAGCTGTGATATAGGAAGCGATCTGGGCGTCCGTGGCTTCGCCCTGCATGATCTCGCGCATCACGGCCTCAGCCTCGGCTTCGGTGAGGTTTGTTTTCGCAACGACTTTTGCGATGGCTTCTTTGATCATTATGATCTCCTGCCGCATACCGGCATTCGTAGAGCGAGCCACGATGCAAGATGCAGGATGCATGATAAAACCCGCACACACTCTATCGTTTTGAGCGCTTCATCATGGATCGTGGATCCTGCATCATATTCATCACAGCTTCAAAAAGTTCCTGAGCAAATCCTTGCCCACGTTCGTCAGGATCGACTCGGGATGGAACTGAACGCCTTCGAGTTTAAACTGTTTGTGCCGCACGCCCATGATAATGCCGTCGTCGGTCCAGGCCGTGACCTCGAGCGTGGACGGGAGCGTCTCCCGCTTGATGATGAGCGAATGGTAGCGCGTCGCCTCAAAGGGATTCGGCAACCCGGCGAAGATGGTCTTGCCGTCGTGGTGGATCATCGAGGTCTTGCCGTGCATCAAATAGGGGGCGCGGATCACGTCCCCGCCAAAAGCTTCGCCGATGGACTGGTGGCCGAGGCAGACGCCGAGGATCGGGAGCTTGCCGGCAAAGTGCTTGATCACCTCGATCGAGACCCCTGCCTCCTTGGGCGTGCAGGGCCCTGGCGAAACCACGATGCGGTCGGGATTCATCTTCTCGATCTCGGAGATCGTGATTTTGTTGTTCCGGTACACCTTCAGGTCCTGCCCCAGCTCGCCGAAATACTGGACCAGGTTGTAGGTGAAAGAATCGTAATTGTCGATCATTAAAAGCATAAGAACCTCAAGCGTATTAACCACTGGCGACTTCGTCGCACACAGTAAAACTAAATTCGATTTTTATTTTTCCATCCGTGTTTATCTGTGTGTTCTGCGAAGCAGAACCCGTGGTTCCGGTATTCTTTAATCCAAACCCTTCTCCGCCATCTCCACGGCGCGCATCATGGCCTTTGCCTTGTTCACCGTCTCCTGGTACTCGGCCGCCGGGTCGCTGTCGGCGACCACGCCGCCTCCCGCCTGGATATAGGCAACGCCTTTTTTGATGACCAGCGTGC
>VFSW01004524.1_pt1 | contig 20717 bp, 21 predicted proteins | sample 5358111 | NCBI WGS metagenome assembly VFSW01 (sample SAMN11554181, study PRJNA540505) | mine drainage metagenome | isolation source: sediment from site ElyBrook_90M | place: USA: Ely Copper Mine, Vershire, VT | collected 2017
CCCCCCCCCCCCGCGCCCGGGCATCCCGGACTTCGACCACCCTCCAAAGAGTTTGGGGGCTATGCTACAGCTGCAACTAATTACGCGGGGTGTGAGATAGGAGTTGGACCACCCTCCAAAGAGTTTGGGGGCTATGCTACTCCTTTTATACAACGAGTCGTGCTTGCCTTCGAGTTGGACCACCCTCCAAAGAGTTTGGGGGCTATGTACTTGAATGTCTTAGTACTCATCGCATGACGCAAAACACCGCACGCACCGTGCGGTTTTTTATTCATTTCTTTCTAAGAAAATTACCTTGGCACCAAGGCGCGAGCTTGGTGCGAACGTGAAGGTGCTTGGCGTCGATAAATGGTTTCAAAATAGCTGAACGAAAAAACCTGGAAAATAGACAAGGATGTCTACCGCCTGGCAGGAGAGAAACCTGGCATTGGGAAAAAGATTCTAGGAAAGGTAGGTACACCTGAGCTCGACAAAACTGTGCTTTTCGTTGAATGTATCGTATGTAGGTATAGAGTAGTACCAGTGTTCGCCTGTTTAGTCGCGGGGTACGGTCATGCGTTACGCCAAGGAACTGTGTATAGGCCTCGTTGCGGCACTACTTGGAGCCGGAGCTGGGGCAACGTGGGGGCGTATTTCATTTTTGAGACCTCCTACGCGCGGTGAATTTCTCGCTGAATACTATGCTCAAAAGTCCCGCGTGGAAGTGAATGTTACGGGATACGTGGAACCGGCAGGTTCAGGCCGAAAAAATTTCACCTGCGTGGATTACCAGACGGGAACTCCTTCAGACCGCTGCTCACATGCTCGCTAGAAGCGATGTGCCCCGTAATAAGGAACTTTTGCCACCACATCAATACATCGGTGTGGTGGCCTTGCCTTTTATGGCCTAAACCCTTAGGATGGGGGGACTATGGAATACGCCGTTATTAAGACTGGAGGCAAGCAGTACGTAGTCACCCCGGGTGATCTCGTCACTATTGAGAAGCTGGGTTCTCGTTCACTCACCCAAGAGCTCAAGACAGGCGACCCCATCACCTTCGAGGAGGTGCTTCTTACGGATGACGGCAAGACCACCATCATCGGGGCTCCGATGATTGCAGGAGCAAAGGTGACCGCGACGGTCTTCTCGGTGGGTCGCCTGCCAAAAATTGAGGTCGTGAAATACAAGGCCAAGAGTCGCTACCTGAAGCGCCGCGGCCACCGCCAGCCATTTGTGCGTGTGAAAATCGACACTATCGCGTAACGAAGGAAGCCCCGCGAGGGGTATTCTTTGTTATATACTACGGACATGAATGCGGAACGCGCGGCAATGAATTCTATCGACCGAGCTCGTGAGCGCCGCCTCGAACTTTCTCCCACCATGCGCCTTGCTCACGAGAAGGCGGAGCGTGAGGTCTTGCATAATCCCGACTATGTAATTCAAGAATCTTCTTTTGACCAAGTGTATGATGCACAAACGATTGCAAGCGATATTGCGTTAACCGAAAGGCTCTCGCGTCAGTTCGACGAACGTATGACTCAGTCGGAGCGTGTGACGAAGCAGATTGCGGATACATTCGAAGCCATAATGCTCATGCAGACCGAAATGGGGAATTGGCTTGGAGACCGGGCTACGACACTTAAGACGTCCAAATTCGATGATTACACCAACAAGGTGGACATGCTTGCAGAATGGTCAGCGCCTGGTCAGGGAACCCATGTGCTTGCGCTCGCGGTGGACGTTACGTTTGGTGTGCGTTCGGTAGAAAAAAAACTTACCGACATACGACATGAGATAGAGGCTGGAAAACTGGGTTCTGTTCGTTATTTTCGCGACGAAAAGGGAACGCTCATGGGTACACGCTTTAATGTAGCTCGCACGGTTGTCGGTATAAGTCAGCCTGTCATCGAAGAGCTTTCGCGACTCTGGCTCGACGGAAAAAACAAGGCTCTCGGTGAACACCCTGTGCAGCGGATTATCTTGGCAGAGATGGCATTTCAGCTTAGTCAGATGGAGAAGTATGCAATCAAGCTCGGCAAGCATGATATTGCCCAGTCTTATCGGGATGCACTTGCGGGTCTCCGCAAGGTACTCGACGAAAAGAAGGCTATAGATATCGGTTCCCTTAAGGAAGATCCGGTGCGTATGGAAATTATCGAGCAAACAAAAAAACAATTCGGCGTATAACTAGGTCTCTTTACGATTCTGAAGAGCTGAGGAAAGGGTCTGGGGGTCGGAATACTCAAGCTCGCTGCCGGTAGCGAGTCCTCGCCCGAGCTGGGTGATTTTAAGGGGGCCGCGCAGTGGCGCCAGCACCTCGCGCACGCGGTCTGCGGTGTGCTCTCCCTCGTTCGTTGCTGAAAGGGCGAGCACTATCTCGGCGAGTCCGGTGGCGCTACGTGCTTCTACCACGCGAATGAGGTCGTGCTCGCGTATGGCTCCCTTGCCGGTGAGGGTAAGTATGCCGCCCAGGATAAAGTACCGTCCTTTGTAGGCATTCGCTCGCTCGAAGGCTTGCAGGTCTTGGTCCTTCTCGACCACCATGAGCACCGTGTCGTCGCGTGAAGTGTCACTGCAGTAATTACAAAGACCGTCACTATTAGTGGGTGAGAAGCGCATACACAGCGTGCACTGACGAATGTCGCTCCCTAGTCTGTCGATGAGACCAGAAAGCCGCGCGCGCTCACTCGGAGTAGTGGCAAGAAGGTGATACACAAAACGTCGCGCCTGCCGAGGACCTATGCCAGGGAAGCGTTCGAAGGCACGTGCAAGTTCCTCAATCCGGTCGTTCATAGGCTCCGTGGTGCGTAATGTGCGGGCACAGGTCCCTTGGTCCAGCGACCAAGGTCCTTCACTCTCGCTGGCGCAAATTCGCTCGCAGCCTCTCTAGGCTCGCGAATTACCATGCTGGGCCAGCTCCGAGAGTCCCGAAAATTACGCACCAGCTCCGCATTCAAAACAGTCATATCTAGAATTCACTTCCGAGCTCGCCGTAGCCGGACTTATCGACAGATACGAATGAGGTGCGCTTCTCGTCGAAGTACAAGTCAACCTTACCGGTAGGACCATTACGATGCTTTTCTACCAGAATTTCAGCAATGCCCGGACGGTCGCTATCCGGATTGCGCTTATCATCACGATGAATGAACATCACCACATCCGCGTCCTGCTCGATACTGTTGTGTACAAGCATATCGCCCGCGACAAAATTGTGAGTGCCCGGTACGCTCGCGTCGTATACCTCCTCGATACCTAGTGCAGTGATGGACTGCACCTCATCCCAGTAGATATCCGACTCTGCGAGATGGGTCAGCGTATCGCTCGAAAGTGTCTTTGCAATAGTTGCCAGTCGTGCACGCGAGACACCGGTAGTCTGGACCGCACTTCCGTTATACGAGGTACCAAGTGACGCGGAGAGTGCGCGCCAGCTCAGGTCATTGCGCTCCTTTTCAGGCGCAATGAACAGTTTCCACACCTCCTGGGGGATGGTGTCGGTGTTCGGTACGGGCGCTATTTCCTTGAGGGCACTCAGCATCGCCGGAACGATAGCGCCGCGGGCGCCAAAGCAGCCGACGAGCTCAAGAAAACGCTGCTGCACGGGTGCGCTTTGTACGTGCACCTGGAAGCATGGGCGGTGCGCTCCTTGCGAGACGCTACGCACTGTACTCCAAATACCAAGTCGCAGAAGTAAGTGCTGCACATCCGCAGCTAGCCGGCGGCTCGTGGTTGCATAGTAGATAGCCGCCGCAGGCCTGCGTCCTGCAAGGCGCTTCCAGGAGATATTGCCGTCCGTGGCCCAGAGGTGATGCAGGAAGAGCTGTATAGACATACTGTCAGCGGCAAAGACGGTTTGCGGCACACGCTTCTCATATGAGCGCACGCGCTCGACCCCGAGATTCTGATACCACGAGGTTATCGGATGATGCTTTCCGCGGGTCAGGTGGAAGGGGGAGGGGAGATAGGTGTGCCACCAGTTCTTTTGCTGCACACGGCGTGGCGTGATTCCGAAAAGCTCACTCGCTGCTTTCTCAACTGCCGCAAGGTTTGCAGGGTCTGCGCTCGTGTAGTGAATGGGCTGGCGGGGGAGTACGCAGCCATCGCCCAGCAGGTGCGCGAGCAAGACGAGTTCCTGCACCTGGAGCACCGAGGGAGCAGCGGACGTGGTTATACAGCGCGGAATAGCAAGCCGGTCCTGCTCTTGGAGCGCGTCAAGGCGTTGCCACCCTTCAAGCGTGAGGAATTTGTGATTGCCGGATGCTTTGACGATGCGTCCACTGCGCAGGGTCAGTTCAAATACCTGCTTTCTTCCACTTGGAAATATTTTCGATGCGAGCATGGGGCGCAACAGGTAGTCACTGCCCAACGAAAGGATGGGCACGTTGGTTTGACCAACAAGATCTCGGATAGGAATACGTTCACCCGTATCTGCTCTTTGAATCAGTGTGTCGCTAGTAAGACAGCCAGAATCGCGAAGGTCCGAGAGTCGCGGCTTACCACCGCGCTGCTCCACGGCGCGTGAGAGCTGGGAGAGGGCGAGCACTGGTACCTCGAGCTCGCGCGCGAGAGATTTCAAGGAGCGAGAGATTTCTGTCACCTGCTGCACCATAGAGTCGGATGCCTTCGAATTCGTGGGTGCCATAAGCTGGAGATAGTCCACCACAATAAGACCAATACCACGCTCGCGCTTTAAACGTCTCGCGACCGCACGCATTGAGAGAATGTTTTGAGCCGGCTTGTCGTCGATGTAAATGGGTGCTTTGGAAAGATTTTCCAGAGCGTCACGAATTTTTGAAAAATCATCCTCGTCTTTAATATTCCCCGTTCGCATTTTCCATGAATTCACAAAGGACTCCGCCGACAGCATACGGTCCACCAGCTGCTCGGTGCTCATTTCAAGTGAGAAGATACCAACAGGTACATCGCCGCGCACGGCGACATTCCGGGCGATATCGAGTGCGAGCGAGGTCTTACCCATGGAGGGACGTGCCGCAAGAATGATGAGGTCGGACTTATGAAGCCCTGACAAGAGTCCGTCGAGATCGGGGAAGCCGGTGGAGATACCACGAATGCCTCCCTGGTTTTTGGAAAGATGCTCAATACGGTCCCACGCATCGCCCACCATGTCAGAAATGGGAATGAATTTGTGTGAAGCGGAAGCATTTCCAATGGCCATGATTTTCTTCTCCGCGTCGTCAAGTACGTGTGCCACCTCCTGGGCGTCGTCATACGCCGCCTCGGTAATTTCATACGACGCATCAATAAGCGAACGCATGATGTGTTTGCGTGAGACCAAGTCTGCGTAGTGGCTGTAGTTGCCGGGAGCCGGTGCGCTATTGGCAAGCTCGGCTATGTAGGCCCGCCCCCCGGCGCGCTCGAGGGTCGCGTTTGCCATCAGACGCTCCGAAAGTGTGAGCATATCGATAGGCTCCCCGCGCTCAGCAAGCTCGCGCATGGCCTCATAAATGATTCGATGCCGCTCCGCATAAAAAGAATCCGGCTTGATAGAATCCGCCACGTCGTGAATGACGTCAGGCTTTAGCAGGAGGGCACCGAGAAGTGCACGCTCGGAATCAAGACTTTGTGGAGGAACACGGAGCGTTGGGTCAGGCATTACCTCTTAGTGTATCAACGCCTCCGAAGGCTGCCTATCTTTAGGCGTTTTTGGGCGAAGGCCCTATATAGGGGTTATCTGCGTACCACCTGGTGCGTCGTCCACACGATATCCCCTGTTTTCAAGCTGCGTGCGTAGGTCATCGGAAATATGGTACTCACCTGCCGCTCGTGCCTCGTCGCGCTTGAGCACGAGTTCTTGAACCGTACTTGGAAGGTCCTCTGTTGCAGTGGGTACTTGCGGGGCAGGGGGAGTACTAATATTGAGGCCAAGCACGGCATCCGCTGCCAAAAGCACCCCATACTTCTCGGACGCTGAAAGGGTGTCCGTACGAAGCGCGTCCCACAGGAGGGCAAGCGCTTTCGGAGTCGCGAGGTCGTCGCGTAGTGTCGCCAGCATCTGCCGCTCGATATCAGAGGACGCAGGCACTCCCTCTGCTTCTGCAACAACCTCTGCCGCAAGTTTCCAGAGACGCTTGAGTGCCTCATCTGAAGCGGCAATTGCCTCCCATGAAAATGAGACCGGAGTACGGAAACTTGCCTGGTAGTAGAAATAGCGAAGTGCGAGCGGATGGAATCCGCGCGCCGCAATATCAGAGATTAGTATTCCGTTGCCGAGCGACTTCGCTATCCGCTCACCCTCCACCGTTATCATCGCCTCGTGCAGCCAGTAGCGTGCAAGCGGGACGCCGTTTGCTGTTTCTGACTGAGCAATTTCGTTATTGTGGTGGACGGGAATGTGGTCCATACCACCGGTGTGTATGTCGATGGTCGTACCTAGGAGCGAACGAATCATGGCGGAGCATTCAATGTGCCAGCCAGGGTTACCCCAGCCCCACGGGGAATGCCATTTCTGAAGGTCGTTTGGTTTTGCATTTCTCCACAGCGCAAAATCATGGAGGTTTCGCTTACCGCCTTCAATTTTTATACGTGCACCACCCATGAGCTTTACGGTGGCAACGCCACCGAGCTTGCCGTAGCTCGGAAGTTTGCTCGTATCGAAATAGACGCCATCGTCGGAACGGTACGCGTAGCCCTTTTCGAAGAGGGTCTCAATCATAGCTACCTGCTCTTTGATGTACTCGCTGGCTCGTGGAAAGAGAATATGTTTCGTATCGATATTCAGCGACTGAATATCATCAAGATACTGAGCGGTATACCGCTCGGCAATTTCTTGCGGAGAAACCTGTTCACGTGCCGCACCAACGGCCATTTTATCTTCGCCCTCGTCGCCGTCACCTACCAGGTGGCCGACATCCGTGATATTTATCACCCGGCGTACATGGTAGCCACTTGCCATAAGTACCCGTGCGATGGTGTCGGCAAAGAGTGCGGCGCGTAGATTGCCAATGTGCTGGGGACCATAGACGGTCGGTCCACAGGAATAAAGTGAGACAACCCCTGCCGTATGGGGAACAAAAAGCTCCTTCGTACCCGAAAGGGTATTGGTAAAAAAAATCGGAGCAGCACTCGCGGAATACTTTTTTCTACTAAACGGCCACATACGCCCACTGTATCACTAGCGTGCGCCTAAAAAACTCACCCGAGCACCCCACGGCCCTGTGCGTCCTCGCACATGAGGCCTGCAATTGTTGCGGGCGCTCGGGCTCGGTCCCTAGGTGTGACCTAGAGCCACTTTTTTATGCGGAAAAAGATGTAGCAAAAAAGACTGCCGATGACTCCAATACCCACCACCACCCAAAAACCGTTCGGATTCTGCGAAAAAGGAATACCAAGCATGTTGGAGCCAAAAAGAGTCGCCACCACACTGAATGGCGTCACGATGAAAGCGACCATCGTGAGCAGCTTCATAATTTCATTCTGCGCAGAATTAAGCAGTGAGTCATTGGTCGCGCGGAGCTCTGAGGCCGCCTCCCGATACGAACGCACCAAGTCCGCGACATGGTTACGCTCACCCTCAATGTGCGCGGCGTGGTCAGCAAATCCCTTTCCAAAGAACGCGGGGGTGGCGAGATTTTGGAGAAAACTTGAGAGTGGTTCCTCATGGCGCGCAAGCGTGGTTTGGAAGCGGAGCAGCACGCGGCCGATGTCCGAGATAGCGTGAACCGTTGCTCGCTCTTTACCCGAAAACATATCATTTTCGATATGGTCGAGCGTCCGTGCCGCATGCTCCATTTCTTCGCGTATGGCGCCATACAAGCGACGCATGAGTCGCTCGAGGAGTTCGTCTGCTCGAGTGGCAGGGTGGGGAAGGCCCAAGAGTTCTTCTGCTTCAAAGACCCGATGGAGATTGTGGAGGGTTTCTATTATTTCGTAGCGAGCGGTGATGATGAAATTTTTTCCTACAATAAAGTCCACTTCCTGTGTACGGGTACCACTGGTAGGATCGGTGGTGGGGAAATGCAAAATCAAGTAGTTATATTTTGGAAAAGAAATAACGATGGGGTAGGGCGTGGGTGCAATGATTTCCTCCTCGATGCGGTCATCGATGGAGAATTCGCGCATCACTGAATTAAGCTCCTCGTGAGAGGGGCTTTCAAGATCAATCCAGGTAATTTTCCCGCGCGCGTGACGAGTAATCATTGCCTCTAGTATAGCGAGTGAACGCGAGGTCGTGGTGTGTGTCCGTGTGAAAACGGGGATAGACGACAAGTGATATACTTGCGTGATGGATACCGAAGAAGAGTATGGTGCGCAGGGCGCGACCGCTGGTTTCAAAAAAACAGTGCGTCTCGGTATGGCGTTTGCCCTGGTGCTCACTCTCGGTTTTTTTGGTGGATTCTCGGTATCGGCAGCGCTCGGAACGTCCCCAGCATTCGCCGGAATTCCATTTCTTGGGGATGGGCTTGATGCGACCCCTGCAGAGGACGCAAACCTCACTGACTTCTGGAAAGTGTGGAATGAGCTTGATGGACGGTTTGTACAAACACATGCCTCAAACACCCTTCCGGTAAGTAAAGACAAGGTATGGGGCGCGATACAGGGACTCACGGCCTCCTATGGGGACCCCTACACCGTTTTCTTTCCGCCTGAAGAAGCTAAATCCTTTGCGGAAGAAGTGACAGGTAATTTTGGTGGTGTCGGTGCGGAAATAGGGAAAACAAAGGACAACATCTTGACCGTCATTTCTCCGCTCAAGGATTCACCTGCAGAAAAAGCGGGAGTACGTGCCGGCGACCTCATCATTGCGATTGATGAAAAAACAACCGAAGGCCTTTCAGTCGATGAGGCCGTGAAGAGAATTCGCGGTCCTAAGGGAACCGCGGTGAAATTCACCCTGGTGCGCGGCGGAAAGCCGCAAGACATCAGCGTCGTACGCGACACCATCCAAGTGCCGACCATTGCAAACTCATATGACGCAAAAACAGGCGTGTACTATATTGCGCTCTATCAGTTTACCGAATCTTCTGGTGCCCAATTCAATACTGCATTCAAAGAATTTAAAACGTCAGGTGCACAAAAGCTTATTGTCGACGTGCGTGGAAACCCTGGTGGCTACCTCGACCAGGCCACCTATATCGCTGGCTTCTTCCTTCCCAAGGGCGCCACGGTGGTGACGGAGGATTACAAGGGTAAGCAGGAAAACATCGTACAGAAGAGTCCTGGCCAGGGAGGGCTTCCCGAAGGTGCCCACGTTGTGGTGCTTATGGATCAGGGGTCGGCCTCTGCCTCAGAAATTCTTGCCGGAGCACTGCAGGACACCAAACAAGCGACGCTTATTGGTACACGCTCCTTCGGCAAGGGCTCGGTGCAGGAGCTGGTGGAGGTCGATGGTGGCTCACTTAAAATCACGGTGGCTCGCTGGCTCACCCCAAACGGCCGCTCAATTTCAGATGGAGGACTTACGCCCGACATTAACGTGGAGCGCACGCCGCAGGATTACACCGCTGGCAAGGATCCCCAAAAAGACCGTGCGGTGCAGTTTCTCACCACCGGAAAATAAATAATGCGAATCAAAATTCTTAGTGCCACACTGGGTGTGGTAATGATTGCAGCGGGGGGTTTCTTCGCGCTGGCTCTCCAAAGAAATACGGGCACTACGGGAGAAATAGAGAAGGGTACTCCTCATGTCGAAGGAGAGCAGGCAAAGCCGGATATAGTTGAGTCGCCGACATTTCCGCGCGCCTCGACTACTCAGATGCTACTCGCAACAATGCACCGCACCTTCACCGAGGATTTTAATACACTCAGCTACTACCGTGACGCGGGCGGGAACGTCACGTGCGGCGCGGATGGTACCGGCATATGGCAGACGGTCTTTGCATTCTGCTCCCGCACTATATTTTCGAATGCCGAGCAACAGGTCTACACAGATCCCGTCTTCCTCAAGTATCTCAATAGTCAGAGTGCGGTGCCCACATCAGCCACCAGCCCTTTTTCAATTAATAATGGCGTGCTCACTATTGAAACGAAGCCGGCAGATGCGGTTATTCAAAAGAATGTTGGCGCCTGGGCTAAGTACACCTCGGGCCTGCTCACGACGCAATTCTCCTTTTCACAGAAGTATGGGTATTTTGAAATGCGCGCAAAAATGCCGAAGGGGCGGGGAGTGTGGCCCGCTTTTTGGCTGCTTCCCACCGATAAGACCTGGCCGCCTGAAATAGACGGGGTGGAGTCGTTTGGGGACACCAGTTCAGAAGGACAAGGAGGACGTACGAAGATTCACAACGCCACACATTATCATCATCCTCAGACTGGAAAACCCGCAACCTGCGGTGCGTGGTTTGACACAAAAGTTGATATTACTGAAGGTTTCCACACCTATGGGGTGGATGTCGAGCCTACCGGAGTGACCTACTATTTTGATGGAGTTGCCTACGGCAGCTGCCCGCCAAATAAAGAATTCGATAGGCCGCTCTATATACTCATCAATGTTGCGGTCGGCAGTGAGGGAAGCTGGCCTAAAAGTCCCGACACCTCGACGCCATGGCCTGCATATATGCAGGTGGATTACATCCGTGCGTTCCAGAAAAATTAGAGTGTGATTAAAACCACCATACGAGGGGTTTAAGATATGTCTAGGGACGGGGAGAGAACGCCTGCGCCTCTTGGTTGATTTCTGCGCGCGTTTGGGGACCTAGAAAGCCAGTCGCAGGAAGCCCGTGTGCCTTTTGATACTTCACCAGGGCACTATAGGTGCGGGGACCAAAATACGACGTTTCATTTCCGGACGCCCCCGGGCCCGTCGGTGCGACCGGATATCCCGCTCCATTAAGGAACTGCTGGAGCGTACGAATGTCGCTTGAATCATCTTGTGCGTGCCGGTCGGTACGCAGCATGGCAGACATTTCCTGCACAGCGGGTACCGGTAGCGCGTGCGTAGCGAGCGGGACATAGTTCACCATTCCCAACGTACCAGCAAGCAGTACTCCATAGGTACCGAAGGTGCGAGTGCGCCATAGCCAAAGCGGCCGCGCACCCTCGGGAGAAACGTGCCGGAGTCGCGCCTGCTCAATAGTCCGGTACAAGAGGTACAGGAGTGCGATGGCGGTGATGAGGTTATACAGTATCCAGAAATCAATGACGACATAATTATAGTCATACCAGCGGAAGTCATTTCGCAGGGCAAGAGCAAGCAGAGCACAATACACAAATACATATACCGCCACAGCACCCGTCATCTGGCGAAATGCACGTGAAAGCCCCGCCTGCTTGGAGTTAGTCGGAATCCACCCCACGGTGGTTCCCAGTAGTACGGAAAAAATGGCATGACAGTAGGCGTACATACGCAGCAGAAGCGCATACACATATCCCCAGCTAAAGGGCGAAATATAAAAGAAGAACATGTAGGCGATGGCCCACACCATGTGTGGGTAATACGCTATACCATCAAAAAAACTAAAATCAGTGTTCGTTATACTGAGTACCACCAACAGCTGTAAGGAGTAGAGCAGGAGGAATGGTTGATGAATATAGAAAAGAAATCCTGTTGCATAGGAGAACTTAATGCGCCAGGCAACCGGTGCACGCCAAAACTTCGGATCGAGCATCATAAGTATGTTCCCCAGACACCACCGATGCTGCTGATGAAAGAACGCGTGCGGATCGTCCGGACACATGCCCACGGACACAACGAGCGGGACATAGCGTATGACCCACCCGCGTGCCGTGAGGGCGAAACCGGTATGTGCGTCTTCGCTGTGACCGATTTGCACAAAACCGCCGATGCTTACGAGCGCGCTACGCCGGTATATAGCGCATGTGCCGCAGCAGTGGGCGCCATCAAGCCGATCACGAGCCACCTGGATTATCCGGTAAAATACTTCTTGCGTTCGTGCCGCACCATACTCCAGTGCTCCCATGGTGCCGCGACCATACGAAACAGGGAAGTACTGTGGGGACTGCACGATACCGACACGCTCGTTCTCCATGGAAGGAAGTAGTTCTCGCAGATATTCGGGGTGCGGAGCGAAATCAGCATCAAATATAGCGATAAAATCTCCCCTCGTTCGCTCAAAGGCGTATTTCAAATTACCTGCCTTTTTCATCTGGCCCTTATGCGGTCGCTCGAAGTAGGTGAAGCCATACGACTCTGCCAGCTGACGGTGCGCGTCCCCTAATTCCTTAGAATCATCGAGGACATACACAGTGTACTTTTCATAATTCATGCGAGACACATATTTCCAGGTATGGGCGAGCACACTCATATCTTCATCACAGATGGGAAGATATACATCGACGGAAGGAATAGCATCACCCTTCCAATACGCCTCCTTGCGCTTTGCGTGCGCCGAAAGGTCAAATGCTCTATAGCACAGCGCAATGGCAAAACTACTGAGATAATGCAGGGTCAGCAGGAACAGTATGGGAAGGGTAAACCATGCTGAGAGCGCATTCGTGCCAAATTGCCGTATGCTGACTATAACTATGGGAAGCCAGGTAAGAATACCGAGTGCATAAAATACACGAACCTTCCAGGTCGGGGTGCGTCGTACATATAGGTATCTATCAAGATCATTCGGGTTCATGCGGGCGTTCGTTTCAATTGGAACGTTTTTGCCAGTGATTCAGCAAAGAAGAACCAATACATAAAAATAGTGTTTACAACAGCCCAAAATACCATCGGTCCTGCCACATGATTTAGGGCAACTCCTATCAAAAGGCCAATCAGCGTGAGAGAGCCTAAGACGAGGTGCGGTACAAACAGCGAAGGTAGGTATACCTGCTCCTGCGTTTCTCCCTTTGGAGTCACGACATAGGTGAGTCCCTTCCCACGGAGCACGTTCAGGAAGGCAATAAAAAAAATAGGCCACGCAGCAACGAACATAAGCTTGCCGCGCAGCAGCAAGCCGCTCTCTACTTTTGGCACAATGTTGAAACGCTGCAGCCACAGCTGGAATAATTCCTGATAGATAAGGAGGGGCACATAGAGGAAGAATATGGGAAGGAGCGACATCTGTGCGGGCGCTATACCCGTTGCGAAATACACCAGGAGAAGCACGATACCGATTGCCTGTGCGATGCCAGAAAAATAAAATTGTTGAAGGAGCAGGTAGTTCGCTATCTGGCGGATACTCATATGCGGAAACAGATAGGGATTGTGTCGAAACGAGATATCCATGCACCCATATGCCCAGCGCAATTGCTGGCCGAAATACGAGGCCCAACTGGTGGGCCCCTCTCCTACGAGCAATACCTCGGGCACATAGACGCTCTTCCATTTATTCTCATGGGTATAGAGTTTCATGCCGGTGAGCATGTCCTCCGTTATGTGGGCAGTGTAGCCATCGATATCTTCATAGGCTTTCATGCGCATAATATGATTGGCGCCAATGAGCAACGTCATATCATGTCCGTAGAAGCCTTTTTGGAGTGGTCCGTAAAATCCGTAGGTTTGTTCAGCGGCACCACGCGCAATCCATGATTTTTCGGTATTGCCATAGATTTGCGGGGTTCCGACAAAAGCAATCTGGGGGTCTGCAAAATATCCGAGCGTTCGTGTCAAATAATCGCTTTGCGGCACGAAATCAACATCATGCTGCGCAACGATATCGTAGTCAGAACTGTAGTGATGCAGCCACGAATTGTAATTCCCACCCTTCGTTTTTTGTGTAAACTTTCCGCCTAGGGTGTTGAAGTGCTCTTTATCCTTTCGAGAATAGTGGTGCGCTCCGTATCGCCTACATATCTCCATCGCTTTAGGATCGTTCCCTTCGTCGAGAAGCCACGTATCGTGAGGATAGTCGACCTCACTCATTGCTTTGAGGGTGCGTTCAAGAATGTAATAGGGTTCTGCAGAAGGGACGTACGCGGTGAGGTAGGCGACTCGTAGTCCAGCAGGAGGAAGAATATGAGGATTCGGCTTGCGCATGAAGGAGGCGATATACCACGCAAAAAGCTGCATACCGAGATGCAGCCACACCAGGTAGCTCAGCAGTATAAAAAGCAGGAAGTCGAATGCATGAAAGACGCCGCTAAAATTCTGAGGAATATGAGCAGGGTCAAACCACCACACGCCAAAGAGGAGTGTGAGAAACATACCGAACGAAACAAGAAGGATGAAGGGAATGCGCTGTCGCAATGGCATTTCTGGATATTTCTGTGGTTCCGGGACAGGCATGGAGCTAATAGGTATGGACGCACTATTTCCCTCGAACTTACGAGGAAAATAGGCTCACGTGGGTAGTCTCGCTTATTGCACATGAAGATTTCATTATGTCTGTTTATCCAATCTTCATGCTTTAATGAGTATGGTAAAAGCCTGGGCTTACATATAAACAACATTCGTATGACTAAGAAACTGAACACGAGGTCAGCACAAATCGTACTTGCACTTGCCGTGGCCATTTTGCTCGTTGCGTTCGTGTGGGTTGGGGGTCCTCGCACATTCTTCGGGACTGTCGCGTCGGCCCAGACCATCGAAGACAATAATGAAGAGGTTACGCTTTGTCATGACGCGCGTGAGACTATCACGGTCGCGCCCTCAGCGGTTGAGTCGCACCGCGCGCATGGCGACAGGCTCGGTCCTTGTGAAAAAGGATCTATCAGTGGAACCAAATTCTTGGACGAAAACGGGAATGGAAAGTGGGATGACGGAGAAGGACGTCTGGCAGGCGTCACCATCTTTCTTGATATTAACCATAACGCACGGTACGACACTGGAGAACCAGCGAGAGTGACGGGCGCAAACGGCGAATACGTATTCAAGGGTCTTACCCCGGGTACGTACCGTGTTCGCGAGAAAAAATTTCCGGGCTACAAGCAGACCTTCCCTGCGTCTGAGTTCTATCTGGTGGTACTGAAAGCGGACCAGAGAATCCGGCATCGCGACTTTGGCAATAAAGTAGTCGTTGACTAGGAGTAGTACTACCAGGAATGGCGTAGTTGCGGTACCTGGCCCAAAAGGGTAGAGTAGCTCTACTATGAAAGTCGTACTACTAAAGGATGTGCGTGATATGGGCCGAGCACACTCGTTGCACGAGGTTTCTGACGGCCACGCGCTCAATTTCCTCATTCCGCGCAAACTAGCGGCGGCCGCCACCGCAGCAAATATGAAGTTTGCGGAAGGGAAGCGGGCGCAAGGTGCCCAGAAGCGCTTGCTCTTCACTAAGCTCGTTGAGGAACGTATAGCTGCTCTTGCTGAGGGCAAAGTAACTATCGTCAAGAAGGCGAACGAGCAAGGCCACCTGTATGACGGCGTGGACGCTGCTGAAATAGCGGCAGCTGCCGAACTTCCGGAAGACGCGGTTCACCTTACCAAGTCTCTGAAGGAGATTGGCACGCACGAAGTACCGGTGGCTGTAGGAGATAATTTTGGGAAAATAACGGTTGAAATCGTCGCTGAGTAATCTGGCTTCAGTGTTTTGAAATCGAAAAGGCCGCACCCAGGGTGCGGCCTTAGCAGTTCAACTGAGAGAGGGTCTGTATGGTCGTATTCAGTGTCGCGTGAGCGGCGTGCTATCATGTGGATAGCTGGGCGGCCCAGGTGGTGGCACTGCGGGGCGCCTTCTTTCCGGTGCTCCGGATGTTTTGTTTGCCGCAGAGGGAGGGCGCACATCTCCATTGGAGGCCTGCCCACCCGGTCCTCTTTGTATCTCTGCCAATATTCTGCGGAAGCCTGCTTCCTCAGCGGATGGTGGATGATGTGCCGGTGTGTCCGTGACCTTCGCGGGCCCTTCTGCGAATGAAATCTCGTCCTCCGGACGATGCCGGGTAGGTTGCGGCGCGGGGCCGCCGGGCTCCTCCGGAGCCATGGGCGTGAGCAGTAAGGGCTCCGGTTCGGACTCTTTGTCGTTGTCGGGCTCCATGTCGTGTGCACGAGCGAGGAGAGTTTGCGGCACGTAGGCGAGCGCCAGCCCTGCGATAAAGAATATGGTGGCACCAGTAGCAGCAAGCCATTTCCACGCACCTCCATACAGGAGTGTGTACCAGGCGCCCCGGAGCATCTCCGTGGCGGGGGTGAAGATGGTGCGGGCGGTTCCGTAGATGGGGCGGATTTCTGGCAGCGCGGGTGATGCAGTGTCAGCTTGCAGCGCGGGCGGTGCGTGCACTACCACGGGCGTAGAAACGCTCGGCGTCGGTGACACGGAACTAGGGAAGACAAAGCGGGGCGATGTGGCGAGGGCCACACGCTTGGTGCTGTCGGAAACGCCGGAGACTTCAAGTGCATCCAGGCGAGCTTTGCAAGCTTGCCAGATGCCTGGCGTCGCTTTCGTGACGAAGGGCAGACCCTTGTGCGGGCTCCAGCCGTCTTGAAGACGGCGGGCAGCCGCGTCAGACAGATGGCTTTCAGCCTGCACCTGATTGGTGCACGTAGCCGTTTCGGCATTGTAGACGCGAGCAGCCGCTGGGGTAGCGAAGAGCATACCAATCAGACTGACGAGCAGTCCGAGCAATGCGAGGAATTTCCTCACCATGGCCTCGATCCTTTTCAGTTGAAATGAAATTGAACAAACCGCAGAGCGGTTCCTGAGGGGTATAGTACCACTTTTGTATAAAAGTGCAAATGAAACGGCGGCGTCCAAGAAAGGACGCCGCCGTATATTTTTCTGGTAGGTGTACTAGTTTCTGCGACCGTTCTTAGTCGCACGCCCTACGAGCACGCCGATGATAAGGAACACCAGTGCCAGAGCGATACCGGAGATCTCGAGTATGTGGTTCAGAAGAAAGCCATAGGTAGTCATTTGTCGACTGACCTTCGCCTCTGCCGCCAGGCGAGCTGTTTCGGCCTGGTCCAACTGCGCGGCTCTCTGCGCCTCCGCCGCTTTCAATTGGTCCACACGCATACACATGGCAGGTGCTGAGTCTGATGCATGTACCGTTAGCTCGTAACCCTCCACCCTACGGGTTTCCCCAGGACGCATGTCAGTGGGAATGAACCCACCCGTTCGCAGGCGTTCATCACAGGTAGCTGCTCCATACGCATGTGGAGCAACAAAGAGGACACCCAGCCCAAGCACGATTCCTACGAGGGTTTGTCGCTTCATCGTTTTCACCCCAAAAAAAATCAGCAGGCGCACGGTGCGCCTCTGGTCCAGTGGGGAGACTACCACGAAAAATGCCGGCGTCTAGCCGGCGGATTCCTTAGGCGGTGGCGAGCACGTCCACTACCTTTTTACGCTGTACATTCCCGTCAAAATTGGTCTTGCGGCGCTCACGGAAGTTCACGGTACCGGTAATCATGGAGTACAGGGTATGGTCCTTACCCACCTTTACATTCTTACCGGCCTCAATCTTGGTGCCGCGCTGGCGGACGATAACCATACCCGGGCGAGCGCCCTGGCCATCAGAAAGCTTCACCCCGAGATATTTCGGGTTTGATGTATTCAGGTTTTTTGCTGATCCACCAGCCTTTGTGCTTGCCATACGTTATAGTTTTAGAGTATGCCGACTATAGCAGAAATGCGCGGACGCAGCAAGACCTTCCTTTCAAAGGTTCCCATCGATGTGCTCATCGTAGGGGTCGTATTCCTGAGCGCAACTGCCTCCTTTGGACTCGGATATCTTGCGGGGCAGGGAAGCGTGCGGCAGGGAAAGGGTGGCTTCTGGATAGAGAATGTGGCGGCCACCACCACGCAGGCACTTCCGGCAGCGGCGGCAGCCGCTGAAATGAACGCGCCTCGTATTCCGGTGGTATCGCCTGGAACAACGCTCACCCCCACGGAAGGGAAGTACCTGGCGTCAAAAAATGGCAAGAAATACTACTTGCCCACGTGCTCGGGCGCTAAGCGAATTAAGAACGAAAATAGACTATGGTTTGCTACGCTTGAGGACGCGCAAGCATCGGGCCGCACCGCTGCGGCAAACTGCCCAGGCCTGTAGAATGAAAGCATGATAGTTCTTGACGTTGAATCAACGGGCCTCGTCCCTACCGCATGCTCGATTCTTGCCATAGGGGCAATTGACCTTGCGGAACCCACCAATCAGTACTATGACGAGTGTCGGATATGGGAAGGAGCCCACGTGAGCGACGAAGCCCTTGCTGTAAACGGATTCTCACGCGAGGAAATAGAGGCAACCCATAAAAAAACGGAGTCAGAGCTGATAGCCGGATTTGTGGCGTGGGCCACGGATAAACCTAAGAATCAAATGCTCGCTGCCCAAAACGTGTCTTTTGACTTGGAATTTGTTCAGGCAGCGTGCAAACGAGCAGGAATAGAGTGTCCTTTCGGTAAACGCACCATTGATACCCACACGCTGGTGTGGCTCCATATGACGCAGCTCAGCAAGCAGCCGCCGACGAATGAGCAGGGCCACTCACGTATCAGTCTTGATTACGCACTTGCATACTGTGGCTTACCGGGAGAACCCAAACCGCACAATGCACTTACGGGCGCACTCTGCCACGCCGAAATTATTGCGCGCGTAGCGTATAATCGAAACATACTTCCAGACTTTAGTACTTTCCCGTTACCATGGACGAAACCGATCCCATCATAGTTACCCCGACAGCGAGTATCCTTCCGCCGGATGGCGATAGTAGGGAGAAGCATCGTGAGATGAGTATGGCGCTCGAGCGCGCCGTTCAGGAAGGGAAGAACGACGTTCCACATAATCCGACACCGTTGGTATGTAAACCGCAGCAAATAGAGAGCTGGCGCGTGTTTAAAATCATGAGCGAATTTGTGGAGGGCTTTGAAGTCCTTCGTAAGTATGGCCTTGCTGCAAGTTTTTTTGGTACGGCACGTGCCACGTTTGAGCCACGCTTTTATGACGACGCGACAGTCCTTGCATCAAAACTTGCTCAGGCGGGGTACGCAGTTATTACGGGAGGAAACGCAGGCATTATGGAAGCTGCCAACCGAGGAGCATACGAAGCGGGCGGTGCTTCCATTGGTCTCAATATTCGCATCGACGAGAATCCCTCACTCAATACCTTCCTTACTGATTCAGTTACCTTTGACCATTTCTTTGTCCGCAAAGTAATGCTGGCGTTTGCGTCTGAGGTGTACATCTACTTCCCGGGTGGCTTTGGCACACTTGACGAATTTACGGAAATTCTGACGCTCGTACAAACAAAGAAGATTCGCCCGGTGCCTATCGTACTCTATGGAAAAGAGTACTGGACGCCACTCGTGGATTTTTTCCGGACCACCCTCCTTGCCGAGCATGGAGCCATCAACGAAGAAGACCTCGACCTCTTCTGTGTCGTGGATTCCGTAGACGATGCGTTTGAGTACATCAAAAAAAAGGTGAAGTGCTAGTAGGGAAGTGGGGAAGGTACGGGTCGCCCGCGCCCCGTGTTTATTTGTGTGCTCCCCTGCCACCCTCTCCTTCCTTCTGGGGAAGGGGTGCGGAAAGATTAGCCTATGCATCGGAATATTCGGGACAAGGATGACGAGGCAGTGGTCGGTATTAATTAAGGGTCAAGTAGGGGAGAGAGTACCTACAGTTTCATGGGCTCGCCAGACTTTAGAAATGTATAGAGTGCGCACAATGTGATCTAACGTTCTCGCGACAATTCTTATTGTTGCGAAACGTGTATTGTGCGCCTAGTACTTAGACCAACCAGGCTAAAAAATCTCTCCCTTTCAATGCACAGAACGCTACAAATACAGTACACCCGAAGCACCTTCATGAATAGCAAATGAAGGTGTGGATAGTCGGATAACCTGTGTACAAGAGGGGGTGGGGGAGTATATGTTATAACTGTTAGTACATGGCTGGGCCATATATTCAGAAAGTAATACGCCTCGGCAATTCCAATGCCGTCGTAATACCCGCTTACCTTGCGCGCGCGTTAGACATTCAACGCGGCGATGCTGTTGTACTCTCATGCGTAGAGGAAGGAGTAATTAGCGTGCGCAAAGTAAACGAAAAAGACTTACACAATCTGCGTGCGCGTCCGCAGCAGATAATTCGCTAAAGATATGCAAACAGATTTTGTGCAAGAGATACTTTCGGACCTGATAGACTTTCCCGAAAACCAAATGCGCAAGGACGTTGACCGTGAAGAGCTACATGCGCTTGCGGATAACATTCAAGCTAATGGACTCATCAACCCTATAACTGTCCGCAAAGTCGGGGAACGATATGAGTTAGTCGCAGGACAGCGGCGACTAATGGCAATGCGTATCGCGGGTATTATTCGCATTCCATGTGTCGTCCGTGAGTTAGACGAGGGTGCAGCCCTCAATATCATGGCCGCAGAAAATCTCGAACGTAGAGACGTTGACCCGGTGGACGAAGCTAACTTTATTAAAAGGATAATGGACGAAACCGGCGCGACTGTCGGAGACATGGCAACTCGTTTAAATCGCGGAGAACAATATGTACGCGACCGACTTGCTGTCGCGTTTATGCCTGACTACATGCAAGAATACCTAAAAAGTGGCGAGCTAAAACTAGGTGTTGCACTCGTGCTCGCTCAGATAGAGCCGGACGAAAAAAGAGCCATATGGGTAGCAATGGCCGTAAGAGATAACGTGTCGCAGCGGGTAGCTGCGCATTGGTTATACGAACACAAAATAGGATTGCTGCCGAGCTACGCACCACCCGAGGGCGAAACACCCGGCGTTCCTGCTCCTGAGTTTCAGGTGCAAATGTTTACGTGCGCCGTAGACGGGCGCGAGTATCCTGCTAAGGAGTGTACGGCGGTTTTCGTTTACCGGGGAAACGTTCCTTATCTTGAAAGCATTCGGGATGAATTGAATAGAGAGCATTACACCCCCTCCCCTGACACCGGACCAGGCCTATCGCAGGACCCGGGATGCGCGTAACGAGAACG
>VFSW01004525.1_pt1 | contig 20716 bp, 16 predicted proteins | sample 5358111 | NCBI WGS metagenome assembly VFSW01 (sample SAMN11554181, study PRJNA540505) | mine drainage metagenome | isolation source: sediment from site ElyBrook_90M | place: USA: Ely Copper Mine, Vershire, VT | collected 2017
CCGTATTCGTCGCTGCGGTGATTGTGCCGCCTTTGCAGAAAATGCATCGGCAAGGCAAGACTGTGTGCCGCGTAGACATAGATCACATTGAAGCCGGCGCGGCGCGCCCGCAGCGCGGCTTGCCGATGCCACCGGCGGAATTCCCGAATGTCCGCGGCGTTCATCGCGCGAGCCTGCGCCGGGTGATGACCGCCGGGCGAGGCGATGGCGCTCGGTGCCAGCGAGACTTCGCGCGAGAGGAGATTGGGGGCGTTCATGCCGCCGTGCACGAGTTCGATCGCCGCCAGCGCGCCGTGCCGGTGGATCGCCTCGGCCATCAAGGCGAGGGCGGGGATGTCCGCATCGTCCCATAGCCGACCCTCGATGTAGGGCGAGACATCGCTCGAGGGGTGAATCTCGACCTCTTCGGTGCTCACCACGGCCCAGCCGCCTTCGGCCTTTACGCCGCGCATTGCCGCATGAGCACGCGGCCGCGCATGGCCCATGCCGTTGCAATGGGGTACCTGGAAGAAGCGATTCTTCGCGACCACAGGGCCGATGCGGACCGGTTCAAACAAGATATCGAAGCGTGGATCGCGGGGCATTGTGACTCGGCTGCCGATGGGGTCGCGCGAATCTACCCGAGATGCGGCGGCGCCACCAGGCCGCTTCGAGGTGCCCATCGGGCGTCCTCATCCGCCGCTGGTGCGTGCACTGGAGAGCTCCGTCTTGACATATTGGCCGCGCGAATTGCATCGGACGCGCTCACCAAACCAACCACTTTCGTAGATCGGCGGCAAATCACCACGTCGGCGGGGGCCGCAAAGCGATGCAGGCTTTATCCGACGCGAGGGCAGCTGCATGCGGACTTGGGACCGGCAGCGCGTGCTGCGGACTTGGACCAGGAGCGCGTGCTATAAGCTGATCTGCCCTTGAGATATACTTTATCTCCTTTAATTCGTGCCGAGAGTAAGTGAGCGCCGAACCTCGAGTCGAAACTTTCTTCTCGCCCAGTTCCTTGGGAGAGCCTCTTTACTTCGATTCGGGCGCACATCGGCTTTTTGGGTGGCTGCATTTGCCCGCGCAGATCCGCAAGGGTGCTCTCGGCCTGGTTATCTGCAGTCCCTTCGGATATGAGTCGTCGTGCGCTCATCGGAGCACCCGGGTGATTGCGAGGGAGGCGGCGCAGGCCGGTGTTGCTGCGTTGCGATTCGACTATTCGGGAACCGGAGACTCAACTGACTTGGATCCCGAGGCGGATCAGCTCGCGGTTTGGTCGCAGGACATTATCACCGCTGCCGGCGAGTTGCGACGCCACGCGGGCGTCGACCGCGTGTGCCTCCTCGGCATACGGCTGGGCGCGCTGTTGGCCACGCTGGCGGCGCTGCAAAGCAGCGGGGCGATCGAGGGCCTGGTCGCGATCGGTCCCATCGTCGAGGGGCGCAAGTATTTGCGGCAGTTGCTCACCATGCGGTTGGCGGCATCGCTCCGAGCGAGCGCCGAGGTGTCCGGTACCCGCACATTGCTGCGCCAAGCCCGCGACGCCGGCCCTATCGAGATTGCCGGCTACAACATATCGGCGGTTACTGCGGCAGCGCTCGAGCGCATCGACTTGGCAGCCATGAAGCAAGCGCCGGCGCCTGCGATGCTGGTAGTCGATGGCGACACCATGCCCACGGCGCGGCGTTGGGCCGAGTCACTGACGGAGCTTGGGGTCCAAGCGAAGTACCTGGCATTGCCCGGGCTGGCGGAAATGGCCATGACTGCGCCGCAATTCGCAGCGGTGCCGCAGCAGATCGTGGGGGCCGTCACCGACTGGCTCGCGCAGCTCTCCGGCGCGCCCGCCCCCGTGGCGGACGAGTCGCCGTTGCGCTCGGGCGTGATCGCCTCGTCCACGGAGGTCCTGACGTTGACCGAAGCGGGCGGTGTGCGGGCCACGGCGATCACTGAAAGACCGATTTTTCTCAAGGCCTCGACCACGCTGTTCGGTATCGTCACCGAGCCGCGCCAGGGCGAGAAGCGCCGGCGCGCGGTCATCCTCCTCAACTCGGCTGCCGATTACCATATCGGCGCAGGCCGGATGTACGTCTCGCTCGCCAGGAAGTGGGCGCGTCGCGGATATTTCGTTCTGCGATTCGATTTGGGCGGGATCGGCGACAGCGATACGGCGCGCGGGCGGCCGGAAGACGAGGTGTTTCCACCGAAGGCGCTGGAAGACACCCGCGCGGCGATCGATTTTCTGCGACTTCGATACGGCATCGGGGATGTCACGCTGATGGGACTCTGTTCGGGGGCCTATCATGCGTTGCGGGCGGCCGTGGCGGAGCTGCCGGTGAATCGCATCCTGATGGTGAATCCGCTCAATTACTTCTGGCAGGAAGGGATGGAGCTGCGGGAGCTGCAGTTGGCCGAGATCGTCCGCTTCCCCTCGGTTTACCGAAGGCGGCTGTTCTCGTTCGAGCACTGGCGAAAGCTGCTCACGGGACAGGGACAGGTCGGGATTTGGCGGGTGCTGTCGATTTATTTCCATCGGATGCGCCTCGCACTCGAATCCACGGGTCGAGGTCTTGCGCGCGCGGCGCGTATACGCCTTCCGCAGGATCTGGGCTGGGAGCTGCAGGCTGTCGCGGCGCGCCGGGTGTCCATCGTGTTCGTCTTTGCGAACGGCGAGCCGGGCATTGCCCTTCTGAAGCTGCTGGCGGGCTCGATCCTGGGTCGGATCAAGGACGCTTGCCGGGTGCACGTGATCGATAGTGCCGATCATATTTTCGGGTGCAGCGGCCCAAGGACCATGCTCGAGCAGGTGCTGAGTCAGGAGCTGTTCGCGCCGTCGGAGATCGTCGAGCCACTTCGCCCCCAAGCCAGTTGACCCCGCGGAGCGCCCGATCCCGCGCAGGTCTGCGCGGCGCGGGTGAAGCCCTACAGCGGGGAGGCTTCGGACTTATCGACGCCGAAGCGGCGCTTCAGATATCGCGACAGCCGCCAAGCGAATTGTGCCCCGCGAGGCGGTAGAGTCCTCAGGAAGGCGAATTTGCGGACATGAGTTTCGACCGTCCACTCGGCGCTCGATCCGGCAGGAAAGAATATCATGTCTCCCGCGTTGAGCCGCGTCGACACGCCGGTCTTATGATCCTTGATGATCACCGATCCTTCGAGCAGACAGACCGTCTCGTCGATGTCGTAGAACCAATTGAACTTGCCGGCGGTACATTCCCACACGCAGCTGCGTGCTGTGTTGTCGGCATTCGTGCAGAAGTACCGGTTGCGCGCGACCGGGTTGCCCTCGAGCACCCATTCCGGCCGGATCGGCGCAAGTTCCACCTCATCCCCGGTGGAGCCATATTTGATCAGTGCCTCAGCCACCATTGCTCCTTCGTTACGGCCAGCGATGCATCATAGATTACTACCATTCCCGCGCGAGACTCGAGCGGGTTCGCCCGCAGCCAGATCCTGGTAGATCCGCACCGCCTCGGCGCCGTATACGCTCCATCCGCCGAGCTGCCTCACGCGCTCGATCGCCGCCGCGCTCATCTCGTTGCGCAGTTCCGCGTTGTCGGCAAGTTGCTGCAACCGCTTGGCGAGGGCGTCCACGTCGCGCACCGGGACGACGAAGCCCGCGCGCCGTTCCGTCCCGAGCAAATCCTCGGCGCCGGTGTGGTTCGTGCCGATCACGGGACAGCCGCACGCCATGGCTTGCGCAAGCACCAGGCCGAACCCGTCTTCTACGCTCGGCAGTACCAGCACGTGGCTCTTGCTCATGATGTGCTTCAGCGCGCTCTGCGCGAGCGGTCCCACGACGTTGGTATCGGAATTCCATTGGGATCGACTCTTGAGCAGCTCGATCAGTTCCCGCGAGATGTCTCCCACCAAGCGCAGCGATTTGGCGGGATGGACGACCTTGCCGTAGGCCTGCATCAGGTATTGCACGCCTTTGCGCAGGCTCATCGCGCCGACGAACAGGACGTCGAAACGCCCGGGGTCCGGCCGCGCCGTCTGCTCGAAGCGGGAGATATCCACGCCGTACGGCAGCCGCCTCAACTTGTCCGGTGCGACTCCGGCCTGCGCGAAGCTGCGCGCGGCAAATTTCGACGGAATGGTGATGCAGTCGGCCTCGGCGTACTCCTGTTCCTCGCGCTCCACGATGCGTGGATCGATGCCCTCGTAGGGAACGCCCCAGATCGAGTGTTCGTCCCGCAACAGCCGGTCCTGCGCGCGGATATGGGCTGAGCCTCGATCGCAGACGTATTTCGCCCCCTGCGCGCGGGCGGTCTTGCCGCTGAGCAGAGCGGAGCTCGACAGTCCGACGAACACGTCGCAGTCAGGCATTCGACGGCTCACGTAACCGTCGAGGGTGATTCGGTCCAGGTATTCCCAGAGCTGAATCGTGCGGCGACCCAAGAGTCGCCGGTGCGCGAGGGCTCCGATGTAGGGAGCGTGAATCCAAGGAAAGGTTCTAACCAGCTCCTTGGGCAGGCGCTCGTTGCGCAGCTTCAGCCGGGGATAGCCGGTGAATACGGCGCGCAGCAGGTCGCGGGCGTGCAGCTCGCGCGCGAGATCGAAGGTATGAAATTTGCCGAGAGTCGAGAGGACGACTTGCATCAGCGGTACTCGGGTCGCCGGCTGCGCTCGTCAACGCCGCTCCGGCCGGTGCGTTGGACTCGCATCCGCCGGCGGGACCCGTTGCCGATCTTTGTAATACTTACCCGTGGCGTCCCGCAGCGTCGCGTACAACGGACATGCGCAGCCGCATCTTTTCGTGGCACCATAGCGACGGATGGCGACAGAGCATCTCGCACGTGTGATTTCAATCCGTGAACTCGTGTTGGAGAAAAGATCGTTGTTCCAGAAGGACGCATGCGAAGCACTCGACACCCGAAGCATATGAGGATTCTGATCTACAGCGCCAATTTTGCGCCAGAGCCCACGGGAATTGGTAAATACTCGGGCGAGATGGCCGAATGGTTGGCGTTGCAAGGCCATGCGGTGCGGGTAATCGCGGCGCCGCCGTACTATCCGAGCTGGAAGGTCGATCGCGCGTTCGCTTGGCCTCCTTACCAGCGGGCGCGGTGGCGCGGTGTGGATGTATGGCGCGCTCCCATGTGGGTGCCGCAGTCACCGCGCGGCGTCGCCCGTGTGCTGCATCTGCTGTCCTTCGCTCTCACCTCATTTCCCGTGTTGCTGCGGCAGATCGTCTGGCGCCCGGATCTCATTGTGACGGTGGCGCCGGCATTCGTTTGCGCGCCCGCCACGCTGCTGGTGGGAGCCGCTTGCGGCGCCGAGACCTGGCTGCACCTGCAGGATTTCGAGCTCGATCTGGCCTTCGAACTGGGCTTGCTGAAAGGCGAATTCCTGCGACGCATCGCGCTGCGCGTGGAGCGCTGGCTGCTGCGCCGCTTCGACAGGGTGTCTTCCATTTCCAGCCGGATGATCGAGCGGCTGTTGAGCAAGGGAGTGGAGGTGAGCCGCGTGCGCTACTTCCCCAACTGGGTCGACACATCGAAGATCAAGCCGTCCTTGAGCGGTGCCGCTTATCGTGCGCAGTTGGGTTTGGCCGAGGACGCCGTCGTGGTGCTGTTTTCGGGCTCGATGGGCGGGAAACAGGGGCTGACCGTGATACCCAAGGCGGCATCGCTCCTCTTGAATAAAAATCAGATTGTGTTCGTGGTTTGCGGCGACGGCGTGATGAAGCCGGAGCTGGTGAGGTCCGCTCAAAATCTGCCGAATGTGCATTTTTTGCCGCTACAGCCGGTGGATCGGCTCGGGGAGCTGCTCGCCATGGCGGACATTCATCTGCTTCCGCAGAGCATCGGTGCCGCCGATCTGGTGCTGCCTTCCAAGCTCTCCGGCATGCTCGCGAGCGGCAGGCCGGTGATCGCAGCCTGCGGGGCGCAGACCGAACTTGCCAGCGTGGTTTCGAAATGCGGCGTGGTGATTAAGCCGGAGGATCCCTCGGACCTGGCGCATGCCCTGAGCCAACTGGCCGACGATCCGCAAGCGAGAGCCGAACTCGCGCGTCGCGCCCGGGCTTACGCCGAGGCGCATTTTCAGCGCGAGGCGATTCTGAGCAGGATCTTCGGCAATCTCGGGGGCAACGAGCCTGCCGTGGCGGAAGCGGACGACGTCGTTGCGTAGGGGGCGACGTTGTAAAATTTACTCGCTTGATGGTGCACGCCGGCCGATCCAAGTGCGGCGCTCGGCAAATAATCGGCGTGTTACGTGAAATTAAGCGGCAGGAGCGGCGGAAAATGCGTCAATATGACGGGATAGCGGTCTGTGGCTACGGTGTCCTGAGGGGACGAAAGGTAGTATTTGAAATGTCGAGTGCGCCATCGACTCCCGTGCAGCAGCTTCCGACTCCCATGCAGCAGCTTCAGCGGGTGAACCTTTCTCGTTCACTGCCGGCGCGGCTCTCGGCCACGCTGCTTTGCGTCATGACGGTGTGCGTCGCAGTATTCGGGTCGGCGCGTGCGGCGGAGGGATATCTGCTCACGCCCGGAGATGTGATCAAGATCAGCGTGTTCAAGAACCCCGACCTGCAGCTCGACGCACGGGTGTCCGAGGCGGGCACGATCAGTTTCCCGCTGATCGGTTCGGTTCCCATCGGCGGCCTCACGTTGCCGGCTGCGGAGCGCAAGATTGCCGAGATGCTGAAGGACGGCGGCTTCGTGCTGAATCCTCAAGTCAACATATTGCTGACCTCGGCGGTGGGCAATCAAGTGTCCGTGCTCGGTCAAGTCAACAAGCCGGGGCGTTATGCCATCGAGGCGGCCGGCGGAACGCTGACCGGCGCGTTGGCGGAGGCGGGCGGCATCGCGACCACCGGCTCGGACGTTGTCGTCGTCACCGGCACTCGCAACGGCAAGCCGTTTCGCAAAGAGATCGACGTCGTCGAAATGTCGATGAGCGGCAGTGCGGCAGAAGACATCGAGGTGCGGGGAGGCGATACTCTCTTCGTGAATCGCGAGCCGATGTTCTACATCTATGGCCAGGTGCAAAAGCCGGGGCAATACCGCCTTGAAAGACATATGACCGTGATGCAAGCGCTCGCCGATGGCGGCGGCATGACGCCCAAAGGAACCAGCCGCGGAATCGTGCTGCACCGGCGCGATGCCAAAGGCAAGGTCGCCGAATCGAGCACGTCGCTCGACGAGGACGTGCGCGATCAGGACGTGATTTACGTAAAGGAGAGCGTGTTTTAGCCTGCTACGGCCGCCGTCGGGCCTGTTGCCAACGTCAACCGCAGGTGCACATATGACCCTCACACAATTCATTCTGGTACTTCGGGCCCGCTGGAAGCTGGCTCTCGGCGTTTTCGGCGCCGTCATCGGCCTGACGATCGCCGTCAGTCTATGGATGACGACACTCTATACGGCCACGGCAACCGTCGTCGCCGAGATCAAGGCCGATCCCCTGAGCGCGATGCCCGGCTACGCGATGCAGACCTCGACCGCCTACGTCGCGACACAGGTCGACATCATCTCCAGCAAGCGCGTTGCACAGCGCGTGGCGAAGAACCTGAAGTTCGACCAATCTCCCGAGTTCATCGCCCAATGGAAAAGCGAGACCGGGGGTCGCGGCGGCGATATCGACGTGTGGCTTGGCGACATGCTGCAGAAACTGCTTGTGTGCACTCCGGCGGGCTATAGCAGCGTGAGCGAAATCTCTACTACCGGGCGCGACCGCGATACGGCGGCGGCCTTGGCGAACGCGTTCGCCGAGGCATACGTCGAGACGAGCATTGAGCTGCGGACCGATCCGGCAAAGCAGTACGCCGTGTATTTCGAGGAGCGTGCCAACGCGCTGCGCGCGAATCTGGAGGCCAAGCAGAAGCGCTTGTCGGATTTCGAGGCGAAAACCGGGATCGTTGCGACTACGGATGCCCGGATGGACATCGAGAATGCGCGGCTCGCCGAGCTTTCATCGCAGCTTCTCACCATGCAAGCGCTTCGCCAGGACAGTCAGTCGAGGGAGCGTCAGGCGCTCGGGGACAACCAGATGCTGCCGGAAGTTCTGCAAAGTCCGGTGATTGGGACGCTGAAAAGCGAGCTCGCAACCGCGGAGGCCAAGCTGCAGGACATCGCGACCAATCTAGGCAAGAACCATCCTGACTACAAGACGACGGTGGCGGAAATCGCCAGCATTCACGAGCGCATCAACCAGGAAAGCGGCAGGATCGCGGCGTCCCTGGGCGCGACCACGCAGGTGAATCTCAGAAAGGAGAGCGACATTCGCGCTGCGCTCGATGCCCAAAAGAAGAAGATGCTGGACTTGACGCATCAGCACGATGAGGTCTCCGTATTGCAGAGCGATGTGGAGACGGCTCAGCGCAATCTCGATGCCGTGACCCAGCATCTCGCCCAGAGCAACCTGGAGAGCGAAACCCAGCAGACCAACATCTCCTTGCTGACCGCGGCGGTGCCTCCGAGCAAGCGTTCGAGCCCCAAGTATTTCCTGAATCTGGCGATTGGCATGTTCTTCGGCTGCGTGTTCGGCATGGGTGCGGCGCTGCATCGCGAATCCAAGGATGGACGACTGCGTGAAAGCGACGCCATGGGGCGCCTGCTCGGCGCGCCATTGATCGCCGTGATACCCCCGATCAGATCGGATGCAACGGGCAGGCGCTCGCCGGTGCTCTCCCGGATGAGGGTCGAGCCCTCCAGCATATGAATAGAATAATCGACAAACCGGAGAAGCAGGCCATGTCGGCGAGAGACTCCAACCGAGCGTTTGGAAGTATTCTCGTGGAGCAGGGACGATTGAGCGCCGCCGATGCGGAGGAAATTCAGCGCCACGCGAGTGCCACGGGCGCGCGCTTCGGCGATGCCGGGCTGCAGCTCAAGAAGCTGACGCAGCAGGACGTCGATTTCGCGCTGGCGCAGCAGTTCCACTACCCGATCCTGCCGCGCGGCGGCAGCGGAGGGGTGGCCGATGACTTGGTCGCCGCCTACGATCCGCAGAGCAGGTCGATCGAGCCGCTGCGCGCGCTCCGCAGCCAGCTGGTCCTTCGCTGGCCTGCGGATGCCGCCAACAAGACGTTCGCCATTACCAGCCCGGGTCGCGGAGAAGGACGCACCTGGCTGGCGGCGAATCTCGCCGTCGTGTTCGCGCAGATGGGCGAGCGCACCCTGTTGATCGATGCGGACATGCGCCATCCGGGGCAGCACCTGCTGTTCAATCTCAACAACAGAGTGGGGCTGTCGGCGCTTTTGACCGGACGGGGCGGGAAGGAGATCGCAAACCGGATACATCCGCAATTGCGCCTTTTCGTGCTTCCGGCCGGACTGTTGCCCCCGAACCCGCAGGAACTGCTGGGGAGACCGGTGTTCGATGTCGTGCTGGAGCGCTTCAACGAGCAATTCGACGTGATCATCATTGACACCCCGGCCGCGGCGGAGACCGCGGATGCCCACATCGTCGCCAAGCGCGCGGGCACGGCCCTGGTACTGGGGCGGCTGAACGTCACCCGCACCTCGCAGTTGACCGCAACGACGCGTGTTCTCGCGCAGGCAGGGGTGAACATCATAGGTGGCGTGGTCAATGAGTTCTAGATTCCGGCGGCTGGCGGTTTGACGAGGTCCGCGCTGTCGATTCTCTATATCGGCAACAGCGACGGGACCTCGCTCGACAGGGCCAATGCGCTGCGCCGAATCGGACACCACGTAGAGCACGTCAGCCTGCGCCGGTTGTTGCCGCGCACCAGCTGGATCGACAGGATCACCTGGCATCTCGGCGGCGATATGCTGAGCCCATGGATTTTGCGGCGGCTCCCGCAGGCGCTCGAGGCCACGCATTACGATCTGTGCTATGTGGACGGCGGAGAGTGGGTGACCCCCCGGGTCATCGAGCTGATCCGGCGTTACGCCGTGAAGGTGGTCAACTACAACATCGACGATCCGCTCGGCAGCCGCGATGCGGCCCGCTTTGCGGCTTATCGCCGAAGCGTATCCTCCTATGATCTGTGCGTGGTCGTGCGAGAGGAGAACGTCGATGAGGCGTGGCGACTGGGCGCGAAGGACGTGATCCGGGTGTTTCGCTCGTCCGATGAGGTTGCACATGCGCCCAGAGTCCTCAGCGCGACGGATACGGAGCATTGGCGCGCGGACGTACTATTCCTCGGCACGTGGTTTCCTGAGCGGGGACCATTTCTGGTGGATCTGGTCAAGTTGGGAGTGCCATTGACGATTCGAGGGGCGAATTGGAAAAAAGCGCCCGAATGGCCGGTGCTGCAGGCCTATTTCCGGGGAGGGCACCTGCGCGGCGATGAGTACGCGTGCGCGCTGCAATGCGCGAAGGTGAGTCTTGGGCTGCTGTCAAAGGGCAACCGCGATCTGCACACCACGCGGTCGCTTGAGATTCCGGCGCTGGGCGGACTGCTGTGCGCCGAGCGCACCAGCGAGCACTTGGAAATGTATGTCGATGGGGCGGAGGCGCTGTTCTGGAGTTCCGCCGAGGAGTGCGCGATGGTGTGCCGCGATGCGCTGGCGGACGAGGAGCGCCGCAGGCGTATTGCGATCGCCGGCAATGCCCGCAGCATCGCCAACGGCTACCATAATGAGAAGATCATGAGCGCCATCATCGAGCGGACGTTCTCCGAGCGTTCGGCCGAATCCAGGGACCCTGCGGCGTGACCGTCAGGCAGTTCATCTTCAATTTGCTGACCGCGCTCGCAGTCATATCGGTGCCGATTCAATGTGCCATCGATGCATCCGTGGTGAACGTGGTTTGCAGCTGCATCGTCGCCGCGTCGTCGGTGGCGACCCTTCTTTATCTACGATGCACCACGGCACTGAAGTTTCATCCGTTGTCCTCCATCGCGGTTCTCGGATTATGCGTGGGCTCGCAGTTCGGCGCGCTGATCGTGCAGACGGCCTATCTCACCGCGCTGGTCGATTCCCTTTACGATCCCCTTTATACGTTCTCGACGTTGGCGTTCTACCAGGCGATCGCATTGTCCGCGCATGCCGTCTTTCGGTTCTTCACCGTCAGGAAGCACGATGAGGGCAGGCCCCGCCTGATCCGTGGATTGCTGCGCTGGGCCGGGATCTATCGAAAGCCGACGAGCGGAATGTTGTGGTATCTCGGGATCATGGGTCTTCCGTCGCTGGTGTTGGCGCATTTCGAGGGGGTTCCGAGCAAGATCGCGGCGGGCTTCACGTTCCTCGCCTGGGCCCCGTTCCTGATACCGCTCTACGCTCAGGAGGTCGGACCATCCTATTGCAATGTGAGGCTCAACCGATTTTTGCTGGCGGGCTATGTGATGATCGTGGCGATGCTGGGGCTCGCTCTGAATGCCCGGGGAATCCTCTTCGCCGGCTTGGCGACCGTTGCTCTTCTCTATCTTATCGCCGGAATGCGCAGCGATACGCTGGTGACTCGCCGCGCGCTGCTGATCGTGGGTGTCTTCGCGGTTGCCTTGCTGGCAATCTCCGGTCCCGCTTCGGATCTGGCCACCTCGATGGCGATCGCCCGGCAGGCGCGGGCGAAATCGACACCCCAGGAAATGATCGAATCGACCCTGCATGTCTGGGGTCAGCCGCGGCTCATCGCAGCCTACCGGGCCGAGGAGCGGGAAGTGGCGCGCTTCAAGGCGTACGACGAGCACTACATCGAGAACCCGATCCTGGCCCGTTTGATCGAGACCAAGTTCTACGACAACTCATTTCATTACGCGATGACGCTGAGCAGCGAAAGCTCGAACGCGCGCTTGCGTGCGATCTCCATTCAGCTCGCCTGGGCCCAACTGCCGGGTCCGATCTTGAAGAGATTTGGAATCAATATCCACAAGGACAGCCTGGAGAACTCGATGGGCTATTACCTGGCTTACCTGAGCCGCGGGGTTCCCCTGGGCGGACACAAGACCGGTGAGATGTTCGCCCAGGGGATCGCGCTGTTCGGGCCCATGTTCCCCTGCCTGTACGCGCTTATTTGCCTCGCGCTCTTCGGGATCATGGATCTGCTGACGATCCGCGACGGGAACGGGCCGGCCAAGATCTCTGCGCTGGGCATGCTGCAGGTATGGACCTTTTTCCTCGGTGGGATCACCTACGAGTCGCTGCACAAGTTGCTCGGGGTTTTCGTGCGAAATTTCGTGCAGATGGTGGTGATCTATGCGGTGCTGCTGACTCCCGCGTGGATTTTCAGGCGCGGACCGGAGCCTGAAGCGGCTCCGCTCGCGATGTCGGCCGGGCCGACCTAGTTGCATCGGGCGCAGCCGATGGAATTGATCCTGTTCTGCCACCCGATCTTCTTCGCTTCGCAAAGCATGCCGCGCTTCGCGCAGATGCTGAAGAGCGCCTATGAAGCACGCGGTCACCGCGTACGAGTCTGGTCGCCGAGGGCCCGGCTATTCGAGCGCGTGCCGCGGGGACGATGGTCGAAATGGGCGGGCTACTTCGATCAATATGTGCTGTTTCCGATCGTCGTGCGGCGGGAAATGCAAGAGGTCCCAGCCGGTACGCTGTTTGTTTTCTGCGATCAGGCAATGGGCCCGTGGGTGCCGTTGGCGGCCGGTCGTACGCATGTCATTCACGTGCACGATTTGCTCGCATTGAGGTCGGCGCTGGGCGACATACCGGAAAATCCGACTTCCGTCACCGGCCGTATCTACCAGCGCTACATCCGTCGGGGGTTTCGCAGGGGCCGTCATTTCATTTCGGTATCGAAGAAATCACGCGAGGACCTGCATCGATTCGGGCGGGTTGAGGCGACGACCTCGGAGGTGGTGTACAACGGTATGAACTATCCGTACGCGCCGATCCCAAAACCAGAGGCATTGGCAGCGCTTCTTGCCGCGGGCTTTGCCGTGCCGGCGCAAGGAGTGATTTTGCACGTGGGCGGAGGGCAGTGGTACAAGAACCGGCGCGGGGTCCTGGCGATCTACGCTCGATATGCCGCCACTGCCGAGCGGCCGCTCGAGCTGTGGATCGTCGGTCCGCAGGAGCCTGCGACGGTGCAGTCGGGGGCGTCGAATCCATCCCACCCGGGCAAGGTGGTTATCGTCGGCGGATTGCAGAACGGGGTTCTGCAGGCACTTTACTCCGTGGCGGACGTGCTGCTTTTCCCCAGTCTGGAAGAGGGCTTCGGCTGGCCGTTGATCGAGGCGCAGGCGTGCGGATGTCCGGTGATCACCACGGATCGAGCGCCGATGAGCGAAGTGGCCGGGGACGCCGCCCGATATCTGCCTCGATTGCGCTCGCAGCACGATATGGAGTCCTGGTCGCAGAGGGGCGCAACCGAACTTCGAGAGCTGCTTGCGGAGGGCTCGGATCGGAAGGCTTTGCGCAAACGCCGCGGAATCGAGTGGGCGAGTCGGTTTACGGCGGACCGGGCGATCGATGAATACCTCGCGATTTACGCAAGAGTTCTCGCGGCGGCATCCGGCGCTCCCGGCGAACGAGCGCAGGGCGAGGGTCCGTGAAGCTGCTGCACGTACTTCATAGTGCGAATCCACGCGCGGGGGGACCGGTCGAGGGCGTGCGCCAGCGCGGCCTGTGTTTGCGCGGCGCCGGGCATACGGTGGAACTCGTCACCGGCGACGATCCGCAGCAGGCGTTCCTCCGGGGGTATCCCTTGGCGGTGCACGCATTGGGGCCCGTGCAGGGAGTCTACGGCTACAGCACCCGGCTGGTGCCTTGGCTGAAAGAGCATGCGCGTGATTTCGACGCGGTGATCGTCAATGGAATATGGCAATACCACAGCTTCGGTGCCTGGCGGGCGCTAAGGGGGCAGCGGATCCCTTACTTCGTATTCACGCACGGCATGCTCGATCCTTGGTTCAAGCGCACGTATCCGCTCAAACACCTGAAAAAGTGGCTTTACTGGCCCTGGGCGGACTACCGCGTGCTTCGCGACGCCCACGCGGTGCTGTTCACCAGCGAAGATGAGCGCCTGCTGGCGCGGCAATCCTTCTGGCTGTATCGCGCGCGCGAGCAGGTGATCGCTTACGGCACAACGTCCCCGCCGCCCGAGGCGGTCCGATTACGCGAACTGTTCCTCGCCGCGCATCCGGATCTGACGAATAAGCGCTTGATCCTGTTCTTGAGCCGCATTCACGTCAAAAAGGGCTGCGATCTGCTGATCCGCGCCTTCGCGCAGATTGCCGCAGCCGAACCCACCCTGCACCTGGTCATGGCAGGCCCGGATCAGGAGGGCTGGGTCGCCCAGCTCAAGTCGCTGGCGGGACAGCTCGAGATAGCGGATCGCATCACCTGGCCGGGTATGCTCCAGGACGACCTCAAGTGGGGGGCATTTTACGCCGCGGAGGTGTTCGCCTTGCCGTCGCACCAGGAGAATTTTGGGATTGCGGTCGCTGAGGCGCTTGGTTGCGGAATACCGGTCCTCATTTCCGACAAAGTGAACATCTGGCGCGAAGTATCGTCTGCGGGGGCGGGCATCGTCGCCCCGGATACGGCGGAGGGAACCCTTCGGCTGTTGCTCGACTGGCTCGCATTGACTGCCGAGGATCGGCGCTGGATGGGGCAAAGGGCCCGTGCTCTGTTCGAAAGCCGCTTCACGGTGGAGGCCATGGCGGCCGGCTTGATCGATGCGGTCGAAGGCGCCCGCCGCCAAGGCCGGCCAACTGCCGCCTGACGGCGACATCTTGCCGTTGCGCGGGGCGAGCTTACTGTAGAGATTCGGCTTATGCCGTGCCGTGGCGCCGAGGATGGTTGTGGTACTCAATTGATGCTATAGGACGCTACATGCTCCCGGACCTTACTACGGAATTCCAGAATCTGCTAAAAGGCAGGATCCGCCTGCACCGGCGAATCGACGACCTGCGCGCGGCGTACAAGAGCGCCAAGCCGTTTCCACACGTCGTCATGGATGATTTCTTTCCCGCCGAGCTTCTCGAGGCTCTGCTGTCCGAGATGGCGCAGATGCCGGGGGATCAGTGGTCCAACATCGAGCAGGACGCGCGCGAGCGAACGACGCGGATGCGTTCGGCGGTCGAGATCAGTGCGGCCGGGACGGAGTTCCTCAGCATCATTCACTCATCGGCGTTCCTGTATCTGTTGGCCGAGATCACCGAAGTGCCGCAGCTTCTGCCCGACCCCTATCTGCAGGGCGCCGGGTACGCGCTCATGCGTCGCGGGGACTACTTCAGCGTGCATGCCGATAGGAATGTCGCCTACGAGACCGGCCTCACGCGCCGGCTGGCGATGATCGTTTTCCTCAACAAAGAGTGGAGTCCCGCGTATCATGGCGAGCTCGAGTTGTGGAGCCCGGACGGCAAGCATTGCGAGACCGCCATCGAACCCGTGTTCAACAGGACCATTCTCTTCCAGGTCGCCTACCCGAATTTTCACGGGGTGCCGACGCCGCTCAAGTGCCCGGCGGATCGGGCGCGGCAATCCTTCATCAGCTATTATCACACCGCTGGGGTGGGTGAGCCGGCCCCGAGGCCTCATAGCTCGATATTTGCGCCGCGGTTCTACGGCACGAACCGCCTGACGCTGCGCTCATTGCTGCGCGACGTGACGCCGCCGCTGCTGGTTCGGGCCATCCGTAAACTGAGCGGGCTAAATTGATCGAGACCGACGGGCCGAAGCGGCGAACTGCCGATGCGCGGACATGGGTGCGGGCCTACGAATGAGCTGCGAGCTCGTGACCAGCGGATGGTATTCCTCCGGAGCGCCGAGAAGCTACCTCACCCGGGGCGACGATCTCATACGAAGTGCCGAGTTTCGGCCCCTGTGGTGGCGGTCGCTCGACACGTTCCTCCAGCCCCGGCACGTGCTGATCGTGGACTCGGCTTCGCCTGTGAAGCCGGACGACGCGTCACATACCTCGACCGACGTCCGGCGACTCGAATTACTGATCAACCCGGGTCATGCGCAGAATGGCAAGACCCATTACTGCGGGGCCATGGCGGCCATCATGCTGGGCTTGGAGTTCGCCCTGCACAATGATGTCGAGCTGTTCCTGTACGTTGAACAGGACGCGCTGGTCTTCGGCAAACCGATCCTGGAGAGGACCAAGAATGCGCTGCGGCGCAGGGATCTGGTATTCGGCGCGAGCAGCCTCGACGACATTCAGCAGAGTTTCTTTGCCGCGAACAAGAAGGGCATACGGCGCTTCCTGAGCGCGCTGCACGCGATAAGCTACTCGGACAAGGAAATCTCGCCCGAGCACAAGTTCATGTTTGCCGGGTCGAAGCTGCCCGCCGCCCTGTTGCGCCTCGCGGTTTATACCCCGAACCGCAGGCTGAGGAGCGCCAATGTGAAGCTTTTCTCGCTGCTCTGCTCGATGTCGGCGAATTACGAACTCCTGCCATTTGGCTATGGACGGGACCGGCCTATAAACTTCAACGATGACGTGTACTATTTCCAGCAAGGAAGCACGGATGAGCTGCTGGAATACAAGAGACGTACCGGATTTTGACCGACTGAATCGCTGCACGGCGCCGCCGCTGCCCGCCCGTTCGTCCATGGGGTCTGATGAGTTCGCTAAATCGATTCCTGTCCGCGAGCGCCGCCGCATGGGTGAAGATCCTGCTCACCATCTTGACGCAGGTCGTGCTGGTGCCGGTATTCCTAACCCATTGGACGGTCGAGGAGTACGGCTGCTGGCTGATCATCCAGACGATCGTCGGCCTGTCCTCGATGCTGAGCTCGAGCCATCAAGTCTACCTGGGGTACGAGTTCCTGAAGGTGGGAGATAAGCGGGACACGGATCTGCGCCGACTCTACTACTCGGCGCTGCCGTACACGTTCATCATCGCAGTGTTCGAGCTGACGGTGATTTCGCTGTTGATCTACTTTGGGGTCATCAGAACCAGCCTCGACCCCGAAAGCTCCATGGACGCGGGACTCTTGCACCAAGCGTTCTGGTCCTTGATTCTGTATTCGCTGTCCTGGCTCGTGACCGGCAGCGTGGCCGGGTTGGCCGGGCGGGCCGTGTACGTTTTTGGTTATTTCCCCCGCATGACCTGGTGGGGCACCAGCCTGGCGGTGGTGCAGGCGCTCACGTCCGGGGTCGCGGCCGCGCTGGGTGCGGACCTGCTGCACACGGTGTTCTGGATCGCGATCGCCGGGCTGCTGATCAACATCCCCATCCATCTGGACGTCTGGCGAATGTTTCGCCTTCACAAGCTCCATCCTGTCTGGCCCGATTGGAAAATGGGATACGAAAATGTCGGCCGCTCGCTGCTGGTGGCGCTCGGGGCGGTGCTCGACATTTCGCGCCAGCAGGGCGTACGCATTTTTCTCGGCGCGCTGGTCGGTGTAACGCAGATGACCGCGTTTTCAACCATGCGCACGATGAGCAACCTGTCCCTGCAAGGGATCGGCACGGTCACCAACCCGATCATGCCCGAAATCATGCGTTTCCTGCGGGAGAAGGACGCGGACCGCACGAGCGCGACGGTTGGGTTCGTCTGGTTCCTCGCGGTCATTCTGTTGTCGCCCGTATTGATCGGCTTCCAGTGGCTCATGCCGATCGTCTACCACGCCTGGACGCGGGGCAAGATCGCCTTCGATCCCGCCTTGTTCGGCGTGTTTTCGGTCAACCTGCTGGTGTTTTCCATCGCCCGGCCGCCGATGGCGGTACTTCAGGGCAACAATTTGCTGAAAGTGCAGCTCGCAATCTCCATCACCGTGAGCGCCGTGGCGGTCGGCGGGATCTGTCTGTTCGCGGGAACATTCGGGCTGATCGGAGCGGCGCTCTGCCTGCTGGGAGCCGAGATTCTCGGGACGATTCTCGCGGTCTGGCTCGCGTGGAAGTGGCTCAATCGCAATGGCATCGGGTTTCCGTGGGGGATGTTCAAGGTCTGCGTGCTCTCGATCCTGATCGCTTCCGCCACCATTGCAGCGATGGCGAAATTACCCGCGCTGATGTTCCCGATCATGCTCATGTCAATGGCGCTCAATATCGTGATCGCGATAGTTTTCTTGATGAGATTGCCGCAGCTCGTCCGAAAAAGGATGGGCGCGTTGCTGAAGCGGACGCGATGAGGCGGGCGCTCGCGGTCCGGCCGCGAGGATCAGCCCGGGCGCCGACTCGGCGATTCGCCGCGATCTTCGAAGCGCTTCTTGATGAACGCACACGGGTTGCCCCCGTACACTCCTTCGGGCTCGAGCGACTTGTGAACCACCGATAGCGGCGTCACGACGGCGGAACTGCCGACAGTCACCCCCATCTGCACAACGCAGTACGAGGAGATCCAAGCGCCATCCTCGATGACGATGGGTGAGACCTTGAGATCCATGTTGGTGCTCGCCTCGTGGGAGCCTGCGGTCAGAAAGGTACCTTGCGAGATGCAAACGTTCGAGCCGATCCGAATCGGCGCTTGGTTGTAGATCCAGACGCCCTCGCCAAACCAGGAATCATCGCCGATCTGGAGGTTCCAGGGATACTTCACGCGAATGGAGTGCATCAGCCGGCACCGCTTGCCGATCTTCGCGCCGAACAGCCGCAGCAGCGCGGCCCGCACGGATGAGACGGCCAGCAGGCGATTGCTGATCAGGCAGGTTTCAATCGCGAACCAGAGGGCTTGCGTGAGCTTTCCGCGATTCGAAACGTAGTTGCCCCTGCCCGCTGCGGCGAGGTCAATGATCCGCTGAGTCATCACGCCAATTTACACCGATCGACGGCAAAGCCCTACTGGGGCGACCCCGCTCCGATCCCCGGGCGGCGGGAAGCCGTTCCGTCAGGGAGAGGCCACGACTTGCAGCGAGGTACTCGAGGCGTGATTGCTGTTGCGGCATTCTATCGAGAAATTGTAGTCGCCGGCGCCCGCCACCTTGTACGCGCGCGTGCCCCCCATGGCAAGGGCACCGGCCCATCCGCCGCTCGCCGCACAGTTGTTGGCCTGGTTCGAGCTCCAGATCAAACTGATGGACTGGCCTGCGGCCGGCAACGAGGGGTTTGCCTGCAAAATGATGCCTACGGTGCCGCTCGTCGAAGACGCGATCCGCAGCGTCGATTGCTTCTCGAGATAAGCGAAGGAAGTCTGGTTGTTCGGGCCCGCGATCGTGGGGATGGGCTGTCGGACGGCCCCCGCCCAGCGATTCATGGTCACCTGGATGCCGCTGAGATTCAGGTTCTCGTTCGACGTGTCGTAGGTGCTGTCAATCGGGGGATGGGTGGTGGTGGCTGCCGTGTCCGTGAGCGAGACATTCTCGATGCGCACATTCGTGTACGGGGGCTCGGGGAAGCGCCATCCCGGATAGAGATTGTTGAGAAACTGGGAATTGTAAGTTGCGACGACGTTCGAGATGGTGAGGTTGTCCGACTTCAGGAGGTCGAGAAAGCCGTCGGGTCGGAAACTCGTATAGTGATCGACGGAGCAGCTGTTGCAGCCGATCTTGAGCGAAAGTGCATTGCCGCTCAGGGTCGCGGTACCCGGGAGGTCGCGCGCGATGCCGACGCGGATGCCTTTATCCACCACTTGGCTGATCTGGATGTTCTTGTTGACCAGCGCCGGATCGGCGGTCAGCGAGTAGTTGAGATAGAACAGGTGCGGCGGCGCGAACCATTTGCCGACGCCCCCGACGGTACCCCCGTTGGCATCCTGCAGATCGGCGTAGCGGCCCGATTGGATGTTGTCGAAAGTCGAATTCTGGGTGCCCCCGACCCAACCCATATAGATTCCGTCGAGGGTGATGCCGGAGAATGTCAGTCCTTGCGGAACTGCCCGATATTGCGCCGTGTCGGGCGTTGCCGCGGTAACCGTCTGGTTACTCTTGAATTCCGGATTCATTGCGAACACCACCGGAACGAACCTGTCGGCGCCGGCCGACGCGGGCACCGCGACCAGCATGCCGGTCACGGTCACGTTGGAGGAGTCTCCCATGATCAGGAACACCGCGCACATATTGGTGGGTCCGGTCCAGGGCGAGGCGACATTGCCGCGGCTCCTGTCGAACACGATCCCGCGATTGGCGCTGAGCCACTGCGTGAGACGCAGATCGCTGAAGGCATTGCCGGGTTCGACGCCCGCCACCGCGCGGCCGCTGTTCTCGTAGCCCCCGCTACCGGGACTCACCGGTAGGCTTGCATCGTATTCGACGTTCCAGCCGGCCAGGGTGATGTCGCTGGAGTTGGCGATGACGAAGGCCGGCACGAAGGTGTTGTCGACGATGAATTTCCCGGAACCGGTGAATTGGACCGTGGTGCCGTCGTCGATGAAGATGGCGCGGGCGATGTCCTTGCCGACATGGATTTTCACCGGACAGTCGACCGAGAGCGTGAATGCTCCGTGACGCGCGGCCGCGAACGCCCGCGCCACCCCGAGCGCCTGATCGGACGTGCCGTCGCAGCTCACCCAACCGCTGATGGACTTGATTTCCGCAGGTCGCGCGACCGCCGCCGGGCCGCCGGCGCCCGAATCATCGCCCGCGGCGTGTGACGCACACCCGAGAAGGAGTACCGACAGCGCCCCGGCGGAAAACACCGCAATTTGCATGGCGGCACTATATCGCAGTGCCCTTCAGGCACGCACGAAACTCTCGATTTCGTCACAAATTTGCCAACCGCTTCCCCGCTCTTTGGAGATGCATGCGGCGATATGCCTGGAAAAGAAGCGTTTTGCGACTTATGTCGCCGATCGAGCACAGTTGATGCTGGACGATCGCACTCGTTAACCTCCCTTCCGCGATGTAAGCCTCTTCCGACATACATGTAGGGTGGTTATCGACTTGAAGTATTCGACAAAATGTGAAGCTAGTGGCGCGCGCCCCCCGGCCGCAGCCTTTTCAGCCGCGGTGTTTCGCCAACTCATTGCCCCTTGCGTGTTGGC
>VFSW01004526.1_pt1 | contig 20711 bp, 21 predicted proteins | sample 5358111 | NCBI WGS metagenome assembly VFSW01 (sample SAMN11554181, study PRJNA540505) | mine drainage metagenome | isolation source: sediment from site ElyBrook_90M | place: USA: Ely Copper Mine, Vershire, VT | collected 2017
AGCCAGTTGTCGCCGAAAGGATCGACCTATACGAAGCTGGCGAGGTTCGCTTTGCGGCCGGAAACCAGCACTTAGCAGTTAGCAATTGGCAATTAGCATTTCGCGTTTTTGGCTCTCTGAATGAGGTGAGCCGGCTAAATGCTTTGCTGCCAAGTGCTAATTGCTGATGTTGGTTGCAGTGTTTGCACCCTGCGCTCGATTTTGCTGACCGCCGTTGTCAGCTACCTGTTGGGGTCGATTCCCTTCGGCTATCTGCTGGTGCGCATTTTTCGTGGGGAAGACGTGCGGTTGAGCGGCAGCGGAAATATTGGCGCCACCAACGTCTCGCGCAAGTCGCCAGCTCTCGGCATCCTCACGCTGCTGCTGGATGCGCTGAAGGGATTCGCGGCCGTAACCTTCGGCATTTTGCTGAATCCTGGGGTTTTCCCTGGCCTATCGCTGCCCGCGGTTCTGGGGCATGAGACTTTGCTGGCTTCGCTGCCGCCCCTCTCCGTCCACGCGGCCCTCGCCGCATTTGTGGCCGTGCTTGGACACATGTTTCCAGTGTGGCTGGGTTATCGGGGCGGCAAAGGAGTCGCCACCGGACTCGGCTCGTTCGTTGTGATTGCTCCCAAGGCCGTGCTGCTCGCCGTGGGGATCTTCATCGTTGTCGTGTTTCTGTTTCGCTATTCTTCGCTGGGATCGATCATGGCCGTCGTGACTTTTCCTTTGGCGGCCTTCGCCCTGCATGATTACGGGCACAGCGCTTCCGTTCTGGCGCTGATGTCCCTCACTTCTGTAGTCATCATCGCCAAGCACCACGAGAACATCCGGCGCTTGCTTGCGGGCACGGAAAACCGGCTGGGAGCGAAGCGCGCATGAGCCAGATCGCAGTCATTGGCGCGGGTGCGTGGGGCACGGCGATTTCCGTCGTCCTGGGGCGGAAGGGATCGCACCGCGTTCACTTGTGGGCTCACGAAAAGGAAGTCCGCGAGGCAATCACGCAGCGCCGAGTGAACGAGACATTTCTCCCCGGACAGCCGATCCCCGATTCTGTCATAGCGACCAGTAACCTCGCCGAGGCGCTCGCCGGCGCGCAGATTGTGGTCAGCGTGATGCCCTCACAACATTGTCGCAGCCTGTTCCAGCAGATGCGGCCGCATCTGCCGCCTGAAGCTCTGATTGTGAGCGCAACCAAGGGCCTGGAAGAAAGCTCGCTGCTGCGTATGACCGAGATCATCGCCCAGGTGTTGGCCGACAAAAGCGCAGACGCCCCGCGCGTGGGCGCGCTCAGCGGGCCAACTTTCGCGATGGAGGTGGCGCGCGGCGATCCGACAGCCATTACCGTCGCCTCGCAGGACCTCGAGCTCGCGCACGTGGTGCAAGACGAGTTCAGCGATCCCCAGTTCCGTGTTTACACCAACGCCGACGTGGTGGGAGTGGAACTCGGAGGCGCATTGAAAAACATAGTCGCCATCGCCGCGGGAATTTGCCACGGCCTCGGTCTGGGGCACAACTCGGTTTCCGCGCTCATCACACGCGGCCTGGCCGAAATGACGCGACTGGTCGTGGCTTGCGGCGGACGAACGGAGACCATGGCTGGACTCGCGGGACTCGGCGATCTGGTTCTCACCTGTACCGGAGGGTTGTCGCGCAACCGCAGTGTGGGTGTCGAACTCGGCCGGGGAAGAAGACTTCCCGAAATCGTGGCCGCGATGCACGGCATGGTCGCGGAGGGGATTTTTACGACCACGGCCGCGGTGGGTCTGGCGAGGGCCCGCGGTGTGGAGATGCCCATTACCGATCAGGTGCACGCAATTCTCAGTCAGGGCAAGGCCCCCCGCGATGCCATTCATGAACTGATGACGCGCAGCGGCAAGAGCGAAAGCGTCACATCCTAGCCCAAAATACAAGGATTTGAGAGGCAGCGGGGCCGCTTCCGCTCTAAGGCCGACCTCTAAGCTCCAAGGTGAGCCTTCTCTTGCCAAACCCTTGCCAGACGCCGGATTTCGGTCAGGTACTTTGGTAATGGCGATGGCCCTCGTTTCCACCGCCGCACTCCGCCCACCCTTTAGAATTTTCTAGTAGCTTGAATAACGCCGCCACTTCGACCACGGCGCCCGCGATTCCACGGGAAGGGAAAGACTTGTCTTCCAAGGCAGCCACCGCCGCGCGCATCCCGATTCTGTATGTGATTCTCGGGGTCCTTCTCGTCATCAGCATTATTCCCATGTATTTCTATTCCACGCAGGTGGAGTCGATTAACCGGGACCGGCTGAAAACCAACGAAATGCTGCTGCAGAACACGGTGACCCGTTCGCTGGCTGACGACCTTTCCCAGCACGAGCGCTCGTTGCGAATGATGCTGGCAAACCTCTCGTCGGCGATTCAGGTCACCAGCGGCGGGGATATCGGCGAAAAGAACATTCAGACCCCGGAACTGCGGGCACTGGTAGAGAACTTCGTATCTTCTTCCGACGAAATCGCTTATGCCACGCTGGTGAATTCCGAAGGCAAGGGAATCTCGGCCGGACGCATCGCTCCTGACATTTTCTTGAATCGGGAATTGGAGCGCGCTTTCTCCGCCGCCCGAGACGGACGAGTCTACAACGGGCAGGCGCTGAGGGTTGGCGAAGGCACGTCGGCCCGTACGATTTTCCTGGTCAGTACTCCCGTGATGTACGGCTCGCGCTTCCTGGGTGTGATCGCGGCGGTAGTGGACCTGCAATTCCTGATTCGACGCCTGCAGGAAGTGAGCGGCGGTGGATTGATCCCTTACGTGATCGACTCGCAAGGGCGTCTCGTGGCTGCGGCCACGCCCGGGTTTGCCACCGGCCAGGACATGAAGAACCTGGAGATCGTGCGCAACTTCGTGGATAGCGGCAACAAAGGACAGTTGGCCGCCACCAAGGAGTTCACAGTGCGCGACAACAAGGGCGGCGAAGACATGCTCGGCACCTACAGCCCGGTTACGGCGCTGGACTGGGCCGTGGTGGTCCAGAAACCGCAGCGCGAAGCCTATCGCGGAGTATTTGAAATGCAACGCACGGCCCGCCTTCTGGCTCTGCTGGCTGTGTTGCTGAGTATCGGCGTCAGCATTTTCGCCGCGCGACGCATCACCAATCCGCTCGAGGTGCTGACTCAATCCAGCCGCGCCATTGCCCGCGGAGATTTTTCCCAGCGCGTTCACTTATGGAGCCGCACCGAAATTGGAGAACTGGCGGAAACCTTTAACAGCATGTCTGAAGAACTCGAGCATTTTGTCGAAGACCTGAAGCGCGCCGCCGACGAAAATCGTGCCCTGTTTATGGGCTCGATCCAAATGCTCGCCGGAGCCGTCGACGAAAAAGATCCCTACACTCGCGGTCACTCCGACCGTGTTACCCGCTATTCCCTGCTGCTGGCCCACGAAATGAATCTGCCAACCCCTTTCATGGAGATTCTGCAGATTTCTGCGCAGCTGCACGACGTCGGCAAGATTGGCATCGAAGACCACATCCTCAAGAAGCCGGGCGCACTCACGGCCGAGGAATTCGAGGTCATGAAGACCCATACTACCCGGGGCGCCAACCTTCTGCGTCCGGTCACACAGCTGGAGGAAATGCTGCCCGGTATCGAACTGCACCATGAGTCGCTCGACGGCCGGGGTTATCCCTACGGATTGCAGGGAGATCAGATTCCGCTGCTGGCGCGGGTCATTGCCGTTGCTGACACTTTCGACGCACTCACCACCACCCGTCCCTACCAGAACGCGCACACGCCCGAACAGGCGCTGCAAATCGTTCAAAACCTGGCGGGCAAACGCCTCGATCCAGTCGTAGTCGCCGCGCTGATGGCGGTTTACGCGCGAGGAGAAATCAAGCTGCAGAAATTCACCATCCGGCGCCCCATCGCCGCTGCGGCTCCTGCAACCGCGGCTGTAACGACTGCACCGGTTCCCGCGCCGCCTTTAGCGGCTCCAGCGCCAACCCTTGCCTCCGAGGCCACCGAACTGGAAAGAACCCGCGTCTGAAACTCTCGACATCGAACCTCAGACCTCAGACCTCAGACCCTGTCTAATACTTTTTCGCATCCCGAACCTCAGACGTCAGACCCTTGAACCTCGGACCGCAGCAAAACCGGTTCGTCGCCGAGGTTTGAGGCCAGGTCAGGAATGAAGAGAGAACGGGACGTCCGGCGTCCCGCCGTCGTCGCTGCCCGTATAATCCCTCTTTGCCCCTCTTATGATTCAGACCCTGTTCGGTAGAACGGAAAAAAGGAAATCCGGCGTCTTTGATCGCATGAAGCAGGCGGTCACGCGCACCCGCGAGAACCTCGCGGAGCGTATCGAAGAAGTGGTTTCATTCGGCAAGGAAATCGATCGAAACACGCTCGACGACCTCGAAGCCACGCTGATCGCCGCCGACTTGGGCAACACAACCACCCAAGAGGTCCTCGCCAAACTTCGCGAAAAAGCCGACCGCAAACAAATCAAAGACGTGCAGGAGCTCAAGCGGTTGCTGAAGGAAGAATTGCTGGCGATTCTGAGCGCGGCCAACTCGCGGCCAGTCAAGAAAGTCGAGGGCACGCCGGAAGTGATCCTGGTGGTGGGCGTCAACGGCACGGGCAAGACCACAACCATCGGCAAGCTCTCTCAGCTGTTTCGCTCGGAGGGAAAAAACGTGTTGCTGTGCGCCGCGGATACGTTCCGCGCGGCAGCCATTGAGCAACTCGAAATATGGGGACAGCGGACCGGCACGGAAGTGATCAAGACGAAGCCCGGCGGCGACCCTTCGGCAGTGTTGTTCGACGCGTTGCAGGCCGCGATCGCGCGCAAGAGCGACTATGTGATCGTCGATACCGCCGGCCGATTGCACACGAAAACCAGCCTGATGTCGGAACTCGAAAAGATGCGGCGCACCGCGCAACGCATCATCCCCTCGGCGCCTCACGAAACCCTGCTGGTAATGGACGCCACAACCGGGCAAAATGGACTGCAGCAAGCCCGCCTGTTTACCCAGGCGGCGGGCGTGACCGGCATCGTGCTAACCAAACTCGACGGCACCGCCAAGGGCGGCGTGGTGGTCGCCATTTCACGCGAACTGGGTTTGCCCGTGCGCTTCGTCGGAGTCGGCGAGAAGGCGGGCGATCTGCTGCCGTTTGCGCCGCAGGAGTTTGTCGATTCATTGTTTGAATAAGTAGTGCGCTTCACCACGGAGACACAGAGGGGCACGGAGAGGAGCTTTGTTGTGACCGCTTTTCTCGAAGTCCTGACAGTCCTTGCGACCCTTGGCCTTGCGTGGTGGTTTTTGCGTAGGATTCTTCGCTCGAAGGCGCCAGCCGATCCCGCCGAGGATCCGTTTTCGTTTGTTCCAGCGCCACGCGGAATGCGGCCAAAAGGAAGAGCTGGCGCGGTCGCTCTCGAAGAGCCAGAGGAGGACAATCCAGCCGACGCTTTCCCACCACGCGGACTGTAACTGGTCGTTCCGTTTACTTGTCTTTCTCCGTGTCTCAGTGTCTCCGTGGTAGGTACCGATCCCCATGTCCACCCACTCCACCGACGAACAGTTCCTGCAGCGTGCTCTGGAACTCGCGCGGCTGGGCATCGGCCTGGCATCGCCCAATCCGTATGTGGGAGCGGTGATTGTCGATTCGCAGGGAAACATCGTTGGCAGCGGCACCTACACCTACGATGGCGTGAAGCATGCCGAAGTGCTCGCCCTGGAGGTGGCCGGAAATAAGGCTCGCGGCGGAACGCTTTACATCAACTTGGAACCGCACGCGCATTACGGCCGCACGCCGCCATGCACCGACGCGCTGATCGCCGCTGGGATTCATCGCGTGGTGGCTTCGATGGCCGATCCTAATCCCAAGGTGGTCGGGCTTGGCTTTGAGAAGTTGCGCGCCGCCGGAGTGCACGTGGAAGTTGGACGACTGGAAGAGCAGGCGCGCCGCTTAAACGAGAGTTTCGCCCGCTACATTCGTCACGGCGTGCCGCTGGTCACGCTGAAGTCCGCCATGACGCTAGACGGCAAGATCGCTCCCCCGCCGGCCGAGGCACGCCACCACGCAGCCGGAACTTTCGCCGAAAGCCGATTCACCGGGCATTGGATCACCGGCGAAGCCGCGCGCGCCCACGTGCAGGAACTCCGTCACCAGCACGACGCGGTTCTCGTCGGCATCGGCACGGTTCTCGCCGATAATCCCTTGCTCACCGACCGCAGCGGCCATCCTCGCCGCCGTCCGCTGCTGCGCGTGGTTCTGGACTCGCGCCTGCGTCTGCCGCTGGAGTCGCGGTTGATTCGCAGCGTGAAATTGGACCCGGCCCGCGCCGGTGCTAGTGGCGTCGTGGTCTTCACTTTTTCCGCCGACGATAAGAAGAAAGCCGAACTGGTGTCGCGTGGCGTGCGGGTCGAAAAACTTCCAGCGGCACTACCCGATGGCCGTCCTGACCTCGCGGCCGTTCTGCACCGGCTGGGCGAATTGGAAATCACCAGCCTGATGATCGAAGGCGGATCCACCTTGAACGATGCCGCACTTGGCGCCGGTATTGTGGATAAGATTTTTCTCTACTACGCGCCCAAGATTCTCGGCGCGGGTGCAGTTCCCTTCGCGGCTGGCGCGGGTTTCCACCGCTTCAGCGCCGCCGCGCGCGTTGAACACGTGCACCTGCACCGTTTCGGCGAAGATTTCGCGGTGGAAGGATATCTCCGCGATCCGTATCGAGAATAGGTTTCTTCACCACGGAGGCACCGAGGCACGGAGAAGAACAAATCGAGAGAATGATTTTCTCCGTGTCTCGGTGGCTCAGTGGTGAATTAGCGCGTTGGGTTTATGATGTTCCGTTCATCCCGGAGGGCCCTCATGTTTACTGGCATTGTCGAGGAAGTCGGACGCGTCGCTCGTATCGAGCAGCGCGGCGAAAACCGTCGCATCACGATTACCGCCGAGCACGCGCCGAAGGAGTTGAAAACGGGAGACAGCGTCTCGGTAAGTGGAGTTTGCCTCACCGCGCTCGACATCAAGCCCAACGTCAAGCCAAGCTCGTTCTGCGCTGATCTTGCACCGGAGACCTGGGCGCGAACCTCATTCTCGCGTATAAACGAAGGCGCGCTGGTCAACCTCGAACTGCCGATGAAGGCCGACGGCCGTTTCGGCGGCCACATCGTGCAAGGACATGTAGATGGAGTCGGCAAGTTGGTCTCTCTCGACCGCATCGCAGACTCTGAGAATTGGTGGCTGCACATCGAACTGCCGCACGAGGTGGAGAAATACACCGTCTACAAAGGATCCATTTCGATTGAAGGCATCAGCCTTACCGTGGCCAAGTTGGAAGAGAACCTGTGCACCGTTGCCATCATTCCTCACACGGTGGAGATGACCAACCTCAACTCGCTCAAGCCGGGCGATCCGGTCAACTTGGAAGCCGATCTGATCGCAAAGTATGTCGAGAAAATGATGAGGGGCGATTCCACACAGAGCTCGCTCACGATCGAGGAATTGGTGCAGGAAGGGTTTTGAAGAGCAGTGGATCGGGGTCAGTGGTAGTGAAACTCGTTCATCGACTCCTCAAGGCCTCGCGTGGAGTTCATCTTTCACAACGCCCCCGCCTTTCATCACGAATTTCACATGCTGCAGTAGTGTGACGTCGCTCAGGGGGTCGCCGTCTACCGCGATCAGATCGGCGTATCTTCCCGCTTCGATCGCGCCTACCTTTTCTTTCCATCCCATCAATTCCGCGGCATTCACGGTTGCGGCGCGAATCACTTCCAGCGGCGGCATTCCGCGTTTCGTCAGAGCGACCAGTTCATCGGCATTCCGTCCCTGCCCGTCGGGATCACCAGCGTCAAAGCCGGAAGCGATCTTCACGCCGAGGCTCATCGCAGTCTGAATTGACTGCTGGATTCCTTGCAGAAACGCGTCAAACCTCTTCTGCTGCTCGGGCGTAACCGGCTCCTTCTTGCGGCGCTCGACCACCGCGTCGATCACTCCCACGGTCGGAACCAGGAACGTTCCTTTCGCCTGCATCAGCTCAAGGTCTTCCCGATTGGCGCGATGACCGTGTTCAATGGAATCGACTCCGGCAGTTACCGCATTCTTGATTCCTTCCGCAGTGGTTGCGTGCGCGGCCACTTTCAGCCCCTGCCGGTGGGCTTCCTCCACGATGACGCGTATCTCGTCGACCGTGAGCGTGGGGTGACTCCAGTCGGCGTAGACCTTGATCAAATCGGCTCCGTGGCCAATCTGCTCGCGCGCCGCGCGGCGTGCTTCCTCAACGCCGCTCACCATCTGCGCCCCGGTGGGAAAGTTCGTCAGATCCGGCGAGACTCCAAATGGATTGTACTGGCCCACCGCAGCGATGGCCCGGGTCGCCACCTGCATCCGAGGGCCTTCCGCCAGCCCCTGATTGATGGCGTCGCGCAGGGCGACATCGGCGTAACCGGAACCTTCATTCTCGACATCGCGAATCGTCGTGAAGCCGGCCTGCAGTGTGATACGCGCGTTGTAGGCGCCTTCGAGCGCGCGAAAGGCCTGCGATTTCGTGGCCAGGTCGATGGTGTAACTGTCGTCCGTGTCCGGCATGCGCGCCATGATGTGGGTGTGACAATCGATCAGGCCCGGTAGAACGGTCGCGTGCCCAAGATCGATGATTCTGGCGCCCTTCGGCGCGTGCGCCTGGACATCGGAAGCGCGGCCCACCTCCTTGATACGCTCTCCTTCAATCCAGACGGCAGCGTTCTCCACGTAGCTGCCTTTCTGTACATCGAGCAACTTGCCGGCCTTCACGAGAATCGAGGCGGGAGTCTCGGGCTTCGACTGGGCACCGGCCAACGTGGCAGGAAGCAGCAAAATCAGAGAGAGGACGAAGGGTCGCGTGTTCATGGCCAGAAAGGTTATCCGAGCCGGAGCGCTCAGACAAGAGCGAGAGGATATCTCAGCCAGTTGGCCGTTTGATCTCAGTGGCAACCGGCATCCGCTCTTATGCTTCGATTGTCAGCTCATCCAACTCCAGAAACTCCTGTATGATCGGCGCTGTCGATTTCTCCATGTCCGCGTAGGGGCCGAAAAAAATCGCCTTCGCTTCGTACAGAAACACGACGCGGTCGGCCAACTTCTTGGCCAGGCGCATATCGTGGGTGACGACGATGCTGGTCAGGTTCAGCTGCAGCTTGAGGCGCTTGATGAGGTCGCCCAACAGTTGCGCCATCAGCGGATCGACCATGGTTGTGGGCTCGTCGTAGAGCACGCACTCCGGCCGCGCTGCCAGCGCGCGGGCGATGGCCACCGAGCGCTTCATCCCGGTAGAAAGATCCGAGGGCAAGAGGTCGCGCATCTCCTGCACGCCTACCATCTGCAGCAGGCCGTCGACGATCTGGAAGATCTGCTCTTCGCTTAGTTCATGGGTTTCGCGCAGCGGGAAAGCAACGTTCTCGCCCACGGTGAGCGATTCGAAAAGCGCGCCGTTCAGGAACACCATGGTGACCTTCTTGCGGATCAGCTCCAGCTGCGGTTAGGTGTAGTCGGTGATGTCTTCTCCGGCAACAATCACGCGCCCTGAATCCGGTTTGAGAAAACCCATGATGTGATGAAGGGACACTGACTTGCCGACGCCGCTGCGCCCGAGAATGCAGACGGTCTCACCCGGCAGCACGTCGAAGCTGACGTGGTCGAGAACCACGTTGTCGCCAAACGCTTTGGAGACATCGTTGAACCAAATGTAGGGACTGGGTTGTGGGTTATCGGGCATGAAGTATAGGTTCTAGGTTCTAGGTTCTAGGTTCTAGTTCTCAGCTTTTAGCTGTTAGCTCTTAGCTAAGTCGTTGTCATCCTGAGCGAAGCGAAGGACCTATGCAGCCTCTTTTCAGCGGTTGACGCCTTCCCGTCGCGCCGTTTCCAGATCGTGTTTCGTATTTAGATTGCGGAAGACTCCAGGTGCAAAACCTGCTTGCATCAGTTCTTCTTCCTCGATCGCTTGCACTTTGAAGTCGTGGAACAATACGTCAATTTTGTAACGGCCAGCGTGCAGAGCCTGCTCTGAGGCGTCAGCGAATTCGCGGCGATAAACCGCGCACAACGGCTGCCAGCCTCCGCCTGCCCGCGGCACAGTGGCCATCGCATCCGAACTTCGCGCACGCGCAACTAGATACTGCAGCAGCGCCGGCGGCACAAACGGCACATCCACCGCCAATATTAAGTTCAGATCCGCCGCAGAGCCCCGCAAAGCCGCATGGATTCCACCCAGAGGCCCGCAGTCACTAAATATATCTTCCACGACTGCAGCGAATGCCGCAAATTTCTCCGCGCCGCCGACGATGCACACGTTGTCCGTGACCGAGCGCGCCAGCTCCAGGGCGCGTGCCAGCAGGGTGCGGCCATCCAGCATTGCAAAAGCCTTGTCGGAGCCCATGCGCGTGCTCTTCCCGCCGGCGAGAACAAAAGCCGCCACATCGGCGGTGGTGTCGTCCATGGGCCGATCATACACGGACTCGATTGCCGTTGACCGGGCATGGGGCAAGGGCTCGGGATCATTGCGAACGGCTTTACGCAGCCCTTGAAGGGCCGCTTCGACGATTTTACGGACATCCGTTGCGCCACCCCCTACGTTCGAATCCACGCCGCCTTTGTACCTCACTCCATGTCCTTTCCTTGCACGAAAGTAACCTACCCAAAGTCAGTCCTTCAGGCGATGATGGCCATGCGACCGAGGCACCGACCCGGAAGTAACCATCATGCCGCAAAAATTAATGGATGTTCTGATGCTAGGGCGTTGTTCTCACGAAGTTTCCTGGCCACGTCGCGGAACGGACGGCGACTATTACCCGGTCTGCATGATCTGTGCCGCCGAGTACAAATACGACTGGACTACCATGCGCCGCACCGAGCGCGTGGAACATGCCAAGCCCGAGACCGGCATCCGGCGCAGCCACGCGCGCGAGACGCGGCCATCGTGGGTGCCCCGCGCGCGGCGCTTGAAGCTGGATTTGCCGCTGCGTTTCCGCGTCAATAAGACCGCGACGTGGTACGAAGGAATTATCGAAAACATCAGCCAGACCGGCATCCTCTTCACCGGACCGCAGCAGTTGCCGGTCAATGCCTTAATCGAGATGGTGTTCGAGATGCCGGAAGAAATCTCTGGGCAGAAGAACAGCAACGTGGTGTGCCAGGGCCGCATCATGCGGTCCAAGGAAGTCAAGAAGACCGACGACGGCGTCATCCTGGCCGCTTCCATCGTCGACTACAAGTTCATCCACTAAAAGTCTGCTGAGGAACCGTTTCCCGCACCGAGAGTTACCCCAGCGGTTAAAAACCGCGTTCAGTACCATGCCCTTATCGCAGCGCTCGAAGCGCGGCACCCAAAATCACGCCCCCGATGTATCCCGCCCCGCCTTCGCGTACACTCTTTCTCGGCTTTCTCTGGCGCGACGTCTCTCAATCCATGCCTGCGATCACGGCACTTCTGCATGTTCAAAATGACGCTCTGCGGCTGGGCCGCGCGCTGGAAACGCTTCTGCCTTGCGATGAAATCCTGGTGGTGGATCATGGGTCTCGCGATGCCACCCGTCGGATCGCCCGCGAATATGGAGCACGGGTTGTGGAGGCGACCGACGGGGCAAGCCTCAGCCAATGCCTTCAGTTCGCCCGCTGCGAATGGATCCTCTGTCTGGAACCGCGCGAATCGCTCACGGAAGCCCTGGCGGCGAGCCTTCTGGAATGGAGGTCGGAGTCGCAGACATCGCCCGCGATTACAGCGTTTTCCATCTTCCTGCGCGAGGAAACGCCCGACGGCTGGCTGGAAAACCCCAACCCACAGATTCGCGTAGTGCCCCGCAACTGGAACGATTGGAAAGGGTTACTGCCTGCCCCAGGACACTTCGCAAGCGCCCTGGAGGGTGCCCTGCTACGGTTCATGCTTCCCTAACGGTTCGTCGATAAACCAGGCTAGGGCGCCTCGCGGACTGAAGACCTCACTCATAGCGAATCCTGATCGCAACTCCGAAAGCGCTGCGCCATTGAAAGGCAGATTCTTCTCCGCCTGCTAGAGCTTCGGGCTATTAGCAGGGCCTCTATTCGTCACAGCCTGTGGTGATGCCGGTCACAGTCGGTTAAGCGGTGCCGGTCCTAGACTGCATGGTTGTGGTATTTCGGTTTCGTAGCCGAAGGAGGAAGCATGCGTGTAACGAAATTTATCAGTCTAGTTGTAATTCTGGTGGTGGCCTCGACGTTTGCCGTGGGACAGGATAAAGCAGCTGAGCAGTCAACCACTGTCAAACACGTCCCCATTACCAATGTTCCGCCAACCTCGGGGAAAGAGATGTTCAAGAGCTACTGCGCGGTTTGCCATGGAACCGACGCGAAGGGCGGAGGCCCCGCGGCATCGGCTTTGAAAACTCCGCCGCCCGACCTGACGGTTCTTGCCCAGAAGGATGGTGGCAAGTATCCCGCGGCCCACGTGGCGGCAGTGATCCGCGGTCAAGCGGACATGGCTTCCCACGGCAGCAAAGATATGCCGGTGTGGGGTCCATTATTCTCCAGCATCAGCCAGGGCCATGAGTCGCAGGTGCAGCAGAGAATCGCGAATCTGGTTGACTACATTCAAACCCTGCAAGTGAAGTAGGGCCCACGACCGCACGCTGAGGGATCGAGGAGTCCGGGGGTGCAATCCTGCCCACGGGGAGTCCGTTCGCTGCAACTGGATGCCAGCCCGGCGTGAGCCGGAACGGGGCTTTTTGCTCGACCGGAACCATCCCCATTATCTCCGCGGGATCCGCCTTAAGTTCTGCCCTGGGAAAGGCCTTGCCGCCCATCGGCCTTTCGGACAGTGACTTCGGTACCTTAGTCCCGGCCCGCATGATCGACTTATAATTCAACTTAGGACTGGCTCCGGCACTAGCCTGGAGAGAGAGCCGGAGCCCGGCTCGTAACTCAGCGTTTCGCGACCTAATGGACCCGCTTTTTGCATCGGCGATTTTCTTTCTGGGGCTGTGCTTCGGCAGCTTTCTGAATGTGTGTATCTATCGCTTGCCGCTGGACTTGTCGGTGGTCACGCCGCGTTCGGCCTGCCCCAAGTGCAAGCAAGCAATCGCGTTTTACGACAATGTTCCGGTGTTGAGCTGGCTGGTTCTGCGGGGCCGCTGCCGCAACTGCAAGACGAAGATTTCCCCGCGCTACGTGTTCACCGAGTTGCTCACGGGCGCGCTTTTTCTGGCTTGCTACTGGCATTTCGGGCTCACTCTGGCGGCGTTGAAATACTGCATTTTTGGCTTCCTCCTGCTCGGTCTCATTTTCACCGACGCTGAAACCAAGCTGCTGCCGGACAAGCTGACTCTACCCGGGCTGGCACTGGGCGTGCTCTTCAGCCTGCTGGTTCCGGTCAACGATCTAGCTTCGCAGTTCATGCCCGGAATGGTGAGCCTTCCTTTCAGCGCTGATCTGGCGGCGCGTCTGCTTTCCCTGGCCGATTCCCTGCTGGGCGCGGCCCTCGGGGCATCGTTCATTTATGGCGCGGGAGCTATTTACCTGCGCTGGCGCGGCATGGAAGGCATGGGTTTCGGCGACGTCAAACTGATGGCGATGGTCGGGGCGTTCCTGGGCATGAAGCTCACCGCATTCACGATTTTTTCCGCATCGCTCGCGGGATCGCTATTCGGACTAACTACCGTTTTTGTGGTCTGGCTCAAGCGCACGCATCGATTCATGCGCCGTCTGGCGAACGGGCAAGCGGCCCGCCGCCGCGGATGGCAATCTGCGCAAGTGGTGTATCGCCATTATCAAATGCCGTTTGGAGTGTTCCTCGGCAGCATGGCGCTGTTCGCGTTTTTCCTCGGCAACCGCCTGCTGCGATGGTATTGGGGGCTGTGGTGAGAATCCTGACCAATCCCGTTTTGCTGCATGCTGCGGTCGTGCTGTTTCTGGCCGGCTCTGCGTTCTTAATCGTCGTCGTATTTATGCGCCTGCTGCGCCAGAACATTGAGGAAGAGACCGAGATTTCTTCCGAAGGTGCGCCGTCGCTGGAAACCCTGCCGCTGCACATCTACAACATGGTGATCCAGCAGCTCAAGCAGCAGAAGTACGAACTGCAGGTGCAGTCGCAGACCGAACAGCGGCGGGCTCGCACCAGCGAAAACTTCAGCCAGGCGGTGCTCTCTAATCTTTCGTGCGGCGTGCTGGTTTTCGGAACGAATGGGCTGGTACAGCAGTCGAATCCTTCCGCGAAACAGATTCTTGGATTCGCTTCCAGTAACGGAATGGGCGCGGATGACCTTTTCCGCAGCGAGATTGCCGAGGAAGTGCACTCCGTGCTGCGCGAAGGTAGTGGCCGGCGCCACCTGGAAGCCGACTATACGACCCCGGCCGGCGAGAAGCGCCACATCGCGGTGACGGTATCTCCCGTGCCAGCTGTCGACGGCAGCCTGCTGGGGGCCGCGTGCCTGATCAACGACTTGAGCGCGTTGGAACAGATTCGCCGGCAGCAGGAACTTCAGGGCGAGATCTCCGCGGAAAGAGCGCTGGAGCTGCGCACCTCGCTGACCACCATCTCCGGGTACGCGCAGCAGTTGGCCAACAATCGCGATCCCGAACTGGCGCAGCAGTTGGCCGCCGACATTGCCGACGAGGCCGCGCGTTTAGAAAGTAGCCTGGGCGGATTCTTGACCGAGAAGAGTGCAATCGGGGGCGGGGCCACGCGGGCGGCTTCCGCCAGCCACGGGTAACAACGAGATTCGCGGGCAGTGGCAAGTGGGCCACACCCGTAAGCAAGCAATTCTTAGAAAAGGTGGGACAAATGGGTGGAAATATGAAACGCATCGCATATTCGGGATTCGGATCATCGTTCGGATCACTGCTGCTGTTGAGCTTGCTTGGCATGCTGGCAGCGGCGCAGAATCAGCCCTCGAATTCACAGGGCCACGACCGCACAGAACGGTAGCTACAACAAGCCGGCCGACGCAACTGCCAGCACCGCTTCCGGCTACAATAAGACGGCTGCGAAACCGAAGTCTCCCGAACAAGAGGCTGCGGAAAAGAAAGCCGCCGAGGTTAAGCAATGGCAGGACAAAATCGATGGACAAAAGGGCCAGATTGATCTAGCGGCGCGCGAGCTCGACGTGACCCAGCGCGAATATCAGCTGCGCGCTGCCGCCATGTATGCCGACGCCGGCAATCGCATGCGCAATGAAGCGGAATGGGACAAGGAAGACGCCCAATACAAGCAACAGATTGCCGACAAGCAGAAGGCCCTCGATGACGCCAAGGCGAAGCTTGACGACATTCAAGAGAGTGCACGCAAGGCCGGGGTCGCGGCTCCAGCCAATCCTGCGACTCCCGCGCCGCAGTAAGAGCAATCGCGAATCAAGCGTCGCAAAAGAAAACCGCGCCGTTAACAGAGCGCCGGGCTTCAAACCCGGCGCTCTTTTTTAGGTCCCCAACCGAGCGGATCTGGATCCGTACCGGTCCGGCGGCAAATGCGAAGGTCTGCGGGACACCAAAAAGCCTTTAATCACAAAGATCGCAAAAAAAGGCCGCGGAGGACACGAAGAAATACCCCGCCGGTTGATTAAGGTCCGCTCGCTTCCCGCAGCTGCCGTATCTGTTTTACGTGATGCATGCCGTGCACGAAATGGAATTTCCGCCACTGCCTGGCTGTCAACGGACCTAGAATCGGATGATCCAAAATGGGGTGGCCCAGACTTGCCTGCTTCCGCAACTTGTCCGCGCCCAGGCCGCTCTCACATCGTCCGATGATCTCATCCATCTCGGCAATCTTGGCGCCAATCTCGGCCTGCACCGTCGCGGCGGCCAGACCACGCGGCTGTGCCATGGCCGGGGCTTTCCGTCCTGCCGGCATGTAGCCTAAACCCACCACCACGAGAATGCGCGCGCGCTGTTTCAGCGTGGCTGATGTCGCCAGCGGCACCCCCGCTTCCAGGGCGCGGGTAAAGCCCTTGATGGTGCCCGTATACGTCAGGTAGAGATGCTCCAGCACTTCGGCGGCACACCACTTGCCGGGCGGGTGCCAGCTCAGTTCTTCCGCAGACATGCCTGTGATCGCGTCGCTCAGGGCCTGTTGCAGCTTTTCGAGATGGGAATCCATTTTGCTGCTCTCTTGTTTCGTCCGCTTCGGGTAGAATGTTGCCCGACCACACAAACTACCGAAGTTATAACAGGAAGGATGCCATGAAGAAGCGGAGCTTTGCCCGAACCCTCGCCGCGCTGGTCGCCCGTGAACGGTTGTCTGCGGTTTTCGCCCGCCGCTGGCGGAGCCGTCTGGGAGCGATTCTTGCCGGAACCATGCTGCTGGCAGTGCTCAGCGGATGCACGTCGGAGCCGAGCAAGCCCGCCGAATCCACACCCGAACCGAAGGGCCCGGAGCTGCTCACCGGACGTTCCGCCTTTCAAAAGGTCTTTGTGGCCGCTCGCGGCTGGGCCCAGGATGCCAAGCCTTACCGGATCGATTCTCTGGTCACCAGCGATGGCGGCAATGGCCACGACGGAAAGTGGGCCCTGTGGCGTGGCGGGTTCGCTTCGCCCGCGCAACGCTCGGTCAAACCCTACACCTGGTCGGGCAGTTCGGCGGACGGAGCCCCGGCGCGCGGCGTCAACCCCAGTCCGGAGGACAGCTACAACCCCACGAATTCCTCGACGCAGGTTTTTGACGTGGCCTTCCTCAAGATTGATTCCGACCAGGCTTTTGCCACTGCCCAGAAACATGGTGGCGATAAAGTCCTGGAGAAGGACCCCGCGACCCCTGTCACTTACGTCTGCGACTGGAATCACAACACCAACGAGCTGATCTGGCACGTGATTTATGGCGCCAGCCGCGAGTCCGCCAAACTGACGGTCGCGGTCAACGCCTCAACCGGCGACTTCATCCGAGTGGAGAAGTAACGATTTCGGAGGCAGCCGGACGTTATTCCTAAATCGTTATTTGTTTTCTTGCGGCTTGAGCTGGGACTCAAGTTCACTAAAAAACCGGCTCAGCGCTCGCACGGAAGCAAGGGCCCGCTCCAGAGTCTGCCGTTCGCCAAACGAAACAATGTCGGAGATGGGATACTGGAGACGGAGCCGGTCCACGGCACATTGTGCGCTCAACAGTTCCACTTTCGCGCTGCGCAGGTCGGCGATCAGTTTGGCCACTTCCGTGGGTTTCTTGACTTCATCGGTGAACATCTCCAGCTCCAGGTTTGCCAGAAGGATTTCCGAAAGCGTGTCCCGCCGGCTTTTTGGGAAGGGCTGCTCGGCGGGCGGGACACGCGTTCGAAGGCTTAAATTGTTGGCGTATCTTTACTATACATTGTTACTTTAACGTAGTGCAAGAAATCACTACAATTCCGCGGAGGCTGATCGTTGCCCAGGCACGCCGATCCTGAACTCGAGCAGCGCATTCTTGAGGTGGCCTGCCGGCTCTGGGCCCGCGGTGGCCCCAGAGCGCTTACCATGCGCGCGGTCGCCCGAGCCGCGGGCACGACTACCCCCACAGTTTACGAGCGCTACCGCGATCGCGAGGACCTTCTCCGCGGCGTGCGCCTGCAGACTCGCAGCGAACTCTTTGCCAGCATGAGCCGTTCCCGCACGCTCACTCAGGCCTGCGAACGCTACCTGGAGTTCGCCCTCGATCATCCTCACGCCTACGAGGTGCTGTTTGACAGCTTCGCCCAGCCGCCTTCCCTGCACGAGCCCTGGCCCTCGTTCAATCTCATGCGCCAGCGCGTGGCGCAGCGCCTAGGGGGCTCGCCCCGCCAGCACACGCGCCTCATGCTCGCCTTGTGGTCTCTGATGCATGGCACGGCCATGCTGATGATCCGGGGTGGGGTAGAAGGCTCGCTCCGCGCCCAGATGTTCCACGCCTGCCTGGACGCCCTGGAAGATCTGGTCCGCCGCAAGGGACGCAAAACCCACACTGGTCCCCAGTGGCCTGCCAATCTTATTCTCGGCGAAGCGGCTCAGAGCCGCGTAGAAGATCCTAAGCCGCCCAACGGCGCGAAGGCTCCGGGACGGAAAAAGGGACCAGGCAAGCTGCCCTCGAAGAGCCGCTCTCCGCGGCCCGAATGAGCGAGGATGTTTTACAAGCTGGACATGATCGAGACGGACACAAAGATCGATCACACCGCCCCGACTAAGATGTCGACCGTAAGTTGGTCAAGAAGTTCATAGGGCAATCGTTTCTGCGCCATCGCATCTTTGTTGAAACCGTGAGCCAACAAAGCAGCCGATCCTGCTTTTGTGTAGCGCGCGATTTCTGGAGTGCCGCCCGGTGCGGCTGAAATCTCCTGAAGAATAGTACTGATGGTCCGGTTCGCGTTCCAGCACGCGGCCTTTTCCTTAAGAATCAGATAGGTTCGCATGCAGCCGCGGGCAAAGTCCTTCACGCCGTCGTAATCTTCCGTGCGGTAGGCGTGCGCGTCAAAATGGCGCGGGCCTGGATAGCCCACGTCCTCCAGGAATTTCACCAGCCAGAACGCGGACTTGAGATTAGCTGAGCCGAAACGCAGATCCTGGTCGTAGCGGCCGGGCATCTGATCGTTCAAGTCGATGTGGAACAGTTTACCCGCTTCCCAGGCCTGCGCCACCCCGTGCATGAAGTTTAGGCCTGCCATGGTTTCATGCGCGACTTCCGGATTGACCCCAACCATTTCCGGATGATCCAGCGTAGGAATGAACCCAAGATAGTGGCCGGTGGTGGCCATGTAGATATCGGCGCGGGGCTCGTTGGGCTTGGCTTCGAGGGCAAAGCGGTAGCCATATCCCTGAGCAATGCTGTACTCGCAAAGATAGTTGACAGCGTCCCGTAAGCGCTTGATGGCTTCATCCGCGCGGCGGCAGGCATCCGTTTCCACGCCTTCGCGGCCTCCCCACAATACAAAAATCTTGGCGCCAAGTTCTGCTCCCAGGTCCATCGCGCGCAGAGTTTTTTGCAAGGCGTAGGCGCGCACTTCAGGATCGTTCGCCGTGAAGGCTCCGTCGCGGAACACGGGATGAAAGAACAGATTCACCGTGGCCATGGGCACGACAATACCGTTTCCCTTGCAGGCCTTCTGGAACTCGCGGACGATGCGGTCGCGCTCGGCCGGAGTGGCATCGATCGGCACCAAATCGTTATCGTGGAGGTTCACGCCCCAGGCGCCGATCTCCCCCAGCACCTTGACGATCTCCGTGGGCGGAAACGTGGGCCGCACGAAATCGCCGAAGGGATCCCGGCCACGATTTCCCAGTGTCCATAATCCGAAGGAAAACTTGTGCTCAGGTTTCGGCTGGTACGCTCCGTTACTGTTTGTCATGACTCTCCAGGCAACTCTCAAGAATAGCTTTGAGATAACCATACCGCGAATATTTGCAGCGCACTGCCCCTACGCTCACTGCCCCTACCGCGAGTGCCCCTCTGATTCGTTCAGCGCCGGCGGAGCGGGCGCTATCTTGCCTACCAAACCCTCGTCCGCGCTGCCATGCAGTTCGCGAACCTTTTCGAGTTCCTTCTGCGCAGCTGCGGTGTTTCCGAGAGTCTGATACAGGCGCCCCAAGCGATAGTGCGCATCCGCCTGCCCAGGATCCAGTTCCACGGCTCGACGCAGCGCGGCCACAGCTTCCTGGTATTGCTTCTGCTGTGTATAGACGGCGCCCAGATCGACGTAGACCAGGCGTATGTCTTTTCTGCTTTGTACCGCGCGGTTAAGCAGAGCGAGCGCCTTGTCGGGGTGATTGTTCTTCCATTCGATGTCGCCCAGATAAGCCAGGGCCTGCGCCTGGTCCGGCTCGTTGGCCAACTCCGCTTCGAATTCCTTTTGGGCGGCGTCGTACTGATGCTGCTTCCAATAGAGGAAACCAATTCCAAAATGCACGTTGGGCTCGCGCGGAGCGATTTTTGCCGCCACCTGGAACTCCTCGATGGCTTCCGAAGTTTTGCCCAAACCATCCAGCGCTTCCCCGCTGAGAACGTGCGCACTCGCGGAATCCGGGTCGGTCTGCAGAATCTTGCGGAATTCCTCCTGGGCGCAGGCATAGTCCCTTGCCCACAAGCAGCTCTGCGCGAGCACGTGATGCAGTTCGGTATTGGCTGTATCCGATGCTGCCGCCAGTTTCAGATACGTGGAAGCTTCCACAAACTCTTTGGCCCCGTAATAGCTCAGGCCCAAAAGCGTTTGCGCCTGAGAATTCTTCGGCTCGGCTGCGAGGACGGCGCGGAAAGGCCCAATCGCGGCTCGAAAGGCGCCCTGCTTGAACTCTGCCAAGCCCAGGTTCAACTGCACGCCCGGCAGCTTGGGATTCAACTTGATCGCCTTGCGATAAGCCAAAGCGGCCTGCTGATACTTCTGCTGCCTGGAAAGGACAACACCCAGGCTGGCATAGGCCGCGGCGTCGTTTGGACGCTGCTGGGTGATGAATTGCCAAGCCTGGGCCGCCTCGGCCAGCTTGCCCTGGCTTTCCAGCGCCTGCGCATCTGCCGGGCTGGCAGTTTGCCCACTCGCAAGGCTTGCCGAAAGGATGAACGCGAGTGCGAGTTTCAGCCTCCAGTTCTTCATGCCGGCGACGCCACGTAAGAAGATGAGCACACAAAACCTTCCCGAAGGCACGAATTGCCCCACCTCCCTAGGCGAACCATTTTCCGGTGATTCACAAGCGTCCATCGGGCGGACTAAGGCCAAGCTGACGTTTGCCGCCGGGAATGGAGTGTACAGAGGATGAAATGCCCCGCTCACATGGTTTAGGGGCGAGCGGGGCGTGAAGTGATGGCAGACGACCCGCTGGATGTCCGCGAGGCT
>VFSW01004527.1_pt1 | contig 20710 bp, 16 predicted proteins | sample 5358111 | NCBI WGS metagenome assembly VFSW01 (sample SAMN11554181, study PRJNA540505) | mine drainage metagenome | isolation source: sediment from site ElyBrook_90M | place: USA: Ely Copper Mine, Vershire, VT | collected 2017
TTGCTTGGGATAAGCATATTATGAACGAATTGATGAATAAATCAGAGCTTCCCTAGGCTTTTCATGAGTTAACCATCAGCACTATCTAACCATCTCAATATGCGTCTTACCATCGTCTACAAGAACAAATTGACCGAAAGCCAGAACCGGCATTTGGATGAACGGCTTGCCGATCCTGAACATCGGAACGACAAGGGGCCCATTCAAGTCTGGTATGTTTATACAAGATACCTGTACGCATTCATCAATAAAGAGTTGAATACGCCAATCGCTATAGCGGAGGCTTCAGGCCGCCCAATAGCTACGCCAAGTTGGTGGATTGACTCACAGTTCCGAGGCCAAGGTTTCGGGAACGAACTGGTTGATCTCCTTGCTGAACAGATGAAGGCGGAACTGGAACTCGTTACTGATATAGGGAATATACCGATAGACACTTCTTGCGGTAAGTACAATGAGCAATCATCAAAACTTGCAAGAAGACTGCGGGCTCACTTCGAAAAGTAAAGAAACAGCTAACACAGCGTAAGGATTTAAAAACATGAGCCCTCTCACTGATAGTGTGAATTTCGACGGATTCACCGTGATATTCCTAGACGGGGATGCCTTGGAGGATAACAAGGAATTCGCATTGGTCGAAGACGATTGTGCCGACTTCATCGCGAAATGCCAGAAACTGGAGGTTCAATGTCTGTTCGTTAGGACAAGACTATTTAGCCAAGATGACTTTATTCTGGAAGTAGACGACGCCTTGGATGATGGTGATATTGATAACAACGAAGATCAGAACGTAGCCGCACACGACGAATCAATCAATGAATTTAAGCAATATTGGGGGGCCGTATCAGCGATAAGCGTAACGGCTGTTATTCAGGGGGAAAGGGTAACAAAAATATTGAGAGAAAATTGGTTCCAGGATTTTGAGGATAAGAAGGATGCCGTAATTCAGCGTCGCAATGATGAGCGCCAAAGAATAATGGATGAGATCAACAAAGAGTCAGAAAAGGAGGAAATAGAATATGAAAAAATGAAGGAGTCACTTATTGCCGAAATGTGGAAGTTAATAAACAACCACGATTTTTGCAAATTACCAACTCAAAAAGCGAAACTGGAATTTGCCATTGAAAATATACAAAGCCTAAATGAAATTGACTCCGACGACTTAAAGAAAGAGATACAGCAAATCAACGCGAGAATTATTGCCCGTGGACTAGATAAACGACATAAACGACAATAAAAGCAGGAGAGCGAGAAACTGGACCAATAGGGGGCGCAACCAGCCATCCCACAATCCACCATCCCCCACAATCATCAGCCGTACCATTCCTCTACCAGGGATGGTGACTCTGCCCCACCATCGGTTGTAAACCGTTGGCTCCACAGCACAAAGCGTGTGTTGTTCAGTGGTAGAACCTCAGCTTCCCAAGCTGATGACGTACCTCGCGAGATTCCAACGGCCGCAATACACCAGTAAGCTGACGGTCGCCCAAGATTTTTGAGTGACTCTTGTTGGCCGACAGCCGCCTATCGAAAAATCGATCCGACTACGCTGTGAATGACCGTTGAGCCACTACCGGACGGCCCTTAACGGGAACCAATATCTGGCGGTGCACAACTCCATCCTCACACCTGCCCATCGATCATCTCGCGCACGGTATGCTCGGGCTTGTAGCCGCTGAAGCGCCCCACCTCGTCGCCGTTTCGGATCAGCAGCACCGTCGGAAATCCGCGCAGCCGATAACGTCCGGCCAGTTTCATATTGTCGCCCTCGTCCACTTCGACCTTCACTAGCACCAGCCGCCCAGCGTACTCCCGGGCCAGCTTCTCCAGCAGCGGCGTCAAGGCCCGGCAGGGCGGGCACCAATCCGCCCAGAAATCGACCAGCACCAGGATTTGCTGCGAGGCATCCAGCACCTTGGCGGCGAAATCGTGTTCGCCGGCATCGAGAATGTTTTCAGAGTGAGTGTGCATGTCGGTTCCGGCTGCAAAAGGCTGTGGATATTGGCGCCCGGCAGCGTGTTTGGCAAGGTGCTGAGTGTCTTGAAAGCGATCGCTCAAGTCAGGCCTGAAAAATAATTTCACAAGGCGCTAAAGGAATAGTGAACGTCGCCGTTAAGTTGCGCGTGTCTGTTTACTTGGAGACTTACATCATGGCAATAAAGAAAGCATCGGTAAAGAAAAAGGCAGCAGCCCCGAAAAAGGCCGCTGTCAAGAAGGCAGCGGCTCCGAAGAAAAAGGCCGCCAAAAAGAAGTAAAGGGGGGAAGACACCCTGACCGCCGGCGGGAGCCAATCGGGCCGGCGCACTTTAAATGCTCCAATGGAGGGGGCATGGCAGGACAAGGATGTCCGCGCCTTTTCCGGTAAATCCTATCGCTTTCTGCCGGCGTCCCAGACGCTGGCACGAGTGATCTTCCAGCAGTTGTGAATCTTCGGATCGCGGGCAAAATCCTCGGGGATGGTCTGCCGCGTGATGTCCTCCAACACCAAGCCCGCCAGTGCGTCTTTATCCAACGCAAACCCGCGCCGGTTGCAGGCAAACAGCAATATCCCACCCGCCTCCAGCAGTGCGCCGGCCGCGCGGATCAGCGCCACGTGATCGCGCTGTACATCGAACGTCCCGTCCATGCGTTTTGAATTGGAGAAGGTCGGCGGATCGAGAAAGATCAGGCCGTAACGTTCGCGCCTGCCCTGCAGCCAAGCCAGGCAGTCGACCTGTACGAATTCGTGGCGGCGGTCCGTGAAGCCGTTCAGCGCCAGATTGCGCCGCGCCCATTCCAGATAAACCGCGGACATGTCCACGGTGGTCGTGGCCGTCGCGCCGCCGAGCGCGGCGTACACGGTCGCCGTGCCGGTGTAGGCGAACAGATTCAGAAAGCGCCGGCCGTGCGCCAGTTCCTTGATCAGCACGCGGATCGGCCGCGCATCGAGGAACAAACCGGTGTCGAGATAATCGGTGAAATTCACCTGGAAGCGCGCCGGGCCCTCGCGCACCACCCGGAAGTTGTGCTCTTCCCCGTGCCGGTCGTATTGCACACTGCCGCGCTGGCGACGGCGCACTTTCAGTATCACCTGCAATGCCGGCACCTCCAGCACGTCGGGGATGACCGCGAGCACTTCATCGCGACGCTGCCGCACGATCTCCGGTTCGATGTTGCGCGGCGCCTCGTATTCCTGCACCTGCACCCAGTTCTCGTAGCGGTCGACGGCGAAGGCGTATTCGGGCAGATCGGCATCGTAGACACGATAGCAATACACCTCCGAGCGCTGCGCCCAGCGCGCCAGATGCCGGGCATTCTTGCGCAGGCGATTGGCGAACATGGTGGCGCCTTCGCTCAATACGACCGGCGTCGCGGGCCGGCGCGCCACCTGCCCCGGCGTGCTGTGCTTGAGGTATTTGGCAGGGTCGATCTCGAAAGTCAGCAACTGACAAGGCAATGCGCCATTGAAGAAAGCATAGCGGCGCCGCGCGCGCAGCCCGAGCTGCATGCCGAGCGGCGGATTGCCGGTGAACACCGCCGCCTTCCAGCCCTGAAAGCGTTCCTTGAGACAACTGCCGAGTGCGCTGTAGAGCGGCGCGAGTTCATCGATCTCGCCGAGACGTTCGCCATAGGGCGGGTTGGCGACCACCAAACCTGTCGTATCGCGCGGGCTGAGCGGCGTGCAGTTGGCGAGTTCGCGGCGTTCGATGTGTACCTGCATTTGCAGGCCGGCCCGTGCGACATTGGCCTGCGCGGCGCGCACCGCGACCGGATTGGCGTCATAGCCGGTGATGGTAGGCAGTCGTTTCAGCCCAGTGGCGCGACGGTGTTCCGCCTCATCGCGCAGCGACTGCCAGACGGCGGGATCATGTTGCCGCCAACCGAGAAACCCGAAGTAACTGCGCAATAATCCGGGGGCGCTATCCGCGGCGATCAGCGCCGCCTCGATCGGCAAGGTACCGGAGCCGCACATCGGGTCGAGAAACGCGCCGCCGTCACGCGCCACGGCCGACCAGCCGCTGCGCAGCAAGAGGGCGGCCGCGAGATTTTCTTTCAGCGGCGCTGCAACGCCCTGCTCGCGGTAGCCACGCCGATGCAAACTGCTTCCGGACAGATCAATACTGACCGTAGCCTGATCGCGCCGCAGATAGATATTGATGCGCACATCGGGCTGTTCGGTATCGACCGAGGGGCGCTCGCCATGCCGTTCGCGCAACTGGTCGACGACGGCATCTTTGACCTTGAGCGCCGCATAGTGACTGTGCGTGATCGTGGAATCACTGAGATTGCAGTCCACAGCGAGCGTGCCGTCGGCGGCCAGATGATCGCTCCAATTGACACTCTGCACGCCTGCATACAAAGTCTCCGGCGAGTCGGTCGGGAAGTGCGCGATCGGCAGCAGGATACGATTGGCGAGGCGTGACCACAGGCAGGCGCGGTAGGCCAGCGTCAGTTCTCCACTGAAGGTCACGCCGGCGCCGGCGCAGGCAGCATCCTCTGCGCCAAGCGCGGCCAATTCATCCATGAGCAGTTGCTCAATGCCTTTGGCGGTGACGGCGTAAAAATCCATAGGATTATTCATGGTCTATTGAGTCGGGGCGGCTCTTATGAAGCGACTGCGCACGCTGGGTGGTCCACGGGTGATTGCAGTCGACTGGTCTGCGGTGTCTCCCGGTGGCGCGTTCGTCGAACTGCGCGTGGCCGCAAATCGTGGCGTGGTATGCGCGACGTATGCAGATCGAGGAGAGCTTTCGCGACAGCAAATCGGCCACCCATGACATGAGGCAGGAAATCGGCCGCTCGCGCTCGGCCTCGCGGTTGCAGGCCTTGCTGTTGATCGCCACCCTCGCCACGTTCCTGCTGTGGCATATCGGCCAGCTGGCCGAGGCGGAAGGACTCCACCGCCGCTTCAAGGCCGCCACCCGCAAGGCGCGCGAACTCTCGATCATCACGCTGGCACGCTTGCTGTGCGCGTTGCCGTGTTTGCCGCTGACGGATTTCGCTATACATTCTCTCTACCAACGTCTCGGCGTGCGACAATGAAACGCAGGGAAACATCAGGGGCCAGGGTGAGAAGAATAAATTCACTGCCATACTTCCCCCTCACCCCAACCCTCTCCTCGGCGGGGAGAGGGAGTGATTCAGTAGCGCCTCACATCACTAGGCCACGGGTGCAGACATCTCAACCGCTGTGCTTGACGTTCATCAGTCGCCGCGGCGCAACCAAGCCATCTTCCTGAATCTCGCCCATGCCGAGAAAATTGCGCGCCCCGTTGTACAGCCTGACCCAGCCTTGCGTCGGTGCGTGCGGCACCTGCACCGCCTGGCCTTGATTGAGGAAGAACGCGGCGTCGACGGACAGACTGACCTCGGGCCAATGCATCAGCGCGGTTTCTATCGGCAACAGCATGGCATCCAGCGGGGCGCCGCCGCCATCGGCGCCGATGGCGGTCAGCTGCTTCAGGCTCAGCATCTGATTTTCCTGGTAAGGCCCGAGTCCGGTGCGACGCAAGGCACTTACGTGCGCACCACAGCCCAACGCCGCGCCGATATCTTCTGCCAGCGTGCGCACGTAGGTGCCCTTCGAACAATGCACATCCAACGTGCATTCGCCATTCTCCATACCCAACAAGCGTAATTCATGAATGAACAAGGTCCGTGGCTGACGATCAACTTCGATGCCCTGACGCGCCAGCTGATAGAGCCGCTGGCCTTGATGCTTGAGCGCGGAATACATCGGCGGAATTTGGGCAATCTTGCCTGTGAAACGCGCCAATACGGCGACGATGCTCTCCGCATCGACGCCCTCGATGGATCGCTCCTCGACCGTCTCGCCTTCCGCGTCGGCGGTGGTGGTGCGTACACCCAGACGACAGCGAACGCGGTAGCGCTTGTCCGCGTCGAGCAGGAATGCCGAGACCTTGGTGGCCTCGCCAAGGCAGATCGGCAGCATGCCGCTGGCCAGCGGGTCGAGACTGCCGGTATGGCCGGCCTTGTTCGCATTGAACAGGCGTTTGACTTCTTGTAGCGCCGCATTCGAGGACAGGCCGGTGGCTTTGTCCAGCAGAATGATGCCGTTAATATTGCGACGGTTGTTAGGTCGTTTCATAAACTAAAAAATTCCATTGAACCGCCAGGGACTCTAAAGAGACCGATCATGCGATGCGGCCACATCACTACCAGTTGGGTAATGAGCCCCAGGAAGCATACATTAGGATATCTTGGTGCCCTTGGCGGCTTGACTTGGTTTTCCAGGAGATGAGCTTTGCCGGTGATGGGCCGCCGACACCGGACGCCGACTTACTCATCGTCATCCTTGTGAGCGTCCTTGGCCAGCGCTGATTCGATCAATGCGTTGATGTGCGCACCGCGTGCGGTGGTATCGTCATAATGGAAATGCAATTGCGGCACGGCGCGCACGATCATGCGTTGACCCAGAGCGTGGCGCAAGAACCCGGCGGCCTTGTTCAGTATCGCCAGCGTGACGGCGGGGTCGTGCTCCTGCTCATCGAGCACCGTGAAGTAAATCTTGGCATGCGCCATATCGCGCGCCACTTCGACGCCCGACAAGGTGATCATACCGATGCGTGGATCGCGGATTTCCTCGCGGATCAATTGCGCGAGTTCGCGTTGCATCTGTTCCGCAACGCGCTTGGTACGGGAGAATTCTCTTGGCATAAATAATTCAGCGGCTAGCAGCCAGTTGCGAGTTGCGAGGAACAGATGACATGGATTTTCCTGGCCGCTCGTAACCCGCTGCTCGCTACTGATTTACAACGTCCGCGCCACTTCCACGCGCTCGAACACCTCGATCTGATCGCCGGGACGCACGTCGGTGTAGTTCTTCACACCGATACCGCATTCGGTGCCGCCGCGGACTTCATTGACGTCGTCCTTGAATCGGCGCAACGACTCCAGTTCACCCTCGTAGATTACGACATTATTGCGCAGCACCCGGATCGGTGCGCTGCGCCGTACGGTGCCTTCGGTGACGAGGCAGCCGGCGATCTGTCCGAACTTCGGCGAGTTGAACACGTCGCGCACTTCGGCGACGCCGATGATCTGCTCCCGTATCTCAGGTGCCAGCATGCCGGAAGCCGCACGCTTCACTTCGTCGATGGCTTCGTAAATGACGCTGTAGTAGTGAATATCGACATTGTTCTCGGCGATCAGGCGCCGCGATGTAGCATCGGCGCGCACATTGAACCCGATCAGAATGGCTTTGGATGCGATGGCCAAATTGACGTCCGACTCATTGATGCCGCCCACTCCGGAGGACAGGATCTTGACTTTGACTTCGTCCGTGGAAAGTTTGCTGAGCGCTTCAGTGAGCGCTTCGGAACTGCCCTGTACATCGGCTTTGATGACCAGGTTGAGCGCACCTATCTTGCCCTCTTCCAACTGCTGGAACACGTCCATCATCTTGGCGGACTGCTGCGTGGCGAGCTTGACATCGCGATACTTGCCCTGGCGGAACAGCGCGATCTCGCGCGCCTTGCGCTCATCGGGCGTCACCATGACGCTGTCGCCGGCGTTGGGTGTACCGGACAGGCCGAGCACCACCACGGGAATCGAAGGACCGGCGCTGTCGACGGACTTGCCGCTCTCGTCGAACATGGCGCGCACGCGACCGTATTCCTGGCCGCTGAGAATCACGTCGCCACGGTGCAGCGTACCCTGTTGAACCAAGATGGTGGCCACCGGGCCGCGGCCACGATCGAGGCTCGACTCCAGAATCGAACCGATCGCCGGTGCATCGCGCACCGCGGTAAGCTCCATCACTTCAGCTTGCAACAGAATTGCGTCGAGCAGTTCATCAACGCCCGTGCCGGCTTTCGCCGAGACGTTTACAAAGATGTTCTGGCCACCCCAATCTTCCGGTATGACTTCGTACTGAGTGAGTTCCTGCTTGACGCGATCCGGATCGGCGTCCGGCTTGTCGATCTTATTCACTGCGACCACGATGGGCACGCCGGCCGCCTTGGCGTGTGTGATCGCCTCTATGGTCTGCGGCATGACGCCGTCATCGGCGGCAATCACCAAAATGACGATGTCAGTGACCTTGGCGCCGCGCGCGCGCATCGCGGTAAAAGCAGCATGGCCGGGCGTATCGAGGAAGGTGATCATACCCTTGGGGGTTTCGACGTGATAGGCGCCGACATGTTGAGTGATGCCGCCCGCCTCGCCGGCCGCGACCTTGGTGCGGCGAATATAGTCGAGCAAGGAGGTCTTGCCATGATCGACGTGACCCATGATGGTCACGACCGGGGCGCGCGCTTCCTGCTCGCCGGCCTCGACCTTGGCGTTGATCAATTCGTGTTCCGCTTCGTCCTCACGGACGATCTTCGGCTTATGGCCAAGCTCTTCCACCACCAGTGAGGCCGTGTCCTGGTCGAGCACCTGATTGATAGTCGCCATGGCGCCGAGCTTCATCAGGGTCTTGATGACCTCGGTGGCCTTGATTGCCATTTTTTGCGCGAGTTCGGCGACGGTCGTGGTCTCGGTAATGCTGACTTCGTGAATGATCGGCGCGGTAGGGCGCTCAAAGCCGTGCTTGTCAGACGACGTGATGGACATCGTCCGGCTGACGCGCGGCTTCTTCTTACGTTTCCCACTCTTGTCGCTGGAAACGTGCAATTCCTGACGGCCATAGCGCGTGGCGCGCTCTTCTTCCTCGCTGGTTGACTTGCGCTTGCGGTCTGTGGTCGCGGGCTTGCGCGTTTCGGTCTTGGGCACGGCCTTGGCGCCCGGTTCCGCGCCCGGCTCGGCCTTGGCGCGCTGCTCCGGCTGAGCTTTCAGCCGCGCCTCCTGCTCGGCGGCCGCCTTGACGCGCGCCTCCGCTTCGGCTTTGACACGCGCTTCTTCCTCGGCCTTGAGCCGGATCGCGTCTTCCTCGGCCTGGATGCGGGCCTTGATCTCGGCCTCACGCTGTTCAATCGCCTGATCCTGTTGCGCCTTCTCGTGCGCTTCGGCCTCCAGGCGTTCGTTTTCCTCGGCAACTACCACGCTGCGCTTTACATAAGTGCGTTTTTTGCGCACCTCGACCGTGACCGTCTTGCTCTTGCCCGCCGCGCCGGCGAGCCGTAATTCGCTGGTCTCCTTGCGTTTCAAGGTGATCTTCTTGGGTTCGGCGCCGGTTTGACCTTCGCCCTTGCCATGAGTGCGACGCAGATGCGTCAGCAGCACCTGCTTCTCTTTGTCGGAGATGGTGGCATCGGCATCGTTAACCGTCAGGCCGGCCTCGCCGAGTTGCACCAGCAGGCGATCGACGGGTATCCCCACGACATCGGCAAACTGCTTCACGGTCACATCGGTCATCAGTACAACCTCTCAGAGCCTCAGCCCTGTTTTTCATCCGCGAACCAGGGGGCCCGCGCCGTCATGATCAACTTGCCCGCACGCTCTTCGTCCATGGCATCGATTTCCATCAGGTCGTCCACCGCTTGCTCGGCAAGGTCTTCCATCGTTATCACGCCAAGATTGGCGAGGGCGTAGGCCAGTTCGCGATCCATACCTTCCATATCCAGAAGATCCGCCGCCGGCTTGGCGCCGCTCTGTTTTTCCTCCGTGGCGATCGCCATGGTCAGCAGCACATCGCGGGCCCGGTTGCGCAGCTCCTCGACCATGTCAGCATCGAACTCTTCGATCTCGAGCATTTCCTTGGCTGGCAGATAGGCAACTTCCTCAATGCTGGAAAAACCTTCCTGAGCCAGGATCACCGCGATTTCCTCGTCGACATCGAGCTGCTGCATAAACATCGCCTGCAGTGCCTGGGTTTCGGTTTCGCTCTTCTCCTCGGCCTGAGTCTCGGTCATCACATTGAGCTCCCAACCGGTGAGCTGACTGGCGAGACGCACATTCTGACCGCCGCGGCCGATGGCCTGCGAAAGCTGGTCTTCGTTCACGGCGATGTCCATGCTGTGGGCATCTTCATCCATGACGATGGAGACCACTTCCGCCGGGGACATGGCGTTGATCACGAACTGCGCGGGATTGTCGTTGAACAGAATGATGTCGATACGCTCGCCGGCCAGTTCATTCGATACGGCCTGCACACGCGATCCGCGCATGCCGACGCAGGCGCCAACCGGATCGATGCGTTGATCATTGGATTTCACTGCGATCTTGGCGCGCAGTCCGGGATCACGCGCGGCGCCGCGGATTTCGATCAGGCCCTGACCAACCTCGGGCACTTCGAGCTTGAACAACTCGATGAGAAATTCCGGTGCGGTACGGCTCACGAACAACTGCGGGCCACGCACCTCGGGACGGACTTCATAGAGATAACCGCGCAGGCGATCGCCGGGACGCACCGCTTCACGCAGGATCACGTGCTCGCGCGCAATCATGGCCTCGGCATTGCCGCCCAGATCCAGATAGATGCTGCCGCGCTCCAGGCGCTTCACCACGCCGGTCACCAGTTCGCCGATGCGACTCTGGTAGGCATCCACGACCATGGAGCGTTCCGCCTCGCGTACTTTTTGCACGATGACCTGCTTGGCGGTCTGCGCCGCGATACGGCCGAAGGCGATCGAATCCATAGGTTCTTCGATGAACCCGCCGACCTCGACTTTCGGATCCTTCTCGCGCGCGTCGCCGAGGCGGATCTGGCGATCCGGAAATTCCAGATCGGGCATATCGGGCGTCTCATCCGGAACAACCTGCCAGGTACGGAAAGTGGAGTAATCGCCCGTCTCGCGGTCGATGGCCACACGGACTTCGATATCGCTCATATTTCGTTTCTTGGTAGCCGATGCCAGCGCAGCCTCTATAGCCTCGAAAATGACACCCTTATCGACGCCCTTCTCGTTGGAGACCGCGTCCACTACCAATAGAATTTCTTTGTTCATGACAATGCTCTCCGACCCTTGCGGTGTTACACATCCGGCACCAGGCGCGTCTGCTCGATATCGTGCAGCGCCAGACGCCATTCCTTGCCCTCTTCCTCAATGATGACTTGCTCCTGCTCTATTCCTTTGAGCACACCCACCAGTTTACGGCGTCCGTCCAGCAGTCCATGCAGGCGCACCTTGACCATCTGCCCGGCGAAACGCTGATAATCCCGCGGCTTGGCCAGCAAACGATCCAGACCCGGCGAGGACACCTCCAGTGTGTAGGACCCCATGATCGGTTCCTCGACGTCGAGCACGCCACTCAGTTGATGACTGACACGCGAGCAATCATCAACCCCGATCCCATCGGGGCTGTCAATGTACACGCGCAGCAGACTTGACCGCGTGCCGCGTCGGTGTTCGATCGCCACCAATTCATAGCCCAGCGCGCCCACCACAGGCTCGATCAGTTGCGCCAGATTGGTTGCTGACTGGACCATCACACCACCATAAATGAAAAGTGGGCCGACGGCCCACTTCTCAAATAAATTCAGACTAGTTAGGCGCGTATTATAACGTCACGCCCAAGAAACGCAAAGGCCGCTTGTGCAGTCCCCGGGCAGCACGAAAAAGCCCCCTCCAGGAACAAAAAAGCCCCATCTTGGGGCCACTTGTAACCACAAATTGATAGCGGGTCTTCGAACCAGCATCCCATCGATACCGTTTACGACCCCACCAACCCCCACCAACAACAAGGCATGTTACCAATACGCTCAACATTGGGCAACTACAAATGAAGAAAGCCCTCGGTATGCCCGCTTGCAGCATCGCCATGGAAGTTGGTGGCTAAGGTGGTCGATGAGACTGCGCAGGCCGAACTTATCGAGATCATCTGTCGCTCTGGCCTTCCTTCAACAACTGCTGGCGGATCGATAGCAATTCCTGACGGCGCTTTCTATCGGTTTTTGGATGACGCATCTTAAGTTCCTTGAAAGCATTGAGAATAATATTTGCGATCATCAACCGCGCGTTATCCTTGTCATCGGCCGGCACCACATGCCAAGGTGCAATCTTGGTACTCGTTGCGCTCAAACACGCCTCATAAGCCCGCATGTACTGCTTCCAGAATTTTCGCTCTTCAATATCGGCAAGACTGAATTTCCAGTTTTTTTCAGGTTCATCGATGCGAGCGAGAAAACGCTTGCGCTGCTCTTCCTCCGAAAGGTGCAGGAAGAATTTAATGATCCGTGTACCGTTACGAGAGAGGTGGTTCTCCATGTCCACGATGGAACGATAGCGCTCCTGCCAAATGGTTTTCTCGTCAAGCAGCCCATCAGGAAGTCCTTGACTGCGAAGAATCTCCGGATGCACGTGAACGATCAGCACTTCCTCATAATAGGATCTGTTAAAGATACCGATCCGCCCACGTTCCGGTAAACACTGGGTAGTGCGCCACAGAAAATCATGCTCCAATTCCGCAGCACTCGGATGCTTGAAACTGAACACCTGACAACCTTGAGGATTGACGCCCGACATCACGTGCCGAATAGCACCATCCTTCCCGGCGGCATCCATGGCCTGGAAAATCAGCAACACCGCATAGCGGTTAGATGCGTAATGCAGTTGTTGCAGCGCGCTTAACTCAGCCACCTGTTTCGCAAGCAACTCTTGATACTGCTCCTTCGACTGGTAGATGGGCCGCACACGCGTCGGCCACTTCTTAAGCTTTACCTTTACGCCTTCCCGCACACGGAAATCCAGGGGGTCGATTTTCATCTCATCGCCTTCAGTGTCATAAGCTGCGCGGTTATTGCTTGGCGCTCCTGATGCCCGGAAAGATATTGGACTGCGTCGCTCGCCCCGCCTAATCTTTCCGAATCTCGCTCCCGCCTGAAGAGAGGAGTACGGATTTCACGGCCGCGATCAGGCATGATGGACGGTCACCTGTTGAGTCTCGCCATGCAGAACCTTGCTGGCACGTTCGACCAAGTCCTGCCCACCATGCACCATCAATAATAACCGGCCGGCCCTGATAGCCTGCTCATAGTCTAAAATGCTGCCCCTGGGGATACCCATATCAAACAGCGTCGCCGCCAGCACGCCGACCCCGCCACCGATCGCAACGCCTTCCAGACCGCTTACCAGCAACCCGACGATGGGACCGGCTGCCGCCAAAGGCCCGAATCCAGGCAACAACAAAAAAGCGGCGCCCGTCAGCACTCCCCACAAACCACCCCAGAAGGCGCCTTGGAGCCCCCAGTAGCTAATACCGTCACCGGCAGTGTAAAAACCGATCGGGTGCTCCGCATCATGATCATGGTAACCCTTACCGACAATCGAAACTTGTTGCAGGTCTATACCGGCCGATTGGAGCTTTCCCAGCGCCTGTTCAGCCGCCTGGTGTGTTGTGCAGATCGTAACGCATGCGCTCATTTCAGTCATCGTTTTGTTCATGAACGGAACAAGACTGCCCGGGTGATTACCGGCAAACAATAGATGAAATTATTATGCTGCGATAACCTGAACATCGCTGTCACATGGGTGACAGCCGGAGCATTCAATGATCAAACCGGCGCGGCGGACTCAGGACGCCTGCGAGGCATCCGCATTTTTCCTGACTTGCGGCACTGCGTCTTCAGCATAGGTCCGCAGAGCCTCCAGCTCTGCGATCTCGGTATGAAACTTATGCTTACGGAGGATACCCAGCTTACGCCAATGCTGAAGATGCCGATTGACGACTTGGCGCACCGAGCCCACCATGCGCGCCAGGGATTCATCATGCAGATCGTGCATGAGCAACAGCCTATGTTTACCGTCACCGGATGGTGGATGACGTGGCGCGATATGGCGCAATAAAAGACGGGCCAATCGTGTCATGGTATCGTACAAGGCCAGATCGGCGGCAAGATCTTCCATCTTACACAACTGCTCGCCCAGATACGGCAAGAACTTCCGATTGAATTCCGGGTGCCGGTCGATCCAATGACGGGCATTCACGATGGGCATCGATATCAAGGCCACATCCTCCATGGCGACGGACCCAACCTCGTGGGGTTGAGTCGTTAACAGTGTCACGACATCGACACCATCACCGGGCCCAAGGACGTACAGGGTGATACTCCTGCCGGTCTCCGGATTGATGCGCATGACTTCGAGACGCCCTTCGATCAACAGGTAAAAACGTTCCTGGAAAATCTCCGGGGCCATCCGCACCCCTCGCCGCCACGTATCACGCCGGAACTGCCCCAGCATGTCATCCAGCACCACATCCGCAAGCCCCGCAAATAAAGGCGACTGAGAAAGCACGCTTTTGCAATGGCCGGAATAGACCAAGTCCATCTTCATTATGCCTGTCTCCCGTGCGAACATGAGCTATCACTGGGAATTACACTATTCATCTTAGCATCGTATTGCGCAGCACCGCACCGCCCCTTCCAAGAAAGCAGGGGCACGACACCTGATTTGCCCTGGGTCGCCTATCATTGCCGATACCGTACAACACTGAGCTGTCACGCAGATGACAGCGTAGCTGTGGCCTCTCGCGTAACTTAGTCGCGAAGCGGAACGTTGAGGAACAAGGCATGGACTTTAAAAACTATTACAAAATCATGAATGTCGAACGGAACGCCAGTCAGGACGAAATCAAACGTGCCTACCGGAAACTGGCGCGCAAGTATCATCCCGACGTTAGCAAAGAACCTGACGCCGGCGAACGTTTCAAGGAAGTCGGCGAAGCATATGAGGTACTCAAGGATCCGGAAAAGCGCGCCGCTTATGACCAACTCGGCGCCAACTGGAAAGCCGGCCAGGACTTTCATCCGCCACCGGACTGGGATGCAGGTTTTGAATTCAGTGGTGGTGGATATACCGATGGCGACGCATCGGCCTACAGTGACTTCTTTGCATCCCTGTTTGGACGTGGATTCGGCGCCGGCCAAGGCGGCCACGCGCAGGCCGGGGTTCGCGCGCGCGGCGAAGATCATCATGCCAAGGTGCTGATTGACCTGGAAGACACCTACCGGGGTGCGGCGCGGAGCATCACCTTACGGACACCAACATTGGATAGACATGGACGGGTAATAACAAAGGAACGCACGCTGAATGTGCAAATACCCAAAGGCGTCAGGCAGGGGCAAAGAATCCGCTTGTCCGGACAGGGCGCGCCGGGTATCGGTTCGGGACAAGCCGCCGGTGATTTGTATCTGGAAATCGAGTTCCGGCCACATGTCCTATATAAAGTGGAGAATCGCGACGTTTATCTCGATCTGCCGATAACGCCCTGGGAGGCGGCCTTGGGGGCAATAGTCAAGATACCGACACCTGATGGCCCGATTGATCTGAAAATTCCCGAAGGTACCGCCGCTGGGCGCAAACTGCGTTTGAAAGAGCGTGGCATACCCGGCAACCCTCCCGGTTATCTCTATGTTATTCCACAAATCACCTTGCCCCCGGCCGACAGCAACACCGCCAGGGAGCTGTATCGCAAAATGGAACAGGAATTGGCCTATAACCCACGCAGTAAACTGGGGGTGTAACCCGACATGAATAACCAAATACTGAATGGCGATTTGCTGGACGAGCGAACACAATTGTCATTGAGCGAACTGTGTCATGCCTGTTCCAGCCATGCGGAATGGGTTATCGGGCTGGTCGAGGAAGGCGTGCTGGAGCCGCTTGGGCACGCTCACGGCCCATGGCGTTTTTCAGCTACCTGCCTGCAAAGAGCGCGCACTGCCGTGCGTCTGCAACGAGATCTGGGTATCAATCTTGCCGGTGTGGCACTGGCGCTGGACCTGTTGGATGAAGTTGATAGCTTGCGGGCTCGTCTGATCAGGCTAGAAAAGGATAACGACTAGGCCATGCCGATTGCATGTCATTATATCCGCTGGTTTAACGATCTTGGCATCGAGGATATTCCGTTGGTGGGCGGTAAAAACGCCTCGCTCGGCGAGATGTACCGGGAGCTGACGCCCCAGGGCGTCAAGATACCTAATGGTTTCGCCGTTACCGCCGAAGCCTATCGTTACCTGCTCGACAAGGCTGCCGCATGGGAACCTCTACACGAAGCCCTCGATGGCCTGAATGCAAATGACATCGAGGACCTTGCCCGGCGCGGCGCCCGCGCGCGCGATCTCATTTACGGCATAAGCTTACCGGATGATTTACGCGATCAGATCCTGGGTGCCTTTCATGAATTGCGGCGGCAATACGCCGGCGACATCAGTGTCGCCGTGCGCAGTTCCGCCACTGCGGAGGATTTACCCAACGCCAGCTTTGCCGGGCAGCAGGACACGTTCCTTAACATAGAAAGCGATGAGCAATTACTGGATGCCTGCCGCCGCTGTTTTGCCAGCCTGTTTACCGATCGCGCGATCCATTACCGTGTTGACCAGGGCTTCGATCATTTCAAGGTGGCGCTGTCGATCGGCGTCATGAAGATGGTGCGCTCCGACCTTGCCGCCAGCGGCGTGATGTTTTCGCTCGACACCGAAACTGGCTTCCGTGACGTGGTATTTATCACCGGTGCTTATGGCCTGGGTGAAAACGTGGTACAGGGCACGGTAGGCCCGGATGAATTCTATGTACACAAGCCCACCTTCGAACAAGGTCATCGCGCCGTGCTGCATCGCACCCTGGGCTCGAAAAAAATAAAGATGCAATATGCCGTCGGCCACACTCGCGCGACCACGCGCAATGTCCCAACGCTCAAGGAAGACCGGCAACGCTTCTGCATCACGGACAGCGATGTCCTGACGCTGGCCGAATACGCCCTCAAGGTTGAAAAGCATTACAGCACTCAGGCCGGTCGTGCCAAGCCCATGGACATGGAATGGGCAAAGGACGGGATCGACGGTGAACTGTACATGGTGCAGGCACGTCCGGAAACCGTCGAGTCGCAAATCTCCGGCACTATGCTGGAGATGTTTCATCTGCAAACAAGCGGCGCAATCCTCGCTATCGGCAACGCTGTCGGCACGCGCATCGCCAGTGGCCGCGCGCGCTTGATCAGCGACGTCACCCGCCTCCATGAATTCCAGCCCGGTGACGTACTGGTGGCGGACACCACCACCCCGGACTGGGAGCCGGTCATGAAAATTGCCGCCGCCATTGTCACGAACCGGGGCGGACGCACCTGTCACGCGGCCATTATCGCGCGGGAACTCGGCATCCCCGCCGTAGTGGGCTGCGACAACGCCACACAAGCCGTACCGGACGCTGCACCGGTAACAGTGGATTGTTCACAGGGCGCCCAGGGGCGCGTCTATGCCGGTGAGCTGGCATTTGAAAAAGAAGTCACCGACCTTGGCGAACTGGCGCGCCCGGCCACCGCCATCATGATCAATCTGGGCAATCCGGACATCGCCTTCAAGACCTCATTTCTGCCCAACGACGGCGTCGGACTGGCGCGCATGGAATTCATCATCAATGAATCCATCAAAGCGCACCCCATGGCCCTGCTGCACCCGGAACGAGTGCGCGATCCGGCCCAGCGCAAGCAACTCGACGCCCTGAGTTACGGTTATGACAGCCCGACAGACTTCTTTGTCAAGCACCTGTCAGAAGGTGTTGGTACCATCGCCGCCGCCTTCTGGCCCAAACCGGTGGTGGTACGCATGTCGGACTTCAAGTCCAATGAATATGCGGCGCTGCTGGGCGGACAAGATTTTGAACCGATCGAGGCCAATCCCATGCTCGGTTTCCGCGGCGCGTCCCGCTACACGCACCCAAACTATGCCGAGGGTTTTGCGCTGGAATGCGCCGCCATGAAACGCGTGCGCGATGAGCTGGGCCTGACCAACGTCATACCGATGATCCCCTTCTGCCGCCGCGTGGAGGAAGGCGAACGGGTATTGCAGGCCATGACCGACAACGGGCTTAAACGTGGAGAAAACGGCCTGCAGATTTATGTCATGTGTGAAATACCCAACAACGTGATCCAAATCGACGCCTTCGCCAAACTCTTCGACGGCTTTTCGATCGGTTCCAACGACCTCACCCAGCTGACCCTTGGCGTCGACCGCGATTCGGACATCGTTGCTTTCGACTTCGACGAACGGGACGCCGGCGTCAAGGAAATGATTCGCCTGGCGGTGGACGGTGCGCGGCGCAACCACCGCCATTCAGGCTTGTGCGGCCAAGCGCCTTCCGATTATCCGGAAATGGCGGAATATCTGGTCCAGATCGGTATCGACTCCATCAGCCTCAACCCGGATACGGTGCTCGACACAACGCGACATATATTAGAAATTGAAAAACGCCTCGGTCGGGTACGCATGGATCGAGGCTCGGTGTGATAGACCACGCCAGTTGTCTTGCCCGCCAAGAATGGCTCCACCCAACCTTGAAGGATCGATGCCATGCCCATCTTTCAACATCGCTCCTTACCGCAAGCTATCGACTCTCTTACCGAACTGGCACTCGACCTGCGTTGGACCTGGAGCCATGGCGCCGACAAACTCTGGCAGATGCTGGACAAGGAAGCCTGGGAACGCACGAAGAATCCATGGACGTTGTTACAGGATGCTTCATCGCAACGGCTACAACAGCTCGCCGATGATGCGCAGTTTTGCCGGGAACTCGAACGTCTGACCGCGGAACGAGCCGCCTACCAGACGGACCGCGGCTGGTACGGCGAGATGCAGTCGCACCTCGCCATTGGCCGGGTTGCCTATTTCAGCATGGAATTCGGTCTTGGCGAGGCCTTGCCGATTTACGCCGGCGGTCTGGGCATCCTAGCCGGTGATTATCTCAAAACCGCCAGCGATCTGGGGCTGCCCGCCGTGGGCGTGGGCCTGCTCTACCAGGAGGGCTACTTCCGCCAGATGTTAGATGCCGATGGCCGGCAATTGGCCGTATATCCTTATAATGAACCCTCCACCCTGCCCATTCTGCCGATGCGCACCGCTTCTGGCGAATGGCTGCACATTCCCCTGAACCTGCCCGGCAGGATATTAATGCTGCGTGCCTGGCAGGTGAACATCGGTCGCGTCCATCTGTATTTGCTGGACAGCAACGATCTACTCAACAACCCGCGCGACCGCGGCATTACCGGCAAGCTGTATGGCGGCGGTGAAGAACTGCGCTTCCTGCAGGAACTCATACTCGGCATCGGCGGCTGGCGCCTGCTGGAAGCGATCGGCGCCGATATCTCCGTGTGTCATCTGAATGAAGGGCACGCGGCCTTTGTCATCCTAGAACGCGCGCGCCGCTGTATGGAACAGACCGACTGCTCGTTTCAGCACGCCTTGTGGATAACGCGCGCCGGCAATGTCTTCACCACGCACACGCCGGTGGCGGCCGGCTTCGATACGTTTCCACCGCATTTCGTCGACAAATATTTCCCGATATTCCACGACTTTCTGGTCCGCACCGAGCTTTCCCTTCAGCAACTGCTGGCCCTGGGTCGCCGAGATGCCGACGACACCTCGGAGGCGTTCAACATGGCCTACCTGGCCATGCGCGGCTGCGCACGCAGTAACGGCGTCAGCCGTTTGCATGGCGAAGTAAGCCGTCAGTTGTTCAGCCCGCTGTACCCGCGCTGGCCAGTGGACGAAGTGCCGATCGGTCATGTCACCAACGGAGTGCATGTGCCATCCTGGGATTCCACTTGGGCGGACCGGCTGTGGACCGAAGCGTGCGGCAAGCAACGCTGGCTCGGCGGTACGGAGAGCATGCATAAGGCTATTCAGTCGATTGACGATAAAGCCTTGTGGACGTTACGCGCCAGTGAACGCGAGGATCTGATTCACTACACGCGCAAGCGTTTGGCTCTGCAACTGGGACAGGTGGGCGCAACACAGGATCAAGTGGACGGTGCTGTAAAAGTATTGGACCCGAACGCCTTGACGCTGGGCTTTGCCCGACGCTTCGCCAGCTACAAGCGGCCCAATCTGTTACTGCATGATACGGCGCGGCTGATCCGGCTGTTGACCGATCCCGCCCGACCGGTGCAATTGATCATTGCGGGCAAGGCGCACCCCAACGATAGTGAAGGTCAGCGCATGATTCAGGAGTGGGTCACGTTCGTTCGTCACTCCGGCATACGGAATCACATAGTATTCCTGGAAGATTACGACATCGCACTGGCGCAACAATTGGTGCAAGGTATTGATGTCTGGATCAACACACCCCGCCGGCCCTGGGAAGCCAGCGGGACCAGCGGCATGAAAATACTCGCCAACGGTGGCCTCAATCTGTCCGAACTGGACGGCTGGTGGGCGGAAGCCTGCGCCAACGACGTTGGTTGGTCACTGGGCGATGGCAAAGAACATGATTCGGATCTGACTTGGGATGCCGCGGAAGCGGAACAACTCTATCAGCGCCTGGAAAATGCAATCATTCCCTTGTTCTATACACGCGACGCGCAAGGTTTGCCGCGTGACTGGCTGAAACTCATCCGTGCCAGCATGATGAAACTGGCACCGCAATTCAGCAGCAACCGCATGGTTCAGGAATACGTCGAGCAATTCTATTACCCGGCCGCGACAAACTATCAAAAACGCCGCGCGAACCAAGGACATCTGGCGCAACAACTGCGTGAGTGGCACGAAGCTCTGCAAGCACATTGGGGCCAGATTCACTTCGGCAATATCGCCGCGCAACCGACCGACCGGGGCTGGTCATTCCAGATTCAGGTTTACCTGGGCGAGATCCTGCCGGAGCAGATCCGCATCGAGCTGTACGCCGACGCCGACAGTAGCGCCGCAGCGCTCGTTGTCAACTGTCAGTGCGGCGAAAAGATTGCCGGCGCGGTGCACGCCTATTCTTACCGTGCCGACATCGAAACGACGCGGCCGGCCACGGATTTCACCCCGCGTGCGATCCCACACCATCCGGAAGCGCAGATTCCGGCCGAAGCCGCCTATATCACCTGGCAGCGGTGACGAACCATAAAGTAAAGA
>VFSW01004528.1_pt1 | contig 20707 bp, 19 predicted proteins | sample 5358111 | NCBI WGS metagenome assembly VFSW01 (sample SAMN11554181, study PRJNA540505) | mine drainage metagenome | isolation source: sediment from site ElyBrook_90M | place: USA: Ely Copper Mine, Vershire, VT | collected 2017
AAACCCACCCCCCCCGGCCCCCCCCCCCCCGGGGCCCCCCCTATTCCCCCCCGCCCGCGCGCCCCAAACGGGCGGGGCGCCCCCCGCCGCCGTCCGGCGGCCCAGGCCCGCGCCGCGGCCGCCGCCGGAACCAGCGCCAGCGCGCACAGCGCGAAGACCGCGAGGGGCTCGCGCGCGTCCATCGCGCCGTAAGGAAACCAGACCAACTGGACGAGGTCGAGGACGCGCGCTTCGACGCGAAAGGCGAGGAAGACGGCGAACAAGGGCCCCGCGGCCAAGCCCGCGCGCGCGCTCCAGGACGCGGGAAGCTTCCGGGGATGCGCCCGTCGCAGCGCCAGCGCCAGGGCCGCGGCGCAGGCCGCAAGCAGGAGCAGCGCGGCCGACGAGAACGCGAATCGTCCGGCCGGCGAGGCGAGCAGCGCCCAGCAGGCCCGGTACAGCGCGAAGCCCGGACGGCGGGGCAGGAAGAACTCCGGACCCGGGGGCAGGCGCGAGACGAACAGCATCGCGGCCAGCGCCGCCGCCGCTCCCAGCGCCGCGAGTTCGGCCACTACCGCGTCATCTCCGGCCCTTGATGCGGAGAGCCGTCGGATACCCGTCGTCGGGGCCGTTTCGGCGCGGAGGCTTCTCGTCGCGCGGGCGCTCGAAGAGCGCGAGCAGGCGCGGGCTCTCCATGCCGTACGCGTCGCCCTCGAAGTTCCCCCAGCTGCGCCGGTACGTCAGCCCCGCTCGCTCGGCCTGCCCGACCAGCTCGGTCAGAGTGTAGACCCGCACGCTGAGGAACGACGGCGTGCGCTTGCCGTCGGCGGCCACGATCGTGCGCTTGTTGTCGAGCCGGCCCTTCTCGAAGTCGAACGAGATCTGGTCGAGCGCGACCGCCCCGCGCCCGTCTTCGCCGCGCTCCCAATAGTTGGGCTCGAAGTGGCGCATCAGCCACTCCTTGTTCAGCACGTCGAGCAGGAGCTTGGCGCCGGGCTTGAGCGCCTTGCGCGCGGCGTCGAGCGCGCGCTGGTCGTCGCGGTCGGTCGGGAGCTGGCCGAAGGCGCCGTCGAGGCTGACGACGGCGTCGAAGTCGCCGCGATAGGAGATCTCGCGGGGGTCCGTCTTCATGAAATGCACGTTCAGGCGCTCGCCCTTGGCCGCCGCGCGCGCCGCCGCCAGCGCGCGCTCGTCGGGATCCACGCCCAGGACGCGGTGGCCGCGCCGCGCGAGCTCCAGCGTGCGCCGTCCGGAGCCGCAGCCGAGGTCCAGCACGCGCGAGCGCGGCTCCAGCGTCAGGAACCGCTCGACGCCGTCGATCTGCGCCTTGACGTGGGCGTGCGGGCGCTTGGTCGGGTCGTCTTCGAGGTGCATCCGCCACCAGGAGAGCGCTTCCTTCTTCACGGCCCGATTCTATATAAAGGGGGCCCGCCGCGGCGCTAGGACTTTAGGCCTAGGCGCGCGCGGGCCCGACGACCCTGAGCGCGGCCCGGGAAAGCCGCTATGCTCAATTCATCAGAAGCTTCCTCCTACCCGGCGCGAAAGCGAAGGGATCCCGGAAGCCCGGAAGTCGCGGTAGGAAGTAACGCCCCCTCTCCGCGGCGCGAAAACAGAAGTCCGCCTCCCCACCCCCAGGAGGCGGACTTCTTCGTTTTTTGGTACGATCGCCGCGCATGGAACTCCGACTCGGCGTCGTCCAGAACTCCCCGAAATACTTGAAGGCCGGCGCGAACATTTCGGCCGCCTTCGAACTGATGGACCAGCAGCCGGCCGACCTCTGGGTCCTGCCCGAGTTCTTCGCCTCCGGCTACAACTTCAAGACCAAGAAAGAGGCGGCCCAGTGCGCCGAGCGCGCGGACGGCCCTCTCTCGAGCTTGCTGAAGGCCTACTCGGCCAAGAACGGCTGCGCCATCGTGGCGGGCTTCCCGGAAAAGGCCGGGGCCAAGCTCTACAACTCCGCCCTCTTCGTCGACGGCGCCAAATCCCGCGTCTACCGCAAGACGCACGTGTTCGGCGGCGAGAAGCGCTTCTTCTCCCCCGGCGACACCGGCTTCTGGGTCGAGAAGGTCAAGGGCGTGTCGGTCGGCGTGATGATCTGCTTCGACTGGTTCTTCCCCGAGAGCGCGCGGACTCTGGCGCTCAAGGGCGCGCAGGTGATCGCGCATCCCTCGAACCTGGTCCTGCCGTGGGCCCCCGAGGGCATGAAGATCCGCTCGCTCGAGAACCGCGTGTTCTCCGCCACCGCCGACCGCGTGGGCTCGGAGCGCGGCCTGGGCTTCGTCGGCCAGTCGCAGGTCGTCGCGCCCAACGGCGAGCTCTACTTCCGCCTGAGCCGCGACCAGGCCCAGGCCGCCGTGGTCTCCATCGACGCCTGGACCGCCAAGGACAAGAAGGTCCACCCCGCCTGCGACCTGTTCAAGGATCGCCGGCCCCAATACTATGCCCGCTGAGCGCCGCAAGGCCGCCGCCCCCGATCTCCGGCCGAAACCGGCCCGGGAGTCCGTCAGCAACGTCGCGGACCTGATGTTCCCCCCCGACGCGAACATGCACGGAACCGTGTTCGGCGGAAAGGTCCTGCAGATGGTGGACAAGGCGGCCTCGGTCTGCGCCATGCGCCACTCCGGCAAGCCCTGCGTCACGGTCGCCATGGAGCGCGTGGAGTTCCTGGTCCCGATCCGCGTCGGCACATTCCTGATCGCCGAGGCCCGGGTCAATCACACCGGCCGCACCTCCATGGAGGTCGGCGTCGAGGTGTACGCCGAGGACATGCCCGGCGGGCGCCGCGTCCACACCAACTCCTGCCTGGTCACCATGGTCGCCGTGGACGCCAAGGGCCGCCCCGCCCCCATCCCCCAGCTGAGCCTCGAAGGTCCCGAGGACAAGAAGCTCTGGGCCGCCGCCGAAGCCCGCCGTCTCGCCCGCCAGCAAGCCCGGAAAGGCTGAGGCCCCGCTTCCTCTCCCCGCTCCTCCTGGAGGGGGTGGCAAAATATCCCCCCAAAACGCTAATAAATGGCACTTGACGGACGAAACCCGTGATATAATTTTTTCAGCCCCGACGAGGGGGGCCCCGCCGAAGGGCCCGGACAAGTCGCAATAAGAGGTCATACGACACAATGAGCATTCAAGGGAAAGTGAAGTGGTTCAACGATCAGAAGGGCTACGGCTTCATCACGCCGGATGACGGCACCCCGGACGTCTTCGTTCACCACTCGGTGATCCAGGGCAACGGCTTCCGCACCCTCTCCGAGAACCAGACGGTCCATTTCGAACTCACGCAGACCGACAAGGGCCCCAAGGCCGCCAACGTCGTCAAGCTCTAAACGAGCCGACAACGGGTGCGCACAGAGCCCACGGCCGAGTCACCGGGCGGGGGCTCCTCTTTCCTACAATGAACGCATGAAGAACTGGACCGCGGACGACATCCCCTCCCAGGCCGGAAAAACGGCGGTCGTGACCGGAGCCAACAGCGGCATCGGCTATCACACCGCTCTCGAATTCGCCCGCAAGGGCGCGTCCGTGATCATGGCCTGCCGCAACCCCGCCAAGGCCGCCGACGCGCTGGCCCGCCTCAAAGCGGCGGTTCCGGGCGCCCAGGCCGAACTCGCCGCGCTGGACCTGTCGGACCTCAAGTCCGTGCGCGCCTTCGGCGAGGCCTTCGAGGCCCGCCGCGCCCCGCTCGACGTCCTGGTCAACAACGCCGGCATCATGGCCCCCCTGAGCCGTCGGAGCAGCCCGGACGGTTTCGAGCTCCAGCTGGCCACCAACCATCTCGGCCATTTCCTGCTGACGGCCCTGCTCCTGCCGTCGCTCAAGCGCGCGCCCGCGCCGCGCGTCGTGACCGTCGCCTCCATCGCCCACCGCCGCGGCCGGATCGCCTTCGACGACCTGCAATGCGAGCGCTCCTACTCGCCCTTCGCCTCCTACGCGCAGACCAAGCTCGCCAACCTGCTGTTCGCCTTTGAGCTCCAGCGCCGCGCCGACAAGTCGGGCATCAAGCTCTTGAGCGCCGCCGCCCATCCCGGCGTGGCGATGACGAGCATCCTCGTCAACGGCCTCGGCGGCGGCAAACCCACGCTCCTGACCCGCGCCGCGAGCTTCTTCTCCCCGCTCTACATGCACTCCGAGGAGCAGGGCGCCCTGCCGTCCCTGTACGCCGCGACCATGCCCGACGCCGAGGCCGGCGCCTACTACGGCCCCGACGGATGGCGCGAGATGACCGGCTTCCCGGTCCGCGTGGACTGCAGGCCCCAGGCCAAGGACGAGGCCGCCGCGGCGCGGCTGTGGGAAGTCTCCGTCCGCCTCACGGGCGCGAAGTACCCCTTCTAACGGGCGGGACGGAAGCCGAGCGTGACGTTGCCGTTGCCCGGGGCCGCCGCGGCGCGCAGCGAAGCCGGGAGATAGTCGGCCTTGCGGCTCCAGGAGCCGCCGCGGACGACGCGGTGCTTGGCCGCCGGGTCCTCCCAGGCGCTCCCGTCCGTCGGAGCCCCCTCGTAGGAGTCGTGATAGGCGTCCTCCACCCACTCGTAGACCTCGCCCGCCATGTCGCAGAGGCCCTGCGCGGTGTTCCCCCGCGGCTTCGAGCAGACGGGCCAGCTCGCCTTGCGCCCGCAGCCGTAGCCGCCCGAATCGAACACGGCGCGGTCGCAGGCCGGGGGCTCCTCGCCCCACGGGTACGCGCGCTTCTTGCCGGCGCTCCGCGCCGCGTACTCCCACTCCGCCTCGCTGGGCAGGCGCCCGCCCACCCAGCGGGAAAAGGCCGCCGCGCGGCTCCAATCCACGCAGACGACCGGCTGGTCGTCGCCCGTGAACGCCGCCGTCGCGCACTGGACCGAGAGCGCCTGGCACGCGCCGGCCTCCACGCAGGCCCGGTACTGGCGGTTCGTCACCGGCGACCGCGCGATCTGGAAGTCCTTCACGACGACTTGGTGGACGGGCTTGGCGTCGGTCCATTTCTCCGAGCCCATCGCGAAGACTCCGCCCGGAACGCGGACCCAGTCGATCTCGGCCCCCTTCCCGGCCGCGCGCGCCTCTCCGGCGGGAAGAGCGAGCAGGGCGGCCGCGAGCAGGGCGATCACGTCAGCCGAGGTCGGCGGGCAGCTTGGCGGGCTCGGGCTTGTCCTCGCCCTTGCGGACGCGGTCGATCTTCTGGACCGAGGCGTCGAGCCTCTTGAACGACGTCTGTTCGATGTCGCCGTACAGCTCGCGCAGCTTCTCCAGGCGCTCGCCCACCTGCGCGAAGCGGCCCTTGAAGGTCTCGTAGTTCGCGGCGAACTGGCCGATCAGCTTGAGGACCTCCTGCGTGGCCTGCGTGAAATGGAAATGGTCGAAGGCCTGGCGCACGACGCCGAGCACGGCGTACAGCGTGAACGGCGAGCACAGCACCACCTTCTGGGACAGCGCCTCGTCCACCAAGCCCGGAAACGCCTCCTGGATGAAGGCGTACACCTGCTCGTTGGGGATGAACAGCAGGACGTAATCGAGCGTCCCTTCTTCCGGGCTGATGTAGTCGCGCTTCTGGATCTCCTTGATCCGCGCCTTCACGTCCCGCTCGAAATCCTTCTTGAGCCGGACGCGCTCGTCCTCGGTCGCCGCGTGGGAGAAGCGCAGCCAGTTGTCCAGCGGAAACTTCACGTCCATGTTCAGCTTCTTGCCGTCCGGCAGGAGAAAGGTGAAGTCGGGGCGGGACGTCGAGGTCTCGAGCGCCCGGTTCTTCCGATACTGGACTCCCTCCTGCAGGCCGCAGGCGCGCAGGATGTCGTCGGCCATGCGCTCGCCCCATTGGCCGCGCGCGCGCGAGTTGTCGAGGAGGGAGCGCAGGCCTTCGGTGGAGACGGCCAGCTTCGTCGTCTGCTCGGCCGCGTCCTTGAGGCCCTTCTCCAGCGAGCCGTACTTGACCGCGCGGTCGCTCTCGAACTTGCGCACGAGCTCCTCGTAGGCCTTCAGGCGCTCGGAAAGCTTGTCGACGGCGTTGTCGACCGCGGTCTTCTTCTCCTCGAGCTCGCTTTTCTGGCGCACGCGCTCGGTCTCGAACTTCTGCTCGGCCAGCTCCAAGAGCTGGCGGAAATCCTCGCGCATCTGCGCGCGGCCGGCGTCCTCGTTCTTGCGCGACGAAAAGAACACCAGGTAGAAGGCCAGGCCCGAGACCGCGGCCCCGGCGACGACCGCGAGCAGCAGCGTCAGCGCGTTCATCGCCGCGGCCTCGTCAGGATGCGCGCGGTCTCGAGGTCGACGGTCTCCATCTTGCACGTGCGGCCGGTCTCGAGGTACAGCTTGAGCTTGGCCAGGCCGTCCTCCCAGGCGCGCGCGTAGCCCTGGTACAGCTCGTCGCAGGAGGGGCCGGAGCCGAAGCCCGAGTGGAGCAAAGTCACCTCGCAGGATCCGCGGCGCGCGCCGATGAACACGCTGACCAGCGGCGGCGCGCGGCGGTCGCCGCGCACGGGCTTGAACAGCCAGGCCACCTTCTTGCCGGGCTCCAGGTCCACGAACACGCCCTCGCGCTCGCCCAGGCCCTTGCACAGGCTGCCGTCGCACGGGTTGCGCACGCGCGGCCACACCATGCGCACGCGGCCGGCGTTGCGCGCGTCGGTCTCGGCGCCCAGCAGCCACCAGCGCGTCAGCTCCCGCGCCGACGTCAGCGCCTGGTACACCGCCTGCGGCTCGGCGCGCAGCTTGACCGTCAGGCGGACGTCGCGGGTGCGGGAGCGGGGACGGCGGGAAACGGCGGCGGACATGGGTGTCAGTGTAGCAGAGGCCCGGCCCCGAGGCCAGGGGTCAGCGCGCGGCGGCCTGCGGCCCGGGAATCGTGATCTTCGGCCCGCCGGGACCGTCGGTGTAGGGATGGAACGAGCCGATCAGCTCCTTGAAATACTCCATCCCTTTTTCGTGCCCCCTCAGCGTCGCGGGGTAGCACAGCACGTAAAAGCCGGACGCCATGGGCACGACGACGTATTCGTGGTAGCGCTGATTGAAGCGCCGCCCCTTCTCGTCGACCACGGTTCCGACCGTCACGCCGGACGCGGCCGGCGTCGGCGAAAGCACCGCGAAATACTTGGCCGGCAGCCCCGACTCCCTCAGGATGATCTCCGGGATCCGGTCCCGAGTGATCGGAGCGCGGCTCTCCGCCGGACCCGAGCCGACGCCGAACAGGAAGCCGCCCTTGCCGTACACCTGGTCGAGCGTCTGGCGGATGAAATCGTCGGCGTTGGCGTACATCTCGTAGACGCCGTTGCGGATCGGGCGCACGCGGTAGTTCTTGTACCAGCGCACGCTGAGGCTCGGCGCGCCCATGTAGAAATCGACGTCGAACGGCCCGATGAAGGTGACCTGGGAGAACGAGTCGTGGTCCGCGTCGGCGAGCACGTTCCAGCCCCACGGCACGGCGACCGAAAAGTCCCGCGATACCGACTGATAGGTGACGAACTTGGGCGGGCTGCAGGCCGCGGACAAGGCCGCGAGCGCGGCGATCATCGCGAGAGCGCGTTTTTTCATCGTCGGAGCCAGAGTATAACAGGAGCGGGGGGCTTTGTCCATAAGAGCTACCGGACCGCGCCGGACGCCGCCCCGGCCGGCGGCAGGCCGCGCCGCCGGGCGTCCGCCGCCTCGAAAAGCGCGCGCTCGCCCAGCCTTCGGGCGCCGCGCTCGGCGAGCCGGTACAGCAGGCGGGCCTCGTCGGTCCGCCCGCGCGCCTCCAGGACGTACGCCTCGAGCGCCTGCAGCTCGGGATCCCACGCCAATTCCGGACGGCCGCGGACGAGCTCGACGAGCCGGTCGGCCTGCGCGCCCATCTTGAGGCGGTCGAGCGCGTACGCCTTCCACAGCAGGGCCTGATCGCAGTCGGGCGCCGACAGGGTCCACCGGTCCAGCTCCTCGAGCGTCCGCGGCGCCTGCCGCGGATCGGCCAGCGCCGCGTCGAGCGAATCGGGCCATAGACGGTTCGGCGTCAAGCGCGAGAACGGCGACTGCGGCACGAGCCAGGCGTTCGCGCCGGACTTCTTCAGGTAGACCAGGGCGCGGTCGTCGGCGTAGGCCAGGCGCCACTCGGGGTCCTCGTCGAGGATGCGCGCCGGCGCTCCCGCTCGCCGGTTGCGCACCACCGCGTAATCGAAGCGGTACACGGCGTCGAGCGAACGGAAGAGGAGCGGCCACTGCGCCGCCTCGCGGGCGAACACCTCGGGATAAAGCGCCAGGCGCCGGTCGACGAACACCGGGCGATCCGTCAGCCCGATCAGCTCGGCGCCGGTCTCGGGCTCGTTGAACATGCGCCCGCGCACGCCTCCGGCGTTCAGGAAATGGACGGCGCCGGCCAGCGCCGGCGCGCCGTAGCCGCCCGACGGGGCGAGCGGCCGCGTCACGACCTGGAGATACGCGGCCAGAAGGAGCGCGGAGAAGGCGCACCAGCGCAGCACGCGCGGCCAGGTGTCCTCGCGCGGCCTCAGCGCGTGGCCCAGCGCCAGGGCCGCGACCGGGCAGGCCGCGAGCACGGCCAGCGGCCGCAGTCCGGGCAGGACGATCGACAGGGCCAGCACGGTCGCCGACGCCAGCGTCGTGACGAACTCCTGCTGGAGCGTGAACCAGCACGAGACCAGGCCGCCGGCCAGGAACAATCCGTACGGCGAGACGAGCGGGGTGCGCCACGCGGCGGCGCCGGACGCGGCGTCGGAGAACACGTCCTTCAGGATCTCGTAGCCGTGGGGATTCCACGAGAAGGACAGGAGGCAGGCCAGGAACATGACCCAGTAGCCGAGGCGTTCGCGCGCGGCGGTGCGCATGGACGTCTTGAACACCTTGAGGAAGACGAGGCCCAGGCCCAGAGGCGCGCTCGCGCCGTGGAGGTTGGCCCACAGCGCGGTCAGCGCGACGGCCCAGCCCGCGTCGACCGCGCGGAAGCGGTGCCGCGGGCGCAGGAGGCGCAGGAACAGGGAGAACAGCAGGAAGTCGAAGGCGAACGGGGTCGCGGAGAGCCCCGCCCACGCCGCGCAGGCGCCGGCGGAGAGCAGCGCCGCCGCGACCATCGGGTTGCCGTGGCTGATGGGCAGCAGCAGGGCGAAGGCCAGCGCGGCGGCCGCGCTCGTGACGGCGCCGAGCAGCTCCGGCCCGCCGAGGGCGTCGAGCTTGGCGAACAGGACGTCGCTGAGCCAGGAATGCGTGGTCCAGGGGACGCCGGCGGCGCCGTAGGAAAACGGCTCGGTCTTCGGCAGGGCTCCGTCGGCCAGTATCCTCGCGCCGACCTTGACGCGGATCCAGGTCGACGGCTCGTGAACGGCGTTCAAGCCGAGGGCGAGGACGAAGGCGAAGAGCAGGGCGGCAAGCGGCCAATGCGGGTGGTGGGGCTTGTCGTGCGGGGCCGCGGTCGCGCGCTTCATGAGGGCGCTATTCTACCAAGTACGGAAAGCCGCGGATTGGCTACAATGGGGGCCCGGAGGACGACCATGGATTTCAACCTGAGCGACGCGCAGAAGGACATCCGCGACACGGTCCGCAAGTTCGCGGAGGCCCGGATCAAGCCGAAGGCCCACGAGCTCGACGAGAAGGAGGAGTTCTCCGTCGAGCTGACCAAGGAGATGGGCGCGCTCGGCATCTTCGGCATCATCGTCCCCGAGGAGTTCGGCGGGCAGGGGCTGGACTACCTCTCCTACGTCATCGCCGTTGAGGAGCTGGCGCGCGTGGACGGCTCGCACGCGGCCACCGTCGCCGCGGGGGTGTCGCTCGGCATCGCGCCGCTCCTGTATTTCGGCAATGACGAGCAGAAGAAGAAGTACCTGCCGCGGCTCGCCGCCGGCGAGGGGCTGTTCGCGTTCGGGCTCACCGAGCCGGGCGCGGGCTCGGACTCGCGCGGCTCGAAAACGAAGTCCGTGGAGAACCCCGACGGCTCGTGGACGATCAACGGCGCGAAGATCTTCATCACCAACGGCTCCTGCGAGCTGACCGACGGGATCATCGTGCAGACGGTCAGCGGCGGCGACGCCGACGCGCCGGAGTTCACGTGCCTGATCGTCGAGAAGGGCGCCAAGGGCTTCACGACGAAGACGATGCATAAGAAGCTGATGTGGCGGGCGTCGAACACGGCGGAGCTCTATTTCACGGACGTGAAGGTCCCGGCGTCGGCGGTGCTGGGCAAGCGCGGCGCGGGCTCCAAGCAGATGCTCAAGACGCTGGACTCCGGGCGGCTGTCGATCGCGGCGATGGGCCTGGGCTGCGCTCAAGGCGCCTACGAGGCGGCTCTCTCCTACGCGCAGCAGCGCAAGCAGTTCGGCAAGCCGCTCTCGCGCTTCCAGGCGATCGCCTTCAAGCTCGCCGACATGGCGATGAAGATCGAGCACGCGCGGACTTTCCTTTATAAGGCGTGCTGGCTGCGCGACACCAAGCAGCCGTTCGGGAAGGAATCGGCGATGGCCAAGCTGTACTGCTCCGAGGTGGCGCAGTGGGTGGCCAACGAGGCGGTGCAGATCCACGGCGGCTACGGCCTCATGAAGGAGTTCGACGTGGAGCGGTTCTACCGCGACCAGCGCCTCCTGCAGATCGGCGAAGGCACGTCGGAGATCCAGCGCCTCGTCATCAGCCGCGCGATCGGCTGCTGACGCGCGTCCCGAAAAAAAGAAAAGCCCGCGGCCGGGATCGAACCGGCGGCCTACTGCTTACAAGGCAGTTGCTCTACCGCTGAGCTACGCGGGCGTCACGAGGGAGTTTACCGGATAATTTTTTCTTCCGCCACGTCCGGATAGGCCGCCATCGCGGACTCCGCCGCGCGGCGCGTGAGCGCGTGGTACGACGGCGCGGCGCGGGCGAACACCTCGCGCGCCAGCGCGCGCCCGCTCGGCGTCTGGCCCAGCGCCTGGTACAGGGGCCGCACGTACTTCATCCGGCCGACGGTCGTCAGCAGTTCGCGCACGCGCGGCAGGACGGAGTCGCAGCCGCTGGCCGCCGCCAGGCACAGCCAGGAAACCAGGAGCTCGTGGTTGCCGCGTCCGCTGAGGTCCAGCGCGGCGTCGAGCGCCGCGCAGTCCGACGGGCTCATCCTCCGCGGCAGCCTCTGGAGATAAACCAGCATCTCATCCGGCGTCCAGCGCGCCGCCTCGGCCTTCGCGGGACGGCGGCCGTCCTTCCAGCCCTCGGCCAGCGCGGCCAGCTCCGTCAGGCGCGCCGACACGAAGCGCGGAGCGTCCGCGGGCAGGCCGGGCTTGTCCAGCCACGCGTCGGCGCCGACTTTCGCGAGCAGGCCCGGGAAAGAGGACTCGACGAAGGCGCAGAAATCCTCGGTCGTGATGCTTTGGAACCGGAAGCGCGCCATGTAGCGTTTCACGAAGGCGGCGAACGCGGCCTCCCCCGCCGCGCGCTCCAGCGCGACGACGAAGCGCGCGCCCTTCTCGTAAGGAACCACGCTGAACGCGTCGTCGGGATCCACGCCGGACAGATGCGTGCGCAGGCAGGTGAGCTCGGGCTTGGACGCGAAGCGCTGCAGCACCTCCTCGAGCTCCTTCTGGCCGACGGCCCACGACAGCGCCGCCGCCTCGCCGCCGCGCAGGGCCTTCAGAATGCGGCGCTCCGCCCACACCGTGAAGCCCTCGTTGAGCCAGAAATGCTCGGCCGTCGCGTTGGTGACCAGGTTTCCCGTCCAGCTGTGCGCCAGCTCGTGGGCCACGACGTCCACCAGGCTGCGGTCGCCGGCCAGCAGGGTCGGCGTCAGGAAGGTCATGCGCGGATTCTCCATCCCGCCGTACGGGAACGACGGCGGCAGGACGAGCATGTCGAAGCGGTCCCAGTCATAAGGCCCGAACAAAGTCTCGGCGGCGCGGATCATCTCCTCGACGCCCGAAAACTCCCACGCGGCCTTGGCCGCCGTCGCGGGCTCCGCCCACACGCGCGAGCGCGGCGACAGATCGCGCCCTTCCAATTCGCCGACGGCCAGCGCGAGCAGGTAGCTGGGGATCGCCTGCGGCATCTTGAACCGGAACGCCCGCCGGCCCGGCCCCGCGGGCGCGTCTCCCGCCGGCCCCGCGCTCATGACCGCGGTCAGCCCCTCGGGCACCGTGATCTCCGCCTCGTAGGTCACGCGCGCTGCCGCGCTGTCCTGGCACGGCAGGACGGTGCGCGCGTGGATGGCCTGGCACTGGCTGAACAGGAACGGGAGCCTGCCCCCCGCGGTCTGCGCGGGCGACAGCCACTGCAGGCCGATGGAGCCGGGCCCGGTCTCATAGGAGATCGAAACCTCGTGCGTGCCGGCCGGAAGCTTCAGCCTCAGCCTGCGCCCCAGAATCGGCTCCTCCGGCCCCAGCTCGAACGGGACCGCGGCGCCGCCCGCCCGCGCCCCGCGAATGGTCAGGCCCTTGGTGTCGAGATCGAGAACGCCGCCCGCCGCGCCGCCGAAGACGAGGACGGCTTCGCCGAAGAGGATCTTCCGTTCGAAATCCGCCTCCAGCTTCAGCCTCCAGGAGCGCGTTCGGGGCTGGGCGTCGTCGAAATGGGAATGCGGGTCGATGCGGGACATGGTCGTGACTCCTGGAGCGATGGAGTACAGTTTACAACACGGGCGCCAGCTCGCAGGCGGCCGCGACGGATGCGCCCGCGCCCGCGAGCGCGACCCGGCCGCTCGCGACGAGAGTGCCGCCCGGCGCGATCTCGCAGGCGCCCTCGGCCGCGTCGACGAGCAGGGCCGGCGAACCCGCCGGCGCGTGAACGAGAACCAGCGGCGCGTCGAGCGCGAGCGGCCGCCCGCGCGCGAGGACCAGGCGCCCCCGCCAGCGGCCGCGGCGAAGCATGAGATTGATGTCGCGCACGCCCGGGCCGAGCGGCGCGCCGGCCGCGGCCTCCTCGCCGGCGAAGAACAGCGCCTCGCCCTCGCGCGGGACGAGGACGGTCGCGCCGGCGCGTTCGAGATTCAGCCCCGGCCCCGTCAGGCACGCCAGAAAGCGGTCGATTCCGGGGAAGCGGGAGAACTCGGCCCGCGACGGAACGTCGGCCGCCGAGAGGCGCCAGGTCCACTCGCCGCCGGGCGCGGCGGCGTCGGTCGCGAGCTCGAGCGTGGAGCCGAGACCGTTCTTCCACGGAACGCGGCGCGAGTCGGCGGGGGCGAGGAGGCGCATGACGCGGTCATTACCGAGACCGCCGCGTATTATTCCTAATTGAGAGGCTTCGCGCGGAAGCGCACAATGCCGTTATGAAAATCGACATCGCCCTGATCCTGGCCGGACTGCTGTTCGCGGCTTCGCGGGCGAACGCTCAGATCAAGGTCGGGACTCAGCAGTTCGTCCTCGACGCCGGATTGGCCAACCCGCTCAGCAATACCGACCTGGGCGGCGGCCAAAGCCAGCGCTTCGGCGCGACCGGGCCGGCGTTCGGGATGGGTTATCTCTATCAATTCCAGCCGAACTTCAGCCTCGGCGGAGACTTCAACTACAAGTTCCAAGACACGACCGATTACTCCGCGCCGCACGGCGGCGTCTCGCTCGAAACCTCCGTCTGGACCATGCTGGCGGTCGGCCGAGCCGATCTCCTGCCTCAGAGCCGGCTCCGCCCTTACGGTCTGGTCGGCGTCGGAGTCGGCGGAGCCCGGCGCTCGGTCACCTACGCCGCGGCCCCCTGGTCCAACTCGGAAAGAACCTCGATGGGCCCGGCCTTCGCCTTGGGCGGCGGGGTCGATTACGACCTCAACTCCGACTGGCTCATCGGCGCGGAACTTCGCTACAGCATCATCGACACCGCCATCAACGACGTCGGCACCGGCAGCGTGAGCGCTCTGGACGCGCGGCTCAAGATCGGCTACAAGTTCAGTCCGCGTTAAACGGCGCCGCGCCGGCCCCGCGCTCTTGACTTCGCGGCGTTCCGGGCTAAACTGGAGTGTGCTCCGCGCGCGCCGTTGGGCGTGTCTCCTCGTGCTCCTCGCGTCCTGGGCGGCGGCGTCCTCCCCCAGCGTCGAGGACCAGGACATCGCGGACGCCGTCCGGCAGCTGGACACGGGCGACTGGAACGCGCGGATGCGGGCCGTGCACGAGCTCGAGTACGCGGAGGAGGCGGGGATACCGGCCCTGACCATCGCCGCCGTCGACGGCGACTGGCAGGTGCGCATGGCGGCGGTCCACGCCCTCGGGCCGCTGGGCCCCAAGACCGAGCCGATCCTGGCCGCCATCATGAAGCACGAGCCCTGCCCCCTCGTGCGCCTCATCGCCCTGCACAATCTCGGAAGCCGGGCCGCCGAAGGCGCCGAGGAGAAGGCCATCGACTGGATGTTCTCGGCCAGCAGCGCGCAGATCAACGACTGCCGCGACCAGCCCCAGCCCGGCCGGGCGCCGTGGGCCTCGAATCTCGGCCGGCAAGCTCAAGCCCCGGCGCCGGCGCCCGCCGCTCAAGCCGCGGCGCCGACCAAGAACGAGCGCTACGCCGAGCTCGACGCGCTCCTGGCCGACGCCTCCGGGCCGCCCGAGACCCTGGGCGAGGCTTCGAAAATAAGCCGCCGTCCCGCGCCCGCTCCTCCCGTGAAAATCGCGCTCGAAACTCCGCCCCGGCCGAACGCGAACGCGGAGCTGACGGCCCGGAGAACGGGAAAACCGGAGACGCTCCCGCGGCCCGTCGTGACGACGCCGGCCCCCGAGCGCCCGCTCGCGGCGACGGGCGTCTTCGAGGCGGCGGGGAGCAAAGCCCCCCACGACGCGCTGCCCGAGCTGCTCCTCGCCTTGAAGAACGGCGGCGTCAAGACGCGCTCGCGCGCCGCCGATGAGCTCGGCTCTTCCGGCGCCGCGGCGGCCTCCGCCGTTCCCGCGCTCCTGGCCGCCCTCAAGGACCCGAACGCGCGCGTCCGCGCCAGCGCGGGCCTGGCCTTGGGAAACATCGGCTCCGTGGACGGCCGCGTCGTCCCCCTGCTCGTGAAGGCGCTGAAGGACAAGAATCCCGACGTCCGCTACGCCGCGCTCCTGGCCCTGTCCCGCATCGAAACGCCCGCGGCCCGGGAGGCGTTCAAGAAGCACCTCGGCGAGGACGCGCGCCGCGCCATCGAGCGGCAGTAGCCCCTCGCTTGCGTTCCGCCTTTGATAGGATGGGCCCCATGGGCAGACGAGCCAAGCTCCCGCGCGCCGCGCTTTACGCCGGACTCCTCGCCCTCGCGCTCGCCGCCGCGGCCCGATTGTCGCTGTCCGCCGTCGGCTGGTGGATCGACTTCGGCGAAAAGCCCGTCAAATCCGACGTCCTCGTGGTGCTGGCCGGCGGCTACGCGCGCCCCGCGTACGCGGCGGAGCTGTTCGCCCAGGGCTGCGCGCCCGAGATCTGGATCGGCCGGCCGCGGCGGCCGTCGCCGCTCGTCGAGCTCGACAAGATGGGCATCCATCTGCCGCGCGAGGAGGACATCGACCGGGAGATCCTGCTCAAGCGCGGCGTGCCCGAGGACCGCATCCGCCTTTACGGCCGCGACGTCAACAGCACCGCCGACGAGGCCTCGGCCCTGCGCGCGGAGCTGCCGCCCGGGACGAAGACGATCCTGGCCGTCACGTCCCGCTTTCACGCCCGGCGCGCCCGGATCATCCTGCGCCGCCTCGTTCCGGGAGTCGCGATCCGAGTCGCCGCGACGCCCTACGAGGCGTTCGATCGGCGCTGGTGGAAGAACAAGGAGCTGGCGCAGAACGGGGCGCTGGAGATCTTCAAGACCGCCTACTTCCTCGCGGGCGGACGGATGCGGCGCTGATCGTTTCGCGCTCGCGGCACGCGGCGCGCCGGCCTCGCCGGCGGCCGCGGGACCTGTTATACTGTCTCGTCGCCGGAACCCCGATGCATCTGCGCCCCTACTTCGGCCTTCACGATCCCGTCGCCAGCCTGAGCCATCTCTTCTCCGCGGCCGCCGTCGCGGGGGCCTACTACTTCCTGTACAAGAAAGGCCGCGGCGACTCCCTGCGCACCTCCTCGCTGCTCATCTTCAGCGCCTCCCTGCTTTTCCTCTTCTCGATGAGCGGGACCTACCACGCCCTGCCGATGGGACCGTCGCGCGCGTTCTTCCGGCGGCTCGATTACGCCGCCATCTGGTTCGTCATCGCGGGCTCCGCCACGCCCGTGCACGTCCTCCTGTTCAAGGGCCATTGGCGCTGGGGGCTGATCTCGCTGTTTTGGGGCTGCGCGCTGTCCTGCCTCGTGCTCGTCGAGGTCTACTTCACGCGCCTGCCCTATTGGTCGATCGTCCTCGGCTACACCGGCGTGGGATCTCTCGGCGTCATTTCCTTCTCCCACATCACCGCGCGCTACGGCTGGAAGGAGACGGCGCTCCTGTTCTTGGGCGGGCTCGCCTACTCGGTCGGCGCGCTCATCGACTATCTCAACGTCCCGGTCCTGATCCCCGGCGTCTTCGGCCCGCACGAGCTGTTCCACTTCCTCGTGATGATCGGGGCGTGCCTGCACTGGTTCTTCATCTACAACTGGGCGGACGGCCGCGAGCTGCCGACGCTCGCCGACCGCCGGGCGGCCGCGCCGGTCCCCGTCGCGATCCCCCTCGAGGACGCCTAGAACGCCAGGACCGGCAGGAGGCTGGCGTGGCGGTCGGTCCACGCCGCGCCGCGCGCGAAGGCGGGATCGCGCAGGTCGGTCCAGCCCTTCGCGCGGACCAAAGCCGCGGTCTTCCCGGGATCGAGGCTGAGCTCGACCCACGACGACGGCACGCGGTCCTCGGCGGAACGGCCGAGCTGAGTCAGGCGCTTGGCCGCGCCCGAAAGTCCCAGTTCGCGCGCCGAGGCGGCCAGCATGGGGCGCAGGTCGAGGTAGCGGTTGGACACGTGCAGCAGGATGACCCCGCCGGGAGTCAGCCGCCGCAGGTACAGCGCGAGCGCCTCCTCGGTCGCGAGGTGGATCGGCACCGCTCCGCTGTTGAAGGCGTCGAGGATTAGGACGTCGTACCTCGCGCCCGCGTCGCGCTCCAGGGACAGGCGCGCGTCCCCCTCGATCACCCGGATCCTGGCCGGGCTCGAGCGGAGATAGGTGAACCAGCGCTCGGCGATCGCCGTCACGTCGGGATCGAGCTCGTAGAAATCCATCGTCTGCCCCGCGCGGCCGTAGGCCGCGATCCCGCCCGCGCCGAGCCCCACGACTCCCACCGAGCGCCAATCCGCGCCGAGCGCGTCGTACGCCTCGCGCAGCGGCGAGCGCGCGCCGTAGTAGCTCAGCGGGACCAGCTTCTTGGCCGGGTCCAGAGACTGCATGCCGTGGTCGGTGTTGCCGTGGAAGAAGATCCGCGCGCCGTCCTTGTCGACGACGCGGTAGACGCCGTAAAAATTGCGCAGGGCGTACACGGCGCCGTCCGCGGACGCCGCGCCCCGCGCGCCCAGTCCGCCCGCGGCGAGGAGCGCGATCAGCGCGGCCAGACCTCCGGCCAGGCGCCGCGGCCCGCGCGCGCGCGCCGCCAGCGCGTCCCAGTCGCGCGCGACGAGCGCGGCCGCGGCGACGGCCCCCGCGGCGATCCAGTCCAGAGAAAGCGTCGCCACGCCGCGGCCGAGCCGCGGCACCAGCACGCCGATCAGGAGGCTGCCGAGCCAGCCCCCGCCCGCGACCCACAGGTAGAACTCGGCCATCGCCTTCTCCGACGCGGGGCGGTCGGCCGCCAGCGACTTATGGCAGATCATCCCCACGACGAACAGCGCCGCGATCACGTAGCCGAACTTGCCGATGTCCATCAGCCGCCGCAGGGTCAAAATCGGCGTCGTGTCGGACGCGCGCAGCACCGTGAGCGCCGCCAGGCCCAGGCACGCCGCGACCCACGATCCGAGAACGGGCAGGAGCGCGGAGTTCAGGCCCCCCGGGTACCACGGCTCGCGCTTGAAGTTCAGAACGAAGGTCAGCAGGTAGACCGCGAGCGGAGCCGTCCACAGCAGCGGCACCGCCGCGAAGTCGAGCGTCAGCAGGTTCGACGTCGCGAGCATCGCCGCGCAGGGGGCGGCGCTCAGCAGCAGCCAGACGACGCGCCGGCGCGCCGACAGGGCCTCGGCGGGCTCGGCCGCCGCGGGCGCGGCGGCCTCGGCGCCGCGCAGGCAGAGGACGCTCAACGCCGCGCACGCCGCGTAGACGGCCAGCCACAGCCGCGACTGCGCGTCGAGCGAGAGGCTCGGCTCGACGAGAAACGGGTAGGCGAGCAGCGCCGCCGTCGCGCCCAGGTTCGACGCGGCGTAGAGCTCGTACGTCCCGCGCCGCTCGGACGAGGACGAGCGCATCAGGCCGGCCTGCACGACCGGCACCGTCGTCGACAGGACGAAGAAAGGAACGCCGACCGCGCGCAGCAGGGCCCACGCCAGGTCCGCGGCGGGGCTCCCCGCGACGGCCTCCGCGGGCAGGCGCAGCGGGAAGAAGAGGAACGGGACGAACAGCAGCGCGAGCTGGACGCGCGCGAATCCTTTCGGGCCGAGAAGCGCCGGGGCGGCGCGGCACCAGCCGTAGCCCGCCAGCAGCAGGCCCTGAAACATCATCACGCACGCCGTCCACACGTACGCGCTCCCGCCGAAGCGCGGCAGGAGCATCTTGGCGACGGTCAGTTCCAGCGAGAAGGTCAGAAAGGAAGCGAGGAAGGCGGCGGCCCGCGGCGCGAGGCGGGCGCTCAAGCGCCGGGGATGCGCGCGAACCCGTAGCCGGCCCGGCGCACGCCCGCGATGATCGCGGGCAGCGCGCGCACCGTCGCGGAGCGGTCCACCTCGACGGGTTCATGCGTCTCGAAACCGTCGTGCAGGAGGACGATCGCCCCCGGCGAGAGCTGGTCGAGCGTGACCTTCGCGATGCCGGCGGCGTCCAGCTCCCCGCCGTCGTAGCCGCGGTCGTTCCACATCACCATCGTCAAGCCGCGCTCGCGCAGCAGAGGCCACATCGAGAACCACTTCACCCCGAACGGCGGGCGGAACAGGCGCGGACGGCGGCCGGAAATCCGCTGGAGCGCGTCCTGCGTGCGGTCGATCTCGTCGGCGATGCGCTCGCGGCTGATCAAGTACATCCACGGGTGCGAGTAGGTGTGGTTGCCGATCTCGTGGCCTTCATCGCGGATGCGGCGCACGAGGTCGGGATAGCGCTCGGCGTTCGCGCCGCAAAGGAAGAACGTCGCATGAACGCGCTCGCGGCGGAGGATGTCGAGGACCTGCCCGGTGTAGGGCACGGAGGGCCCGTCGTCGAAGGTCAGCGCGACCTCGCGGTCGGAGACGCCGCGGACCAGCGCGGGACCCAGCAAGGTCGCGCCCGGCGCGCCGAGCCCGTAGGCCAGAACGCCCACCGAAACGAGGCCGAGAAGCGCCGCGGCCATGGAGGAGAGGAACAGGCGTTTTTTCATCGGGTCCGCCGGGATTCGCGTCGCGAGAGCCGGGGCGCGGAAACGGATTGAAGAACGTCTCTCTCGACGAGAGTTTAGCATTTCGGCCGTCTTCCCGCCAGGCCCAGGCCGCGAGGACGGCGCGTCAGCGCGCTTGGCAGAGGCGCGGCGCGTCGAGCCGCTCGAGCCACTCGAGCACGTCCGGCTCGCGCGAGCTCTTCAGCTCGTTCAAGCGCGCGGCGACGTCGGCGTCGCCGCGGCGGTCGGCGGCGAAGGCGACGGCGGGAACGAGGAGCGTCCGGCTCGCGGAACGCAGGGCCTCGAGCAGGAAGGGCTTGAACCGCTCCCACGGCAGCTCGCTCAGGCCGTACAGCGCGAACGCCCGCGTCTGCGCGTCGTCGGTCGCGAAGACCTTCTCGAGCTCGCGCGCGACGGCGGCGCTCTTCGGCCTTCCCGCGAGCTCCCCGACCAGGCGCTGGCGGGGCGTGAACCCACCGTCGGAGTCGGGCTTCGACGAGGCGTTCTCGACGGCGTCGACGAGCGCGGCGTCGCTCGGCGGGCCGTCGGGCCTCTCGGCCTTGGGCGCGCGGCGGCGCGAGCGCTTGGACTTCTTGATCTTCGCGGGACGCGGCGGGGCGGGGAGCGGCGGCGCGGGGCGCAGCGCGCCGCGGACGTACTGCGCCGTCCGGGACGGGTCGACGACCGCGCTCGTGCTGTCCGGAACCGAGTAGTCGTAGACCGGCACCCCGGCGCGCGCCAGCGCCTCGGGCACCGGCTCGGACGCGCGGATCATCACGTAGGCCGCGTCGGAGAGCGCGAGCCCGCCCCAGACCTGCGCCTCGCAGTAGTTGCCGCAGCGGTTGTCGTCCTCGGGCTTGCGCCGGTAGAGGAAAGTCCGCGCGAGGACCGGGTTGGCCGCGCCCCCGGAGCCGAAGCGCCCCGTCTTCTGCGAGTAGTCCAGGCTGTCGGCGTACGTCCACGTCGCGCGCGACGCGATCTCCGGCTTGAGCACGATCGCGGCGGCGCCGTACTGCGTCGGCAGGCGGAAGGCGCCCAAGTCGCCCTTCTTGGCGTCGACGACCGCGTATTTGGGCAGAAGCTCGAAGCCCTTCGCGTCGAACGGAAGGCGCAGCATGGCGAGCTCCTGCTCCGCCTCGAAGCGGTCGCGCTCGCGGTGGAAGCCGCCGGTCGTGTGCGTCTGATACGAGTTCAGGAGGCCGCCGCGGGCGATCGCGTCCAGCAGATTCGTCGGGACCATCACGATCATCGCGGCGCCGTCGCCCAGGGCCTTCTCGCCGGACGCCGGAGCGCTCGACAGGTCGCACTCGCCGCGGATACGGGAGACGAGAAGCTCGGCCAGCGTCCGGGAGTCGAGCGCGCGGACCTCCTCCGGGCCGATGTAGAGGCGGTGCTTGAGCGCGGGCGGCGCGGGGGGGGGGGGGGGGGGGGGGGGGGGGGGGGGGCGGGCGGGGGGGGGGGGGG
>VFSW01004529.1_pt1 | contig 20705 bp, 22 predicted proteins | sample 5358111 | NCBI WGS metagenome assembly VFSW01 (sample SAMN11554181, study PRJNA540505) | mine drainage metagenome | isolation source: sediment from site ElyBrook_90M | place: USA: Ely Copper Mine, Vershire, VT | collected 2017
CCGACGGGCGACGGCGCGCGGCGACCGCCGCCGATGCCGACGATGACGAGCACGATGACGGCGATGGCGGTGACGGCGAGGCCGGTGATGACGGCGAAGGCGCGGACGCCGGCCGCGCCGGCGCCGAAGATGAGCCTCGCGGCGAAGGGGGCCGGGACGAACAGGGCATCGACGGCGGCCCCGGCGATGAGATGGACCGGGCGCCGCGCGGCAAGCGCCGGAATAGCAAGAAGCCCAGCCCGGCCCATTACGTGGCGGTCTCGCAGTTCCAGAAAGTCCTGGGCGAACTCAACGTGCTGCGCGCCCAGCGCGGACGGGAGCGCGCCGAGCAGGCGGTCGACGATGCGATTCGGGCGGGCAAGCTCGTACCGGCGCAGCGGCAGTGGGGAATCGCTTACTGCCAGGCCGACTACGAAGGTTTCGTGGCGTTCGCCGCACGCCAGCCGGCGGCGTTCGGCCCGGCCTTCGATGGCGCGCGGTCCGCAGGTGCGCCGCGTTCGGCGGGCGCGTCGCTGACGGCGACAGAGGCCGCGGTCTGCAACCAGCTTGGGCTCGATCACGACGAGTACCGGATGCGCCGGCGCGGCGGCCGCAACGACTTTCTGCGGCTCAATCGCGGCGGCGACGGCACGAAAGAGAATCGTTAGCCACCAACAGATGCGCCCGCCGGGAAGCGGACGCGGCGCCACTCAAGTATCGCAAGAGGTGAAGAAATGGCGGCTCTAACCAGCTCACGCAACACGCCCGAGATGGCCGAGTTCGGGCGCATGCAGGTCTACCCGGTCGAGGCCAACACGACCGTCTATCTCGGCTCGATGGTCGCGCTCAACGCGAATGGCAATGCGGTACCGGCTTCGTCTTCGGCGGCGCTGAAAGTTATCGGCCGCGCGGATTACGTGCTCAACGGAATTCCGGGCCAGGACGCGGTGAACGTGGCGCCGCTGACCACGGGACTTGCGGGCGCGATCTCGATCGTGAGCCGGCGCGGGGTGTTCCTCTACGCGGTCAACGACGGATCGATCGGCGAGCCGCAGGTGGGCCTTTTGTGCTTCGCGGTCGACGACAACTCGGTTTCGGCAAGCGATGGCAGTGGTGCCACAGCGGTGGCCGCGGAGTCGCTCACTTTTCCCGCCGCGACGAGTGCGCAGGTAATCACCGTGGGCCACGAGAACATCTCCAGGGTGGTGGTCACCTCGAGTCCGGCCGGAACGACATACGTGGAAGGCAAGGACTACGTAGTGGACTATCCGGCGGGCATGATCATGCTGGCGCCGAGCGGCGGCTCGATCGCGTCGGCGGCGACGGTCCTGGTCTCTTACAACTGGGGAGCTTCAACTCGCCCGGTGGCCGGCACGGTGATGAATATCGATCCGAGCGGCCAGGTCTGGGTCGACTTCTGGCATAAGTCGGCGCTCGCGATCTGACGCGGCGCCCTATCGAACTGCGCCGCCCGACCGCGAGGCCGGCGGCCGCCCTCGAGCACACGGTTTATAAAGATGGAAATCTCCGCAGCAAATCTGACCGCCCTTTTCACCGGCTTCGACGTAATCTTTCAGCGCGGCTTCGAGAAGCCGCCCTCCTACTACGAGCAGATCGCGTCGATCGTGCGATCCGGATCGCGCCAGACCACCTATCCGTGGCTCGGCCGCACGACGCGGTTTCGCGAGTGGCTCGGCGACCGCGTGATCCAGGCGCTCGAGGCGCATACCTACACGATCGCCAACCGCAACTTCGAGGACACGATCGGAATCGATCGCAACGATGTGGAGGACGACACCTACGGCGTCTACGAGCCGGTGATCGAGCAGCTCGGATGGGACACCAAGGTCCATCCGGACATGCTGCTGTTCCAGATGATCAAGAACGCGGTGACGACGCCTTCGAGCGTGGCCGGGTACGACGGGCAGCCGTTTTTCTCGGCGACGCATCCGGTGGGACCGATGGGTGTCGCGCAGAGCGACTCGATGGTCTCGAATATCAACTCGACCGGGACCGGGCCGTACTGGTTTCTACTCGACGCGTCGCGGCCGATCCGTCCCTTCATCTTTCAGTTGCGCCGCGAGTACGCGGTGACGCGGATGAACACGCTGACCGATGAAGCGGTGTTCAACCGGCGCGAGTTTCGCTACGGCGTCGACGGCCGGGCCAACACCGGCGTGGGGCTGTGGCAGCTCGGCTACGCCTCGAACACTGATCTCAGCAATCCGGCGAATTACGGCGCGGCGCGGGCGGCGATGCGATCGGTGAAGACCGACGGCGGGCTGCCGTTCGGCGCGCTCTCGAGCCGCAAGGGAGTTCATCTGCTGGTGCCGCCGGCGCTCGAAGAGGTCGCGCGCCAGCTCCTCAATTCGGAATTCATGGTCGGCGCCGGTGCGAGCTCGGGCGTGCCGACCACAAATATCTGGCGCAACAGCGCTGACCTTATCGTCAGCGAGTACCTCGCCTGATCCCCCTGCCCCAACCGAGCCCGGGATGAGGCCGCAACGGTTCTCATCCCGGGCTACCCGCCCGAGGCCGTCAAGGAGAACGAATCGTGCCTTACGCACAGCCATCCGACATGATCGCACGCTACCCGAATCGCGACCTGGTGCAACTGACCAACGACGACCCCGCCGTCACCACGGTGAACACGGACGTCCTTGCCCAGGTGCTGGGCGACGCGTCGGCCGAGATCGACGGCTACCTGGAGAGCCGCTTCGCGCTGCCGCTGAGCGATCCGCCAGCGGTGCTCCCGCGGCTGACCTGCGATATCGCGATGTACCGGCTGCAGGCGCTGAGGCCGCTGCATGATCTCGCCGAGGCGCGCCGGCGTTACGAGGACGCGGTGGCGCTGCTGACGAAGGTCGCGAAGGGCGAAGTCACGCTGGGACTTTCGGCCGACAACCAGGAGCCGCCCGAATCCGAGGACGCAGTGGTGATGCAGGCCGGTGGTGATCAACAGGGAGCGACGGCGCCGCGGGTCTTCAAGCGCGGGAATCTGACCGGATTTTGAGTGACGCGTCTGATGAACCGAAACGTGGGAGCGATGCGATAGATGGCAGCGGGACCGACAATTCTGGATACGCCCTGGAACGGGACTAGCTATTCGCCGCCGGTGGCGCTCGATGTCAACACGCTGGAGTCGGCGATAACGGCGCAGCTCCAGGCGGCCGCGGCGGAGACTGGCAATCCGCTTGGGCAAATCGAGATAGTCCAGTTCCCCGACAAGCCGGCGGCCTACCGCATGACGCATCGCGTGGGCGCCGCGCTGATCGGATACCGGGGCGCAAAGTACGGCGCGCTCGATGACACGGGCGCGGTGGTGCAGGAGCGCACGCTCACTTTCGGGGTGAACCTGATGGTGCGGGCGCTCGGATGGAGCCTCGGCGCGGGCGGCGCGGGCCAGAGTCCGGGCGGCTACGCGCTGCTCGACGCGGTGCGCGCGGCGCTGACCGGCTTTGCGCCGCCCGGATGCCGCAAGATGTATCCGTTGCGGGAGCGATTCGCAGGGCGCGATCCGCAGGGCGGCGTGTGGACCTGGTCAATAGACTTCGCACTCGACACGATGGCGGTCGAGCCGTCGACCGCGCCCAACTACCCGGTTTTCATCAAGGGCGTCGCGCTGGACGCGGGCGCGCAGACCACGGCGGTGGCGGCGGGCGCAAGCTACATTTTCAACGCCCAGGGCCAGGTCGTACTGGCGGCGGGCAACGTGTCCGCGGTGAGCGTCGCGCCGTCCGGCGGCGGCGCGCCATTCGTCGAGGGCGTCGATTACTCAGTCGACGCGGTCAACGGGATAGTCCAACTGCTGCCCGGCGGTGCTATCGCGGCCGGCGCGGTGGCCCTTATCTCATACGCATACGCTGACAGCGTGGTTGCGATCGCGGGCAGCACAGACGCGCCTACGGCTCCTTCGAACTGACTTATCACAGTGATATCCAAGTGAGTAACGGAACACACGCTCGACAATAGCAAGACCGAACGGACCAGGCTTTCCGGCTACTTTCGAGCAACAACGGCGCCCACAAGGCGAGCGGCGGCCCCGGGTCGCGGACGAAATCGCATCGGGCGCGAACGCAATGGTGAAAAGATGGCAGCAAACTTCCTGCACGGCATAGAGACGATCGAGGTCAGCAGCGGACCGGTGCCCGTCACGGTGGTGAAGTCGGCGGTGATAGGGCTGGTGGGAACGGCGCCGTCGTGGGCGGTCGCGCCGCCGGCAATAGCTCCGGCGCCGAATGCGCCGACGCTCGTCAGTTCGGCCTCCGACGCGGCGAACTTCGGCCCGCTGGTGTCCGGCTACACTATTCCTTATGCGCTGGCGGCGATTCAGGCCCAGGGCGCCGGGCAGGCAATCGTAGTGAACGTGTTCGACCCGACGCGGCATTTCACCTCGGTTCCGGCGGCCGCCTTCACCTTCAATGTCCAGGGTGCGATCAATCTCGGACACATGGGGCCGAGCAACGTGGTGGTGACCAGCGATCCGGCCGGTACCACCTATGCGGCGGGCACTGACTATTTGCTCGACGCGGTCAACGGAGTGATCACGCTGCTCGCGGGGAGCAAGATCGCGGCGGGCGCGGCCGTTCTGGTGTCCTTTAACTATGCCGACCCGACCAAGGTGGCGGACGCCGACATAATCGGCGCCTTCAACGCGGGAGCATACACCGGACTGCAGGCGCTCAAGACGACTTACAATTCGATGGGCTTCTTCGGAAAGATTCTGATCGCGCCCGGCTATGCGCAGAATGCCGATGTCGCAAACGCGCTCGAGACGATGGCGGCGACGCTGCGGGCGATCGCGCTGATCGACTCGCCGCCGTCGACGCCGGTAGCCACCGCGATTTCGAATCGCGGCCTGGCGGGAAACGCGTTCGACGCGAGCTCGGCGCGCACCGTGCTTTGCTATCCGCAAGAGGCGTTTTTCGACACGGGACTCATTCCCACGGGCGTCACGCTTAGCAGCTCGGGTTCGGCGCTGCAGGCTCCGGCCAACGCGAATGCCGTCGGTCCGTACTCGCAGTGGGTCGCGGGCGCTATTGCCGCCAAGGACCTGTCGAATGGCTATTGGTGGTCGCCCTCGAACACCCAGGTAACGGGAATCCTGGGACCCGACGTGCCGCTCTACTCCTCGGTGACGGACGCCAACTCGGATGTCAACGGCCTGAACGGAGCCGGCATCCTGACCGTGTTCAACGCCTTCGGCACCGGTCTGCGGGTGTGGGGAAACCGCTCGTCGGCCTACCCGGCCTCGACCGCGCCGGCCAACTTCATCAACGTGCGCCGCACCATGGACATCCTCGAGGAATCGGTCGAACTGGCTATGCTCCAGTTCATCGACCAGCCGATTACGAACGCGCTTATCTCGTCGGTCCTGGCCAGCGTCAACGCCTTCATCCGTTCGCTGATTGGCCGCGGGGCGCTGGTGGCCGGAGCGGCAAGCTACGATCCGGCGGAAAACCCTTCCGCGCAAATTGCGGCCGGCCAACTGGTGTTCGACATCGACGTGATGCCTCCGCCGCCGGCCGAACGGATCACGTTCAACGTCTTCATTGACACCAACCTTCTGAGCCAGCTCGCCAACACGAGCGCGGTGACCGCGGCATCTGCCAACGCCTGATCGGTGCGAACTCAGCCCCGGCGCCCCGCGCGCCGGGCTTATCGAGGCCTCACGCAATGTCCAACGTTTCAGTCAACCGCATCACCAACTGCAATGTGTATGTCGACGGCACGGGCCTGCTCGGACGCGCCGAAGAGGTCGAGATACCCAAGCCGCGCCATCGCATGGTCGACCACAAGGGGCTCGGAATGGCGGGCACCGCGGAGTTCTGGGCCGGCGTGGACAAGCTCGAGGCCAAAATCCGCTGGGCGTCGATCTATCCCGAAGCTGAGGCGATGCTCAACAGCCCGTTCCAGTCGCACTACTTTCAGATTCGCGGCAACCTGCAGACCTACACTTCGCAGGGACTCACCCAGGAGCAGCCGCTGGTGTACCTGATGACCGGAGTCTTCAAGGACGCTGGCGCCATGAGTTTCAAGTTGCACGAAGGAGTGGATACCATGTCGCTAGTCTCGGTATATCACTCTGAACTATATATCGGCGCGACCCAGTTGTTTCTAATCGACGTGCTGGCGAATATCTACGTCGTCAACGGAGTCGATCAGCTCGCGGCCTTCCGCGCCAACCTGGGCGGCTGAGCGGTCTCTGTTCGCTCCGCCTGCGCAACCTACGCTCGATCCGGGCACCCGGTTGAAGGGATAATCCAATGCACTCCGACTTGAAAACGCTCTCGCTGCCTTCGGGCAAGATCGCGACAATCCGCACCGGCAAAGGACGCGATCTGATGCGCGCGCAGCGCGCGGCCGGGGATAACCCCGACGAGACGGCGGTGCTGTTCGCGCTGATCGCGGAGCTCGCGGAAATCGACGGCGCCAGAATCGTTTACGAAGACGTGCTCGAGATGCACCTCAACGACGTCGCGATCCTCCAGTCGGAGGTAATGGACGCAAATTTTACGCAACCGGCGGCGGAGTCCCCGGCGCCGGAACTCTCGCGGGACTAGTCCACTTCGGCTTCGATGCGAACGCGTTGAGCGAGATGGAGCTTGACGAACTTGGATTCTGGCTCGGCGCCGTCAACCAATATAACAGAGTGGCTCAGTAGTCATTCTGGCGGCTTGAGACGAAACGGCGATTTAGCAATTGCGAAGGTTCAACGCCACGGCGGCGCCCGCACACAGTGACTGAGGACGTGAGTGTGATATCAAGCAAGCCCATCTCACCCGCATCGCAAATAGACACCCATTCGTCGTTCGGCAATATTACCGTGCGCATCAAGAGAGTATCCGCGAGCCTGAGGCCACGGGGCTTGCCCGGTGGTGAATCTCTCGGGGCGGCGCGGCGAATGGTGCGTTCAATCCTGTTCTCGCGGCCCGCTCGGATAGGGGGCAGCTCGGATGGCGATCGCCTGGAGCCATCACCGGCGAAGTTGTCACGTCCTATACATCGACGCGCCGGCGTTTCATTCGATCAGGATCGGACTGAGTATCCGGGACGAGGAAGTATCGGCGCTAAATGGACAGATCAGCTGTCCGCACGTCCCATGCGAACCCGCAATGCTTTGACGGCCCGACGACGCCTCGACCGTGCGCCCGGAGAGGTTGAGCGGCTGGACGCGATAAGCGACAGGATCCGCCCGAGTGCGAACCTGCTGAGAGCGTCTGCCAATCTTCCGATCGCTCATCGATCGGGGGCATCGCACGATCAGCAGAACCGGCCGCGACGCGTCAGGGTGGACACTGGACATACAGGCTATAGCTATTCGGCGCCGCGAAGGCCTTCTTTGACCCCGCTCGGTGATAAGTCGCAGACCGGGACGGGCGATCGCCCGCGGCCAATCGCGGCAATCGCAGCGCCGCGCCAGCGTGACACGGTCCGCATCGACCAGCACGCAGAGCCGGGCTCGCCGAGCGGTAAGCGCCCCGGCGACCTTCCATCTACGGGCGCGCCGGCGCGGCACTCCCGCAATGGCGTTCTCGCGGCGCCCGCGCCAGGTCTCATGCGAATAGAGGCGCAGTTGATGAAGCCAGGATCGATAGCCGGGCCCGCCCGAGAACGACGGCAGCCTGGATTGAATGGCTCGCGCCTGCCTCGCCGGCTTGTGCCGTCCGGGCTCGACCTGGCGCGGACAGAGCGGCGCGACGCGACTTCTCCGCCAGTAACAGTGGCCGCGCGCAAGGGCATCGTCCGCGAGCATCTGAATCCGGCGCAGGTTCAAGTCTCCGAGCCGGCGACGCGCCTGGCCAGTGCGGCGAACCTGGGCGGCGGGGCGTCCTTGGCGACGAGCGGGAATCACCGTCTTAGGGGCGGCGACGCTTACCCACCGACAGGCATCGCGCGGCCGTTGGCGCCGCCTGCCCCAATGTCGCAGCCGCCGCTGATGAGAACCCAACGACGGGCAGACGCCAGCATGACTTCGCCAATAGTAGTCCACTACTCGCCGCAGTTTACTATCAATTCAGTACCGCGCAACGAGCACGGACATATCGAACGGAACGTGCAGGACATCCTGACCCGGCATTCGCGTTCTCTCGTAGACCAACTGAGACGGGAACTGGCAAGGCGCGAGCGCGCGAGCTTTGAGAATCGGCCGGAATTCTCCGAACTTCTGGCAGGGCGGTAGCGGAGGCGACATCGATGTTTGCGCTATACGGCGACGTTCCATTTGAGCTCATCGGGTCACCGGAGTCCTTCGTCTCCGCGCTGCGCTTCGACTACGCAGAACATCCGCTGGTCGAGAGCAAGCCGCTCCTTCAGTGGGTGGGCGACGGCCTCGAGCGATTGGAACTCGAAATGCTGTTTCACGCCTCGTTCACCAATCCGACGCTTCAGCTCGACGCCCTGATAGCCGCCGCCGAGGACCATCTGGCGCGGCCGCTGGTCTTGGGCAACGGGCAGTTCCTGGGCTTCTTCGTAACGACCGAACTCGCCTCGGAAGCGCTTCAACACGCCGCGGACGGGACGGCGCTCGCGATACGGGTGCGAGCCGTGCTGTGCGAATGGGCGTTCGGCGCGGAACTAAGTTCGGCGCTGGCGCAGCCGGCGTCGCCGCCGCTGGCGTTGTCCTCGGCCAGTCCTCCATTGCCGGGCGCGAGCGCGATTTCCTCGACTCCATTTCCGGCGGCGGCCGCCGGACCGATTATGATCTTCTCCGACGTCCTGGCTACGTCGATAGTCAGGTCCGCGTAACCGGGCCCCACGCCTGCTTTCCGGTATCTTGGAATGGCTATTCCACAATACATTCAGCATACCACCATTTCCGGCGAGCGATGGGACCTGCTTGCCTGGGAATATTACGGCGACCCGACTTACTACAGCGTAATCATCATGGCAAATCCACAGATTCCGATTGAGCCGGTATTCGAGGCCGGCCTGATTATCGATGTGCCGATCCTACAGGGAAGCAATGTGCTGGCGAGCGATCTGCCGCCCTGGAAGACGGCAGGATCGCCGAGCCCGGCAGTCTGAACGGCAATGAAGGCTTTTATAAAATTTTGGCGGTTGATCACGGGGCGCCACGAGCGATGCCGCAAATGCCGGCGGCGCACGCTGGATCCGGTGCGTTACTGCCGGGGCGCGATGCGCGCCTGTGCACATCGGGTGCGCGGCGGCGAGCATCTTTACCGGCAGTGCCGCGCATGCGGCTTTTGTTTCAATCTGCCATGCCGCGATGCGATGCGCGCACGGCGATGCGCGTCGGCGCTGCGGCTGGTGGCACCGCGGGCGGGCCGCGGCACCACGAAAGCAGGATAGACGGCAATGGCGGCGGGAATCATGTTACCGGTCAGAGTGCCGAACTGGGTAATCACGTATCAGGGAGTGAATATTACGGCGGACATTTCCCACATGGTGCGCTGGATTAGTCACACGGACAGGCTGGGAGGTGCGGCCTGCGAGGTTGAGGTGGGCCTGGAGGACCGCGGCCAGCTTTGGCAGGGGCCCTGGTATCCCAGTCTGGGTGATCAGCTCAACCTGATGATCGGATATGATGGTGGCGAGCTGCTGCCGTGCGGAGACTTCCAGGTCGATGAACTGGAACTGGAAAGGCCCGATCTGTTTCACCTGCGATGCATCTCGGCGTTCGTTACGCCGGCGATGCGGACGGCGAACTCGCTTGGTTACGAGAATCAGACGCTGACGCAGATCGCGGCTGCAATAGCCACGAAGTATGGACTGACGGTGGTCGGCGCGCCCGATCAGATCAACGTGGTATTCGAGCGGGTCACACAGAAGCGGGAGACTGACCTTTCGTTTCTGCGCCGGCTCGCCAACGAGCACGGTTACGATTTTACGATCCGCGGCACGCAACTGGTCTTTTATTCGCGGGCGGCGATCGAGGCGAGCGCGCCGATCTGGACGATTGGGCGTTCGAGCGTGCTTGAGTTCCGGTTTCTGAATCGGACGCGGCAGGTCTACAAGGCGGCGCAGGTCGCCTATCAGAGTGCGCCGGCGAAGCAGCTCATAGTGCAGACGGCGGCGGCGGCGACACCGGCTCCGACCGGCGACACGCTGAAGCTGGTGCGCCGGTGCGAGAACGGACAGCAGGCGGCGCTGAAGGCGCAGGCAGCGCTCCATCTGTGCAACATGTGGTTTGTCGAGGCGGAGTTCGTGATGCCGGGGACCACGCTGCTGGTCGGGGGCAACGCAGTCAGCGTCGCGGGCTGGGGGGCGTTTGACGGGACGTACCTAATCGAGCGCGCGGTCCATCGATTGGAACGATCTGGAACGAGGACCGCGACCCTCGGGCGGCCTTCGGCGCATCCGGCCAGGGCCACTCATATTCCCGGATACACGACCGAGATTACAGCGAGGCGGGTTGGCTCGTAGTGGCGAGGTATCCGGCGCGAGTATCCGGACTGGCGCGCGCGGCGCGCATCGCAGGTTCAAGGTAAGAGGAAGATGAGTCAGACAATAGTCAGTGCGAGCAACATGCAACGGATTTCAGAGCTCATGAGTTTTGCCACAGGGCCAGGAGGAACGGATTGCGCGATGCTTCGCGGAACGCATCGCGCGACGATCCGTGATGCGCGCGGGCGCGTGGCGGCGCGGGTGGCGGCCCGCAACATGGTCACGAGCGCGGGCGTGAACTACGCGCTGGGCGCGGGGTTCGCCGGGCTGGCGCCGATCACCTCGTGGTACGTCGGCATGATCGTCGAGAACCGCCATGTCGGCGACGGCGCGATGACGGCGGGAGCGGCGACGCTGACCTCAGCGACGGCGGCCTTCGCGGCGGGCGACGCGGGCCGGCAAGTGACGGTCTTTGGCGCCGGTGCGGCGGGAGCTAGCCTGGTCACGACAATCGTTGCGGTGGTCAACGCGACGACCGCGACGATGGCGGCCAACGCAGGCACGACCGTCAGTGGCGCGATCGTATCGATCGGTCCCGCCTTCGCCACCGCCGACACCACGAGCGCGCATCCGGGATGGACCGAGGTCGGAGGCGCGCAGGTTGCGAATGCGACGCGGCCAGCCTGGACACCGGGCGCCGTCAGCGGCGGGTCGGTCGACGATTCGGCCGCACAGGCGGTCTATACGATGGCAGCGGGGCTTGCCGGAATCGTCTACCTTCACGGACTCTTTCTGGTTTCGACCAACGTGCTGGGCGCGGCGACGGGGACATTATACAGCGAGGCCGAGTTTATCGCGGGGGCGCAGGCGGTGCAGGCGGGTTACCAGGTGAGCGACACCTACACGATTCAACTGATTGCCGGCTGATGAAATGAGGTTTGCGGTAGTAATCGGAATGGGATTGCTGATTCAACAGTCGAAGCCCGCGGTGAACTGAATGGGAATTGGATTCGTACAGGCGACTTCGGGCCACGCTTCGTCGTCGTCGAGTATCGTGCTGCCGGCGCTGACGGTCGCGGCCGGCGACGCTCTGGTCGCGATCGTCACATGCGGAGGCAGCGCCGGCGAGATCAGCGGAATCCGCGACACGCAGTCGAATGTCTGGAGCAAGGCGGCGGCGGATGGCAACGGCACGACGGTCGAGATCGAGCTTTGGTACGCGCTCAACTGCGCGGGCGGCGCGACGACGGTGACGGTCTCGCTCTCGAGCACGATGAATATCAATGCGGCGGTCGCGGAATGGAGCGGGATGGCCGCGAGCGCGGCGCTCGAGCTTGTGGGCGCGGCGGCGACCGGCAACAGCGCGGCGCCGGCAACGGGCGGAATCACGATTGCGAATGGGGGGGACCTCGTCGTGGGCGGCGCGGGAGAATCGAGCGCTGAGACGGTCTCCTCGGGTCCGAGCAACGGGGTCATCCCGATAGTGAACATAGCGCAGGGACCGACGCTGATGGCGGCCTATCTCACGCCGGGCACGGTAGGCACTTACGCGACGGGATGGACGACCTCGACAGCGCATCCGTGGGTCGGAGTGCTGGCGGCCTTCAAGGCGGCCGCGGGCGTGCAGATTGACGCGGGCGCGGCAAGCGCGGCCGGTGCGAGCGGCGGCGCGCGCGCGGCGATGCAAGCATCGACCGCCGCGGCGGCGGGGCGCGACGCGCAACGCGGCGTGCGCGCGGCGAGGCGGGCGATAACTACCGCGGCGAGCGCAGCCGGCGCGAGCGGCGGAGCGCAGGCGGCACTGCGAGCCGCGGGCGCGCGGATCAGCGCGGGCGCGGCAAGTGTGGCCGGTGCGAGCGGCGGCGCGCGCGCGGCGATGCGGGCTATCGCCGCGGTGATCAGCGCGGGCGCGTATGCGCCGGGCGCGCTGATGGCCGCGGCGACCTGGGTGGCAGGAACAGCCGTGGGAACCAGCGGGAGTGCGGATGCGGCGCGCGACCAGATCGCGGCGGCGGTTGCGGCAGGCACGACCGCGCCCGGCGCAGCGCTCGCCACGACCGTGAGCATCGCGGCCGCGCTATCGCCGACGCCTGTGGTGGGAATTGGAATTGCGATCGATCTCGCGGACGCGGTCTCGCCGATCGAGGTCAGCCTGGCACTGGCGGTGGCGCCAGTCGACGTGGAACTCACGCAGGTGATGGAGCTTTAGCGATGGCGCTCAGGGTGATTCGAGCCGGCAAGGCGGTGACGCTGCTGTGGAACCTGGCGCAAACGGTACCGCCGCCGCCGGTTACTTTCGATCCGCCGGCGCCGCCGACGGTGACGATTTTCGATCCCAGCGGCAACGTGGTGGTGAGCGCTCAGCCGGCGGCGCGGGTGCAGAGCGGGCTCTATGCGTTCACGTTCGTGACGCCGGTTGCGGGGCCGGGCGGGATTTGGAGCGCGTGGATGGATTTGATCGATGCCAACGGCGTGCCGAGCGGCAGCGTCGACGGTGCGGACCTGATGAAGGCGACGCCCGCGTTCCAAGTGGTGTGAGGGCGGTGGACATGGGCGAGGAATCGACGTTTCGAGTGGCAATTGTGCAGCAGCAGGATGTGGCCGGCGCGCGGGTGCGGGTTGCGTTTCCCGATCACGACCAGATGCAAAGTTATTGGCTGCCGATCATCTTCCCCAAAACGCAGAACGACAAGTCGTACTGGATTCCGGATCTTGGCGAGCAGGTGGTCTGCCTGATGGACGAGCACGACGAGGCGGGCGCGGTGGTGGGAGCGATTTACTCGAGCGCCGATACGCCGCCGGCCGGAATGACGGCCGACAAATGGCACGTCGCGTTCAAGGATGGCGCGAGCTTCGAGTACGATCGGGCGGCGCATGCGCTCGCGATCGCATTACCCAGTGGAGCGACACTGAGTATCGCGGCGGGCGGGGCGGCAGTCTCAATCGATGCGAGCGGGAACGTGAATGTTACGCCGGGCTCGGGCGGCAAGATCGTGCTGGCGGGCGGCGGCCCGGCACTCGCACGGGTGGGCGATACGGTTCAGGTCACCGATCCTGATGATGGCCTGCTGACCGGGACGATTGTGAGCGGCAGCTCGAAGGCGGTGTGCGGATGATGAACCTCATTTCTGTCATCCCGAGCGAAGCCGAGGGACCCCTAATCCGGGGCCTTTCGACTCGCAGACTCGCTCAGGGTGACAAAAACAACGCGGGTGAGTCGCAATGAGCGCGGATGCGGTAACCCTGGCGGATATCACGTCGGCCGACTGGTCGCTGATGCTTGACGCGACGGCGGGCGGCGGACCGGGCTCGGGAATTGGGCGCGTGGTGCAGGGTATCGCCGACGTGGATCAATGTATCGGGATCATTCTGACGACGCCGCTCGGCAGCGATCCGCTGCGGCCGACCTTCGGCTGCGACATCTGGCAGTTCGTCGACGCGCCGGTGAATACGGCGGGTCCGGGCGTGGTCAGCGCGGTGACGCAGGCGATCATGCAGTGGGAGCCGCGGGTAACGGTGCTCTCCGTGCAGAGCCAGCCGGTGGCCGATGCGGCGACGCAGCCGGGCGCGCATCTGAGCGTCACGGTCTCGTGGCAGCTCAACCTCGGGGCGGCCTCGGGGCCGGCCGGAGTCACGACCGTGAGCGTGGCCTCGGGCGGGTGAGACCTTTGGGCCACGGCGGCCAGCGGGCCGCGGCGGCGGGCGAACAAATCAAGCAGGAGTTATAGATGGGAGCCGGAATACCGAATCTGCCGCCGCCAACCTTCGTCAACGACGCCGACGGACTCGATCCGAATCTGATCCTGGCGGACATGATCGCGTCGTTCGAGCAGACCGCCAACCGGATTCTGCAGCCGGCGCAGGTCGAGCGGCTGCTGATCAATCTATACGCTTACCGCGAGTCGCTGGTGCGCAATGCGATCCAGTACGCGGGCCAGCAGAACCTGCTCGCCTTCGCGGTATTCCCGATGATTGACTATCTTGGCCAGCTCCTGGGCGTGACGCGGCTGCCGGCGCAGGGCGCCCTGACAACGCTCCAGTTTACGCTGGCGGGGCCGCTGGCGGTCGCCCACACAATCGCCTCGGGAACCCTGGTCGGCACGCAGGATGGACAGTTCGCCTTCGCGACCGTGTCGGCCCTGACGATTGCGCCCGGCGTGGTGAACGGCACGGTGAACGCCACCTGCACGACTCTGGGCAGCGGGGCGAACGGCTACCTGCCGGGGCAGATCAGCGTGCAATTGAATCCGGACGCGCTGGTCGCGTCGGTGGTGAATACGACGACCAGCGGCGGGGGGGCGAACAGCGAGACCGACAGCCATCTGCGGGCGCGGATCCAGGCGGCGCCGAATCAGTTCAGCGTGGCGGGACCGGCGGGCGCGTACCGGTTCTTCGCGCTGGGCGTGGACCCTTCGATAATCGACGTGCAGGTGATTTCGCCGGCGCCGGGGGTGGTGAACGTCTACACGCTGACCGGGCCGATCACGACGCAGCCGACGCTTTCGCCCAACGCCGTCGGCGTGGCCAATGCGGCACTGCTCTCGCGGGTCGGGGCGGCGCTCGCGGCGGACAACGTGCGGCCGCTGACCGATACGGTCAACGCGCTTGCGGTCGTCGAGGTCGATTACCAGATCGATGCGACGGTGACGCTTTATGCGGACGCGGAGCCGATTTCGACCATGGCGGCGGTCAACGCCGCAGCGCAGCAGTTCGCGATCACGCTGGCCTCGCGGATTCAGCGCGATATCGTGCCGAGCGAAATAATCGCGGCGCTTTCGGTCGCGGGAGTCTACCAGGTGGTGCTGAACGCGCCGCAATACACCCAGCTCAGCGTGGGGCAGTGGGCGAACTGTATCGCGATAACGCTCGGGCAGGCGACCGCGACGGAGCGGAGCTGATGCGGGCGCGAGGGAAGCGCATGGCGTTGGGGCAAAGCGGCGGCGCGCGGACGGGCGCGGCGGGACTGGGAGAGTAGCGGATGGCGGAGTTAATCGCGCAGCCTTCGATCAACGATGTGCGCACGCAATCGCTGCTCGTGCTGGTCGACCGGCTGGGCCGCCTCGACCTGACCCCGCTTTTGGTCTATCGGCTGGAGTCGGCGCCCGATTCGGCGTTGATCTTTCTGGCCTGGCAGTTCGACACGCTCGATCCGTCGTGGCAGCTCGCGGGCGCGAGCGCCGTGGGGGCCGAGAGTATCGACACGCTGACCGATATCGACGTGCTGACCGACATCGATACGCTGCTGTCGCTGTCGGGGACGGCGGGCAGCACGGATTTCGATTCGTGGCGGGCGTTGCTGCAGATTGCGATTCCGCTCCATCGGGTGCGCGGGACGCCGTATGCGATCAAGCAGGCGCTGGGGGCGCTCGGGTGGAACGGCGTGACGCTGCTCGAGGGGCAGGCGAGCTGGGGCGGAAGCGCGTATCCGGCGAGCCAGGGATGGGCGGTGTTCCGGGTGCAGTGCAATCTGGCCGCGGGGCCGACCGGGGCGAGGGGCGACGCGGCGCGTATAGCGGCCGCGGTCAATTTTTTCAAGCCCGCGGGGGCCTGGCTTGACGAGATCGTTTTCGTCGCAGAGCCGCTTTTGGATTTGGCGCCGGCGCCGGACGATTTCACCGGGACGATCGACGCTGCCGCAGTGCCGACCGATGTCATTGCGCCGACCGCCGAGCCGATCGCCGACCTCTACGGACCGATAAGTCCGCGCCACAACCGTCATTACTATTACGCGGGAATCACTTACGGGACCGGCGAGCCGGTGGTGGCCGATTCGGGTTTGACCGTCAACGGGACCGCGGTATCGGCGAAGGGTTGATGCCGCAGGCGGGCGCGGGCGCCCAAGGGCGCGGCGCGAGCGAGTAATCTTCAATGTCAGGAGAGACCATGATCAAATCGAGACCGGCGGGAATCGTAAGGCTCTTCGAGCGGGGCCGGCTCTTATGGGAGAGCCGCAACCTGTTCGTCAACTCGGGACTGCCGGCGCTGGCGAGCCTGCTCGCGGGCGCCACGGCGGGCGAGTTCGCCGCGGCGGTGGGATTCGGATCGGGGGCGACGGCGCCGACGGTGAACGACACCGACCTTACGTCGGCGCCGAAATACTACAATGCGATTGGATCGTACAGTTTTCCGTCGCCGGGGAGCGTGCAGTTCAACTATCTGCTGGCGCCGACGGCCGATTACGCAGCGAGTGGGATAACGATTCTCGAAATGGGGCTTTACGCAAACCTGGCGGCGGTGGCACTGCCGGCCGCGGTCGGCACCGGCAATCCGGGATGGACGGCGAATCTGGCCGAGGCGGTGGGAAATCTGATTGTCGATTCCAACGGCAATATCCAGCGCTGCACGACGGCGGGGACGAGCGGGACGGCGGCGCCGGCGTGGGCGGCTTCGATCGGAGCGATAACCAACGACGGATCGGTGCTCTGGACGCTCGCTGCGACGCATACGGCGCCGGGGCCGATGCTGGCGCACGCGCTGGTACCGTCCTTTATTTACAACGGATCGGCGGCCTACCAGGGCACGTGGACCTTCACGTTCTGATGGATCGCCGCGCGGAATATTTACCCCCTCCACCAATGACGGGAGAGGGTTGGGATAAGGGTCGAAATTATTTTAGACGGTCCGTCACCAGGCGCTTCGCGCCGTCCTCTCCCGCCCGGGCGGGGATCGGACAGCAGTAGCGGGGGCACTGAGAAAAGTGGCTACACTTATCGACAATCCGGAATTCACGGCAAACGAAATCTACGAGATTCAGCAGACCGACCCGGTGGAGGGCGCGGCGGCGGGCGCGAGCTTTGGCGGAATCGGCGTGAGCAACGAGCCGCATCAGCAGCTCGCGAATCGCACCGCTCTGCTGCGTAATCAGCAGCTCGCCGATATGGCCGCGATCGCGGCGGCGGCGGCGACGCTGGCCGAATTCACCGGGTCGCTTCAGACCAACGGCTACATTCGGATCCCGATTGCCGACGTGAGCCGGGGGGCGGCGGTCGCGATTATCCAATGGGGCTACTTTGCACTGGCGCAGGACGTGATCACCGGCGGCGATCCGCAGTTCACGGTGCGCTGGCCAATAGCGTTTCCCAACGGAATTCTGGCGCCGCCGCTCGCGACCAACGTCTATTACCAGACCGGTGGCGCCAACACCGCCGCGTCGGTGATCTCATATAGCGCGACCGGCGCGACTTTCGTGCTCGATGTGCCGGGGAAATTGATCCTCACATATAACGAGACTGGCGAGATCAGCAACGGGTTCTCGTGGCTGGCGATCGGGTTTTGAGAAGAAAGATGATCATGAGATTGTTTCAAAGGTCCCTCACCCTCTCCCGACGCCGGGAGAGGGAACAATTGGCGTTGGCGGCGGCGGCTGCGCTCGCGATCGTGATGCTCGCGTCCGCGCCGGGCGCGCACGCGCAATATCAGCAGATTCCGAATTTCACCGGGATCGGCGCGGGCTACAATTTCCGCCAGGCGATCAACGCGCGGCTGGGCGGGGCGGCAGCGATCGCGCCGCAGATAGTATCGAGTCCGATCGCGAATTTGCCGCCGGAACAGGATGGGCTGCTGGTGTGGTGCCGCGACTGTGTCAAGACGACGCCGTGTGCCGGGGGCGGCGGCGGGGCGTGGGCGCTGGGTGCGCGCGGGGCCTGGTCGTGCAGCGGCGGAGCGCTCGAGGAGGACCTGAACGCCAATGGGCACAATCTGCTCGACGCGGCGAGCGTGAACGCGGAGAACGCGGGCGACATCAATCCGCGCGAGTCGCTGGTGGCCGGGCTGGGCTTGCGGATGAGCAACGGCACGGCGGCGCAGTACACGGTTATCGACGAGAAGGCGAATGTGACGGCCCATGTCAACGGCGTGATCAACGTCAAAGCGCCGCCCTACAATGCCACCGGCAACGGCACCACCGACGACTGGAGCGCGATTCAGACCGCGATTTACGGGTCGTGCGGCGCGACGCCGCCGGCGCAGCCCTCCAACGCCTCGAATCGGCCGTCTATCTTCCTGCCCTACACCCCGAACTGCTATTCGATTTCGCAGCCGCTCCATGTCACCTGTGGAAATCTCAAAATCTACGGTCCGGGCGGGAGCGCGGCCGCTATCTGCACGCAGTTCTCCGGCCCCGCAATTCAATATCAATACTATGCGGCGAATACTCAGCCGCTGGTCTCGAACGTAACCGCGTCGTGGCAGGCGTCGCACGCCTACACCTTTCAGCCGGGCACCGTCAGTGAAATAAAGGACTCCAACGGCAATCTCGAAATGGCGACGGTGACCGGGACGAGCGGCGCGACGCAACCGACGTGGCCGACATTGCAGGGCACGCTCACGACCGACGGCACGGTGACCTGGGCGCTGACGGTGGTCGGCGGCTCGCTGGCCACTGGAACCGGATCGGCGCTGGACAATCAGATCAACGGCGGCAACGGCGGACTTAGCGGCCCGATCGTCAATATGAGCTACGAGCCGGCGACGCGGCTCACGGGCTTGACGGCGTTCACCGCCGAGGCGTTCGTCGAAATCGCGCAGACCACGACCAACGGCGGCGGCGGCCAGCTGGGACAGTTCGTCGGATCGATTCCGATGGCTCCCTCGACGGCCAATCCAAATGGCGGCGCATTTGAACTCGGCGCGACGCAGCCGTCCGGCGGCCATAGTTATGGCTACTGCGAAATTAACACCGGCGGAACTGTACATACGCTGACGGGCGTCACCCCGATGACGCCCTACAAGACGCACTTCGAGGAGTGCAGTTACGACGGGGCGAATATCCGGCTTTTCCTGGATGGAAATCTGGAGACCACCCAGGCCGCCACGGGGACGATTCAGCAGGGTTACTACGAGACCGTTCAGACTACGTATCACACTGGCTATTGGCCGGACCAGAACCTTCAGTCGGGCGGCGCGCCGGAATATGTAGATTCGATCCGGCTGCTGAATGTCGCCGACCATACGGCGAGCTATGCTGCGCCGACCGCAAAACTCAGCTCGACCCCGAACACCCTGATCCTGATGAACTTTCCGGCCACCGCGCCGTTCGGCACGATCCAGGCCCAGAGCGGAACCGGCGGCCCTGCTAATGTCTACTTGCCGTATCAGACCGGCGCCACGCAGATGGGCGGCGATGAGATCGATGCGATCAACTTCTGTCCGGGCAACGTTGGCGGCGGCGGCGGCCTCTATGCCAACTGGACAGTCAACTCGACCTTCAGGGACCTGACGTGTGACGCTATCGACCTGGCCGCATTCTATTTCAACAGCACTGACTATGAAGACCGGATGATAAATCTGACTGCGAATGCGTATCCTCCTTCGAGCGCGATAGCAGGCCACACGGGTGCGGGTATCGTGATCGGCGGGCAGGGCAACGACAACACCTATGACGACCTGTTCTGCTCGGGAGTCACGTCGTGCGTGGTGCAGTTGGGCGGTTCCGGGGTCTACACCAAGCCGATGGACAGTGACTTCAGCAGCGCGGTCTATCCATTCGTGTTCGAGGGCGCGCAGTTCAACCTCCGCCATCCGTTCACCGATATCGAGGACAACAATGCCAACTTCGTCTCGGACATCTATGACAACGGGTCATGGGCGCCGGGGCTGATCTACGGCGGCGAGCTGGACTCGACCAACTCGGGCGGCAACGCGGGCGTGTTCACGCAGCAGGGCGGCGCGCCGATAATTGACGAGGGAACGTCGTTCGGCGGCGGGAGCGCGCTCCAGATTTTCGATATCCTGTCGTCGCCGACCAGCCCCAACGAGCTCCGCAATCCCGGCAATATCAACGCGGGCGTGGCGCTCACGAACAGCGGCCACGCGGCGGATGTCTATGAGGTCCAGGGCAACAAGGTCACGGGCATCACGGTCAATGCGGGGACGGCCTTCGCCAACTTTCCCAGCCCGGTCATCAACGGCGCGAGCTTCTATTGCCCCGACTGCGACCCGCCGGCGAATCCGCCCGTCGCATGCAGCAGCGTGGGTGCGAAGACCGGCGCGTGGGTCCATGGAATCAGCAACGCCTGGATTTGCACCTATTAGGGAGGTGCGGGCGGCGCGGGGCGATGCTGGCGGTAAGCCTGGAGGCATCGCTGGGCCGCGGCGTCCCAGGTGAAGAGGCGAAGCACGCGCTGGCGGGCGGCCTCGCCCATCCGGGCGGCCTCGAGCGGATGGGCCATGAGCCACGCGATCTTTTCCCGGAAGGCTTGCGGATCGTTGGGTGGAACGATGAAACCGGTAACGCCGTCCTCGACGAGCTCGGGCAGGCTGGTGACGCTGGTTGCGATTCCGGGGCGGCCGCAGGCCATCCCTTCGAGCAGCGTCAGGCCGAGGAGTTCTGGCAGCAGGTGGGTTTCGCCGAAGACGGAGCGGTAGACGCTGGCGCTGAC
>VFSW01004530.1_pt1 | contig 20703 bp, 34 predicted proteins | sample 5358111 | NCBI WGS metagenome assembly VFSW01 (sample SAMN11554181, study PRJNA540505) | mine drainage metagenome | isolation source: sediment from site ElyBrook_90M | place: USA: Ely Copper Mine, Vershire, VT | collected 2017
GGAAATAGCACTTCAGGTGCCTCTGGCGGCGGCGGCGGGTCTGGCGCATATGTTGAGGGAATAATCGCGTCGCCAGGTGCGACGACTTATTATTGTGTCGGAGCTGGCGGAGCTGCTGGCGGAGCTGGAACTACAGGCAACGCCGGGGGAGCGGGGGCTGCAGGTATTCTAATCGTGGAGGAATTCTACCAATAGGAGAGATTTATGGTGCCGACAGACATTAACACAGCAGCGAGAGACCTCTACAACGCAACTGGGGATACCTATTTCACCGACCTTCAAATCTATAATTGGATATGGCAAGGGGAGAATGAATTAGCAAAGAAAGCGTGGATAATTGAAAGGCTGTATTCGACGACTACAACACTATCAGTTCAGAGCTATACCTACCCCTCAACTACGATCGCAATTAAAAGAATCACAGCTAACGGAAAGAAACTGAAACGAGTCACTTATCGTGACGACGATGCTCTCACTCTTTCGAATCAGAATGCGACGACGATGGGTTGGCCCATCTATTACACGGATTTTAACTACACGGTAAATCTGCGCCCCATACCTGATATGGGATACACCCTCAATATCTATAGTTACAATTCACCAATGACAGTTACAGCAACCTCCACTTTAGAAGTGCCACAGCTTTTTCATTTTGACCTAGTCGACTATGTCTTGATGCGAATGTTTATGAAAGACAAAAACGTAGATATGGTCACCATGCTTGAGACTCTGTGGAAGGATCATATTAAAGAGGCAATCGCCTATAAAAATAAACTCAAACGAAGCGATGGCTTCGCAACTGTTCAGTCAGAAGAGAACTTGCCAGTCACGATCATGGGAGAAGCGTGAACACTCCGAATCAGCCATCTCAGCCTAATACGACCTATACCAGGCTTTACCCTGGGCAGGAGTCGCTCGTATTCGATGGCGGAAAAGATAACAAGTTCGAAAAAGCGCTTATCCCAGAAAACGAATCGCCTGACTGCTTGAATGTGGAATTCGTAAATGGCGCGGTGGGAACTAGGAACGGAGCAGTTCGCATCAATACAATAGCTGCCGGCAACGTCCCTTTCGACGGTTTCTATTGTCGTAGAGCATCTGACGGCTTAACTGAAAATCTGCTGGGCTTCATTGGCGGGCACATGCTTCAATTAGGTGCTACTACCTTCAATACGGTGCCTTCCGCGCAAAGTGTTTTCACTATCGGATCACGCGTCGGAGCTGATTTAGCAGAAAATCATATTTTCATCGGTAACGGAGGCGCTGGTCCGTACAAATATGACGGCACGTATTTCACTCAGCATGGGATATCTGCCCCCGTCGCAACCTGTTCAGTCGCCACCGGAACGACTGGGTCGTTATCAACCAACGGCGTTTATCTTTATCGGGTAACGCACGTCAATTCAGCACTCGTCGAAAGTAATATGGGCCCAGTCTCTAATACCTTTGTGGTTGGAGCATCGTCTGGGTACGCTGCCAATCTAACGAGTATCCCCGTCGGAACAGCTCCGTCACAAGGGGTGAACGCAAGATATGTATATCGAACGCTGAACGGTGGAGGATCATTCTTCAGGGTTACAAAAATACTCGATAACACGACTACGACTTATACCGACACTACCGCAGACACATCACTTGGAAGTCCTGCTCCGTTAGATAATGGCACCCCTCCGATGTACAACGCCATTTGCTATCTGCGCAATTTGCTATTCGTAAACGACGCAAATAACCCCAACTACGTCTGGTATTCGGTTATTGGCCAACCATATACCTTCGCGTCAACTAACTTTTTCAAGGTAGGAGACAATGCAGGAGACTTGGTTCGCGGGTTCGCAGCATACGACAATAGCCTTGTCATTTTCTGCGAGAATTCTACGTGGCTAAACTATATGCCGGACCCTGGTACGCCTTCCGGTTGGCAGCAAATAAAAACGAATTCCCCGTATGGCTCGCGAGCTCCTTACTGCGCGTTGAATTGCAACGTGCGCGGGCAGATGCTCGTATTACACCCCGTACAGCAGAATAAAATTTTCGCCGGTTTCGCGGCGCTATTAGGTCAGACGCTAGATGAATCAATCAGTTTTCAGGCTGTTACTAACGCTGGCAGTGATTTGCAGAGTCAAGTCATTGAGCCTGATATGTTCAATATACCCACTTCGTATGAAGGATTGATCACCGGCATCGTATATAAGAATCGCGCGTTTGTTAGCGTTCCGTACGGTATTTCCCAGACGTCTAATAACCGTGTTTACGTCTGGGATTTCAGTCTTTCTAACGTGAAGAAAGACCAGCCAGCATCTTGGGCTCCATGGACTGGTACTCCGATGAATATCACGCAGTTTGCTATTTACGGGGGTAAGATTTACGCAGCTTCGTCTACGTCAAGCGGTTATGTTTATCGAATCATCGACACGGGAACCTACGACGACGATGGAGCCTCGATAAATTCTTATTGGACGTCGAAAGAATACTCCGGATATGTGGAGGATACCAACCTCACTAAAGACTTCAGATACATCAACATGCTCTACGACAATGCTGGCAGTTATTACATGAATATGTCGTATGTGACAGATTCTAGCGTCGGTGTCGGAAACACGGTTCAAATCAATTTGACGTCAGGCGGATCAGTTTGGGGAACTGGCGCAAACGGGTTAGTATGGGGAGTCGGAACTTGGGGTGGAGGAGTATCGCAGACTGAGAGCAGAATCTATTTCGGTAGCGCGGTACGCGGCAAAAGAATCAGCATTACTTTCAGTAATCAGAACATAGCGGGGCAAAGGTTCATGGTGCATAGGGCACAGTTTTTGTACAACACTCGAGGGTATCGATGAGCAGCATGTTCACAAACCTGATTCCTTTCGCTGGCCCTTTTATGTCTGGAGGAGTTTTTAACCAGAATAACGGTCCCACCGGAAGTCCTGGCAATCTTCAGCAATACGGAAATAACCCGTACGCTAGCCCTCTTCTGACAGCTGCTCAAAATTTTCAAGGTCCCACCTCTATCTCTGCCCCCACTAACTCGTATCAAGCTCAAGATGAATCGACGGTTGACCTACCGCAATATGATGCCATGAGGACTCGCCTCAATACGCAGTACTCGCAGAATCAGGGGCAAGCGCAGGATGCAATTGATCGTCAGTTCGCAGCTATGGGCGGCGGCCCTGGTAATGGGGCACAATTAAAACAGACTGAGAATCTTGCTCAAAATACGGAAGCTCAAAAAAGCCAGGATCTGGAAGGCATTAATGCGCAGGAAGCATCGACTCGTCAGCAGATGCAGCAGCAGCAGAATCAGGAAGCTTTTCAGAGCGGTGAATCGACGAGACAGATGCAGTTTGGGGCGAGTGAATTCAATACTCAGGCGCAACAACAAGCGCAGGCGCAGCAGTTTGGGGAATTCGGTCAAGTTGCCGGTCTCAACACCTCATGGGACGAGGCGCAGCAGCAGGCAGCAAACGATGCGTACAATCAATCTTTATCGCAATTCCAAGCACAGCACACCGGCGGACTTTTGGGGGGCGGCGGTTTCCTTGGGCTAGGAATTTAGGGAGGGTTTATGGACAGTCTTGATTCGTTAGACGGGTCTAATGATGCGAGTGCACTGAGTTCATCGGACTATGATCCGATCGCAGCTCGCATCGGAGCTTCAGCAGGGATGAACGCGAGTGACCCATCAGCGCTCGTGAAAAATGCTTTCGATACCCTGAATCAGGGAACTAAAGCGCATGGACTCGATTTTAATACGATGTACGAGGTAGCGAAGCCATTACTTCAGGCTCAGCACTTCGGAGCTAATCCAATGCCAAATCAACAAGGCAGCGGACACACTCCAATTCAAAGCGGTGAAATGAAGGGTGGGATTGGCTTAGGAGGAGTGCTGAGTATCGCAGCAGCATTGTAAAGGAGACAATTATGGGAGACATAGCACAACCAACACCACGTCCAGCAATGATCGGAGCAATTCTTCAGGGATTGCAGGCAGCGCAGGCGTACTACGGAATTGACACTGCAAAAGCGCAGCAAAAATTGCTCGCGTCTGAGTCAGCTAAGAATGAAATAGGCCTGCAAATGGAGCAGAAAAAGTTCGGAATGCTATCTGACTGGATAAATGGTCAGCAGCCTAGTGGCTCAGGATCACCCGCAAATACGTCTCAAAATTCCAGTAACGATCCTTCTGATATTGCCAATAAACCGATTCCACCACTTATTGCAGGCGACGTTCAACCATATCTTAATGCAGTAGAGACTCAGGAAAAGATTAAGCAGGGACGATCCAAGTCTAAAATCGAGCAAGGCGATGTAATAAAAGGCATTCAGACGTCATTTAACGAAAAAACTAAAGACCTACAAGGCCAAATCAGCGATTACAACGACGTGCTAGCTGGAATTCAGTCGGATAACAAAGTGGCGCAACAAGCGGCTTTAGCTAAGTTCCCGATAGTCGCATTAGGTGTAAAGAGAATGAATGATTCTACAGCTGCTACTGCCTTGTCGCAATCGCTGGGAGATCGTTTGTCGAATTATCAATCAGAGATACTCTCTGGACACCCGTCTGCGCAAGCAATATCTACCCTTTCAGACGCGACAAACGTGCTTAAGGGATCTGCTCAGGATGGGCTTAATTCGATTCGAGTCGCACATGCTCAAGGAGCCTCAGCTTATACTGGAATACCGGCTAAAACTATTTTGCAAGCACTACCGACCCCCGCCTCTAATAGCGCTCCGAATTCGATTCAGTCGCCACTGCATCAATCCATTCAGGGTCAATCGCAAGATCTGAGCCAAGGTTCAACACAACCTGACGTTCAAGCTTACGCATCGAAACATGGAGTTTCTTACGGACAGGCGCTTACGATAAAACAACGCCGCACTGGCGGTGGAAACGTAGTGGGGTCAAACTGAAAATGGCATGGGATGATGCTGCCCCAACTTCTGCAGAATTGAAAGCGTCTAAGCAAGATGCTTGGGACGCATCTCCGCCCACTAAAGATGAATTAGCGCAAGACCCTCCAGATCAAAAAAATACTTCAGGGTATGAAGGCGTTCCAGACGATCAGCTCGCTTGGTATCAAAAACTAGAAAAAGCTGGTGAGAAAATAGGGCTGGTTCGGCCTGGGGATGAACTATTTTCTCCTAAGGCAATGGATAATAAGCAGTTAACCGGCGAGACTGCTCTTAATACCGCTACTTTTGGATATCTGCCTCAGATCACTGGCTTCGGAAAAACGGGAGAAACGGGTGGGGCCGATTATATCGCGTCGAGAGACGAAGAATCATCGAGACTCGCAAATGCGGACCCTGGCGTTAAGGCAATAGGTACTACGATCGGGATAGTCCCAAGTCTTGTTATGGGTCCAGCCTCGGCGGGTGGAAAGATAGCCCCGCGCATCGGCAAAATGGCCCTTCTTGGCGCTGCTCAAGCAGGTCTCGCTAACCCCGGGGATACCCCTGGAGATTACGACCCGATTCAATCCTCGGCGAGAGAAAAAAATGCACTTAAAGGCGGCGCACTAGCTGCTGCAGTGACTGCGACGCTAGGTATTCCCGAAATGGGTCAAGAATTAGCAGATTCTGCCAATTTAAGGGCCATTAAACAAAGCGGGGCTATGCTCGGAAACGCGAGGGCGCTTGATCGTCAGAACCTGATCGGCGAAGCCGGGCAGATGATGATGCGTCCGATTGAAACTGAAAGCGGACCTGTTCAGGTTCTAACCGTCGGCGCTAATGCAGAAGACGTTGCTGATAGAACCTCAAAGCTTTTGCAGAGTCACGGAAAGCGCATAGGTCAAATAGAAGACGCACTGGACTCTGCTTTTCCACAAATGTCAGCAGACCCTCAAGCCTCTCAAAATTTAATACACCCATCGCAGGTGGCTGATCGAATCGAGTCAGAGTTAGTTGCTCCTCACGTTGGTACATCGCTAGAGGAGGATACTTCTAAAGCACAGGAATTTGCTGATAAGCTGCGCGACCTCGGAGACGACCCGATCACATTTGCGGAGGCGAAACGACAGCTGGGGGCTGTTCGTAACAAGGTAAACTGGAGCCGAGAGCAAAGCCCGTCTCTCGAACTACTAAAACAAGCTTCAGGAATACTCACTGACGAAATTGAAAAAAGCGTCGGCAAAATAGGGGAAGCATCTGGGCAGCCTTGGCTAGAAAAATACTTAGAATCGAAAGATATTTATCACGCAATGTCTGCCATCAACCCAATAGCTGAAGATCGAGTGTTTAGAGATACGATGAACCGGTATATGAGTCCCTCTGACAATGCGATGGGAATGACAGCAGCGATCGCAGCATCCGCGAAAGGAGCTTCAGGTGGGGCCGCGGCTGCAGGGGCTGCGGGAGCTGCCGCAGCGAATAGAATCGTACGTCGCTACGGCAATTCGGTGGCTGCGCTTACTGCAAATAATGCGTCTCAGGCTATATCTAAAATCCCTCAATCGGTGGGTCAATTAAGCCAAGCTATATCTGAAGAATTGCCATCCCTAATAACTTCCGAGAATCAGGCTAATGCGTCTTACAATGCTCCCTATTCGCCGTTAGATGCGATCCAAAAAAGAATTCAAAAAAATAAGAAATAGAGGATATCAATGGCTTTCATTTCAGTCACATACACATTTTCAAACGGAACGATAGCTGACGCAGGTCAAGTCAATCAATGCTTCACCGATATTATTAACGGAACTTCCGACGGGACAAAGAGTTTTAATATCTCAGCACTAACGTGCGCAGGAACCTTAACAGCTAACGGGAATGTGGTGCTTGGGGCTTCGTCGTCGAACACGTTAACATTCAACGGATCAATCGGGTCAACGGTGCCCGTTAGTACGAACTCCACTTACGATATTGGCGCAGCTACTACAGGATTGCGAAGCGTTTATATCGGAGGCACGAGCACTTTCACGACAAGAATATTGGGGGCCGCGACGGTTTCGTACACCTATACGTTACCCACGACTGCCGGCACAGTGGGTCAGTTTCAGGCCACCGACGGAACTGGGGTCCAGAGTTATCGATACGTGAATAAACCGACTGCGGTGCAGACTGGGACGTACGCAGCCACAAATGATGAAAGCGTCATTCTCGTTGATCCTAATTCAATCGCATCTTTCACAGTCACACTACCGACAGCAGTCGGTGTGAACGGCAAGACTTATACGATAAAACAGACGTCTTCTGGGACTAACGTCGTTACGATCGCCACCACTAGCTCTCAGACGATTGACGGGCTAGCAAGCGGGGTTTTTAAGATTGGACAGCAGTTCGATTCAATGACGGTGATGAGTGATAATACGAACTGGAGGGTATTGGGATCATATCCGTTAGTTCAATCTCGCTATTCCCAAACAACTGGACAATCAATCAATAGTGCAAGCGCCACCATCATCAATTTCGATACTCTTATCCTAGACACGATAACTTCAGTAACTACGGGGGCATCTTGGAAATTTACGGCACCGTACGCTGGAAGGTATGCGCTCCGCGCTCGGCTTCAATTCGGAGCTTATGCAGGAAATATTACTGAGAGTATGAGAATGGATCTTTACAAAAACGGATCCTATTTTTGTAATTTAGGCTGGTCTTATGCTCAAACGACTAGTTCGATGCCCAAAGACGTCTGGGGCACTGACGTGCTCACATTAGCTGCGACGGATTATGTTCAGATCGAATTGACGCAAAATCATGGTTCTGCAGTGACTTTATCGACAGCTCCGGATCTAAATTACATAGAAATTATTCGTCTGAACTAGGATATAATCAAACCAAAGGAGGCTTTTATGCCATCATGGCTCATATCTCTGCTCACTCCGCTCTTAAAGCCGCTGCTTAGCCTGGGTCTTTCGTGGCTAGAAAATAAGTACCCCGGCGTTACTTCGATCATCAATACGATCGTATCTTTCTTGGAAGGCGGAGCGTCTGCGAGTGCTATTCAATCGCATGTAGCAGCTTTTCCGAACAGCGGGCCGGATCATCTAGTCTAAAATGTGGGAACGGATACTAGACTTCTTTTTTCCGAGGCCTCATGCAAACGAGGCGGGTCTTGCTTTGATCAGAAAGTTCGAGACATTGAAGTTGACGCGTTACAAAGACGTCAATGGGGCTTGGAAAATTGGTTATGGTTCTCCGGCCCCCAAGGATGTTTCTGTGATATCTAGTGACGAAGCAGAAAACCTACTCAAAAGCACTCTTAAACCAATGGAAAATGCCGTTTTTAGAGCAATCAAGGTGCCCGTTTCCCCCGATCAATATTCGGCACTTCTTTCGCTTACCTATAATATCGGTGTGACTGAGTTTTTGAAGTCTCACTTACTAGGATGCCTGAATCGCGGGGATTATAGGGGGGCTGCCGACGAATTCTTGAGATGGATCCACTGCCGGGATCCGATTTCAAATCGCGAAGTCATTTCTCAGGACCTTCTTGATCGTCGTACAGCCGAACGTGCCCTTTTTTTGGAATTCACTCCACTACCAGCACACTAGAAATTACGTGGTGTCTTTGAGCTATCGAAATTGCGATCGTTCGTATTTCTTTGAGCCTGGCGTGGACGAACTTCAAATCCGACGCCTTGCAGTAAATAATGCATGCAGTATTTCTAGGGTAACTCTCGACTATCTCCACCACGACGCTGTCTTGATCGTCACAAATTCCTCTGGCGGCAGCATAAACGAATGAGTAGAGATCAAGCGATGCTTGTGTCATAGCGTGCCTTCGGTTACATTATTATTTTGAGAGCGACTTAAATGACAAATCTGCTTATTGCCACCCTAATCATAGCACTGCTCGCCTCTATATCGCTTAACATCTATCTGCTGCGCAGACGCCCCAAGAAAGGCTCTCAGTCTATTGAGTTGAGAGAATTTTTGGTTGATCTAATGGCTGGCCCCGCCATGCTGGCGATTGCGCGCATTGATCCGAACGACATTCTTATGCGGAGCCCAAAGCACAAATGAAAAAAGCCTTTATCACTGGGATTACTGGCAGCTTAGGCACTGAGATCACGCGTCAGTTACTAGAACAAGAATATAACGTAGTCGGATACAGCAGGGATGAACTAAAACAGCAGCGCTTTCAGACACACGATAATTTAACCCTCTATCTTGGCGACGTTCGCGACAGAGACAGACTCATCGAAGCGACGCGCGGGTGCGATGTTATTTTCCACTTCGCAGCTCTAAAACACGTTGATAAATGCGAGCAGAACCCAGAAGAGGCGTTTAAGACGAACTTATGGGGAACTGATAACATCTTGCATGCCCAGCGGGTGAACAACATTCCAAGAGTAGTTTTAACTTCTACTGATAAAGCTGTTTATTCAGTAACTACCTATGGGTGCTCCAAATTCGGCGCAGAACGTCTTGTGTTGCGAAACCCGAATAACGTGGTCTGCCGTTATGGCAATGTGCTTGCCTCGCGCGGAAGCTTTATAGAAAGCTTGGTGACTACGCTTCGAACTGAATCGAAGGCTTATCTCGTCGATGCCAATATGACTCGTTTTTGGATCACGATTGAAGACGCCGCCAAATTCGTCCTGGAAAAGGGATTCGGGAAAAAAGGTGGGCTTTACATTCCGCCTATGGACGCTGCCTCGATCACATGTCTTATGTCAGCTGTCGCCAACGCAGCGAACGTTCAAAGCTACACAGTCGAAAATAAAGGCTCCCGCGGAGTCGAGAAAATTCACGAATGTTTACGAAGTGAATTCGAAGGGGAAGAAGTCCACTCTAATACCGGCCCGCAGTTCACAGAGGAGGAACTTTTTATCAAAGTGCGCCCCATCGTCGCAAAGCTATGCAAACGTTGATTATCGGTTCAGACGGGGCTCAGGGGCGTCGGTATCAAGCAATTCTCTCTTACTTGGGCAGAGAGTTCATTTGCGCGGACCCGAAGCGCCCCGAGTCGATGATCATCCAAAAGGAGAAAGAAAAAAGAATAGGAGGAGTGATCGTAGCGACTCCGACCGATACACACGTGACTATTTTGAAAAGGTTTATGCACACAGGTGTTCCGATTCTCTGTGAAAAGCCGATTTGCAAAGACGTTCAGCAACTAACGGAGCTCGTCGAGGAAATAGAAGACTGCAAGGCTAAGGTATCCATGGTCTTACAATACCGCCATCTCGGTTTCCCGGTGTTTTTGCCGCGCAGGTACAGCTTTTATGACTACTTCAGACACGGTAACGATGGGCTTTTGTGGGATTGCCTTCAGATCATTGGTTTTGCGACTGGCGGGGTTCGACTCGATGAAAGTTCTCCCGTGTGGAAGTGCCAAATCAACGGGAAAACACTCGATATTTCTAAAATGGACACGGCATACGTGACTGACGTTCGCGAATGGCTGGCTCAGATCAATCAAAGATCAATGAGAGATGTGCTCGAGATGCATCAAAAAGTAGTCGCGCACGGCGAGACACGAATATGACTAAAGTCGTTATCGGAATTCAGGCACGTAGCACGAGTACGAGGTTCCCAGGCAAGATCAATGAGCTTATCGGCGATAAGACGATGCTTCAGCACGTGATGAGCTCATGTTTTTCCGCAGCACTCTATATCAATAACTGGAGCTCAAAAGGGGTTCTAGTCAGCGTTTGCCTACTGGTTCCCTACAGTGATCCGATTACAGCGAGGGTCGATAAAGAAATTGAAGTGATTGAGGGACCGGAGGAGGATGTTCTAACCCGATATTCGATGCTGAATAAAAAATTCGCGCCGGACTATATTGTACGAATCACGGCTGACTGTCCATTAATTCCGAGTTTCGTTATCAGTAAGTTAATAACTCTGGCTGTAATGAACAAATACGACTACGTGTCTAATGTGGAGGAACGCTTTCGAACTGCCCCAGACGGAGTCGATTGCGAAGTCATTTCTAGTAAAGCAATGGACTGGCTCGGAACGAATGCTACTGCTTATGAGAGAGAGCACGTCACTGCAGCATTTCGCGTTTGTCCGCCGTCTTGGGCTAATATTGGTACGGTGATCAACTTTTTTGACTACAGCGGCATCAAAATGTCGGTTGATACGAAAGATGATTTGAATGCGGTTCGCGAGGAATACAATCGAATCTCTGTGAAGTATGCAGCAGCTTCGAGTCGCTTCGGAAAAAGAAAGGTGCATCGATACTAATGCGCGAACGAAAAATATTAGATGGGGAGTTATCGAGGCGCGCTAGTTCTGCGATCGCACATGGATCTTTGACTAATTCGAAGCGCCCACAATCTTTCGTCAACGGGGTGTACCCGCATCACTTAAAGAAAGGGCACGGAGTTTATGTTTACGACACTTTTGACAACCAATATGTGGATTTTATCTGCGGTCTCGGTAGCAATCTTTTGGGCTATGCTAATGAGGATATTACTCAAGCCATCTGCAGTCAGGCGAATAAGGGCACTACGCTGTCATTGGGCACGGAGATCGAAGTAAAGGCAGCGGAGCGGGTGAAGGAATTTTTCCCGTTTATCGACAAACTGAGGTTTCTCAAGACGGGAAGCGAAGCCTGCAGCGCTGCGATTCGAATCGCGAGAGCATATAGCGGCAAAGAATTCGTATTCAGCGAAGGCTACCATGGATGGTCTGACGAGTTTGTTAGCCTAACCCCTCCTGCACACGGAATTCCTCCCACTTTTGACTTTATAAAACCGATCGCAGAACTAGCTGACTGGAAAATAGGCAATATCGCTGCTGTGATCATCGAGCCGATCTCAATCGATGTATCCCCCTCTCGATTCGAGTACCTCAAATTCCTGCGTGATTTTTGTGACGAGACGGGGGCACTTCTTATTTTCGACGAGGTAATTACTGGGCTTCGCTATCATGAGCATAGCGTGGCAAAGAGCACTGGGGTGATCCCAGATTTAATCTGTCTCGGCAAATCTTTAGCTGGGGGGCTGCCCCTTAGCGTGGTGGCTGGACGTGATGCAGTAATGGAATCGGAATATTTCGTCTCCTCTACTTTTGCAGGCGAGACATTATCGCTTGCAGCGTGTATCAAGACTCTGGACCTACTGCAAAATAAGCACAAAATTGATCAGCTCTGGGTGAAGGGCGCTGAATTCATGGAGCGATTTAACGATATCGCAGAAGGCATAGTGCAGCTGGAGGGATATCCGACTCGCATGGCGCTGCAGGGTGACGAGGAGCCAAGATCACTATTTATGCAAGAATGCTGTCGAGCCGGAATTCTAGTGGGGCCGTCCTGGTTTTTCATTCACCCCCATATCGAGTTAATGGACGACTGTCTTTCAACATTTTCAGATATCATTAACCGCATTCGGCATGACGAGGTAACCCTGCTCGGGGAAGCCCCGCAAAAGCCGTTTGCACAAAAAGTAAGGGAACAATCATGAATGACTTCGAAGCATCGCTTTCGCGATTCGTAGAAGAATCAGCGGCTCTGCAAAAAAGAGAACTAGCTTTGCAGCAGGAGGGTCAGCTCTTTATGCAAAAATGGATGGGTTTTATGAAAGAAAACGGGCTGCCAGAAAATTTCACGCTTCCTGAACTCGCTGCTCTGGCTGTTAAAAAATCCCGATCTCTCATCGTGGCACCATGATCGATTACGGATTTGGAATATACCTAGGGGGAGTATCTGAGGCCGACCCCGATAAACTGCTCGTCTGGCGTAATGACTATCGTATCTGGCAGCATTGCCGTCAGAATGATCTCATTCCAAAGGGTGCGCATCTTAAATGGTACGAAAAGCAACTCGATGGCAATCCGGTCGATCACATGTACTCGATCTGCACGAAAGAAGGGTTCGTACTTGGAGTATGCGGCTTGACTGGGATTGATCTAGAAAACGCAAGGGCTGAATTTTCGCTCTATATTGCCCCTCAGTTTCAGCGCAAAGGACATGGGCAGGCAGCGCTAAAGACCCTCATAAGCCATGGCTTTAACTCCCTCCCGCTTGAGTCAATCTGGGGGGAAAGCTATTCCTTCAACCCCGCACGTAGGATGTTTCAGGCGATCGGATTTAAAGAAGACGGCGTGAGACGGCATTTCTACTATCGCGACGGTAAATTCATCGATGCGTACATCTATAGTCTATTACGAACGGAGTGGGAGGCAGCGCATGCGTTTCAATCTCAAAAGGTACAGATATGTTTGCCGTAGGATTTGTTTCTGGGGCTTTGAGTTCAGTCCTTTTGTTTTCCTTGGGTTACTCATTACATTACTTTCTTGGTTTGAAGTCTACGGACGCTAATCCTCCTGTGATCCGACCCGTTACATCCGCGCGAACGAATAGAAAGCGCACACCTAAGTATGTCAGCGAGGAGGAGCAAGCCCGACGCGAGTCTCGACTGCCTCCGCTGGATCCGAGTTGAAATGGTTTCACAAAAAAACGAGTCGCGCTGGGTATAGCTTCGCATCCCGTGCTGAAGGGGAACTTTTCGATTACCTGAAGCTGCTCGAGGCGGCTGGGGAACTCAGAGATATTCAGCCACAAGATAACGTTCACCTAACGGAGGCACGCATTCTGTACATCGCTGACTTTAAGGCATTCGACGTAAAGCAGAATAGAGACGTCTGGTATGAGTTTAAAGGCTTTGAGACTGACGTTTGGCGTATCAAGCGCAGGTTGTGGAAACACTACGGGCCAGGGCCACTTCGCGTCTTTATGAAAAACAGCGTGATATACTTAAAAGAGGAAATAATCCCCAAATGAGCCGCGCTAAACACACCTTTGATCAAAAAACACTCGATCAAGTAGCAGCCCTAGCACGCTGTCATTGCCCAGACCATGAGATAGCCGCTTTCGCTGGCTGCTCTGAAGCGACTCTGAAGCGGCATCTTTCAGAGCTGCTTTCTATTGAGCGTGCGAAGGGGGCGGGCAATATCAGAGCGATGCAGTACAAAAAAGCAATGGAAGGCGATAAATGCATGCTTATCTGGGTAGGTAAACAAATCTGCGGGCAGACAGAAAAACTTCACACCACAGATTCAACGCTCCCCAAGGTAGTTACGATCAACCGGCTGAACGGTGATAAGACGATCTACGAAACTCAGTTCGTCAAAAAGAAAAGAGAATAAGTATGGTTGACGGAAAACTTTTAGACTTACTGCTCGCTGTTTCTGGCTTTCTTATTTCAGGACTACTTGGAATCAACATATTTTTCGTCAGAGCGTTCATGATTCGAATTGAGACAGGACTGAGTTCACTCACTGCAGCTGTCGCTGACCACAGCGTCAGAATGGCAGCGTTCAATGAAAAAGTGGCCCAGTTGGATCGGAATGTATCTGAGTTACATCGAAAAAAGCGTGCCAATGGACCCGTAACTTCCCCTCAGTGACTACTTATTAGACAGCTTTTCTTTGCGATAAACGCCTCACCATTGCAATCCAATCAGACTTTACAAGGCTTTACAGGCTTTGTGATTCTTCAGTCATTCTAGCTAACTGCTCGATATCTTTAACGCAAAGTGTTATAATGATTACGGAGGTACTTATGCGTTACTTAATTTTGAGCCTGCTTTTCTTATCGAGTTGCTCCCATTTCTTATCGAGTTGTTCCCATCAGTGGCCCGTAGTTACAGTTCAGAACGATGCGTGGGATGCGACACCTCCGACTCAAGAAGAACTCGAGCAGGCTAAGGCAGATGAGATTCTCAAAAAGTACAATATTCCTCCGCGACCGGCGCCAGCGCGTAACGAACTCACGACTGAGCAAAAGCTTCGGCTGATTGAAGCCTATTCGAGAATGATGCCACCCATTCAACACTCTGTGATTTGCAACACGATTCAGGGTGGTTACCCAGGGGCGCTAGCAACTACAATTTGCAATTGAATTAATCTTTGATTAGTGGCTCTATTCCGATCAGTCTCGCGAAGTGAGTATGCTTCGCGTTAACGCCAACGTCCCACTGAAAGCTCTGTGAGCAAGTTCCATCCTCGAACGTCGTGAAAGTATTGAAAACGAGTTCCGCCTTCGACAATCTTTTGAAAAGTAAGTAATTCAGTCCTTTCGTCAGTTCATCGATCGTGTCTGACTCGCCAGGAATGACTTTTAGCTGCGCTTTCTGCCAGATGGCGAACACGTCTTCAGGCGTAAACTGTAAATCAGATAAGTTCATTCTTCGTCCCTTTCCATGCCAATTCTTTGAGCTTCGGATCAACCATTATCGTCGCCCCCTGGCTCCCGCTGTTTCTTGTCTGCGATTAAAACATCTAACGTCTGAAAGATTTTCTGCACCTGCTCTTTAGTCAATTCTTTACGACTCTTTATTCGAAAGTGCTGAAAAACGTGGTCTTTGAGTTTTTCCTCATCCCAGCCAGCCTCTTTGCTCATTACGAATAACCGCTTCAGCTGAGCTTCAGTCGCAAGCTCTTTTTCCCATCCCGGCTTAGCGGGGGGATAATCTACTTGAGACGGTCGCTTAGGAGGTGCGTTTGACGCTGCGCTAACCGGCTGAGGTTTCAATCTCGGCGGCGGAGGCTTAGTATCGGATGCTTCATTACCATCATCGTCTTCTGTGACGATTCCAACTAAAGCAGAGAGGGCATAGCGTCTCGCATAGGAAACTGCGGATCCGAGTCCCTGCGGGTCTTGCTTCGCCGGATTAATCGGGTACCGCCCTTTCACCCACTCCCCAGAGCTATGGACAAGCATAGTTTCTAAAACGACATGCCCGTCTGGCAGAATGTCAGTGCGTTGAATCACAGCGAGTTCATTTTGGATCAAAGGCTCTTTCGCAGCATCCCAGCAGCTTTCAAGATCTGCGTATGCTGACTTGAAAAACGGGTTCACCTTGTTTTTCTCAGCTGGTTTCATTGCGGCTTGCGCTTTCACGAGGGCCTTGGCTAACTCTCCGATTTCTGCTGATTGCATTTGTCCTCCACTTTGAATTTCCCGAGCTTTCGCTTTTCGTTCAGAAACTCTCGCAGAAAAGTCTTATAGGGCTCTTTGAGACTTTCTGCTTTGGCTTTGTCTACTAGCACCCAGATCCCTTTTCTAGTCTCAAGACCGCAATTGTCTTGGGCTAGCTTGAAATTCTCAAGCGTATAACGCCAAAGCTCAGGTTCCAGCATTAGGTTTCCTAGCGGAATCTGCTCGGCCGGGGATTTAGAATGACGTCCCCCGAGGGGCGGGAGCTTTGACTTCGCGAGAGCCTCTTCTTTGAGTCGAAGCATCTTAGCTGCTTTATCATCGTCGTCCGGGTCAAACATTAGATCCCCACCATAATTTTGGGAGGACATGGCATTGGGACATGAGTCGGCCTCCAGAGATGCAAGCAGTGTGGATGGTTATTCACGTATTGCGATTCTGCAGGGTGATATTGAACAACCCAGTCTTCTTTATCCCAGAATAGATCTTTCACATGACACATTTCTGTCCAGTTAGGACATCGATTCTTCAGTGAGACAGAGACATGTTCCCAGTCCATTCCGTCTGAAGCGACGCAGAGAAAAGTATAAGATTGCGCCCCGAACATGAAAGCCCCATTGTTTCCATCAGAGTCTTCAGAGTGCAGTGGCCCGGATCTTATTCGGAACTCATTCGGTACATGAAACATCAAAGCTCCCCTAGATCCTCGAACATGTCTCGGCATTGCTCATTGAAGTAGATCGCAAAAGGAGACATTAGCGGATTGAAGATCAGCCAGTGCAGCTCGTTCGTCTTCGTCATCGAGATTGAGTAGCCCTTCAATGCATAGATGTCTTCGCTTCGCTCGATGAACATGATCTGCCAAGCAATGAAAAGGTCTCCAGTCTTCTTGTTGATAAAGACTCTCTGCACAGATCTCCGACCTACCTTTCTACTCACTCAGTCTTACGGCATCTCTCAGTAAACTGATCTTGCGATCTCAGCGAGCTAACTCTTCACTCTTCCCACTGCGTCTCTCGTGAGACAAAGACTGACGTGAATTCGAGAGTCATCTCACAAGCTCTCGCGGAACCTTATCCTAATCACAGATTCAGTCTACTGATTCAATACCTATTCCGTCGGGGATAAACCGACAGAGTCATTCACATCGCGAGTCGTCTAAGTTGAGATACACGATGCCTTCAAGTTGAGCTGACTACGAACCCCCGCCCATTTATCCCCTACCCGGTTAGTCCCCCCAACCGGCACTCATTGACGCTATTTTAACGAGTATCTGCGTCAAGCCCTCGAGAGCCTCAAAATAGAGCCCCCAGCCCATGTGTGAGATCAAGGATTGCGCTCCCCGATGCTCGAAAATATCCCAGTGCCCGATTCTGCAAGAAAGCGGCGAGGCGTTCTTAGACTCGAGCACTGGGCTGCTTGTAACACTCTCGGCAGTAGCACTGACGGGAGACTACAAAAAAGAAAGGCCCGGGGTTAGCCGCCCCGAGCCTCATTGAATTGCGTGTCGTCCGCATTGAAGAATCGAAAACTGGTTTGCAGACGACGAAAGGCAAGGTGGGCTAACACCTTTAAACTTCAGACAACCTAAAACGCCTCTCGAAACGAGGCAAGCTAATATTTGTCGCCCCGAATCTTTTTCACCGTGTTAAATAGCTCCTCCAAAGCAGCGTCGAAACTTAAGAGCCCTTCTCCCACCTTGAAGCGATCAGTCTCTGTAAGCCGAATCTGGACCACATCGTAAGACCGGCGTTCGTCAATCGTAACTTCTTGAATTATTACACGGTAAGGAATGCCGGTCCCCGGCGCGTAGACAGTCGCCTCGATCAAGACGTCTAGTGAGGCTTTCATTTCTTAGCTTATAAAGCAACTTGATATCACGTGTCAAGATATGCTATAATTGTTCTGTGAATGAGACGATTCGCAAGCTAACGTTTCTTGAACTTGAGAACCATCCATTTTATGAGCGCGTGTTCAAAAAACTCAATAAAGCTGAAGTCATGATCGCACTCGATATTATTCACATGCTCAAAGACGCCTCGAGAGACGAGTTCGAAGCTCAGATTAATCGCGTGTTTCTTGATCGCCCTGATAAGACTCGTCACTACAAAGAGATCGTCGAGCTACTCTCAGCTACGAATACACTCGTCAAATGAAAGAGCGAATCTGCAAAGACTGCCATATCTCCTTCGCAAAAAAACAATCGAAAAAAGGTTTCTTCAATCAGTGCGACGAGTGCTCCGACGCTGATTCTACCCATCGTTATATTGGGTACAATGACGGGAGCTTGAATAAGTCGACTCATATCTCTGTGTATCGAGGAAAAGACAAAAACGTTCTCAAAGCGTTGAAAAAGAAACAGCCGGTGGTTGGGTGAAATACTTGAGAATTACTGGCAGCGAATGGCGACTCTTAAAAGAGACTATCGTTTGGGCCGAATACGTGAATCGCGAAGTTCATTGGGCGGAGGGCTCTCCCGTAGAAATGGGAGATTCGCCTCTCGATAAAGAAATAATGAGAAATTGGAACCATACCTGTCGCAAGTTCAAGAAGGCAATTTCAATTATTGAACGCGCACGCGGAACGCGTGAATCGAGGCGCAGACTAAAGACCGGTTCTCAAGATAAGATTGATTGAATCTTTCGCCCACTTATTTTCTTTCAGTACGTCTCCCCATTTCGCTTTGAGCAACGCGTTCTGCTCGCTCTCTGCGATTCTCTTACGATCGTCTTCACAGCCCCCAGCGAGAGTGAGATGATTTACGACAAAGAAATAATGGTTCATTCGCAAGACGCGCCGGTGCTTCAGTAGCATCTGAAGAGTCATGTCATAATCATCTTTAGTCGGCATTCGGTTATCGTGTCGTAGTGTCGTATCGACATAAGCGAGAAATGGTCCGTTCACGATGCATGAAAAGTAGAAAGGAATATTGATCGAGTAAGCTCTCGGGTCTGGGAGATTATTTATGCCCCACAATCCGCACTTCGCATCGAGTGCCATTTGATACCCATTCTCAATAAGCTCTGCGATTCCATCAGGGGTACACTTGAGACGTTCTCGAAAGAGGGTGCGTTCGATGCTTTTCATGTCGTCATCAACCATCAATACGTACTCAGACTGCTTATTCTCTAAAATCCAATTTCTAGTCTCTGTCAGTGAGTTGACTGCCCCATCTGGAATGACGATGTAAGCTGCACCAAGCTTGTAGTACTCCAAAGCTTCACTCTGTCGGACTACATAAAAGAATGATTTCGGATGAAAGAGCTTGTGCGAGATCGCAGTTTGAGCTCGTTTGTAGCTAGGGCAATAAATCTTATAGTCGATCAATGACAGGCTTCCCTTCTATAACCCGGCCGATTCCTGTATGACGAAACGCTTCGTGCTGCGTTGGGGATAGATCATATTTCACAGTCTTGATCGCGAGTTTCTCGCAAGCAATTTTGAAGTCTTCTTTCTTGTCAAAGAGTAGAACGAGGTAGTCATTTTTCTCATCGAGCTCCTTAGAGAACTCAATCTCAGGATCGATCTCTTTTGCTGGTTCTGGCTCAAACTGAAAATCTTTGATGCCCAATAAATCAATATCAAACGGCGCAAGATTCGGTAGCTCTTTATGAATAGCGCTTAAATCAAGCTCTGCCCGGCTCGCGATGGCATTGTCTGCAACTCCGAAAGCAAACTCCTGCTCCTCGCTTTCGAAGTCTTGATAATCGACTGGGTACTCCGTCAAATTCAATTTCTCCGCGGCGAGAAAACGCCCTTCCCCAGCAGCTACTAAGCCAGAGCGCTTTGAAATAATGATGGGGTGACGGATGCCCTGGTATTTAAACTGCTCAACCAGTGCGTCAATTTGATCAGCCGGGTGGCGATTGGAATTTTTCGGATTGAGTAATGGCTTTATGTCGCTAAGCTTCACAAGCTTCACGTCTTTTTCGCATTTAATTTGCATTGAAAACCCCCGAGAGACACGCTATATCAAGTTTGATGAAACGCCAATATACTATGTCGACGCCGGGACTCGTTTTTCTGATTCTCTGCATCGCACTGGGGCTATTTGATTTAGGCTGCGTCGTTTTCAGCGGAGTGAGCTCGACTCTTTCAACATTTCTCGTATCGCACGGAGTGACGAGCCCGGTGATGGTCTTCACGTTTGGGGTATTAGCGGGTCATTTGTTTGCGTATATGTCACCGGTAAAGGAGTAGAAATTTTGGAAATAAAATTGCCGCCGTTGCTTCAAGAAATGGCAATAGGAGTAAACGAATCATTTCGCAGGATGAACAAAGCTAGAGAACAGATCACAAAATGGAATGAAGAATTGCTTGAGGCGAATGATCAATTCGAATCTCGTCAAAAAGAATATCATTCAGTTTTGAATAGGTGGGATCCAGACACGGGCGATATACGTCCACGAGGATTAGAAATTAAGGAGTAAAGATGGCAGAAAAGAAGAAAACAAAATCAAACGCTCAATGCGTGATCGTGACGACTGCGCATCGAGGCGTCTTTTTCGGGTACGCCGAAGACGTGACGGGATAAATAATCGCCCTGAAAGACGCGCGACTCTGCACTTACTGGTCTAGCGATATGAAGGGGTTTATGGGGCTTGCATCAGAGGGCCCCTCAAGTTCGTGTCGAATTGGAAAACCGGCGAATATTAAGCTGCGAAATATTACAGCAGTTCTCGAAGTGACTGAAGCAGCTGAAAAGAAATGGTTGGAAGGACCATGGGGATAATAATTCGAGGAAAAGCTGAGAACTGGATGAATTCCGGCGACGGCTCCGGCTCCGGCTCCGGCTCCGGCGACGGCGACGGCTCCGGCGACGGCGACGGCTCCGGCTACGGCTACGGCTCCGGGTCCGGCGCAGGCGCCGGCGA
>VFSW01004531.1_pt1 | contig 20702 bp, 35 predicted proteins | sample 5358111 | NCBI WGS metagenome assembly VFSW01 (sample SAMN11554181, study PRJNA540505) | mine drainage metagenome | isolation source: sediment from site ElyBrook_90M | place: USA: Ely Copper Mine, Vershire, VT | collected 2017
CGTTTCCCCACCTCAGGTATATAGAATGTTCCAGTCTTTTAGAATACCTTGTGCAGCCGGTACTATAGTACCACTAAATCCTGCTTTTTCTAATGCAGTTAGAAGTGCATGTGCTTTTGCAGCATCCTGCTTTAACTTCATCAAATCTACATCATTCATAAATTCCAGATCAATGCAAGCACCATCCATGTGTACATGACCCTCCACGATTTTTGTATTAAGTTTCATTGTATTTTTCCTTCAATGCCCTGAGTGCAGATTCTGCTTTGTTTGCACGATCATATTGCTGACTCCAACTCTTTTGTTCTCGGTCGAGGGCTTCTTTTGCAAGTTTCTCTGCATGTTCCTTCATGCGAGCTTCTTCAAGATCTTCTGCAACTTGCACAGAGAAGTCGATTGGCTTACCTTTTTCATCTGTGGAATCGAGAAGAGCGTTCATTAGATCGCGGGTTGTTTCAGTGGTGCCGACTAGTGTGCACAACCAACCGATTTTAATCTGTCTGTTATTCATGTCTATGTCCTTTGTATGCGTGTATGTGGTTCGGTTATGATGAATGTATTTACTTGGGGGTCTATTTGCGATGACAGGAGCGCACCCTTGAGGGAGTAGTTATCCATTCCTAGAATGGTGCACGGGCCATTTACTCTTACTTTCAACTTACTGATGTACATGCCGCTGGAACGCGTGCATCGGCAGGTACGCTCGATGCTAGATAAGTTGAAAAGGTCGCAGCAATTATTGCAGAGAAGGATTTTCATTTCTCCGGTACCTACTTGATACGCTCAATTATACCGTTTAGAACTTCTAGAATTGCCATCATGGCGACAAGAACTAGCGTGATTGGCCAAAAGATAGCTTCTGCTATCAACTCTATGTTATTATCTGCATAATAAGTTGGTGCAGTCTTATTTGCACGCCTTTTGATGGGGAAGATTGCATACATTGCAATTAGAATGTACAGTAAAACGAGCTTGGAGATATTCATTGGTTTATCCATGCTCTTACTGTCAAATTGCCAATCAATGGCGCGAATCCGATTCCTAAAGCTATTGCTACAGGAACCGGGACATATTGTTCAATAACGAAAAGTGGTATTAGCAAAAGGGCAACACAAACTGCGGTGATTTTATTCATAGCTTAACCTATATCAATTGGATCGCGGAATGATTTAAAGATGGGGAATCGGGGAGCGTTGACAGTTCCTACTTGTGCGAATGACTTGTAGGTGATGGTTTTGCCATATAGGTTATGGCGTTGCACCCATAACGCTGCACGTTGTTCTTGTGTGAACCCGCTGCCGATGTTGAATGTAATGCTGCTATTGAAAGGCATTACAGTAAGAGAGCCTAGCAGCGGCTGTTCTACTTTATTCTCTTGGCGAGTGCTGCGCTCTTTCAGCCCAAGTGCATTTATTGTTGCACTATTCAGGTTTGTGTAGAGGGGTTCATAACCGACGATTGTAGCTTCGGCGTCGACGAAACGCTTTACCTTAAGAAGGTATTGTTCGCGCAGTGTGCTGCGACCATGCTTGTACAAGGAATCAGGACTGCGCAACATAATGCCCTCGAATCCATCTGCGAGGGCTTGCTGCTCGAATAATTCTACTTCTGTGGGAAGTGTTAGATAACGCTGATGGACTATGCGCAAGTTACCAACAGTTGTGCTGGCGAAGATATTGATAAATATCTCACGCCTATCAGTGTAGGGAATGTTTGGGCAATTCCACATGTCAAAAATGTGATACCAGACTTCGGGCTCACCATTAATTGACATAAGTGCACTCGTGGTGCGCTGCATTAGATCGAATGCATTATCAGGACCGGCGCACAATTCCCCATCTAGGCCGATCATTTGCGGATTCTTTCGCGCAATTTCCTTCCACATTTCATTAATGTATTTATTCGGGAAGGGCTTGAGTGTGCGCGACACTAAACCATTTTCTGTTAGGATGGCACGAATACCATCTATCTTCGGGCTACCAATTACGGGGTAACGGAGTTTGTTTATATCATCAACGGGAGAGGCTAGCATCGGACGCATCTTTATATCCTACTTTGGAAATACAAAGGTGAGATCGTATACACTTGCGATTGCATGGCAACGTGATTTTGTCGTGCGCGTCGGCCATTTTTGCAACACTGGGAGATTCCACAAAACACTATCCTCTGTAATGGTACAAAGGAGATTGTTATAAAGGTAAACGTTCGTACCCGTTCCGGTAGAAACTCGCGTATTATCTTTCCGCCAATTCTTCTTCTGCGCTATTGCATTCAACATTTCTTTCTCTATCTTTCGCATGATTGCATCCTCGCGTTTGTATAGGTGGACTGGGGTTAGATGCACTCGCGGCGGAATAGTTGCATGGGCGCACCTTACGATTGCCTTACGATTGCCTTACAGAAATCACCTTTCCCTCTGATAGTATCTCTTACGCAATGCCATTGTTACAGTCTCTTTCCTGAAATCATCAGGATTCATACCCAACTCTAGCAGCATTGCATGAAAGCCTGCTTTCATAGTGCTGTATGGTAAGGTTGGTATATTACCGTAGTATGACAACTGGCCTAGCTCTTCCATATTGATAGGAGTTCCTAGCTTGGACTTGCAATATCTTAGAATGCTGTCCACTAACAAAATGTACTTCTCTACATCCTCGATTGTATCTGGCATTTCAAATGCCCGGAATTCGATTGTGAGGTATTTTGTACAAGTTGAAATGCATTTTGTACGGTAAGACTCGTTATAATTGATATCATTCGGGCTCACTGGTGATTCATTTGCATCATCTTCTGGATGAAGAAATGCCCAGCATAACCAGGGATTTTTAGCGGCAAATGTTAATAGATGTCTCTTGAACTCATTAAACTGATCTTTTGGCACAATTTTATCTTTTCCAACATGAATATGTAAACCGCCGCCGGTTGTGTATGGGCTACTTGTCTCTAGTTCAAACAAGTGGGCAGCCTTCCAGATGTGGCGCACAGCATACATCAAGCTATTTACAGTTTTGTGTGGCTTGGTGGAGATTTCTACACATGTTGGATCGGTGTCACATCTAAACACAGGAATCTTTTTCTCATAGAAATAAACTTTCAGTATCTCTGCCTTAGTATTGTGAATATGGTGGATTATTGAGAAATCATCCTCATTCCTGCAACCAAGTTTTGCCAGTATTCTTGTGTAGTAAGAAGATACAAAGGACAGTTCAATACCGAAGGTTGTGCAGAGTTTGCGTTGCATTTTCATTCTCCCATTTACAGGTAGCGAATGATATACCCACCCTGAGGGACAGTTGCAACAACTTCCATTGTTTCCTTATCTAATTCCTCTGCTTCTATTTCCTGGAAGTCTCGCAATTCTACAAGGTCAAAGTGCAGTCCGCTGTGGTTTTCTTCCAGATAGTCATACAAGGCATTCAGTCCATAGTATGAGAATCCCTCATCTTTCATTAGATCGTGGAATGCACTGTTGGTAACTTCGATTAACATGGCACACCCCTAGCTGTTAGTGGTAGATACAAGTGCACGATGCTTTGGAATGGGCATCGTTTGCATCTCTTCGATAATTTGCAGACCTCGCCTTGCGCGTGCAGCATGTACATGTACATTATATTCTTGCATACTTGCAAGGCGTTGCATGTATAGCGCAGTGCGCTCGGCTGCTGTCAACGGACGACAATTGTACATCGTGCTAGCATGTTGGACTATCATACATGCTCCCCATTATCAAGAAATGGTGCGAGTGCATCTATATACGCATCCATTTCATTGCGGAAAATGCCACCGATATCTGCATCTGGCAGGCATCCTGGGCTGCACGATTGCCAAACCCACACTTCTTCCCCTTCATATCCATACATCGTGAACACTTCAATGTTATGCCTTCTTGCCAGTGTCCGCAACTGCTGCAAGGTGGGCTGCACTAATACCTCTGTTTGTGTGTTCATTTTACATTCTCCGCCGAATTGGTAAGTTTAACGAAGTACACTGCCAGCATTCGCGTGAGTGTATCTGTATCAACATACCAAGTATCATTCATAATCCCCACTGACCGATCCATTGGATTATGGGCAATCCCTTCCTTGTGAAGGAACTCTATAACAAACCGCTTTGTTACTTCCTCAAACTCTCCCACTGTCAGTGCGTGCATTTCTCTTACTCCTATTGTGTTGTATTGTAGTAATGTTATTCCCACATTGTATTCTTTAGAATTGCCTCTAGTTCTCGCATCCTATCCTTAAACTCTTTATATTCCCGGTCTGTCGGTGGCAATTTAAAGGCTCGTTCAAAGGAAGTGTCCTTTAGATAATTGAACAATTCTAATGGGAGCGTGATAATTGCTTGCATGTTTTTCCTTGTGATCTTGCTGTGTTAGTGCAAGATGTCGCATTGTCTCATTGTCTCAATCCCCCCCCACTCCTTACTCTTCTTTTAATATATATTTTTTTATATATATATTTTTTATATATTAAGAGCATGTATAGGTGGGAAGGGGTATCGCGACGGTGCGACGGTGCGACATATCGCACTAGGCAATCGTACAGCGTGCAACGCAAAAAGGCTAGCCGCATGTATGCACGGCTAGCCGTTTATGCAATTTTTTGCCCTCAGCCTGCACTAGCGTTTGGTGAAATATCCAAACCGCGCGCCTTGCAGAATGCAAGCAATTGTTCCATCGTCAGCGTCTTCAATGCACTTGCCGCGTCGGTGATGCGAGTGCGACGGACAAGGAAGTCTTTTGCGTTAACTTTCATCGCACTTGGAAACTCGGCACGCTGCCAATCGTTTGTCGTACGTGCAACAATAAACTTACAGGCAAGCGTCTTGATCTGTTCGGCGTCCATTCCATCGAAGTCGATGCTATACTGCACCGTCACCTTTTCCTTGTCTTTCTTGTTGCGCTTTAGTTGCGCAGTGTACGTATGGATGTTACTCATGTTTGCCTACTCCCAGCTAGTATGGCGATCCGCGCCATGCGGTCCTACAAGTGTTAGATGCACGCATGCGGGCATAGTTGCATTACCGAACCTTACACTTTCGTAATCTACTGGCCGCGCCTACACGTGCATCTTCAGTACACATTAGATGCGCCCTAGCGCCGATAGTTGCATTCATCTACTTTACAGTTCAATGCACGGACACTGTGCCCACCAGTGTTGCACTGTAGTATAACAGCAGCGCACGAGCACATTAACACACCATCCTGCAAAACTTGCCTTTACAATCATTGCCTGGGGAGCAAATCTAGCAACTGACCGCGCGCGCCAAAGGCACTTTCCGACGCAGAAATATGTTAAAACTTTTCTCTTACCCTAATCCTTATTATCAATGTGCAGGATGTAGCAAACCTGTCGCAGCTCTTGACACGCGCTCCCATTCCATCATACTCACGCTATGTATTCCTATCTCCTAGATTTTCTCTCAGTAGATCAGCGCGCGTCTCTGCGCCAGTCTGCTGCCCACTTCTCCCCACAGGAGAATGCTCATGCGTCTAACAATGTCGATGCCCATGAGTCATCCGAGTCGGCACATGCCACTCGTGAACAAGATCTTTTCTCGCACTCATAAACAAGTGCGCTCTGTGCCTAACACACATGAGTTAGGTAAGTTGCGCCTACTTCACGTTCCTAGAAAGGTGCGCTAATGTCTCTCCTTGCCACACAACTATCCATTCCTGATGACATTGCCCAAGAAGTTGAGGCATGTACAAAAGAGGGCTGGATTCTACAAACTCTAAAAGGGAAACATAAAAATATCTGTTCCCTTATAGCGCAGGGTGTGGGCAGGAAAGAGACCGCAGCTATCACTGGTGTTACACCAGAATATGTTAGCATGCTTATGAAGCAGCCTCTCTGCCTAGAATATATCAGGGGAATCACGCAGGCAGCCGATGCACAGCTAGAAGCACAATACAGTGCTTCCGTTGAGGCAATTGGTGAAACTCTCCGTGAAGGTTCCCATGAAGATAAAATCAAAGCAGCTCGGCTGCAAATGGAAGCAACAGGGCGCATCGGACAGCGCACTCAGACTACTGCCAGTCAGCCCATGAATGATAGGCTTGTAGCACTCGCAGAACGCCTAACTTCTCTCTTGCAGACAAAACACAACATCATAGATGGAGAATTCCGTGAAACAGGTTCCTAATGCTGTTTGGAATAACGCTCCCGTGCATCCAAGGAAGGCATTAGCAATGGAACAAATGCCAATTGCGCCACGCTCTCTCGGCTCTCCTTATCGTAAGAAACGTGGCCGCGTCCTTCCACCCCTCAATCTTGGTAAACGGTAATGGCAATCCACATCAAGAAATCCCACAAGGGTCTCCTGCATAAAGATACAGGCACAAAGCCTGGTAAGAAGATCTCCGCTGCTGCCCTTACAAAAGCCTTGCATAGTAAAAATCCCGCCGTGCGTAAGCGTGCGGTATTCGCAAAAAATGCAAAGAAGTGGGCACATAAGTGAAGATCGCCCAAGCAATTGGTACGCTAGGAAAGAGCCAAGCCTTTGTTACCGCAATGGCTCACATGTTTGCTGCTTTCTCAATTCTTTCCTATCTCACCTACCAGCATATCCCACTATGGGCCAGCACTCTACCTTTGCTGGCCCTTGTTTTGTATAAAGAATATATCTTCGATCTTCACTATGAATCTGGTGAGACCTACATTAGCAGTACAGAAGATTTCCTAGAATATCTCGGCGGTATCATCCTCGCATGGATTCTCTATCATGTCTGACCTAATCATCCCGCTTATCCTAGTAGGTGAGACCTATCCTGCTGTCTTTAACTTCGGTATCTATCTTGCTGTTGGCGAAACAATCAGTGGCGCTACTGTCGCTGTTACTGTCTTTAGTGGCACAGATAACTCACCATCTACAATCCTCTCTGGCTCTGTCTCTATCAGCGGCAGCACAGTAACGCAGAATCTAACAAATAATTCCAGCAGCGAAGGTGTTATTTACGCTGTAACCTGCGTTGCAACTACTAGCGCAACTCATGTATTCAGTCAAAAGTGTTTCGTCGCTTTTGTAACACCCGCAGGGCAGTTTGGTGGTAATGGTACATAATGCGTCCATCTCTCTACATACAGGCATGGAAACGTGTAATCGACGTTATCCCCATACATGTAAATCTCGCCCCATTTCTAGAAGGTGGTGAGACCTTTTCTTTATCTAATGTAACAACTACCGTACAGGTATTTGCTGGATATGACACTAACCCCTCAGATATAATTAATGGCTTGCCCTTAATAGATATAAATAACCCACAAGGATTCATACAAAATCTCCAGCATGGTCTCGACGGTGTTATCTATACAGTCATTTTTACAACAATAACTAGCACAGGGCGGCAACTGCAGCAATATCTCTATCTAGCAATCTTAGATGAAGGTCTGCAACCAATTGCCCCGATCATTCCCTTCTACTATACAAGTTGGCCTTATCCTATAGATCAAACAGAAAGCTTCCAAGGTTCTATTATCCCTCAATCAGCGAATTTACTTCTAAATCCCTATTTAATAGAGTATATCCAGGTAAGTATACTCCCACTAACAGGATTTTTAATTGGTGCTCTTGTTACTTATAATAATCCTGCAGAGTGGTTCCAAACTTCCATTATCCCACAGATAGGTACTTTAACTCTAGCATTACTATTTTATAATACCCCCGTAGAATCTATCCAAGTAAGTATCCTTCCATTGGGTGGGGTGTTAACACAAACATTAGTAATATATGCCGATGGACCAGATGGTTTCCAAGTAAGTATTACCCCATTGACAGGCACTCTTACATGACAACCCTAATTAACGCAACCATAACTCATCGTTTCCAAGGTAAGTATAAACTAACTGTTCGTAGAGCAGATGGTTCTATTAAACAAGAAACAGAATGGTTTGATAATCTCATTACAAATATGGGATTGGATCAGATTGCTACTTCTAATGGTTCCAACGGTATAAACGCTACTAATGCCATTGCAATGGCCGCATACACTGGTACTGGTACCACTCCCCCTGCTGATACCGATACAACTATGACAGCAGTATTAGGAACTGTCTATTCAAACAGGACCCCCTTTAGTAATGGTACTTACGTTGCTGGTACCCCTTCCTATTGGAGTTGGATTGCTACCTACAACTTTCCTGCGGGGTCTACCACAGGTAACATTGCTGAAGTTGGGGTGGGGGATCAAATTGGCGCCCTTCCAATGTCAACTCAATACCTCTTTAGTCATGCTCTTGTTATGGTTGGTGGTTCTCCAGGTACCATTACTGTTCTATCTACAGAAGCACTTACTCTTACATATGAACTCCGTGAGTACATCAATGCTACAACTCAAACTGGTACGATGACTATTAGTGGCACTTCATACTCTCTTCAATGGCTTCCATTTTTAATAGGAACTTCCCCTAATGGAAAGTTTACTGTAGGATACGCTCCCAACCAGATGATGGGGTATAATGGTTCCCTCGGATCTATTACAGGAATTCCTAGTGGTTCCTCCGGGAATAGCTCAGGGGCCATAACCTTTTCTTCTTATCTATTAAGTAATTATTATATTGATGAAACATGGAATTTCGCCTTAGCTGATTGTAATTTAACTGGAGGGATTTCTGCAGTTACAATTCAAACAATGTGGCATCAATATCAAATTGGTTTTTCCCCCGCTATTCCTAAAGATAATGTCCATACCCTCCAAATGACCATTAGGGTTGCTTGGGCCAGATACCCATGATTCCTGGACATTCTCTTTCTGCTATACTTGTCTTTGGCAATTTTTTACCCCCAGATAATTTGCCTTTTCCAAACACTATTTCTTATGAGCTAGGTGGTATTGGTATACAAAACCCCTCTCAAGGATTACAATACCAAGTTTGGACTGCTACTTTATATAATGCGGGAAAAACTTCTTCTTATATAACCTTACAAGCTCCCAATACTCCAGAATACGTTTACTATACTTACCCAGATATGATTACTGTTGCTCTTGCTTTTGACCAAAATATGTTCCCTTTTCTTACCTTTATGTCTGGTGGCTTGGGATGGTTTTACTGGTATGATACCACTGTATTACAATATAAGTTAACACAATTACCACTAGGTGTATCTAGTACTTCCTGCACTTTAGATGATAAGCGGCCCCTAGAAACGCAGGTCGGAACTTCCGATATTATCTTAGCTTATATAAATAATACTAACCTATACTATCGACAACAGCGGGATAGGTATACTATTGAATACGTATTAGCACAAAATATACCTTACTATAATCCTACTATTTATAAAATTGGAATGTGTACTACTAATAGGTTATTAATCCAAGTAAATGCCGATTTGTATGGATAAAGTCACCCTCACTGCCGAACTTATAGAGGCATTTTCAGGTGTCTTTCTATCCCCGCGTTATGATTCCCCCGCACCAACACCCCAATTTCATCGTGATTGCTGGAACCTCTATTGCAGTGACTATCCTCGTGCCATTGTAGTCGCTCCACGTGAACATGCGAAGAGTACAACACTCACTTTTGACTATATCCTCGCAGAAGTTTGTTTTCGCAGTTCTGACTATGTAATCATCATTGGCAGCAGTGAACCCAAAGCGCAAGAGCACCTCTCAAATATCTACGAGGAATTGGCATACAACCAAGACTTACGTCGCGAATTTGGTATCCAAGAATTTGAAGTAGAACAGAAAACAGAAATCGTTGTAAAATGTGCAGACGGCCATCGTTTTCGCATCCTCGCACGCGGCGCAGAACAAAAGATTCGTGGCTCCCTCTGGAAAGGTAAACGTCCAAATCTAATCGTCTGCGATGACATGGAAGACGATGAGCAGGTAGAGAGTAAAGAGCGTCGTACTAAATTTCGTAACTGGTTCTTTCGTGCTTGTGTCCAAGCCCTCTCCACAACTGGCAAGATCCGAGTACACGGTACAATCCTGCATGAAGATTCTCTTCTAATTCATCTATTAAAAAATAGTGTCTGGCATTCCCTTTTCTATCGTGCTCACACTTCATATGATGATTTTTCTAACATATTGTGGCCGGAAAAGTGGAGTGAGGAACGCCTACGCTTGAGGCAAAAGGAGTTTGCAGAGGCTGGCGATGCTGCCGGTTATGCGCAAGAATTCCTAAACAATCCTCTAGGCCATGCAAATGCTTATCTCCGAAGGCACTATTTTATACCAATGGATGACCCTGACTATGCTTCCTCAAAACGTTTTATCATTGGAGCCGACTTTGCAATCTCCAAGCGTGATATGTCCAATCGTACTTCTTTCACGGTAGGCGGCCAAGATTTCCAAAATATCGTACACATAGTAGACCAACATGTAGGTCGCTGGGAAACAGACGAATGGATTGATCTTATGTTTGACCTAGACTCTATGTATAACCCAGAACTCTTCATTGTAGAAGATGGTAATATCTGGAAATCTGTCTATCCCATGATTCGTACAGAGATGCAAAAGCGCGACCATTTTATCAATTTTCATCCAGTTCTTCCCATAAAAGATAAAGCAACTCGTGGTCGCACCCTGCAAAAGAGAATGCGCGGCAATGGCATGCGCTTCGACAAGAAGGCAGATTGGTATGCTGGCTATGAAGATGAACTACTCCGCTTCACTGGCCTATCCCAATCAACACTCGACGATCAATTTGATAGTACAGTATATGTAAGCTTCGGTTTTGACATTCTTCCTGAGTACTCCGCTGGCGATCAAACTCCAGAAGAAGAGGAAGAAGAGGAAGAATATAACCGGCGCCTAGAAACATCCGATCAAGGTAGAAATGCCACAACAGGATATTGACATGTTACAACTCCAAAATAAAGTTCCCCTGAATAAAGCAACCGTGTCGGCTACCAATCTCTGTGAACATCTCACAGACGCTGACCTTGTAGCCATTTCTAATCAAGTTTATGCACAATACAGGATAGATCGAGACAGTCGTGCTGTGTGGGAAAAGAGGAATGAATATGCCTTAGAACTTGCAATGCAGGTTGAGAAGACAAAAACATTCCCTTGGCCGAATGCCAGCAATGTAATCTTCCCTCTTGTCACAATTGCTTGCCTTCAATTCCATAGTCGTGCCTATCCTGCACTTGTAAATGGCCGTAATCTAGTAAAATGCCGCGTCTTTGGCAATGATCCAACAGGAAAGAATTGGGCAAAAGCGCAGAAAATTGGTCAATACATGAGTTGGCAGCTTCTCGAACAGGATGAATGCTGGGAATCTGACACAGATACTGCCATTCTCCTCGCTTCCATCTGCGGAAGTGTCTGGAAAAAGACCTACTACGATGCCAGTAAAGGTTACCCAGTAAGTGAACTTGTCCTTCCAAAGGATTTTGTCATTAACTATTGGGCAAAGAATACTGAAAGTTGCCCAACTAAGACGCATGTACTCTCTCTAACTCGTAATGACATCTTTGAGCGTGTACAGCGCGGTCTTTATGTGGATGTATTAGATACAGCGTGGTATAAGGGCCTCGCTAATCCAGAGAAAACAACCGCCGATGTATATGCCGATCAACGACAGGGTGTATCCGATCCACAAGAAACAGAGTTAACACCTTTTACCGTCCTTGAGCAACATACAAATCTCGATCTAGATGGCGACGGCTATGCCGAGCCAGTAATTGTGGTGCTAGAAGAAAACAGCAAACAAGTCTTGCGCATTGTTTATCGCTTTGAGTTTGGCCAGATTGAATACAACACAGCAGGTGAACTTGTAAAAATCACTCCTACAGAGTATTTTACAAAGATCCCATTCATTCCAAGTCCAGATAAAGGTATCTACGACATTGGTTTTGGTTTCCTTGCTGGCCCAATTAACGAATCTGTCAGTACCATCCTCAATCAATTGATTGATAGCGGCACAGTTGCAGTAACTGCTGGTGGCTTCCTAGGTCGTGGTGCAAAGATTAGGAGTGGTTCTTATGAATTCCAACCCTTCGGATGGAAGAGAGTAGATGCGCCTGGAGATGATCTGCGCAAAAACATTGTTCCTCTGCCAGTGCGCGAGCCAAGTAATGTCCTATTCCAACTCCTCAGTCTCCTAATTGATTACACAAATCGTATCAGCGGCGCAACTGATATGCTAACAGGTGTAAATCCCGGGCAGAATACACCCGCTGAAACAAGTCGCAGCATGATTGAGCAGGGGCAAAAGGTATTCAGTGGCATCTTTAAACGTATCTGGCGCTCTTTCAAACAAGAGTTTCGCAAACTCTACAAGTTGAATGGCGAATTCCTAGGTGATACAATCGAATTTGCTGGTGTACCTAATTTCCTCAGTGCAGCCGACTTCCGACAAGACCCAACTTCTATTATCCCCAGCGCCGATCCTACCATCACCAGTGATGCAACTCGCCTCACACAAGCACAAATCCTCCGACAAGCTGCGCTCTCTAACCCAGCCTACAACATTGACGAAGTAGAAACTCGCTTCCTAGACGCACTCCAAATCGACGGTATCCAACAAGTCTATCTCGGCATGCAACATGCCCGCCCAATTATGACTCCTCAAATTATGGTTCAAAACCTCAAGAATGAAGTAATGATGCAGAAGATTCAATACGAAAAGATGAAATTCCTAGCAACCATGCAAGAGCAAAAAGCCTTCAATCAGGCAAAGATTGTCAATCTCTACGCACAAGCTGCCATGTTTGAAGCGCAGGCTGGCGGAGAAAAGAATGCAGCAGAGATTGCTAAATTCACAACCATGATTGAAGCCTTGAAATCCCACATCTCAATGATTGATGACGCAATCGCAACAGCACAGAGAGGATTAACAGATGGAGCAGATCCAAATTCCACAGGCGGAGTTCCAGGAATGGCTAATGCATCCAACAACCAAGCTCCTAATGCAATGGCTCCACAACAAACGCCTTACCCTGATGCAGGCATGGGCTGATGGTACCTTCTCTGCTCAATTCACAATGGAAATGGCAGTAAAGAATGCAGGTGCTACTGGTGCCTGTTCCGCATATCAAGATATCCTAAACCTAGAAGCAGAGGATTTATATGGCAGAAATGAATAAGTCAGGTCTCGTACCAGTAGGCCGCGCCGTTCTAGTTCGCCCATATACACCAGAAATTAAAAATTCCGTAATCCAACTCCCCGATGAAGTACAAACTCGTCTAAACTCCATCGACCAACGTGCAATCATTGTAGATATCGGCCCTTATGCATGGATGGATGAACCAGCGCCACGAGCAAAACTAGGAGATCGTGTATTGGTTTCCAAATTCAGTGGCTATATGGCAAAGGGTACTCTAGACAACCAGCAGTACCGCTTTGTAAATGATAAAGATATTTTCGCAATCATTACCGGTGAGGATGACTAACATGGCAGAGCAAGATGTCGCAAGCGTGTCGCAAGACTTGACAGTAGAAACAGAAGCTCGCAAGATGGGCTGGAAACCGCAGGAAGAGTTTGACGGTGATCCCGCCCGCTGGGTATCAGCAGAGGAGTTTGTAGAACGTGGACAGCAAATTCTCCCAATTCTCACACAAAATAATCGCCGCCTTAAGGACGAGTTATCAGTTCGTGACCAACGAATTGAAGCTCTTAATAGCTCACTTCAAGAAGCCAAAGAAGCAATAGATGCCCTAAAAGAGCATCAAACTGAAGCAACAAAGCGCGCAGTTGCGCAAGCAAAGCAAGAAGTACTCAAGCAGTTGAAAGAGGCACGCGAAACCGGTGATGTAGATGCCGAGTTTCAGCTCTCTGAGCAACTAGCTGATCTTCGCAGTACAGAAAGGTCGGTGGCTACTGCAACGGTAGCCGAGAAGAAAGAAACGCCAGTGCAACCTGCACAGCCGACTCCATCGCCAGAACTATTGGCGTGGAAAGAAGAAAACCCGTGGTTTGAGCAAGATCAAGAACGCACTGCACGCTTTATGCGCATTGCGGCTGCCTTACGTGCAAGTGGTGTTGCAGTCACTGGCCGCGCCTTTGTAGACGAAGTAAGTAAGGCTGAGCAAGAATTTAATGCCATCAATGGTGCAGGTACCAAAAGAAGTACAAAAGTTGATTCTGGCTCCCGTACCCCAGCTACTGCATCTTCTACTTCTAGTAAGTCTTTTAATTCTCTTCCTGCTGATGCTAAGGAATCTTGCATGAGTTTCGCCCGGACCCTCGTCGGCCCCAACAAGGCATATAAAACTCTCGCAGAGTGGCAAACTCAATATGCAAAGGATTATTATGGAGAAGCTTAGTCCCGAGGAAATCCTACCCTTTGATCTATACTTCTCAACTCTTGTAAGTATGCACGAACATCCAGGTTATACAAAGGCTGGTATGTACAAACCTTCCCTAGCGGAAGATGCAAAAACTGCACTCGAAATGGTGCAGGAACGTAGAAAGTTTCTTCCAACAGTTATGGAGCCAAGTTATGGTAACTAAGCAAAATCCCGCAAGTGATATGTCTCTTCCACGTAACTTTCGCCCAATGTCAGAAGGCACTCTTAAGCTAGAAGTGCCCGAGCGAGAAGGTTATCATAGGCATTGGTTTCTAGGTACTACTGAACGTATTGGCCGCGCCCTACAAGCTGGCTATCAATTTGTAGATCGTGGTGATGTATCTCTGACAAACTTTGACCTGAGTGGCGCAGTTGAAGGCGACGGTAACTCAGACCTAGGCACCCGTGTAACTCGTGCAAGTGGCGATCTAGACAAACATGGAAATTCCGTCCCTCTTGTCCTAATGGAATGCCCAAACGAATTCTATCAAAAGTCCCTAGACGTTATCGAGAAGCGCAATGCTGCAATTGCAGACTCTATCACTCAAGGTCGTGTAGGGGCAGAACAGGAATCTGCATCTGATACTTCAAAGCGATATGTAGGCAAAATCCCCGACTTCTTTAACCCGAATAAACGGAGACCCTAATGGCTAACGCCAACCGTCCAACTGGACTATCCCCTGTAAAACATATTACAGGTGCCCCATTCAATGGGCAAGGTAATATCTATGCAATTCTTGCAGCGGATACAAACTCATATGCAATTGGTGACCCTGTTGTAAGCGGCGGCAGCGCTGATGGCAACGGTATTGCATCTATTACACTCGCAGGTGCAACTGGCGCCCTTCGTGGTGTTATTCTCGGTCTAGGTACTGGTGAAGATCTACTTGCCAATCCCAACAACCTGAATAGCACAATCCGTCCTAGCGGTGCACAATCTGTAAACTGGTATGCTCTTGTCGCTGATGATCCGGATCTAATTTTTGAAGTTCAAGAAAAGACTGGCGGTACCCAGCTCGCTGCAACTAATGTAGGTGAAAATGCAAATCTAATTGTTGGTGCAAATAACGGTTATTTCAGTGGCTTCCAGCTTGACAATACAACCGTTGCTACCACTTCCACTCTTCAAGTAAAACTTCTCGGTCTAAAGCGTACTTCTGACAATGCCTTTGGTGCCTATGCAAAATGGCTAGTTACTATCAATAGCCACGAACTGCATGTTGGCACAACTGGCGTATAATAGGAGCTAAACAATGACTGGCGTAATTAACACTGGTTCGCACCCTAAATTTCTTTGGCCCGGTGTAAAGGCAATTTGGGGACAGGTCTATGATGCGCACCCAACTGAATATACAGACCTCTATGATGTAGACGATTCCGACAAGGCATATGAACAAGATGTACAGATTACTGCATTCGGTCTAGCTCCGACAAAGGGACAAGGTGCGGCTGTTTCCTATGACAGTGAGAGTCAAGGTTGGGTAACTACCTATACTCACATTGCATATGCTCTCGGCTACATTGTTACCTATGAAGAACTGAATGATAATCAATATAAGGAAGTAGCAACTCGTCGTGCAAAGGGCAATGCATTCTCCATTAATCAGACTATCGAAAATGTAGGTGCCTTCCTCTATAACAATGCATTCTCCGGTACTTACAATACAACTCCCGATGGTCAGCCCCTTATCAGTACTGCACACGTAAATGCAAGTGGCGGTACTTTCTCTAATCGTCTGTCTCCCGATGCTGACCTTTCCGAAGCTGCGCTAGAAGATATGTGTATCCAGATTGCAGGTACCACAAATGATCGTGGTTTGCTAATCTCTGTGATGCCCACCTCTCTACTTGTCGCTCGGCAGGAATGGTATAATGCACACCGCATCCTAAAGTCTGCTCTACAGTCTGATACTGCCAACAATAACATCAACGTCCTTAAGGCAACAAATGCATTCCCCGGTGGTATTAAACTAAACCACTTCTTCACTGCTCCCAACTCTTGGTTTGTTCGTACAAACATCCCCGAGGGTATGAAGTTCTATTGGCGCAATCGTCCTCACTTCGATCAAGACAATGACTTCGATACCATGAATGCAAAAGCAAAGACCTATATGCGTTTCAGTGTTGGTATGACTGACCCGCGTGGCCTGTTCGGTTCGCAAGGTCCGTAATAGTAACACATAGGTAAGGTCGTTTTCATAACGTGCATTAGCACGACCACTCCTTGGAGATAACAATGGGCACTCCTGTACGTTTTACCTTCGGCATTACTCAAGCTGCAAAGTATCAACCCCTAGGCAGCATTGGTATTCCTGATCCATTCTTCTATGCATCTTTCGATGACGACTTTCTCCCGTTCAATTCGGCACTATACACAGAAACTGCCTCTGGTGGTACAATCGCTGCGACTGCTGCTAATGGTAATGGTGGTCGTATTCTCTTTACCACAGGTGCAGTTGCAAATGATTTCTGTGAACTACAGCTTCCTTCTGCTAGCTTCCAGATTGTAACTGCTCCGCAAAAGAGGCTTGCATTCCTAACTCGTGTAAATCTAGCTGCTCTCACCGATGCGACTCTCATCGCTGGTCTATGTGAAACAACTGTCACTCCATTCTCTGCTATTACCGACGGCATCTATTTCATCGGAGCGCCCGGCTCTGCCAATGTAACTCTTAATGTTGTAACAGGTAGTACAGTTATCGGCAGCGCAGTTCTCTCTAACGTCCTAGTCGCAGGCCAAGATACCGATCTAGGGTTCTATGTAAACCGTGACGGTAATATCTATGCTTTCGCTGGTAATAGTCTAGAAGGTGCAAAAGACCAGAATAGGGCTAGTACAGTCCTAGGTCCGAATGGCGGCATCCTCTACACTTCTCTAACTGGTGTATTCACCACTGCTCTTCTAAACCCAACTCTCGCAGTATCCACAAACGCCGCAGCGGCAGTCACAATGGTATCTGACTTCCTCTTTGCTGCAATGGAGCGATAATGGCTAACTCCTATACCATCCAAACTCTTCGGGATGGCCCTCGGAATCTAGTAATTAGAGTAACGGGGGAAATCCAAGGAGTCGCCAGCACTGGCGGTACTGATATTGCCCCAGTGGCAATTACAGCTATCGCATCTGCATCGCCCCCATGTACAGGTCTGCGAGTGGATAGAGTAAAGTTTAGCGTCCCCCACGGCTGCCCCCTTGACATTAACTTATTCTGGGATGCTACAACTCCAGAATTGTTTTGGGGTGCAGGTGGTGGTGACGATGGTGATTTCTGGAACTTTGGCGGCCTTACAACTAATGCACCTCCCGGAGCGACTGGTGACATTATGTTTGGCACTTCTGGTGCAGCCGCTTTGACAGTAGCTACTATGTATCCATTTGCAATTATCCTTGAGTGTGTAAAGCAGGGTGTAGAGCAACCTCTATAAGGTAAGAATCTTCCATGAGTACAAGTGGCGTTATCTCAAACACTCCATATGGTATCATTCAAGATGCCATGAAAGAGGCTGGGTATTTAGCACAAGGTGATCTTCCTACCTCAGATCAACTTGCTGACTATATGCGCCGCTTGAACGATATGGTTAACTTGTGGCAAACACAAGGACTTAAGTTATGGCTATTACAAGATTTATCTGTTTCCTTGACTGCGGGTGTCAATAAATACACTATTGGCCCCGCAGTCGGGAACAGTCTAGTTATGGCAAAACCGACTCAGATTATTGATAGTGCTTATGTATTGAATGGAACGACCAATATTCGTAGGCCACTAACTCCATTGTCTTGGGATCAATGGATGAAGCTGTCTCAGGTGACTGGTAACTCAGGCACTATCTCTAGTTACTTCATAGACAAACAAGCATCTGTTATCAATGCCTATGTATGGAACACCCCCGACACTCTTGAGGCTGCAAATACTTTCCACATTCTAATCAGGAATCAAGTTAATAACTCAATTAATCTAGAGCAGAGTACACAGTTCCCGCAGGAATGGCGCATTGCTCTTTTGTGGGGACTTGCGGATGAGATATGTACAGGCCAGCCGCAAGCAATTATGACTCGCTGTGGTCAGCGCGCACTTGCTTATAGAACCTTGTTAGAAGATTACGAAGTAGAATCGGTCGATGTACGTTTCTCCGTAGACCCTCGTTACTCAAACAACGGTAGGCATTTCTAATGCAATCTCAATCCAATACCGTTGCCATCCCAAAGCGGCTTCCTCTTATTGTAGATCCATCTAATAGAGATGGCACTACCGCTAAGGATGCCCGTTTACTTAATGCCTATATAGAGATAACTCCCGAAAAGGAGTTATTTATCTATAAGCGTCCAGGTACTCTTCAACAGGCAGTTGTATCTAATAATAGCCCAGGATTGGGAGCATTTACATGGAATGAAGTTGTATATTCTATCTTTAATGTTGGGGCAAGTGCGACTTTGTTTGCTAATGGCACATCTGTTGCAACAGGACTTGATAATAGCTCCTCATACTCTTTTAGTAGTATTATGGGATCATCTCCAAAGATGGTGTTCCAGAATGGCACCCAAGGTTATACCTACAATGGCACCGCCATCTCTGCAACTTTGCATAGTATCAATGCTAATTACCCTGCGAATACAGTAAAGGGGCTGGCATTTTTGGATGGTACAACCTATGTGATGCAGCATCTTTTAGGCACAACAGTAACCCCTGCTGTTATCTGGGGATCTAATATTAACAGTGTAGATCAACCGGGAGATTGGTCTAATCTTAACTTTATCACTGCGCAGATTGAGTCAGACCCCGGCGTGCGCCTTGCAAAACAACTTGTCTATGTAATTGCCTTTAAACAGTGGAGTACAGAAGTATTTTTTGATGCTGGCAATGCCTCTGGCAGCCCACTTGCTCCTATTGAGGAAGCTAAGTGTGCCTATGGTTGTGCATCTCAAGATAGTGTTCAATCTATCGACGACTCCTTATTCTGGATGAGTAGTAACCAAACAGTTAGTAGACAAGTTATGATGATGCAAGCTCTGCGTGTGGGTGTCATTTCAACACCTGCCATTGATAGGTTGCTTCAAAATGCTGATCTAACCATTGTCTATAGTTTGCAGATGAAAATGAATGGGCACTCTTTCTACATTCTAACCATTAAGAATAGCAATATCACTCTTGTGTATGATATCACAACTCGCTTCTGGAGCCAATGGACAGACTCAAATGGTAACTACTTTCCATTTGTTGCCAGTACCTACGACTCAAACAACAACCATATCCTGCAACATGAAACAAACGGGGCTCTTTACTATATAAACAGTACCTACTATACAGATAATAACTTGCCTATTTCTGTAGATATCTACACCCCACCCTTTGATGCAGGTACTCGTGTACGTAAAACTCTCAACTATCTAGGTATAGTTGCTGACCAAATTCCCGGCGCTGCCTTATCCATACAGCATAGCGACGACGATTATCAAACTTGGTCTACTATCCGCAAAGTAGACCTTGGGCAAAAGAAACCATTTATCACTAATTGTGGTACATTTACGAAACGGGCTTACCACTTTAATCATACTGCTAATACAGAGTTTAGAGTACAAGCAGTTGAAGTTGGCTTTGATATAGGTACATTGTGAGCGTACAAACAGACCAAATACCACCACTTCCTAATAGCCTTCCAATGGCAGATAAGGATGGCATTATTGCGCATCCTTGGATGCAGTGGCTTGTGCGTCTGCGCGCAAAAGTTAATGCTATCAATACTAGCCTTGTAAATATCGCTGGTACTGCCACGGCTGGTTTCCTGTCTACTGACGGCAATGGAAATTGGTTCTCCCGTACCTTGACTGCGGGAGCTGGAATTACTATCACCAATCCCACAGGTGCAGGCGGCAATCCACAGATTAGTGCTAGTAGTACAGGTGGTAACCCAATGCAGGTTACTACTAACACTGCGGCTACTTATACTGTCCCTCTTACTGCTGCCCCTGCTAGTACGGGAAACGTAGGATGGATTGATTCTTTTTATGGTACTACTAATTTAATTGAAATTGATGTAAATGCCAATGTTCCTTTTCCTCTTGGTACAAATTTATTTGTTTGCCAGGCTGGCGTTGGGCAAACCAAACTTCATGCTCTTCCGGGGGTAACTTTTACTGGCGCTTCTATTACCCCCGCAGGACAATATGGTGTTGGTCGAGCAGTTCAAGTGGCTATAAACACATGGAGAATATTTGGAGATTTAGCTTTCGATATAGTTTCTACTTATACCACTGTTGTTCTTGCCGATAATCCTGTTTTATTTTACATGCTCAACGATCTTTCGGGAACGACAGCCACAAACCTCGGTTCACTCTCTGGTGCGAATGCGACATACACGGGTGGCTATACACTAGGCGCTCCTAGCGGTAATACTGGCATTTCAACGTGCGTGGCACTGGATGGAACCACCGGCTATCTAGTGACGGCAGGAAACGTTAAC
>VFSW01004532.1_pt1 | contig 20699 bp, 10 predicted proteins | sample 5358111 | NCBI WGS metagenome assembly VFSW01 (sample SAMN11554181, study PRJNA540505) | mine drainage metagenome | isolation source: sediment from site ElyBrook_90M | place: USA: Ely Copper Mine, Vershire, VT | collected 2017
TCTCTATAAGACTCCTGTACGTTCATAAGGATGTATGCAATATTGTCCTATTGTATACAGTTCGAAACTCAAGGAAAGTTGATCCAACCTGTGAAAACTTTGTCCGGGATATACCTGTCCGTAAAATATGCCAAAATTTCGACACAGAAAATCGACCTCATTAGAAGCCTTATAATGAGCTTTTGACTGGTTAGACAAGGGTGGATATGGATTTGCTTGAAATCGGGCTAAAATAAAAATGGCATTTATACTATCCCCCCATTAAATAAAAAGCTTGGTTTAGGAGTATAATGACTCAAAACCAAGGAAGAATCCGATGAAGACGAGAAGATGGGACTCTAAAGAAAAAGCCAAGATCGTATTAGGGGGGTTGAGAGGTAGACCTATTACAGAAATCTGCAATGAAAATCAGATGTGTCAATATTAAATATTACCAATGAAAGAAACTCCTCCATCCTAGACTATGGCCATTCCCAGCATTACAATAGATGGTCTTTATCTGCTACAGTCCAGAGAGCCGTTTGCTGGTAGGCATAAGCTCTTTTGTAAAGATCTTGTCAAACATAGGTAGGAACATCCTGTATGGCTACTTTCATTCAACTTTCCATTTTTTTTGTTAGTTCGATCAGCTAGATAAGGAGTAAGCATTCTACTGACTCCGATGATCAAGTAAAATGCGGCGATTGTGTTTTTAAAAGGCTTTATTTATCGAAGGTTAGATTTTTTTTCATAAAAAATTTTCATAAACTTCAAAAAAAAGTGGAATAATACCCAACTCTTCTATAATTAGCCCCGTGTTTAACCCAAGGAGAAGCATTTATGGCAATTTCCACGATCACCACCAAGCTCCCCACCATAGCATCGGAGGATTTCACTAAAGAAAAAGTTCTCGGCCAGGGCGGGTTTGGAAAAGTCTATTTTGGCAAGTGGCAAGCCGCCCCCGTCGCCGTCAAAGAACTCTTAGTCCAGACCATAACCGATGCCTTTATAAAAACATTCCGCAGCGAAGCTGAGATTATGGCGAATTGCCAACATCCCAACACCGTCCGCCTTTTTGGCGTCTGCTTGGAAGAAGGAAAACTCGCTCTCCTCATGGAATACCTCGACAAAGGCTCCCTCTACGGCCTGCTCCAAAATAAAGATCTCCCCTTACCTTGGACTCTCCGCTATTCCATTGCCGCTGATATTGGCAGAGGCATCGCCTACCTCCACAGCCAAAAGATCATCCATCGCGACCTCAAAAGCTTAAACATCCTAATCGCTCGTGACGATACCGCCAAGATCACCGACTTTGGCCTCGCTAAAATAAGACTCGAGACCAGCAGCAAAATGACCGCCAACCAGATTACAGGATCTCCCAGGTGGATGGCTCCCGAACAATTTACCCAAGCACCCGCTAGCTTTGCCACCGACATCTATAGCACCGGCATGATCCTCTGGGAAATTGCCGCCCGCAAAATCCCCTATAGCCACGCTACCAATGAATATATCGTCATCGCTGCCAAGCTAAGCAATACCCATGAAACCATCCCCACCGACACCCCCGAAACCTACAGTGCCCTCATCAAAAAATGTTGGAAAGTATCCGAAGAGCGCCCCCTATGTAACAGACTTTTCGTTAGAAGAAGTTACGACGCTTCAAAACGAAAATATCAACACGCTGGCATAGTACCACCCGCCCTTTTATTTTTTAAAAGTCTGTGGGCTCGAAAGCGAAAAATGCTAACGAAGCTCTCTACTAGTAGGTGCAAAAGAGATCAGCTATCCCCTCTCATCAAGATCCACAAGAAAAAAAGCTAAAGAGAAAGACATTTTAACCCTCCTCTCATTACTAGAGTCCGGAACAGGCACACGTTTTTATAAAAAATGCGCATGAGAAGGCTATCTAAAGCGAACTCGGCTTTACCTTCGAGTAGATAAGCACCATCTTTTGGGTCTTTTTGGCCTCAAAATACTCTTAAATCTCCCCTTTTATCTCCTGCAAATTTAAAACCAACCTCACGTTCCTTAGGGTAGGGGCCACTTTTAATCACACCCGCCCCCATCTTTGGTGGAGCAGCCTGCATGCATCCCACGCCATATTCGTCTAAACCAAATTGTCTAAGGAAAAACCTTCACCTCTATAAAACCACCCCACTACGATCAGCTGAGTCAGCGATCCTGCAGTCAACGTCGACATCGAGACCACCGCTCCTAAAACCCCCAGCTAACGCAAGGTTAACGAACATTTTGAATAGTTTTTAACTTATGCGTTGCATAAAAATAAAATTAAAACTTAAACTCTCTTGCATAAAACCAGCAGGAGATTTTATGGAAGCAACCCTACCCTTCTCCCCAGCGATCTCCCATCCGCCTTTTTTACAATTGGTAATAGCCCATCAGAACGATCACACCAAAGCCACCGTGCATCTCTTTTCCCTTTTTTCCTCCTCTTCTTTACAACATGTACAAGATTACAACGTCGTCTACGACATTTTATTAAAACTTCTTCCCCGTTTCGTGCAAGAACCCTATTGGATCAGCCACCTGCAACCCCTTTTAAACCACACCTCGCATCTTCCTCTGCAGCAAGAAGCCCTAGCATTGGCTTTAGCCCAGCACTTTAGTGCCAAGGTCGAGCTCTCTAACCTCCGTTCTTACATCACCCCTTTGCATTATTATGCCAAAGCTCTCACGTTCGCCCCTACCCAAGAGCACCATAGGGCCACTTCTTACCTTATTTTCAACATCATTCGTGATGTTTTTAAAGAAGAGCTCGACCGCCTTCGAAGAGGAGTGGAGCTTAAGCAGCTTCAGAAAGAAGGAAAAGATCTCGCCTTCGAAAAGTGCTTAAAAAGAATGGACCGTTGGAACGAGTTTGGCTGCACAAAACAAGATCAAGAAGAGTTATGCCTCCAAGCTCAAAAAGTTCTCAAAGACACACCGGAAGCATCCAGGCCCTATTACCAATCCTGTGTTGATCTCATTGGAAATAAACTCGTAGAGCCGTTTACAGCCCCTTCTGCCTATATTACCGAGAGGTATAGGCAAAAACTCTCCAACCTTCGGCAAACATTTTGTGCTCCTTCAGATGACGTCCGCGCTCAACAAAAAACCATCCTAAAAAACTGGATCCTCTTCTTCCAAGAAACGCTTCTCGAAGACATTTTTACTATAATAGGCCCGCCCCCTTGTGGCTACGACATCCGAGCGATGGGATCATTGGGCAAAGAAGAGCCGTGTCCCTATTCTGATCTCGAGTATTTTATTCTCATCGAAAAAGAAACCCCTCCGTGCCGGACCTACTTTACCCGCCTCGCCCACATCCTCGAGCTCCAACTCATCACGCTCGGAGAGACAGCTCCCACGGATTTTCCTGTTTTTACCGCTCTCGGTAAAAAGCACCGCTCGGGCTTCCGTATCGATACCGGAGGCAATCCCGCCGAGGACCCTATCCAACTCATTGCAACCCCTCAAAAAATGGCCACGTTTGCCACCCAAGAATCTAGCAAAGAAGAAGGAGGACTTTTCCCTAACAACCTCAAAAATACGGCTTTGAAAACAGTGAGTCTCTCGGCCAATGATCCTTCCCTATATAAGATATATCTCGATGAGCTTCAAAAGGGAGATTGGCAAAAACCACGCGCTCTTCAGCTCCTCCACCACCGCCTTAAAGACTACCAGCTTATCAACAAAAACTTTTCCACCCAGATCAACCTTAAAACAGAGTTCGTTACCCTCCTCAACTATGTCCTCACCGACCTCTCCCTCTTTTTCGGCATCGAAGCTACCAACACGCTCGATATCATCGATGCGCTCGCTTCTAAAAACGTGTTTGCTCCCCTCACCTGCCGACTTCTGCAAGAAGCCATTCAAAACATTTATAAAATCCGTCTACGCCTGCATACCCATGACAAAGAGCAAAAAGAGGAAGCTTACTCTCAACCTCAGCTGGGAGGATATGTTTTATCATTCCAAGAGCAAGAGCAGCTTTCAAAAATTCGTGGTCTCCTTTTAGAACCTCTTTATTTCTACCTTCAAAACCTTTTTCAAAAAGGAGTTCCTGATCCACACATATTTAAGGAGCAGTTTTCTTCTATCGACCTCCCCCCCATTGCCTTTAATAACCTATTCCACAGTATCGATAATCTGACCCCCCTTAAAGCGTTCCTCACCCACCTTGTCCCCACCCTGAAAGAGCCGCAAGACCATGCTTTCTACTATAAAGCCCTTTCTAAAAACACCCATCACGAGTCGTTGAGAGAGCATTACATCCTATGCCTTTCCCAGCATCGCTTTATCCATGTCGCTTCCGAGCTCCTCCCCCTTCCAAACATAGACGGCTTTAGACAGTCGACGCGCCAAGACCAAGAACAGTTAAAGTCGACCCTTCTTACCCTCACCGCCGACAAACCACCCGCCCATGAACCCGCTGTTAAGGTTGTATCACCTAATTTTAGCAAATATCTGACCTCCCAAGCTATCCAAGAGCTTCTCGATTCCAAGGGCGACATCAAACGATCCTATCCCCACAGCGCCCATCCCGTCTCCGCCACCGGCGGTCTCCACTTCAAACAAATGCCCCTCCATCCCCTCATGGAATATGCCGTCTATAGCCTCAACTCCCGCCTGACCCAAAAACTCTCTTCTCCCACCCAACTTGTCCGGTTTGAAGTGACTATCTCGGGCAAAACCACAACCTATCCTGTCCTCGTTTCGGAGACCATTTCAGGCACTACATTAGCGACTGCCCCCTCAGAAAACACCCTCACGCCCTCAGCTTGGAAACAATGGAGCTGGATGATTTTATCGTCTCTTCTCACAAAACCCGGTGATGGAAGACGATCCAACTACATCCTAACCCCCCAAAATCACCTCTACGGCATCGATAACGATATCTCTATGGTCGAACCGGTTGTTAAAAAGCTTTTATCTCGCCCGATTAACTTTCGGTCGGTATTATTTTTGCTCTTTCCCCATAAACCCCTCGATCCTGAAGTCCTCGAAGAGTTTTGTTCTCTCAACATCGACGCCATTCTTAACGGTTGGGTTGAAGACCTTATTGCCAAGGAAAAAGAATATTTAGGTCTATTTTCTGAGAAAGAGAGGGAAGAATTTTACAACCAGGGACCGGGCAGCTCCTTTAGAGCCACTCTCCTCATTCGAGAGGGAACCCTCGCTACCCTAAATCTCCAATTTTGGCGCCTTCAAAATTACATCTCACCTCTTCTAAAGACGAAGATTACCTCTTTGGACCTCCTCAAAGAACTTATTAGCCTGCGTGAAGAATTTTCCTTGGAAGCCCCTGTCGGTATCGATGTCCACAAAAAGTACCAAAAAGCCCTGACCTATCCCACACTCGAAGAACGATGGAATGTCATCGCCCCCAATAAATCGGGCAAATCGATGAGCGTCTCCGAAACCAATGAGGCCTGCTTAGGTAATAAAACACCGACGTTCGAGGAAGTTGAAAAGAGGCAGCTTTATAGCGTTACCAAAGCAAGAGAGGAGTTATTTTTTACCCTCCTGGCTCGGAATTCTTCAGCTGCTTACGTCGGGCAGGTTCAAGGAACACAAGTTATCCAGGCCGATTTTAGCCGCTCTAAAAACGTGGACATTACCCGGCAGGAACTCATCCTCCAAGCCCTTACCTACACTCTTAATTTTGATAAACAAAAACCCACGACGATCACCCTCCGAGGATGCTCTATCTTAGATGGCAAAAAACTAGCCCCGTTCTTGCACGATAAACTTGAATATTTAGATCTCAGCGGCTGCGATAAGATAACAGATGCCGATCTTGTCACCATTGCCGCGAGGTGTCCCTCCCTTAAAGTCCTCCACCTCAATCAATGTTCCGCATTAAAAAACGCCGTTGTGGATGGATACTTTTCTAATGCCCCGCTTTACTTTTCAGCCCTTGAAGAGCTCTATATGAAAGAGTGTTTAAACTTCACAACCATAGATATAGTGGCACCTTACCTAAAAGTTCTCAACATGGATAAAAATGCTCAACTGAAAACCGTTAAGATAGGAGCCCTCTTTTATCCTAATGTGAAGACAAGCTTTAATGGATGCAGCCAGCTTGATGTAAAAGATGTCGAAGCTAGAGTGAAAGAAAGTTTCATAGAACCATTTGGAGCCGTAGCCTGGAGCTCCTACTTTGGGGATATTGGGAAAGAGCCTCCGCTTCCTCGAGATATTGTTCAGATATGGATGGCTCGTTGTCCATTTTGGCCTGACAAGAAGGTGAAAGATACCCACGTTTTGGTTCTCATCCCTCAAATCGTAAATGGCAAACCCCTGACCCTTAAAAGCCTCGACGAGCTTGTCCAAAGCCCCAAGCAGGGGCCTAAGACAAAATATGACTATTTTAGAGATAGCGTGCTGACAGAACATGGAGACACCCCCGCAGAGCCCTCGCATTGGGTGCTTCTCACGAGAGATGTCATCCCTAATAGTCGAAACAAGCCCTATGCCGAGCAGCAAAAGCTTGTGACTAAGGCCAGCTCCTACCAAGTCCCCAAAGCATTAGAAGCCGCGGTCTGTCTCTTCATGGAGCATGCGCGCACAGGAAATAGGCTCTATAGTGATAGTCCCTGGACCTACACCCGCTGCCAAGAAAAAACTGACTCTGGGCAATTGGTCGTTGGGGGTTTTGGGGCCGCTGGTCTCAGCCTCCACCTCTACGTCGGCGACTACGGCTACTACGGCGTTGGGGGTCTCAGGAAGTTTTTGTAAATCGCTACTTGGACCATTGGGGGATTTCGGAATTTTTTTCTTCTCCCCTTGGTCTTTTCTCTTCCCCCCTTGGGTCTTGGCGGGAGGCGCTAGCCGACCGCTCTTGGGCCAGACGGGCGGCGCGGTGATTTTTAGGAGGAAAGTTCTTTAACTTCTTGATGGGAAAGATCTGTGATTTGAGCGACTTGATCAATGGAAAGGCCGCTCTTAAGCATTTTTTGGGCTATTTCTAGACGCTCTTCTTGACGGCCTTCTTGACGGCCTTCTTGACGGCCTTCTTGACGGCCTTCATTCTTAGCAGCGCTGATAATTCCTTTCGCATCGGCTGCATTCATAATCAGCTTTTCGTAGTACTGCAGTTCACTCTCGGTCCAATGGAACCGGTCTAAAATATCATACGCCTGTTTGATTTCAGAGTTATGGGCTAGGATTTCGGCGATGTTGTTGCTCTCATCAGCGTGTTTTAAAAAGTAGTACCACTGCTCTTCGATGGTTTTAAGCTCTTTGAGCTTTTTTTGGAACTTAGGCAGCTCGACAAATGTGAACGAAAAGTCTTTCAAATCATGCTCATGGCTTTTGTTATCCAAAATAACATGATCTGATTTATAACCTTCTTTGTTAGGAAAAACAATGTAATCCGTAATCGCTAAAAAAATAACTTTTTTAAGATTTTGATACTCTTCACCGATTTTAAAGTGGGCGCAGTAGGTCTTGGCTGCATAGTATTGAGCTCTTTTCTCAAAACCCTCGATTTTTGCCACCTGCATTTCCACGATATATTTGGCTCCTCTCTGATCTTTCACAAGGACATCGACAATGCTTTCTTTCCGTGCATCAATCTCCGGTGTTTGTCGAAGGTTTAAAAAGTCTAAATCGATGATTTTATCATCACCCTCTAAATGAAAGACTGCATTCAAAAAGTCCATGGGGATGGATTTGTGCTTTTCAGCGCCAAAGACTTTTTTGAAGGCCAGGTCATTCTTCGGGTCTAAATACCGTGTTGTCATAATTTTATTCTAGCAGCTTATCTAGGGTATTTCAATAAGCAATTTAGTTTTTTGGTTGAAAACTTTTCTAGCAAAGAGATAATGGTAGGCCTATGAGCCGTTATTTAGATCCCACCAATGATGTCGCCTTCAAAAAGCTCTTTGGCACCGAGAGCCATAAACCCTTGCTGATGAGTTTTCTCAATGCCATCCTTGCGCTGGAAGGCGACAATCGCATTAAGCACATCGAGTTTTTGCCTAAAGATCAAGTTCCTCTTATTAAAGGCGAAAAGACAACCATCCTCGACATTAAGTGCACCGATCAGCGAGATAGACAATACATCGTCGAAGTCCAAAATAAAAAGATCCCCTCCTTTATCAAACGGACCCAGTTTTATGTTGCCCACAGCTACGTCTCCCAAGCTCCCGTAGGCTCTGACTATTTTGAGCTTAAACCCGTCATTCTTCTTGCCCTCGCCAACTACGAGCTCTTTCCCAGCAAAGAGAGCGTAATTAGCTATCACAAAACCCTAGATACCGCGACCCTCGAGCACGATCTCAAAGACATGTGCTATGTTTTTATCGAGCTTCCGAAATTTAACAAAACGGAAGATGAACTAGACACCCTTCAAGATAAATGGATCTATTTTTTCCAAAACTGGGAAAAAAGTAAAAGCGTCCCCGCTAAAATGCATGAACCGGAACTGATCGATGCCTACCAGTCCATGGAAGAGTTTAATTGGGATCCACAAGAGAAAGAAGCCTATATCAAAGCCAACATCGCCCTCACGGATGAGTTTGATGCGCGCAGACAAGAGCGCGAAGAAGGCCATCAAGAAGGACTCCAAAAGGGCCTCCAGGAAGGGCTTCAAAAAGGCCGCTTAGAGGGCCTTGAGGAGGGAGTCGAAAAAGGTCGCTTAGAAGGCCTTGAGAAAGGACGTCGAGAAGAAAAAATCCAAACAGCCAAAGCCCTGTTGAAAAAAGCCCTCTCCCTTTCTCAGATCTCTGAGATTACAGGCTTGCCACCAGAAGAAGTCCAAGCTCTGGTTGATACCGAAGCCAGACTCTCTTAATTTTGAAGAAGTTGATACTGACGACCGTTTTCTTATACCGACAAAAGTAAGTGATATAGTGCTCTATCATTAGAGAAAATCCTTTCAATCCTTCCAAGCTCATGTAAATTTTTGTTTGATTTTATACGGGGCGAGTTTAAAATCCCTTTATATATTTTTCTAACCCTTAAGCCCCGAGAAAACCCATGAGTGGAATCTCGTTCCAGACTGTTTCTCCATCTAAGCCACAAGTCTTACCCTTATCCACGGACATCTTTGCAGGCATCCAGAAAAACATCGACCACCAAAATTATGAGGAAGCCATCAAAGACTTTTTGTTTTTGCTGATCGATGCCAAAAACATTCCCGATGGCAAACGCCTTTACGCCTACCTCTTTAAACTGTTCCCTCATTTTAGCGGGGATGCTTTTACCAAAAACCTTTCCTATCTTTTGGAAGCATCTTCCAATCTGCTAGAAGAGCAAAAAACGCTTTCTCTCCTGCTGGCTGAAAGAGCCCGTCTCTTTGCTTACTCCCAGTCCATGAGCTATTATGCCAGTGCTATCCTCATCGCGTCTGGTCAAGGCCAAGAAGCCCATCCTTATCACATCCTGGCTTCGAGCCTCTTGCTAAATTTCTTAAAAAATCACCGCATCCTCTCTTTTAAAATACAAATCGATCGAGCCTTAAATGGCGCTGACGTTCAGTCATTTAACACCCTACTCTACGAACTTTCTCAATGGAGTCTCTTTTGTTTAAGCGAGTCCGATACTGCTATTTTAAAGGGAGTTTACGGGCAGATAAGAGACCTTATCAACGAAAAAAACCCCTCCCTACAAACTCTCTTTAGCAAGTATGTTCCCCCGATCATCCAACATCTTAATAATCCTATCCCTTACGCTTCCCTTCCCGTCACTCAGAAATACCATCAAAGCCTCTCGACTTTTAGAAGTCTCTTTACAACTTTCCTTAAAAATTCTCCTTCTACCTCAGCAGAAATACGGCAGTTCCAAAACATTTCCTCCCTTCAATTCGAGCAGCTGATTGATTGTTTTCTTAAAGACATCTTTATTCTCTTGGGCCCTCCCCCTTGTGGTTACGACATCCGGGCTATGGGATCGTGTGGAAGGAAAGAGCTATGTCCCTTTTCTGATTTAGAGCCCTTTATCCTCATTGCAAGCCAAGACAAGAAGTGCAGGGACTATTTTAGCCTTCTCCTTCAGCTCCTTGATCTTCAGATCCGCTCGCTGGGAGAAACCGCCGATCTTCCTCTTACCTTTACCTGTCTTGGTAAAACCAATAGATCGGGTCTTCACCTCGATAGCGGAGAAAACCTCTCTGATCTCATTCAAAGCCCTCAAGCGCTCGCCGCTCTTCAAGCTGTCGAACATCCCGATAACGAAGATCCCACCGTTTCTGATCCCAACACGCTGGCTCACACCGCCTTAAAATCGAGAAGTTTGCAAAGCAACGATACCCATCTTTACGATGCGTATCTGAAAGAAATGGATTCCATTTTAAACCCTCAACTTCGGGAAAAACGAGCCCTTAAATATGTTAAAAAGCGGTGGGTTGATTTCGCAAAAATCTCTTTTTCTTCTAGCCCTAATCTAAAAAAAGAATACGTCGAGCCTTTAAATTACCTGATGGCAGATCTTTCTCTCTTTTTTGGCATCTCAGCTACCAACACGCTCGATATTATAGACGCTCTTGCTTATAAAAATGTCTTTAACCCTGAAAGTGCCATCCTTCTCAAAGAAGCCGTCTCGGCGCTCTATCTTATGCGCCTAAAACTACACAATCACTACGGCGAACAAAAAGAAGAGGCTTACTCTCAGCCACAGCTCGGAGGCTATGTGCTATCCTCTAAAGAACAGGTTCAGCTCCAAAAAATTAGATCTTTGGTTTTAGATCCTCTTTATGCCCATTTAAAAGCTCTCTTTGAGAAAACCGATAAAGCACCTGAAATAACTTTTCAGGAAATCGACCTATTGCAAATCAAGTTTAAAGACATTCTTTCTTCTCCCGATCTTCCTGCTTCTAAAACAGCCGTTCAGCTTTTAGCGGCCCACTTAGCAGAAAATAAAGCCCCTTTCTCAACTCAAGAAAGTTATTACCGACAACTCTCTCAAAATGGTAAAACGGATCATTTGAGGCAGGTCTATCTCGACGTTTTAAAAAGTCATCTTCCTCCCGCTGACATCGGAGCTTTGGCTCTCATTCCCAACCGCGCTGGCTATAGATTAGCCTTTGCAGACAAAGCTACTCAGCTGCAAACCTCTCTTTTCAAACTCACCCTCGATCATCAGCCCCCACCTGAAAATAACCTCACCGCCAAAATCACCACGCCCTCCTGTGAGAGATACCTTACCCCTGCAGCAGTTACCAGCCTTCTCGACCGGAGCGGCAACATTAAGCGCTCCTATTCCGGCAGTGTTCATCTTGTCTCTTTCTTCGGCGGTCTCCACTTTAAACAAAAGCCCGTCCAACCTCTGATGGAATATGCGATCCATAATCTCTTCTTCCGCATTGCAGGCTCCTTAACACCTTCCACCCAGCTCGTCCGGTTCGAAGTGACCCTCTCGGGGAAAACCACCCTTTATCCCGTGCTCATCTCAGAGACTCTCAGCGGTGCAACTCTCAAAGCAATCTACAAAGAGACCTTAAACCTCTCCCCTAAAGGTTGGGCTCAATGGACTTGGCTCGTTTTATGTTCAATCCTCACAAGACCTGGCGATGGACTTTTGTCTAACTATCTCGTTACTCCTCACTCAGCCTATTGTATCGATAACGATATCTCATTTGTAGAGCCTGTTACCAAAGAGGGGTTTTCTCAAAAAATCAACTTTTGTAGCGCTCTCTTTTGTCTTTTCCCCGATAAGCCATTAGATCGTGATGTGTTAAAGACATTTTGCAGTCTCGATGTCGATACCATCCTCAATGGCTGGATCGAAGATGTCATCACGAAGGAAACAGAGTACCTGAACCTGTTCACTAAAGAAGAACTCCAGCGGTTCTACGACGAAGACCCCAACAATCGCTTTAAAGCTACCATCTTATTTAGAGAAGGGACCCTCGCTACGTTAAATTTGCAGTTTTCTCGCCTGCAAAACAGCCTTATTTCCCTTCTGCAAAAACAGCAATCTCCCACCCCCCTCGACCTCCTCAAACAGCTCATCAACCTCCGCGAAAGTCCTACTCTTGAAAATGGCGCTGGTACCCTCGTCTATAAAGCCTATGACAAGGCTCGCACGCTTCCCTCAGTCGATGACAAGCTCAAGCAAATCACCGCTCGTAAACAAGAAAGATCGATGACATCGATGCAATCTGACGTCGCCTGCCTCGGGAAAGTCCCCACCTGGCAAGAGATAGAAAAATTAGCTCTTTTTACCCCCTCCAAAGCCCGCGAAGAGCTTATGTCAACACTTCTTAAAAGAAGCGCTGATTACATTACGACAGGAAACATCCAAGGAAAAAAGATCTTGCGAGCCAGTTTTAAAGAGATGAGCCGGAATAATGGACCCGATCTTGAAAGACAAATTCTCGTTTTACAAGCCCTGACATACTTGATCAGCCTCGATGATCAAAAACCCGTCTCCATAACCTTGCAACACTGCGCTACATTAAACTCTAAGACATTAGAGCCGTTTTTGCATGACAAGCTCGAATATTTAGATTTAAGGTACTGCCCTCAACTCCTCGATAAAGACATCGAAACCATCCAAGCTAAATGCCCTGAGCTAAAAGAGCTGTATTTGAGCGGATGCTCGGGACTAAAAAATATCAGCGTCTGGGGGCTTTTAACATCCTCATCTTTGCAGTTTCCTAAACTGCAAATTTTGGAGTGCAATAAGTGTGAAAATCTCCAAACGATGCAAATCAAAGGAATGGAACTTAAAAGGTTCGAAGCAAATAAAAACCCCGCCTTAAAAAAAGTGGATTTAACGACATTTTGTTTACGTGAAATCGAGCTTAAAGAGAGTCCTTTAACGAAGCTTACCCATGATTGGTTTGCCTTTGGAAAAGATGCTTGGGCCAAATATTTTGGAGATGTGGGCATCGAGCCTCCATTACTCTCTGAAATATTAAGTATTTTACAAAGTCCTTGCCCCTTTTGGTCGGGGAAAAAAGTGCATGAAACCCACCTCCTCGTTCTCATCCCACAAACTGTGAATGGCAAACCCCTTACCCTTAAAAGCCTCGGCGAGCTCGTCCAAAGCCCTAAGCAAGGGCCTAAAACAAAATATGACTACTTTAGTGATAGCGTGCTGAAAGAACATGGAGACACGCCTGCTGAGCCCTCGCACTGGGTGCTGATGACGCGGGATGTGATCCCCGGCTCCCGAAAGAAGCCCTATGCAGACCAACAAAAGCTCGTAACCAATGTCAGCTCTTACCAGGTACCGAAGATTGTAGAGGCAGCGATCTGCATTTTCATGGAACATGCCAGAACAGGAGCCCGGCTCTATGGCGATAGTCCTTTGACCTACACACGCTGCCAAGAAAAGTATAATAAGGATTGGCAATTGGAAGTTGGGGGTTTTGGGGCCGCTGGTCTCTACGTCTACCTCTACGACGACGACGGCGGCTACGCCGACTACGGCGTTGGGGGTCTCAGGAAGGGTTAGGCGCTTGGAACTTGGAAACTTGGGGGATTTAGGAATTTTTCTCTTCTCTTCTTCCCTTGGTCTTTTCTCTTCCCCCCTTGGGTCTTGGCGGGAGGCGCTAGCCGACCGCTCTCAAATTTTGGAGATTTATACTTTCAAGTTTTACAGCCCTTATACTTAAATTTATATTTTGTTTTTATACAGTATACAGCTAAACTCAAGGTGTCCATTTTAAAGGAGAAAACCCATGAGTGGAATTTCCTTTCCTGCCTTATCGAAGGCTTCTAATTCCCCCCTATCAACGGATGTTTTTCAAGGAATCCAAAAAAACATCGACAACCAAAATTTCCCCGAGGCCGTAAAGGCCTTTTTGTTTTTACTCATCGACTCGAAAAATATTATCGATATAAAACTAGCCTATAACTATCTATTCAAACTTTTTCCCCATTTCAAAGACGATTCTTACTTTAAAAACCTTCCCAACCTTTTAGACGCCTCTTCTCACCTTATCGATGAGCAAAAAGAACTCGCTCTTCTTCTCGCCACCAAAAGCCTCTCTTCCTCCTATTCCCAATCGATGAGTTACTATGCGAGCGCCATTAAAATCGCTCAGCTTCAAAAATGCAATTCCCGCTCTTACCACTTGCAGGCATCTCATATCTTCTTCCAGTTTTTAGAAGACCATCGACTTAAAAACGGAGCTTTTATCAACCAAGTGGACCATACCATCAATCTCGGTAATACTCACCAATTTAACTCCCTGCTAAACGAGCTTTCTTCGTGGAACCTATTTTGTTTAAGCGAGCAAGATACCAATATTTTGAAAGCCATTTACCAGCAGATAAGAGATTTAATAACCGATAAAAATCCTGCTACACAAAATCTCTTTAGCAGCTACGTTTTTCAAATTCATCATATCATTGACAATCCAATCCCTTTTGTTGCGAGTCCCGTCACTCAAAAATACCATCAAGCTCTCTTACTCTACCGCAACCAGTTTAAACAATTTCCTTCCCAGTCTCATCCTGCTGAAACACAGATCTTCACTTTTCAAAAGGAAGTCTCTTTTCAATTTGACACCCTTATCCAACTCTTCATTCAAGATGCCTTTATCCTTTTAGGCCCTCCCCCAGGCTTTTACGATATCCGGGCCATGGGATCGTGCGGAAGAAATGAGCTATGTCTCTTCTCCGACTTAGAACTTTTTATCCTTGTTAAAGAGGAAAAAACAGTACCTTACTATACCCTACTTCTTAAACTACTCGACCTTCAAATTCGCTCCCTCGGAGAGACGGCTGACTTGCCCATCGCCTTTACATCGCTTAGCAAAACTACCCAATCAGGCCTCCATCTCGATGGAGAAAAAGATTTTATCAAAACCCCTAAATCGATGGCTTCTATCCAGACAGTAGAACACAGAGACAGCAAGCATCCACAAGATGGGACTATTGCTGATCCCAATACGCTCTCTCACATGTCCCTAAAATCGAGAAGTCTTTATAAAAATAATACGACCCTTTATGACGAATATCAAAAAGAGATTGCCAGTCTCTTAAATGTCGAGCTACGTCAAAAAAGAGCTCTCCAATATATTAAAAAGAGATGGATTGACTTTGCCGAGCTTAAACCCTCCTTTAGCCCCCATATAAAAAAAGATTACGTCGAACCTTTAACCCACCTTCTGAGCGATCTTTCCTTGTTTTTTGATATCGAGGAGGCCAGCACGTTGGAGATCATCGATGCATTGCTCTGCAAAGAAGTCTTTACTGAAAAGAGTGGGGCCCTTATCAAAGAGGCTGTTTGTGAGCTTTATGCTCTTCGTTTGCGCCTTCACAATCATTATAGCGAGCAGAAAGAAGAGGCTCATGTTCAGCCTCAATTAGGGGGATATATTCTATCCTCAAAAGAGCAACTTCAGCTGCAGAAAATTCGTCATCTTATTTTAGAGCCGCTGTATAGTCGATTAGGCACGCTCTTCGACAAGCAGATAGCCCCCGATAAGGCCTTTCAAAAGATCGACCTTTTACAATTGAAGTTCGAAGAAATTCTTTCTTCTCCCGATCTTCCTGCTTCAAAGACAGCCGTTCAGCTTTTAGCGGCCCACTTAGCAGAAAACAAAGTTCCTCTTTCTACTCACGAAAATTACTACCGGCAGCTTTCGGAGCACGCCCAAACGGACTTTTTAAGAAAAATCTATCTTGACGCTTTAAAAAGTCATCTTCCTCCTGACCAGATGGAAGTTCTCGCTCTTATCCCCAACCGCGCTGGCTACAGATTAGCCTTTGCAGACAAAGCTGCCCAGTTAGAAGCTTCTCTCTTTAAACTTACCACAGAGCAACCTCCGCCTGAGCCTTTCCACGTCAAAATTGTTACCTCCTCTTTTAAAAGATACCTGACCCCTCCTGTCGCTCAAGCACTCTTAAATAATAGTGGTAATATCCTCCGATCTTACACCGGCAGTGCTCATCCCGTCTCTTCCATCGGCGGTCTCCACTTTAAACAAAAGCCTACTCATCCTCTTATGGAATATGCGATCCATAATCTCTTTTTTCGCATCGCCGGGTCCTTAACTCCCTCCACCCAGCTGGTCCGATTTGAAGTGATCCATCAAGGGACTAACATCATCTATCCTGTTCTCATCTCGACAACAATTTTAGGAAACACCCTCAAAAACACTCTTAAAAAGCCGCTAGATCTATCTCCTCAAGGCTGGGCTAAGTGGAGTTGGCTCGTTCTATGCTCGATTCTTACAAGACCCGGCGATGGGCTTTTGTCTAACTATCTTGTAGACGCTTATTCTCATGTCTACTGTATAGATAATGATATTTCGTTTGTAGAACCCATCACCAAAGAGAGCTTTTCAAGTAAAATCAACTTTTGTAGCGCTCTCTTTTGTCTTTTCCCCGATAAGCCGTTAGATGCTGATGTGTTAAAGACATTTTGCAGTCTCGATGTCGATGCTATCCTCAATGGTTGGATCGAAGATGTGATCGCCAAAGAAAAAGAGTATTTGAGCCTCTTCACAAAGGAAGAACTCCAACGGTTCTACGACGAAGATCTGAACAACCGGTTTAAAGCCACCATCTTGTTTAGAGAAGGGACTCTTGCTACGTTAAATTTGCAGTTTTCTCGCCTGCAAAACCAGCTTCTTTCTCTTCTCCAAAGACAGCAACCTCCCACATCTCTTGATCTCCTCAAACAACTCATCAACCTCCGTGAAAGCCCCACCCTGGAAAACGGAGCAGGAACCCTCGTCTATAAAGCGTATGATAAAGCCAAAAAAATACCCTCCGTCGATGAAAAACTTAAAACGATCACCGAGCGTAAACAAGAAAGATCGATGACATCGATGCAATCTGACGTCGCCTGCCTCGGGAAAGTCCCCACCTGGCAGGAGATAGAGAAGCTGGCTCTTTTTACCCCCTCTAAAGCTCGAGAAGAGCTCTTATCGACCTTGCTTAAGCGGAGCGCCGACTACATTACTACCGGAAACATCCAAGGAAAAAAGATCTTGCGCTCTAGCTTTAAAGAGATGAAACGAAGCGACCAGCCAGACACTGACAGGCAAACCCTCGTTTTACAAGCGTTGACTTATCTGATCGGCGTAGATAACCAAAAGCCTGTCTCCGTAACTTTGCAACACTGCGCTACCGTAAACTCTAAGACATTAGAGCCGTTTTTGCATGACAAGCTCGAATATTTAGATTTAAGGTACTGCCCTCAACTCCTCGATAAAGACATCGAAACCATCCAAGCTAAATGCCCTGAGCTAAAAGAGCTGTATTTGAGCGGATGCTCGGGACTAAAAAATATCAGCGTCTGGGGGCTTTTAACATCCTCATCTTTGCAGTTTCCTAAACTGCAAATTTTGGAGTGCAATAAGTGTGAAAATCTCCAAACGATGCAAATCAAAGGAATGGAACTTAAAAGGTTCGAAGCAAATAAAAACCCCGCCTTAAAAAAAGTGGATCTGTTTGCTCCCTTCTGTGAAATCGAGCTCAAAGAGAGTCCGCTGGCAAAAGTCGAGCATTTAGCTGCTTTTGGGAGAGACCTGTGGGCAAAATATTTTGGGGATGTGGGCATCGAGCCTCCGTTACGCTCTGAGATTTTAAGTATTTTACAAAGTCCTTGCCCCTTTTGGTCGGGAAAGAAAGTGCAGGAGACCCACCTCCTTGTTCTCATCCCACAAACTGTGAATGGGAAACCCCTTACCCTTAAAAGCCTCGGCGAGCTCGTCCAAAGTCCCAAGCAAGGCCCTAAAACGGAGTACAGCAGATTGTCTACCGGAGATTACTATGCCGATACCCCCGCAGAGCCCTCCCACTGGGTGCTGATGACACGGGATGTGATCCCCGGTTCCCTAAACAAGCCCTATGCAGACCAACAAAAGCTCGTAACCAATGTCAGCTCTTACCAGGTACCGAAGATTATAGAGGCAGCGGTCTGCATTTTCATGGAACATGCCAGAACAGGAGCCCAGCTCTATAGCGACAATCCTTTGACCTACACCCGCTGTCAAGAAAAGTATGATAAGGATTGGCAATTGGTCGTTGGGGGTTTTGGGGCCGCTGGTCTCGACGTCTGCTACTACTTCTACGACGTCGACTTCGGCGGCGGCTACGTCGGCGTTGGGGGTCTCAGGAAGTTCTAGGAAGTTGGTACTTGGACAATTGGGGGATTTAGGAATTTTTTTCTTCTCCCCTTGGTCTTTTCTCTTTCCCCTTGGGTCTTGGCGGGCGGCTGCAGCCGCCCTCTTGGCGCCTGATAAGGCGCTTCGGTGAAGTTTCTAAACCTCTAAAATATCCTTAAAATTCTCTCTCTATTGCATTAAATATTTGATGCACTTAAGCTTCTAAGCACAACTTTTACAAAAGGAGAACTTGATGGCAGCTCCCGTTAGTAATTCCCCTATTCCCCTAACTCTTCCTCAAACCCTTCCTTCCCCGGAAACCCCCTGGAAAGTCAACCCCCAACTTCTTAAAAGAATCGACATCAGCACCGCCAATTCTTTCTCCCTCAAGACCGTGCAAGTCATTCCCTCCGACCCTGAGTTCACCTTCCTCCAGCAATATTTTATGCACTCCAAACCCCCCGGCTATGGGATTAAGAACATTGTATGCATTCATAACCCGTCTCATATAGCCGGCTTTGAAAACGGCCTGATTAAGCTGGAGCAAGAGTCCCAAAATTCGGTGTTTATCCCCCGAGGACAGGAAGAGGATCCTAAACCAGAACGACTCGTCGCCTTAGATAGATGGAGAAGGCAGGTTGATCTTTTTTCTCCTATCCATGTAGGAAATCCCGGAGATGCCACAAAGCTGACACGAGTAAAAATCCTTCCCGTCTGGCATGGAACTAATAAGAGCGTATGCCAGTCTATTTCAGATTCAGGATTTACTTTTTTCGGAAAACACCATTACTTCTTTAAAGAAACACCCAAAACCGGACCCAAAAGCACCGACTTTGGCTATTTTGGGAGTGGCATCTATTTTACTAATAGCGCAGAGTATGCCACCAAATATGCCCCTGGCCATCTTATTTTGGCATTTATCGGGATGAGAGAACCCTTGCCTGTGGTGAGCGACGTGGCCCATCCTGCCAAATGCACCGACATGAAAAAATTAGAGGGAAGAGGAGCATACCAAAATTATAATGCGCATTTCATTCCTGTCGCATCCATCAAGCCCGACGATCCCAACTGCCTTAATTATTTCCCTTGTTACCAAAATCAAACTCCTGCTTGGGATGAGTTTGTGGTTTTTCAAAATAATCATGCCCTGGCCAGGTATTGGGTTGAGCTGGCAGCTGATGGTCCAGCGCCTATCATTTCTGATATAGAAGCTAGTTATACAAAAGCTTGTCAAATTTCTAATAAACCCGAGGCATATTTAGCGTTTAAATCGCTGGCGGAGCAAGGACACGCTCCCTCTCAGGTTGTTTTAGGAAATCTCTTGGCTAAAGGAGAAGGAGTACCTTCGAATGAGAGAGCTGCTGTTCGCTGGTACCGGGAGGCTGCTCGTCAAAACAATGGAGAAGGAAAATTTAAGCTCGCTCTTTGTTACCACGCAGGAAAGGGAGCTCCTCAAGACAGTCTCCTGGCAATGAGTCTTCTTCAACAAGCAACTTCTCTGGGCTATACGCCAGCCAAATCTTTTATGGAAAAAGAGTTTTATACCGATATCTGGATGGCAAGCGAGCTGGGAGGGATCGATTATATCAAAGAAAAAGTCTCTTCCCTATCTTCCAAAAATCCCTTTTCTTCTGCTCTGGAAAAAGGAATTAACGCCCTGAACGGTGAAGGAAAAGCTCCTCTTCCTCTGGCTTCTTTTCATAAGCAAACAGAGGTCGCCTTTTTTCTTCTATCGAATAAAGCCAGCCCTGTTTTGCCCGATAAAGATGGCTACCAGCCTTTGCACTGGGCAGCGAAAGGTGGCTCTCTTCTTATAGCGGATGAGCTTGTTAGACAAGGAGCTTCCATCAATGCTCCTGGCGCGTTTGGAAGAACACCCCTTCATATGGCCGTATTTAACTCCCAAGAACATATGGTCGATTTTCTGGTGAAGAAAGGAGCTAATATCAATGCCCAAACAGGCAGAGAAGATAATCTTAAAACACCTCTCCACGATGCGGTTATCCATCTGGACCAGAGGATGGTGCGTCTTCTGCTCGGCCATAAAAATATAGATGTGAATATCGTCGATATCGAGGGACATACGCCTTTTTATCATGCGGTATACGAAGGCCATCTCGATATCATGAAGATGATCCAGCAGCATCCAAGCTTTCAATATCCTCAAAATCCGTCCAACCCAAACTCTATCCAAGAACTCATCAAGCTTAAACCGAGACAACGAGCAGAAGAGGTGATCGCTTATCTAAAGCTGTTTATTTACAAAGACTAATATTTTGAGTCAGTCTCCCTTAAAAGAGGGGGAGAAAATTTGTATTGGCTGATGACTTTTGCCCGAAAAACGCAAACGACTTTGTGATTGTTAAGAAAGCCCTGGACAAGTCATTCGCCGGACCTTGCTGTAAATTTTAGGGAATGCGCGATTTTTTTCAACGTGCCAACTTGCTTCAAGTGAGCCGCACTTAAGCAAAATCTTCGCGTTTTTTCCATAGCCCAGCAATCTCCACCCAACCATTTGTCCAGAGCTTTCTTAATGTGTTCGCGCTGACATCTCTTTCTCCCCGCAATTGAAGGATTTTAGGTAGTCTTCAATATGTAATGCTGCAGCCTGTTGTTGTGGTAGTCCATTCGTAGAGCTTTGTTTATGCGGCTTAAGCCCGACACCTCTACACATCGAGTGACTCGAGCATTACGTGTTTAGAAC
>VFSW01004533.1_pt1 | contig 20695 bp, 18 predicted proteins | sample 5358111 | NCBI WGS metagenome assembly VFSW01 (sample SAMN11554181, study PRJNA540505) | mine drainage metagenome | isolation source: sediment from site ElyBrook_90M | place: USA: Ely Copper Mine, Vershire, VT | collected 2017
CTCGCCGAGCGCGATCAACTGCAGGCGCGTATCGCCGAGGTCGAGGCCGCGATGGCAGCACGCGACGCCGAACTAAGTGAACTCAGAACTCAATGCACCGAAGCCGAAACATGTGCCATGAGGCGGGGCTACGCGCTGGACGACGTGCGAGGGCGGCTCGCACGGACAGAGGCTGCGGCTTCTGTCCGTGCGACGGAATACCGCGAGCTGCAGACGCGAATCATCGACATGGAGAGCACCTTGTCGGCACGCCGTGCCGAGCTGGAGGCCAGCGCCGGGGAGCTAAACGGATTCAGGCAGCGACTTTCCCGCTCTGATGCGGCGAGAATGGGCCTCGAGCTCGAAAGAGACGAACTTCGCGCACGAGTTGCAGAGGCCGAGACCATCGCGTCTACGCGAGCCCGCGAACTCCAGGATGCACGAGCACTTACGCGGGACTTACAAGGTACGCTCGCAATGCGCCAGGGTGAACTGACGGCGCGCGGTGACGAGCTTGACGAATTGAGGCAGCAGCTCTCGCGCGCTGAAGGCGGTATCGCGGTAAGAGAAACAGCACTACGCCAGCTACGAGCACGCGTGGACGAGCTTACCGACGTATGGACCCGACTTGGCAACGTCGGCGTACGCGGGAAAGTAGTCCTTTCCGCAACGGCCGCAGCCGCCGCATCCCTCGCACTAGGATGGCTGGGAACGCACGCGAGGGGAAGCGCGCTACGCAACGGGCTAAAGTCGCGCATTGCGGAAGCAGAAGCTGCGACCGCTGCTCGCGAGGCTGCGCTGGACGAGCTGCGAGCGCAGTTCGGCACCGCCACGGAAACCGCTACAGCCATGCTCGCCGAGCGCGATCAGCTACAGGCGCGCGTGGCCGAAATCGAAGCCGCCGTAGCTGCACGCGACGCAGCATTGAATGACCTCCGAACGCAATTCGGCACCGCTCAAGAAACCGCTACAGCAATGCTCGCCGAGCGCGATCAGCTACAGGCGCGCGTGGCCGAAATCGAAGCCGCCGTAGCTGCACGCGACGCAGCATTGAATGACCTCCGAACGCAATTCGGCACCGCTCAAGAAACCGCTACAGCAATGCTCGCCGAGCGCGATCAGCTACAGGCGCGCGTGGCCGAACTCGAAGCCACCGTAACTGCGCGCGATGCGGAATTGCAGCGTGTCTCGGCTGATAAGGAGCAGCTAGCGTTGCGAATCAAAGAGGTCGAGCAGCAGCTGATTAGTCAGACGGAAGCGCTACTTGCTTCGACGCGTGCCGAGTCCGAACGCATGGCCTTCCTTATCGATACGGTTCAGTCGAGTCGTTTCTGGAAGCTCAAGCGCGCCCTAACTCGCGTTCTCACCTTCCTGCATTTGAAGAAAGTCACCGTAGGCCGCTAAGACCTGCGGCGGCGCGCCGAACGCCGCGACCTTTCCTTCCTGCAGCCACAACGCGAGGTCGCAGCGCTCTCGTACCACATGAAAATCCTGCGTGGCAATGGCCATCGTCGTGCCGTTGCTGCGGAAGTGATCCATCAATGCCAGGCACTTATTTGCGAAGGCGGGGTCACCGACCGCGAGCACTTCGTCCAAGAGCAGCACGTCTGGTTCCACAGCTACCGCCACCGAAAACGCCAGGCGCATGTACATTCCTGTGGAGTACGTATGTATCGGCGCATCAATGAAATCACCGAGCTCTGAGAATGCAATGACTTCATCCATCCGATCTCCGGTCTGGCGGCGAGAAAGTCCGAGCGACAGCAGCCCAACCCGCGCATTCTCGCGTCCCGTAAGGTCCGGGTGGAACCCGACGCCGAGCGCGAGGAGAGCCGACCTAGTTCCACTAACCCGGACCTCCCCCGAATCTGGCCGGCAGACGCCGGCGAGCACGCGAATGAGTGTTGTCTTTCCCGAGCCGTTGCGGCCGACGACACCGAGCGATTGCCCTGGCCCGACGGAAAAGCTCACGTCGCAAAGCGCATCGACAACGGCAACGCCATCTTCTCGCCGTAGATGGCGGACGACGACATCCTTGATCGTCGCGCGTTTTGGGATGTCGGGTATCCGGTAGGTCTTCGAAACACCCGCAGCGAGGAGCGCAGGCGTCACAGGTACTCTCCAAAATGGTCGCGATAGCGGTCGAAGTATCCCATACCGAGGAGTAGGACGAGGATTCCGAAAACAAGAAGAAACGCAAGGGCGCCCAAGGCCGGAGGCGCGGCAGCGTACAAGATGCTGTGGTATACCTCGATCATTGCTGCAAACGGATTCCACGTTAGCAAGAACGCGTAGCGCTCCGGCACCATGGCCCGCGTGTAGAAGATCGGCGCCAGGAAAAAGAACGCGGTAAGCAGGTACCCGACGAGCTGCTGCAGGTCGCGATAGAACGTGTTGAACGTCGCCACGATAAAACTGACCCCCGTAATCGCGAGAAGCTCGCCGATGACCGCGCCTGGAAGGAGAGCGAACGTCCAGCTAAAGTGGCCCCCAAGGACAGGAACGAATGCGATCAAGAGCGCTAACGAGAGAACGAAGTTCACAGCGTTCGAGAGCACCGGCACGAGCACCAGCAGCTCGATTGGGAAGACCGTCTTGCCAACGTACATTCGGCCATCGGGGATTGCGGTGGTCGCTGCCGTTACCGCGCCGATAACCCAGTTCCAGGGGACGAGCCCCGCCAGCACGTAGAGCGGAAAGTGTTCAACGTGAACGCGCAGGTATACAGAGAAAACGAGCGTGTACAGCAGCATGAACAGAACCGGGTTCATGATCGTCCAAGCGAACCCTAACAATGAGTTCCTGTAGCGCAACCTGAGATCGCGCAATACAAGCTCGTAGAGAAGCCAGCGGAAACGGAAGATCGTCGCCCCGGCATACGCCATACTTGTCATTGACTGGCCCTGGGATTCGGCTTGGGTTTTTCCGAAGCCTATGATGCCGTGACGGAAGACCCTGCGGATCACCTAAGGCGTCCAGACGCCCGGGAGCGCCACCTCGATCTTGTCAAGCGATGCGTTGCGAACGTTATCTACCGGGACGACGGAGCCGTTCCCGGTTGCGAGGGCGAGCCATTCCTCCCCGAGCGTCGCGCCGAAGGAAGCGACTGGCCCACGCGCGCACATACGATGATCGGACTCCGCAGGCTCGAGAATATCAGGAACTGCGCGGAGGATGTGCTCCGCTGTGGCGTGCCTGGGGACCTAATGGAAACCGGCGTCTGGCGGGGAGGCGCGGCCATCTTCATGCGGGCGATCCTCGCGGCGCACGGGGTCGAGGACCGCGTAGTTTGGGTGGCTGACTCATTCGAAGGTCTGCCTCCTCCAGACCCAGCGATGTACCCCGCCGATGACGGGCTCGACCTCAGCGCGGTCGACTATTTGCGCGTCCCCCTTGAGGAAGTCCGGGCAAACTTCCTCGCGTATGGCTTGCTCGATGAGCGGGTCCGCTTCGTGCGCGGTTGGTTTCGCGAAACGCTACCCACGTGTGAAGTTGAACGCCTCGCATTGCTACGCCTTGACGGCGACCTGTACGAATCGACGTGGGTGGCGCTGGAAAACTTGTACCCGAAAGTTTCGTCGGGCGGCTACGTCATCATTGACGATTATGGCGCCGTCGAACAGTGCCGCCACGCGACGGAGGACTATCGAAAGTCGCACGGGATCACCGCAGAGCTCACGGCGATCGACTGGACGGGCATCTTCTGGAAGAAGCCCTGAGCTCACGCGGTCAGGCGGAAGATCTCCCGGGAGAGATGTGACGAGGACCTTGTGATGGCTACAATCGAGGACGGCCCCTCAGAAACATAGCAACTTTATGCTGCTGAAAATTCAGCGCGTCGCGCGTGCTCAAGGGATTTGGGCGTTGGCGGTGCGCGCTAAGCGTCGCCTCGAAGCCCATGCGCGCCAATTCATCAGCGCGTGGCAGAGCAGTGCTGCGGCACGACTTTCGTTGCGCTTGCCGCGAAAGATCGTTCCCGTCGCTTTTCCGGCGGTCATGGACCCACTCTTTTCAATCGTTGTTCCGGTACGCGACAGGCGGCGTTACACCAATGCCTGCCTGCTCGCACTCGCTCGGAATTGGGACGCCAGTATCGCGACGGAAGTCATCACCGTCGACGATGGGTCCACCGACGATACGCGAGAGCTTATCGGGCGCTGCACGAACGTTCGCGTTGTACGGCTGGAGCGCAACGGCGGCTTCGCAGCCGCCTGCAACGCTGGCGCACGGATCGCGCGCGGCAAGTACGTACACTTCCTAAATAGCGACGCTATTGTCGCGCGAGGCTGGCTGCGGCCGCTTCTGGAGACGTTTGAGAGCGACGCAACCGTGGCGGCGGTTGCATCACAACTCAGGCCGCCCAGCGGGCGAGTTGCTGAAGCTGGCTCAGTTATATGGCAGGACGGCCGGGGTTCGCACTACGGTGAGGGCCTGAAGCCTTCGGATGAGCGCGTAGCGTACGCGCGTGACGTCGACTACGCCTCCGCTGCAAGTCTCGCGGTGCGAGCAGATGCGTTTAGGCGAGTCGGCGGGTTTTCCGAAGAGTTTAGCCCGGCATACTACGAGGATGTCGATCTCTGCTTCTCGCTTCGAAAGCGCGGTGGGCGTATCGTCTACCAGCCGCGGTCGGTCGTCGTTCACATCGGCGGTGTTAGCTTCGGTAGCAACGCGTCACCGGCGGTGAAGGCACTGCAGGAGCAGCACCGCGCGATATTCGCGCGGAAATGGCGCGTCGAACTTGCACGGCATTCCCCCGCCGATCCCTTGCTGATCGAGCCGGTGGCGAGACGGTTTTGCGGCGATGAAACAATTGTGATGATCGATGAGCACGTTCCGTTCTTCGACCGAAGCGGCGGGGATCAGCGAATCGTAGAAGCGACGCGCATACTCAAGCGCTCGGGACACCATGTGATTTTCGGAAGCCTAACCCGCGATAAACACGAGCGGTATGCTGCCTTGCTGCGAAACGAAGGGATCGAACTCGCCTTTGGCTTCGGCCCACGTGCGTTCGGCCGCTTACGCCGGATGCGACTCCCCGTTACCGCTGTTTGGGTGAGCCGGCCGCATATTGCGCGGCGGCTGCTGGCGGCGGCTCGCCGTGCATTTCCGCGAGCGCAGATCATCTTCGATACCGTTGATCTGCATTATGTCCGGCTTCAGCGTGAAGAGGTCGCCCTGGGGCGACGCACGGGTTGGCAGAGAATGCGGGAACGGGAACTTGCGCTCGCGCGCGCCGCCGACGTCACGGTTACCACCAGCGAAACCGACCGTGACATATTAAGGGACGAAGGCGTAACGTCTACCGTGGTCCCCATCATTCAGCCCGCCGTCGTACCTTCAACGCGGCCGTGGGAGGAGCGCGAAGGCGTCGTTTTTCTCGGAAACTACGGCCACGCACCGAATGTCGATGCAGCGCTGTGGCTATGTTCGGAGATCATGCCGCTCGTCCGGCGGCGCCTTCCATCGGTGCACCTGACGCTCGCGGGAGCAGACCCGCCGCGGCGACTTCTAACGCTTCACGACGAGCGAGTCTCGGTTCCCGGCTTCGTGCGAGATTTGGACGAGCTCTTCGAGCGTCAGCGCGTCTTCGTCGCTCCGCTACGTTTCGGCGCCGGCATGAAAGCCAAGGTCGTCTGCGCCATGGCCCGCGGGCTTCCCGTTGTCGCCACGCCCATTGGCGCCGAGGGCATCTTCGGCAATGGAGACGGCGGGCTCGTCGCCGACGGCGCCGAGGCGCTCGCCGACGCTATCGTCAGCATCCACGAGGATCGTGCGCAGTGGGAGAACTTCGCCGTCCGCGCTCCGATGGTCGTGCGCGCCTTCTCGCCGGAGTGCGTCGAGCCGCTGCTGCGCGACCTCATCTCTCGTGCCGGCCACCTTCGCGAGCAACACGCTGTCGGGATGGGCTTCGGAGCGTCCACTGACACCACCAAAGAAATCACGAAAAGCCGCGAGGACGCCGGCTAATCTAGCGAACTGCAGTCGCAGGAGCTTCGGCCCGATCGATCGGCAGGCGAAGTACAGCATCGCGGGCGGAAGATAGAGCGGATAGAACTTCCTCACGAGCCGCAGCATGTTGCGCACGGCGTAGTAGTCGTGAACCGGGCTATGAAAGCCGACGAAGCGGCACTCCTTGTGCCAGACGACTGCGTCGGGGCAGCAGTAGAGCCGCCAGCCTTTTCGCCGCATGCGAATGCACCAGTCCGTCTCTTCGCGATAGAGAAAGTACGACTCGTCGATCGGGCCGACGTCGCGCGCAGCCTCGGCACGCACGAGCAGACTCGCTCCGATCAGATGGTGCAGCTCGATCGGTGACGTGAGCGCGCCCCGATGCCGGCGTCCTCGCCCTAGCGCCGTGTCGTGGCAGATGACCGGGATAATATATCCGCCGCCCATCGCCTGGATGCGATCCGGATCGCTGTACGAGAGAAAGACGGGGGCCACGGCCCCCGCGCTCGGGTTGCGCCAGAGCAGCGAGAGCATGCGCGACAGCGTCGTCGCATGCACGACGACGTCGTTGTTGAGAATCCACACGAAATCGACGCCGCGCTCGAGCGCGAAGGCGATGCCGATGTTGTTGCCGCCGGCAAAGCCGAGATTGACGCCGATATCGATGAGGGAGATGCGCTCCTCGAGGCCGCGCTCGCGCACCCAACTCCTGATGTGCTCGAGCGAGCCGTCGGCCGAGCCGTTATCGCAGACCACGATAACGTCGGGAACGCGTTCTGCGTTCAAGACGCTCGCGAGGCACTCGAGTGTATCGCGCCAGCCGTTCCAATTCAGAACGACGGCGGCTACCGAGCACTCCTGCGCCTGCACCGTGAGGGCCTCCCGCAGCCAGGTTTCATAGCCGGGGGACGAATGCCTACCGCGTGCAGGCGATACTTCTCGCATCCCTCGCATTTGCCGCGGCCTACTTCCCGGTGGGAGTTCCGCAGCGCAACATCGTTTCGGGAATCTATCCCGGCGCAGATCCGGGTGGCTGCTGCTGGATGGCGCCGCAAGCTACCTTCACCGTCCTGGTGCCAGCGAACGCCGACACGCTCGTCGTAACGGTGGAGATTCCCGCCTACGCTGCCGCGCCGGGGGGCACGTCGGTCGCCGCTTCGTTCGGCTCCGGTGCTCCGCAGCGCGTCTGCTGTCTCGGCGTCGGCGTTCATCAAGCGGCGTTCCGTTTGCCGAGCGTAAGCAGGGCCGACCGCGTCGTCACCGCGCACCTCACTCCGAGCACGCATTTCGTACCGGCACAACGAGGAATCAACGGCGATCGTCGCACCCTCACGGTCCTATTGCGCGCCGTCACTGTCGTCAACACGCTCACCGGCCAACGCTATATTGACGGTGCAGAAGTCGATGTACTGGGCCATAGCATCGTGTGGGACCGCATCGATCTTGGGCTGCTCGTGGTGTGCGGCATCGGCATTCTCGCGCTGGCATTGCGCCGCCGGCTCGCGTTCATCTGGGTTGCCGTGCTTATAACGGATCCATTCGCGCTTGCGATCCCCGCCGGCCAGACGACGGTCACGCTCACGAAGGTCGTCCTGTTCGCAGCGCTGCTCGTTCTCATTGCACGGCAAATTTTCACAAGACGCTCGACTCCCTCGTGGAACTGGCGCACCGCAACGGTAAGCGGTGCGTTTGCGCTCTTCATCCTTTCGATGGTGCTGTCGGCGCTGCACGCGCGCTACGCGTGGCCCGCGTGGCGAGAGACGGGCAAAGCCGCCGAGTACTTTCTCACGGTCGGCGTTGCCTTTTTTGCCTACCGCGCCGACCCGGACCGCGAGCTGCTGCGTCGCGTGCTCGCGATCCTAACGGTCGCCGTATCGGCGCTCGCGCTCGGGCAGCTCTGGTTCGGCACGTCGGAGTCATTTGCGATCGGGAGCCATGTCGTTCCGCGTGTCGCGGGGCCGCTTGAAGGGCCGAATCAGCTTGGAGCATTCCTCGGGATCGTCCTACCCCTCGTCCTCGCGCTCGCGCTGGGGAATCAATCGGGGCCTCGAGTGCGCTTGCGCGCCGACGAGTTGGCGGCGCTTCTCTTGGGAGGCGCGGCATTGCTGCTCACGTTCTCCCGGGGCGGAATCGTCAGCTGCCTCTTCGGGTTCGTCCTTGTCGTTCTCTTGCGCACGGGACGGCGGGCTGCCGTTACCATTGCGGCGGTGGTTTTCTGCGTCGTCGCCGGAAGCGTTGCGGTCCAAGGCACCGTGCGCGGGGACACCACGTTCGCGAAGATTTTTCCGACGCGCGGCAGCGATCTCTACAACGGCGGCCTCGGAACGCGTCAGGAGCTGTGGAGCGGAGCGCTGCGAATGTGGCGCCGGCATCCATTGCTGGGCGTCGGGCCTGGCAACTACGAGTTGGAGATTGCCGCGTACGCGCCGGGTGTCCGAACGAGCGCCAACGATTACTATCTGCAGGTACTGAGCGAACAAGGCGCGGTCGGCTTCCTTGCGTTCCTTCTGCTCGTCGCCGCCACCGTGCGCGTGCTCTATAATGTCCGCGACCCACTCGCGATCGGCATGCTCGCGGTCGTTCTCGCCTTCGCTTTTCACCAGATCGTCGACAGCCTGTTGCTCTACCCAAAGGTGGGTGACATGTACTGGGCGCTCTTGGCCATCGCGGGCGCCACGGCTGCCGCTACTGTCCGGCCTTCGCCACGAGAATCGGCCATTTTGCCGCCTTAGGGGCCGCAGGGCAAGCGAGAGGCTGCCTCCTCGAGATAATCTCGTATGCCCTCGCGCCAGCTCGGCAGACGAACCCCTAGCCCTGCCAGGCGCGCATTCTCGAGGGCCGAGTAGCCGGGCCGGGCGGCCACCCCGGCGGAGCGCTCGGAAGATCCGGGGACTGGAGCCGCCGCCACGCCCGATTGGCGCATCGCCTCGGCGGCGAAGTCGAACCACGAGACCGGCCCTTCGTTCACGGCGTGGTAGAGGCCGTACCGCTCCGTAGCGATCAACTCGAGCACCGCGTCGGCAAGATGCCCGGTAAAGGTCGGCGATGCGATGATGTTCGGTGCGATGGTGACGGACTCGCCTGCTGCCGCACGAGCGACGACGCGATCGATGAACGAGGGCTTGTCTCTGCGCTCTGCTCGCCCGTAGAGGCCGCAGGTCCGCACGACGTACGCGCGTGCACCGGAGCGCAGCGCCAGCACTTCGCCCGCGAGCTTCGATGCGCCGTAGGCGGAGAGCGGCCGTTCCGCATCGCCCTCGCGGTACGGGCGCGTAGTTTCGCCATCGAAGACGTAATCGGTGCTGAAGGTTACGAACGGGACGCCGGCCTTGGCGCACCTGCGCGCGAGAGCCCACACGGCATAGGCGTTCGCCGCGAATGCGCGCTGCGGTTCGAGCTCGCAGCGATCGACGTCGTGAAAAGATGCGCAGTTGACGACCAGCTCCGGCCGGTAGCGCTCGAATGCGCTCTGCACGCTCGCATCGCGCTCGAGATCGAGCTCGTCACGCTCCGGCGCGACGATCTCCACCTCCGTCCAGCGCCGGCGTATTGCGGTGCCGAGCTGGCCGTATCCGCCGAGGAGAAGCACCTTCACGCGGGATAGATGTCAGGCATGCAGTGCCGTCCCCTCCGTCTTGCCGGAAGCTTCATCGTTCAGCCCGACGTCTTTGCAGACGAGCGCGGGTACTTCAAGGAGACGTTCTCGCAGCAGCGCTACCGGGAGCTGGGGATTACCGACGAGTTCGTCCAGGATAATCTCTCGCTCTCGGCGCGCAACGTCTTGCGCGGCATGCACGCGGATGCGCGCATGGCAAAGCTCGTCCAGGTGCTCGCTGGGGAGGCGTTCGACGTCATCGTCGATTTCCGGCGCGGCAGCCCCACGTTTCTGCAGTGGGAAGGCGTCATGCTCCGTGCCGACGAGCACACGCAGATCTACGTTCCGCGCGGCTTTCTCCACGGGTTCCTCGCGCTCGCCGACGATACGATGCTGCTCTACAAGCAGAGCGCGCCCTACGACGCGTCTTCGGCGGTCGCCGTCGCCTGGGACGATCCAACCTTGGGGATCGACTGGCCGTCAATCGGCGGCTCGCCGCTGCTCTCAGAGAACGACCGGCGCAATCCGTCTGCGCGAGCCGTAGAGCCGTTGTAGGCATCTGCCGCTACCGCAGACCGTCGCTGCTGCGCGACCAGTTGGGCGGCGTGGAAGAGCGACGCGATCTCGCCCGCATCCGTCCACCATCCTGAGAGCATATCGTAGTACAGGTCTCCGTCCGCGATGTAGGCGTTGTTGACGTCGGTGATCTCGAGCTCTCCTCGATTCGAAGGTTGCAGCTCCCGGCAGAAACCAAACGCGCGGTGGTCGTACATGTAGACGCCGGTTACCGCATAGGAGCTCTTGGGGTGCAGCGGTTTCTCTTCGATCCGCGCGATGCGTTCGCCCCGGATCTCCGGCACGCCGAAGCGGTGCGGATCCGGGACCTCTTTCAGGAGAACGCGCGCGCCGGAAGCCTGTCTTTCGAACCGCCGCACGTAGGGCGTGATGTCGTCCTCAAGCAAGTTGTCGCCGAGGATGACCACGATGCGTTCGCCGGCCGCAAAGTGCTCGCAGAGCGCGAGCGCATCTGCGATGCCTCCCTCGCCCTGTTGGTAGGCGTAGTTCATGTGCTTGAGCCCGAACTCGTGGCCGTTCCCGAGCAGGCGCAGAAACTCGCCGCCACAGTTTCCACCGGTAACGATCATGATGTCCCGGATGCCCGCGCGAACCAGTGTCTCGATGGGATAGTAGATCATCGGCTTGTCGTAGACCGGCAAGAGATGCTTGTTCGTAACCTTCGTCAGTGGTTTGAGCCGCGTGCCCAGACCTCCAGCGAGAACGATGCCCTTCATGGTTATCAGGCCCTTTCTTCAAAACGAGCGCCGTACTGCCGTTCCCAGTAGGCAGTGAACTCACCGCGTTTGATCCTGCGCCACCACTCTTCGTTGCTCTTGTACCATTCGACGGTCTCGCTCAGGCCGGTATCAAACGGAATCCGCGGCCTCCAGCCGAGCGCGTGCGCCTTCGCACCGCTCATCGCGTAGCGGCGGTCGTGGTTCGGCCGATCGCTCACGTGGCGCAGATGCGTGAGCGGCGAACGGCCGCACGCGCCGAGCAGCCGATGCGCGATCTCGAGGTTGGTGCACGAGTTTCCGCCGGCAAGATTGTACGCGTTGCCGCTAACGCCGGAGCCGAGAACGTGCAGGATGCCGCGGGCGTGGTCCTCGGCGTGGAGCCAGTCGCGCACCTGCATGCCATCGCCATAGAGCGGAACGGACTCGTTGTCGATGAGATTCGTAATACACAACGGGATGAGCTTCTCGGGATACTGATACGGCCCGTACGTGTTGCTGCCGCGCGTAACGAGCACCGGTACGCCGCGGTCGCGCCGGTACTCCTGCACCAACGCTTCGCCTTCGGCTTTGCTCGCGCTGTACGGGTTGCTCGGGGAGAGCGGGCTCTCCTCGGACAACTCTCCGGTTACGGCGTCGCCGTAGACCTCATCGGTTGAGACCTGCAAGAAGCGCGCTACGCGCGCGGCAATCGCGGCTTCGAGCAAAACCCGTACGCCGGTAACATTCGTCTTCTTGAAGGGCTCCGCGTCGATCAGGGAGCGGTCCACGTGCGATTCCGCCGCGAAGTTGACGATCGCGCTGACGCCGGGATCGATCGCCGCCTTGACGGCAGCTGGGTCGCTGATGTCGCCCCGAACGAAGCGATAGCGGCTCGAGCACTCGACGTCGCGCAGATTCATGAGATTGCCGGCGTACGTCAGCGCGTCGAGGTTGACGATCTCGAGCTCGGGATCTTCGGCCAGCGCAATCCTGATGAAGTGCGATCCGATAAATCCCAATCCACCGGTGACGAGCCAACGTCTCGACGCGGCGAGTCCGTGCTCCACGCTCACCTTACCCTTCAGAGAGGCCTTCGGCTAGCGAGGTTCGTTGGCCCCCAGCGTGGGCCATAGGCAAGCACGGTTAAGCCTGCGTTAGAGTAACCGGACGCGCGCCGTGGAATGGAAGTGAAAAGCAAGTTCAAAACGCCTTCAAAAGACGAAGTAACCAAGCCCCATGCTATCCGATTCACTGCGAGGGTCAAGGGGCGGCATTCTCGGGGCGTTCGCATCTTTTTCGCAGATGGCTAACAAAGGGGGAACGAGAGCCTCGTCTGTATCTTCGGGGGAATCGGCTACTCGCCGGTAGAGGTTCGGTTTTAGAACGTGGTCGTACTCGATGGCTCTAAGGTAGCTAGCCTGCGCCTTGCGCGCGGCCTGACCTCGCAAAAGGCGCTGGCGGAGAAGACGCGCGAGATCGACGGAGAGGGCTCCGGCGTCGCGATGCGCCTCGTCTGGGATGCCGAGAACGGCAAGCCCGTCAGCCCGAGAACGCACCATCTCATCGCCAAAGCTCTCGGGGTGCCGCCCGAAACGCTGGTGCTGGCGAGCCGCGCCCGGCGCGGCGCGTTGGTCTGGCTCCTTTCGGGTGGCGCAACGCTCTACGGCATCGCGTTGGCGGCCGCCATTCTCGTCACGCTCGCGGTCTGGGGCGCCGGGCGTGGCCAAGATCCCCCCGTTATCCCCGTTCGGGCGGGGCACGGCGCGCCGCGGGTTTCGATCCAGCGCGTGAGATTCACCGATAGCGCCGGTGGCTACACGATGGAGATCCGCGGATCCGGCTTCGGTGCGAGCCCGTTTGCGCGTCCGTTCTCCGGCACGGCACCGTACTTTCGCATCTTCGACGATACCGTGTTCTTCGAGGCTGGATATGCGGACGATAGTATCCATTTAAACTACCTGCATTGGGACGACCGGCGAATCGTCATCGGGGGCTTACCGGCGCTGCCGGGAGACGGCGTCGTCATCAACGTCTGGAATCCCGTAACGCACGTCGGCGCCGCGTGGGGCGGCAACACGACGCCCGTGCCGCCGGACGCGCCGAGGATTACCGCGGCGTACGTCTCCCCGCATGAGATCAAAATCGTCGGCTCGGGCTTCGGCACGTCGCCCGCGCCCGTACCGTTCTCGAGCAACCAAGACTACGTCGTCGTCTGCGACGGCGCGTATCACCCGTGGGGCACTGGACGCTCCGTAGCGCTCATGGTCGGAAACAAGTTTTCCGATACGAAGCTAGCCTTCGTCCATTGGTCCGATTCGCTCATCGTCATCAGCGGCTTTAGCGGGCCGCCTCCCGGCGGCGCAATGGCGATCGCCCCCGGAGACCCGGTAACGCTCGAAGTCTGGAATCCCTTGAGCCACCGCACGGTCCGGCGCACCGCATGGGGCGGTATCGCGCTCGCAAACGTCCCGTAGGCCGCCCTTCTCCCTCTCCCGAATACCGGCCGCGATGGCGACGACTGCCTCTTCCTTGACGCGGTTCGCGCAGCGGACCGCTCGTCTGCGCGCGTCGACCATTCGCGAGATGCTCAAGGTGACCCAGCAGCCGGACGTCATCTCGTTCGGCGGCGGGTTGCCGGCACCCGAACTCTTCCCGTGCGACGAGATCGCGGCGGCCACGCGCGAGGTGATGGAGCGGTACGGCGCGGCGGCGTTACAGTACAGCGTCACCGAAGGCATTCCGGAGATGCGCGCGTGGGTTGCGCGGCGGCTCTCGCCGTATTTCGGCCGCGACATCGCGCCCGAAGAGGCGCTCATCGTCAACGGCTCGCAGCAGGGTTTGGATTTGCTCGGTAAGATCTTCATCGATCCCGGCGATCACGTCGTGCTCGAGAAACCGTCGTATCTCGGAGCGATTCAAGCCTTCGACGCGTACGAAGCGCGCTATCTCACCGCCGACACCGACGAAGACGGCATGCTCCCGGAGTCGCTAGAGCGCGTGCTCGAGCGCGCCGATCCGTTTCCGAAGTTTCTCTACCTGATTCCGAACTTTCAAAATCCCACCGGGCGCACGCTCGCCGCAGACCGCCGCGAGCGGATCGTGCGCATCTGCGAGCGCTTCGGGCTGCCGATCGTCGAGGACGATCCGTACGGCGAGCTGCGCTTCGAGGGCGATCCGCTGCCGCCGCTCTCCTCGTTTGCGACGAGCGCAAGCGTGCTCTATCTCGGGACCGGCAGCAAGATCGTCGCGCCGGGCATGCGCGTCGCGTGGCTCGTCGTGCCCGACGAAGAGATGCGCGAAAAGATCGTCCTCGCAAAGCAAGGCGCCGACCTGCACAGCGGCACGCTCGCACAGTACGTCTTTCACCAGTTCGTTACCAGTCCGGCTTTCGACGCGCACGTGCGCGCGATCGTCGCGACGTATCGCGCGCGGCGCGACGTGATGCACGCGGCGCTGCGCGCGTGTGCGCCCCCATGGGTCACGTTCAACCACCCGAGCGGCGGCATGTTCTTGTGGGCGCGCGCCGCCGGCATGGATACGACGCAGCTCCTGCGCGTCTGCGCGAGCGAGCGCGTCGTCTTCGTTCCGGGTGAGAGCTTCTACCCGGCACGCGACGTACGCGACGGCATGCGGCTCAACTTCTCCAACTCCTCGGAGGAGAAGCTGCGAATCGGCGTTCAAAGGCTCGCGAAGGCGATTGCAGAAACCTCCCCGCATGGCTAACCGCATCATCATCGGGGTCCTTGGAACGTGCGAGCCGGCGCAGGTGGAACGCGCGGTCGCGGCCACTGGCCTCGACGCCGCGCACGTGCGCGTGCTCACGCCGGAAGACAAGACCGCCGCACACACGAACTCCTCCGTCAACTTCGTTCACGTCGCCGGTGACATGACCCGCGGCACGGGCGTCCTCTCCGATTTCGGGGGCGCCTCGGTCCCCGGCCTCAACGCGGCGAGCGCGACGTTCGACGCGTTCAGCCACCCGGAGATCGTGGACCATCTCGAGGGCGTCGAGATGCCCGACGGCGACGCGGAGTTCTACAACGAGGCCATCGACGACGGGCGCTGCGTCGTGATCTGCACGTGCGACGATCCCTCGTCATCCGACGCGGTCACGCAAGCGTTGCAGAGAGCCGGCCTCGCCTCCATCCGCGCCTTCTAATCGCCGCTAGGATATTGGGGCGTCGCGGTTTTCGGGCGGCACGATGATATTGCGCTCGAACTTCGCCATGATCGCCCGCCACGCAAGCGAGAGCTCCTCGACGTCGAGCATGCGCGCGACGGCGATGAAGACGAGCCCGCCGATCGCCATCTGACCGAAGAGGAACCACGCGCGCGAGACGAGCGAGGCTTGCGGAATCGCGCCCAAGGACGCGATCCAGTTCAGCACGACGACCATCACGAAGGCGCAGGCCGCGATCTTCGCCATCGAGCCGAGCAGCTTGCCCCAATCGATCTCGGCGACGAATCGCGCGACGAGAATCAACAGGACGATCATCTGCAGCGTCTGGCTCACGGAGTTCGCGAGCAGCAATCCGCGCGCGCCCAGCGTCGGAAGCCACGTGACCGAGAGCACGATGTTGAGCGCGACGGAGAAGATCGACGTGCCGACCTGCCAGACGATCTGCCGGCAAGCGACGAGACACCGCGTCAAGACGACGTTTGCCGCCAGCGCCAGCAGGCCGACGGCTGCGTACGGAAGCAATCCCGCCGTCAGGTCGACGGAGCTCGGCCCGAAATGCCCGCGCTGGAAGAGCGTCTGCACGATGGGGTGGGCGAGCACGATGAGCGCGCAGACCGAGGGGATCGTGATGAAGTTCACGAGCCGCAGGCCCGTGATCGCGCTGCGCGCGACGCCCTCTCTGTTCTCCTGCGCGAACTGCATCGCGAGCAACGGAAAGATGACGGTTGCGATCGCCACCGCGAAGATCTGCTGCGGAAAGTTCACGAGCTTGGTCGCGTAGCTCATGCCCGCGATGTAGCCCGCCGGCAGCGTCGAGGCGAAGTAGCGATCGAAAAAGAGCGCGAGCTGCCCTGCCGACGAGCCGAGCGTGACCGGCCCGAGCAATCCCCACATCCGTTTCAATCCCGGGTGGTGCAGATTGAGCGTGAAGCGGTAGCCGCTCATGGCGAGAAAGGCGGGCAGTTGCACGAGCATCTGCGCGATCAAGCCGAGCCCGGTTCCCGCGACGAGCGCGAAGATGCCCAGGCGATGATTGAGCAAAACGACGCAGGCGATCGTCACGATGTTGAGCGTCATGCCGACGATCGAGGCCGCGCGAAAGCGCTGAAAGGCGTTGAGCGTGCCGGAGAGCACGCCCGAGAGCCCGACCGCGACGATGCTCGGCATGAGCCAGCGCGTCATGTGAATCGCAACGCCCAGCTGCGGCTTGGGAAAGCCGTGCGCGATCACCGGCACGTAGTACGGAGCGGTGACGTATCCGACGACGGCACAGACCGTCAGCACGATGGCGAGCAGATTCACGATCGTGCTTCCCAGGCGCCACGCCTCCTCGCGCTCGCCGCGCGCGAGATATTCGGAGATCGTCGGTACGAGCGCGCTGACGAGCGCCCCGTTGAAGACGCCGAAGAGGATCGTCGGGATCATCGCCGCGGCGAGGTACGTATCCATCTGCCACTGCGTGCCGTAATACTTCGCGCTGATGATCTCGCGCAGGAACCCGAGCATCGTCGAGCCGAGCGTCGCGCCCATGACGAAGAGCGCGGAGCCCGCTATCGATCGCTTAACGCGCCCCGTCCTTGCGCAGCACGGCGGGGATCGTCTTCAGCATGATGACGAGATCGCCGAGCGGCGTCCATTCATCGACGTAGCGGTTGTCGAGATCCATCCAGCTGTCGAACGAGAGCGTGCTGCGGCCGCCGATCTGCCAGAGACCGGTGATGCCCTGCGGTACCGAGAGCCGCCGCAGTGCGTACGCGTCGTAATGCTCGACCTCGCTCGGAAGCGCGGGGCGCGGGCCGACGAGGGACATCTCGCCCCGCACGACGTTGAAGAAGTTCGGCAACTCGTCGAGCGAGGTGCGCCGCAAGATCCGCCCGAGCGGATGGCAGCGCGGATCGTTGCTGATCTTGAAGACGGGGCCGTCGGCTTCGTTCAAGTGCGAGATATCGTCGCGCATTGCGTGCGCGCCTTCGACCATCGTGCGCAGCTTGAACATCCTGAAACGTCGCCCGTTCATGCCGACGCGCTCCTGCGCGTAGAACGGTGAGCCGCCCTCGACGACGACGATCGCGAGCGACGCGAGCGCGACGATCGGCAGCGCGAGCAGGAGCAAGAGGGAGCCGAGGACCACGTCGAGCGCGCGCTTCTCGAGAATCCACGCGCGTGGCGTCTCGCGCTCGCCGACTGCGGTCTGAACGGCAATCTGCACCCTTATCCCTCCAGTGCCTCTCGCACGGCATTGCCGACGGTATCGAGTCCTTCAAGCTCGCCGAGCGCCGCACCCTCGTGCGGACCGAGATGGATGAACGGCACGAACTCGCGCGTGTGATCGCTTCCCGGCGCGGTCGGATCGCAGCCGTGGTCGGCGGTGAAGATCACCTCGTCGCCGGGCCGCAAGAGCGCCTCGAGCCGCGGCACGAGCGCGTCGAGCTCCTCGAGCGCGTGGGCGTATCCGCGCACGTCGCGACGATGTCCGTACTTGGAATCGAAATCGTTGAGGTTGGTAAAAATGAAACCGCGTTCCACCCGCGCGAGAAGATCGAAGGTCTTCTCCATCGCATCCCGGTTGTCGGAGATTCGGACCGACGTCGCCACGCCGTGGCCGCAAAAGATGTCGGAGATCTTTCCGACCGCGTGCACGGCGATGCCGCGTGCTGCGAGTTCGTCGAGCAAGCAGGGTGGCGGCTCGATTGCATAGTCTCGCCGATTGGGCGTGCGCGCGAAGCTGCCGGGCCGGCCGACGAACGGACGCGCGATCACGCGATTGACGCCGTGTGGCGGCACGAGCATCGCGCGCGCGCGCTCGCACCAATCGTACAGCGTTTCAAGAGGCACGACCTCCTCATGCGTGGCCACCTGGAAGACCGAATCGGCCGACGTGTAGAGAATCGGTTGTCCCGTGGCGATGTGCTCGGGCCCGAGCTCCTCGATGATCTCGGTGCCCGATGCCGTTGTGTTACCGAGCGGCCGCTTCCCGGCGATGCGCGCGAACTCCTCGACGACGTCGGGCGGGAAGCCGTGAGGGTACGTGGGAAAAGGCACGGTCGTGATGATGCCGGCCATCTCCCAATGGCCCGTGATCGTGTCCTTGCCGCGGCTGCGCTCTCGCAAGCGCGCCACGCGCGCGGCGGGCCGTTTTCGCGCGGGAACCCCTTCGATCGCGGTGAGGTTGCCCAGCCCAAAGCGCCCGAAGTTCGGCAGAGCGAGGCCGCCGGCGTGACGGGCGGTATTGCCGATGGTGTTCGCTCCCGGTGCGTCGCCGTATTCGGCGGCGTCGGGAAGCGCGCCCACGCCGCCGGAGTCCAAGACGATCGTCACGCTTCGCGCCATGCGCGGCGATTTGGGCTCTGCTTCGCCATGCTCCTTGCGCTCTGCGCGTGGGGGCGCGCCGATGCGCTCACGACGATCCGTCTGCGCGCCGACCACATCGCGTTCTACTACGACCGTTTCATCATCCAAGCCGACGGAGACGTGCGCGTGCGCACGAGCGACGGCATGGAGATCCGCGGCGACTCCTTCTCGATGGACCTGAAGCTCAACCGCTTCCTCGTCGCAGGCGACGTGCACCTAAAAACCCCGACCGGCTCCTACGACGGCGCTGCGGTCTCGGATTTTCTCGATTTCAACCGCGTCTATTTCATTCCGGTGACCTCCGAGCCCGATCGCTGGACCTTTCTCAACAGCGACTTCGCGCACGCGTTGCACGGACGCGAGATGCCCGGAGATACGTTCGACTTCGCGAACACGCAGGGGCTGCGGCCGGATTTGACCGCACATGCGGTCGTCGTCGGTGCGACCTCGTACGTGCGCTTTGAAGGCGTGACGAGCTATCTCGTCGGCTTCGGCTTCCCGCTGCCGTCGTTCTACATCAGCTTTGCTCCGACGCCGGCCCTCGCGCGCAACTCGCTCTCGGGCGCGACGGCCGACCTCACCTATCAGGCCGCCGGAAACGCGAACTCGATCACGGCCTTTCACACCCGCTACGACCCGACCAATCACATTTACGAGAGCTTCGAGCAGCACTTCGCGGGCCAGCATGAGTATGCGGTCTTCTCGCTCAATCCCGCGACCGCGCCGGCGAAGTTCTGGAATCTCGTAACGGGCGATACGATCGGCAGCCGCCTGCAGCTCAACACGTTCACGCAGCTGTACACGTATCAGTACGGCTTCGGCAAGCCGCGCGCGTCGGCACAGTACACGATCGTTCAGGCGAGCGAGGCGTTGCCGCGCTGGTCGCTGCAGGCGACGGGCACCTTCACGAACTTCAACCTCTTGGGAGCGGGATCGACCTCATCCGGAACGCTGCCCAACGGGGAGACGGTAGGCGAGTTCGACCATCCTTCGCAGCTCGAACTCAACGCGAACTCCTACGCGGAGCGCATCTTCGGATCGCCGCTCTACGAGCAGGTAACGTTCGGCATGGGTTTCGCACACGATTCCTACGTACAGCCGCAGCCCACGTTCGGCGGTGGTGGAATCGGACTACAGCAATACGGCGGCGTGACGTACACGACGATCTGGAACCAGCTCGTCGGCTTCACGATCTCGCTGCCGCAGCTCGAGTTCGGGAACATCAACAGCCAATACGATCGCTATATGCTCTCGGGATCGTTCTCGAAGCAGCGCCAGTGGTATAGCGTGCCGCATCACGTCGATACGACCTCGTTCGTGGCAACGCTGAGCAGACAGATCTCGCGCACGATCGGGGTCTACACCGGATACAGCGTGCTCAACACCGGCGACTACTATCTACGCGGCGGATACTCGGTCTCGTCGCCGATTATCAACGGCATCTACGATCCGGGCTTTCGCGCCTTCAAGGGCGTGGCGACGCAGCGCACGTTTACCTTCGCAACGAACTACACGCCGAGCCCCGAGTTCACGCTCAGCTTGACCTATCGCCATCACGACGATTTCCCGGTTCCCGTGCCGGGCGTCTTTCCGCTGCCGCCGCTCAATCCGCTCGGGCAGTTCATCTACGTCAACTGGCTCGGCCAGCCACCCAACGAGCTCACGCCCGAGATGCACGTCAAAGTCGCCCCGCACATCGCGCTCGACGTCGCGCGCACGTACTACTTCGGCTTCGCAACGCTGAAGTGGAGCCCGTCGGTCCTCGTGCAGGTGACGAATCAATGAGATCTGCCGGCGCCGTTCTCGTCGCGCTCTGCCTTGCGATCCTCGCGAGCGTAGGCGCGGGCGCTCAGTCGATTCGCGTGACGGGCCAGCTGCTCGCCTACCAGGGCGGCTACGTCTTCTTCACGACCGGCGACGGCTTTCGCGTTGCGCCGTCGGTTGCCATCACCGATGCCAAGACCGGCGGCCCGACGACGCTGCGGCCGCAGCCGCGGATCTGGGCTCAAGCGACCTTCGACGCGCAGGGCACGGTCGTCGCGCTCGCGCTCTCGCGCGCGCCGCTTCCGCCGGAAGGCGATTTCGCGCTCGTTCGGCGCTTTGCCATCGCGCTCTCCTCGCCGTATCCGAATCCCGATCTCGTCCAGCCGCATAGCACGCTTCCGGTGCACGCGACGCAGGGAAGCGGCCGGCCCGTCGTCGTGCTCTTCCAAGTGCAGGTTCCCGCCACGACGCCGTTCGACGCATCGATCTACATCACGACCGACGCGAGCGACTGGAACCCGCAGGCAATACCCATGCAGCGCGTCGACGCGCTCCACTTTCGCGTCGTCGAGCGGCTCAACGTCGGAACCGTCTTCCATTATC
>VFSW01004534.1_pt1 | contig 20692 bp, 21 predicted proteins | sample 5358111 | NCBI WGS metagenome assembly VFSW01 (sample SAMN11554181, study PRJNA540505) | mine drainage metagenome | isolation source: sediment from site ElyBrook_90M | place: USA: Ely Copper Mine, Vershire, VT | collected 2017
GTGCTCTTCCACGCGACGCGCCACAGGTCGCCGTGGTCGGGAAGTGAGGCTGTTCCGGCTTCCGTCTGGACCAAGCAGGCAGCGACGGAGGGCAGGCACTCATCCCATCCGCTGGCGTCGGCTGCGTCAAAGCTCATGGTTTGCGTTCGTGGTGCGTAGTCGGTGAGCGGGGTCTGCAGCAGCTCCCGGCCGCCAATGCGGATGGACGCGATTTTTCCACCGAGCAGGGGGAGGATGGTCACGGAGCAGTCGCCGGCTCGCATGACAACGTTTTCTTCCCCACCCCAATTTCCCTGATTCATGTCTCCTCAAGCTCCCAGTATTTCCGTGGATCCAGCGCTGAAGCGCTCCCATATCCTGTCCAGCCAAACCGCATGCTCGGCCTTCATCAGCACCGAGCGCAGACAAGTCACCACTCCTACCTGCGCACGCGCTGCCGGCAGAAACCAGAATAGCGGCAATTGTACAAGAGCTAAGTGCAAATCCCTTGTGGCACATGCCACAAATATCTCCCGCGCCAGTTGCGAGGCCAGTTCCGGATTCTCCGCTTTCAGCTTCCAGACCACAATATCAAGTTCCGGCGGCCCGGAAGTCAATGATACAAAACGGTCATCTTTGCGCAATCGGCTATCGAACGCAAGGGCCGCCGCCCGACCGCTGCTGAGGCCGCGCGCGAACTCGCCCGCGGGGGTGAGCGGCAGGAGCTGTTGCGTGGCCCACAGCGCCACCGCCGCGGCCCCGGCGCGGGAGCACTCCAGGCTGATCTCGCCCAGGTGAAGCTGACTGGATGTGAAGTAGGTGTAGGGAGAATCGTGCTTGTAGAAGCGGCCCACCGAGGGGTCGCGGAAGAGCACGCAGCCGCAGCCGTAGGGCTGCAGGCCGTGCTTGTGCGGGTCGATGACCAGCGAATCGGCGTGGACGGTGGCGAGATAGGCCTGGCGCGCCGGCTCGTCCAAACCGTCCGCGATGAGCCGGAAGTAGCCGCCGTACGCCCCATCCACGTGCACCCTGAAGCTGTAGCGGGCCTTGAGTTTGAGGATTTCGTCGAGCGGGTCCACGGCGCCGATGGCCGTGGTGCCCAGCGTGACCACCACCGTGCCCACATCTCCCTTGCGCAGCTCGGCTTCGAGGGCTTCGAGACTCATGCGGCCGCCGTTGTCGGCTTCGATCTCCGCATAGTCGAGCTTGAGGACCGCGGAGATGCGGCGGTGGGTGTAGTGCGCCTGCTCGGAGCCGACGATGCGCTTGCCCGGCGACAGTTGTCCGGCGACCCAAAGGGCTTCAAGATTGGCCAGCGTTCCGCTGGAGGTCAAGTGGCCCAGAAACTCGGTCCAGCCGAACAGGCCGGCGATCTCGCGGACCGCCTCGATCTCCATCTCCGAGCTGGCCCGGCCGCCGTCGCGGGCGTGGTTGTTGGGGTTGATCTTCATGGCCAGAGCGTAGGCTGCGCGGGCCACCGGGTGCGGCGGCTTGAGCATCTGCCCGGCGTAAAGTGGGTGGAAGTAAGGGTAGTTATCGCCCAGGCGGTGGGCTACGGTTTCAAGAACTCCGGCGATCGCGTCCAGGTCCGGGATGGGCTCCGGCTCGTAGGTGGGAAGGCCCGCGAACTCCGCTTCCAACCGCTCCGTGGCGCGGCGCAACAGTTCGGGGACGGGATCGTGGGGCATGGAGGCCTTTCAGAGCAGGCACAACGGCTGGCTGAGTTCCCATCCAAGATAAACCAACGGCGTTCTATGCGCGCTGGCTCGCCGAATGCTTTGGGTGGGAGGCGTCGATCGACGCTACGACAGCTAAGCAAGGACAAGAAGATTCCGGCTAAACTCGGCTCCCGCCAGATACTTGATTCCCCGGTCGAACGTGACGAGCACACCCTCGTGCTTCACGGCCAGTCCCAGTAGATAGGCATCCGTGACCTGCTGATGGCCCAGCAGGCGGGCGGAGAAAGAAGCCGTGGGTACGGACCAAGACTCGGAGATGGGCCAGTAGCGATAGCCGGGATAGGCGGCAAATGCGGCAAGAATTGCCGTGGCCTGGGCGACGGTGCGGCATGCGCCGCCATAGGTCGGATTGGTCGTGACCCGAACGAAGCCCGCTTCCGTCAGAGGGCAGACGCCCCAGTCCTCCTTCCCGGAAGTATCGAACCAATGGTGTATGGCCGCATAGTGCGGACTTTCTGTATCCGCAAGAAATATCAGGGCGTTGAGGTCGAGCAGGTAACGAGGCTTAGTCGAATTCACTCTCAGCCTCTTTGATCATTTCGAGGGTCAATCCCTTGCCTGTGGGAGGAAAGCAAGGCAGGCCATTGGGTGAGCGGCGAATGTCCGGCGCGGGCGGGGGCGTGGCCTCCGCCTTGCGAATCAGCTCGCCGATGGCAGCGCCCAGAGTGATGCCCTTGGCTGCGGCATAGATGGACGCAAGCTGATGGACATCTTCATCGAGGGTGACGTTGGTGCGCATGGGATGATTATACACCAAAGCTAAAATTTACGCCATTTTTGCGTGTGGCTCAATTTTCCGTTGTGAGTAAATTATCCATTTTGGCGGGAAAATGCCGGTCGAGGCCGATCTGCTGGGACTTTGCGACCACTTCCCGCAAGGCTATACTCGGCTGCATGAGAGAGGCAATAGTACTTCTGCTTGTGAGCGTTCTCTCGTACACGGCTTCGGCCCAGGAGCGCCCGGCGAACGAAGCGCCGCAAGCGGAGTTCGCCATCGCCAAGTTGCCACCGCCTTCCTACCCGCCGATGGCGCTGGCAGCGCATGTGTCTGGAGATGTGGTGTTGAAGGTTACTCTGCGTCGTGACGGCACGCTTGATTCGGTGGGAGTCGTTAGCGGGCCTCCGATGCTCAGGGAATCCGCAGTCGGCCTCGCCGGACGGACCCAATTCGAATGCCGAAACTGCCATGAGGTGTCGACGCCAGCAAGGTGCCTCTTCCTCTGGAAATGCGGGTGGCGTTAGGGGCTCCTCGGGGTTTTCACCGGAGGCCTTGACCCTCTAGAAGCCTTCCCGCTACCCCTTTGAAAAGCATCCTTTGGGACGCTCGCCAAGAATTCATGTGCTGTTCTATACACAGGGATGGTACACTAGGCCCAGCGTTAGAACCGAACAGAGCAGCAGCAGCACTCGCCCCAACCAAGCAAGATTCTGCCAGTGGTCGCTCCGATTCCTCCAGCGCAATTCAATCCAGGAAACACGATCCAATGGAACAAGGTACTGTGAAGTGGTTTAACGACGCGAAGGGCTTCGGCTTTATCTCGCGCCAGAACGGCGAAGACGTATTCGTGCACTACTCGGCGATCAACTCGAGTGGTTTCAAGAGTTTGCAGGAAGGCCAAGCCGTGCAGTTCAACGTAGTAAAGGGCCCCAAGGGATGGCAGGCTGCCGACGTGCAGCCGCTCTAGTCCTTCCAGGCCGGATTCCGGCAGAATCTAGCACGAAATAACTCACGAGGGCTGGGCGCAAACCCAGCCCTCGTGCTGTTTGCGGCGGCTGTTGCGCCGCGCCTGAAAGCTTGATCGGCGCCAAAAGGGCTGTGTGCGATTTGGGCCTCCGTTTCGGGAAAGACCGGAAACGAGCTGCTGCGGCTTCCTGGCCCGCGCCCCTTGCTCGGGGGACCAGAAAACCGAGGACGGAGTGGCAGTTCGCCAAAAAGGTAGAATGGAAGTCGCAGTTTAATCTAAAGAGACTTGGAAAGGGAGCCGTACCCATGACCGCGCCATCAACCGTGCCGGAGGTCGCCATGCTGGACTCTCAGCCGCCGGCCGGAGCAACCGATCCGGCTCTCGAAAAGCTGGCGCTGGTGATTCCCACGCTCTGCGAAGAGGAGAACATCGGCGGGCTGCTGGTTCACGTGCGCTCGGTACTCGACCCGCGGAACATTCCCTACGAGATTGTGGTGGGGGACGACGACAGCAAGGACGGCACAGGCGCGGTGGTGACCGCGATCTCCGAGCTGGACCCGCGGGTGCGGCTGGTGGTCCGAAAGGGCGAACGCGGGCTCTCCGGAGCAATTTTGTACGGCTGGGAGCGGACCGACGCCACCATTCTGGGCGTGATGGACGCCGACCTGCAGCATCCGCCGGAGGTGCTGCCGAAGCTGATCGCCGCCATCTACGAGGGGCGCGACATGGTGATCGGCAGCCGTTACACGCCGGGGGGCGGAACGGGCAGTTGGAACCGGATGAGAAAACTGGTTTCGGCCGCTGCCGTGTGGGTGACCTGGCCGATCCAGAAAAACCACCTGCGGGTAAAGGATCCGATGTCGGGCTTGTTCATGGTGCGGCGGCGCTGCCTGCCCCAGGCGGCGTTTCAGAAGACCGGGTTCAAGCTGCTGCTGGACATTCTGGTGCGCGGCGACATCAAGACAGTTGCCGAAGTCCCATTCGCCTTCGGGCTGCGGTCCAAGGGCGAAAGCAAAGCCAACTTCAAAGTGGCCTGGGACTATGGGCTGCTGCTGGCAAGGCTTTACGCAGACCGTCTGGGGCTGGGCCGCCGCTGAAGAGCTTTGCTGCGGGACGCGCGCGGGACGGAGCAATCACCGCGTGCGGCAATCCATCACGGGACTCCCAGGCTGGTCTTCATGGAATTTGCAACTGCTGAAGAAACAGTCGTTCAGGGCCGGAAATACACCCATAGTAAGATGGCCTCATGACACGCCAGTCCCCTCCCCCCGCAGCTGCCGAAAGCCTGAAAAATGCGTGGTGGACACCGCGCCTCGCGGGACCGGTGATGCTGGCCGCCGTGGTTCGGTTCGGGGTGATGGCCGTGACGCTGGCCAGAACCGGAGAGGCAGCTCTGCGCGGTACGGATACTTTCAGCTATCTGATCCCGGGGCAGAACCTGCTGTTTCACGGAGCATTTCATGCCGATGGCGTGCCGGCCCTCATGCGGACCCCGGCGTATCCGCTGTTTCTGGCCATCACCAGCCTGGGGGGGCTGACTGTGGCGGCGGCGATCAATGTGCTTCTCTCTCTCTTCTGCCTGGTGCTGGCGTGGAGGCTGGCCAGGGCCGTCACCGGCGACGACCGGATTGCCCTTGCCGTTGCCTGGCTGATGGCCATTGAGCCGCTGACCATCGTGTTCTCTATCCTGCTGCTGTCGGAGACTCTCTTCCTGGCCTTTCATCTGTATGGGCTGGAGCGGCTGGCCTGGTTCTTCCGCACACACCAGCTACGGCTGGTGGCGGCGGCGGGGTTGGCGTTTGCGGCAGCGGCCTATGTGCGCCCGGCCGGCTATTACCTGCCGGTGGCGCTGGCGATGGGACTGGCGGTGGTGCTGTTGCGTGTTCCCGGGGGGGGCTGGTGGAAGGCGCCAGCGGTGCTGCTGATCAGTTGCCTGCCGTGGCTGGTGGCGTGGCAGCTTCGCAACAAGGTGGAGACCGGCTACAGCGGGTTTTCGAGCGCACGCGAGCTGAATCTCTACTTCACGAATGCCGTTGAAATCACCGCCCGGCTGGAGCACAGGAACTACTTCGATGTACGCCGGGAGTTTGGCTACTCTCCGTTTGTGGGCCACAGCGGGCAGACCTATATGGCCCAGGAGTATGTTGACCACCATCCCGAGCAGGCCGGATGGAACCAGGCGCAGCGGATTGCCTTTATGGGCGTGGAGGGCAGTAAGGTAATCAAGGCGCATCCAGGCATGTATGCGCGGACATGTATCGAACCCCTTGTGTCCATGATTCTGGAGCCCGGTGCGGGCTATTTTGCCCGTATGCTGAGCCTGAAGGACAGCGAACTTACGAACGGCTTGGGCACCAACCAGGGCATGGTCCACTTCGGCATCAATCTCATCAAGACGCATCCTGGGATTGCCGCCTCGAAGGCCGTCTTCATGGTTGTGCTGGCGGCGCTCTACCTGCTGGCCCTCAAGGGACTCCTGCGCGGCAGCATCGGGAATCCCTACCTGGCACTGCTCTTGGGAACGGCGTTCTACTTCATCGGCCTGTGCGCCGTTACGGCCGGCCCCGGCTACGATCCGCGGTTCCGCATCCCGGTGCTGCCGATCGTCTGCATCTTTGCGGCGGCGGGACTGCCGAGGAAGAAGCCGGCAGCATCCCGGTAACGCCTGGGGCAACCGCTCCGGCTGAATCGGTGGAGCGGTTGCACTTCTGGTGCATGCCGGGAGGTTTGTCTTGCAGGGGGCGTGGCCGGAATGGATACACTTCAGTAGATGAGGATTCGCGGCGCGCAGGCCAGCTTCCCTTACGAGTTCTCGATCCAGACGGTGAAGCTTTGTGACCGACAAGAAGGCAATCATTATCGGAGCGGGCCCAGCCGGGCTGACAGCCGCCATTGAACTGGAGCGGCAATCCGCAATCAAGCCCATCCTGGTTGAAGCCAGCCACGAGATAGGTGGCATCTCGCGGACCGTCCGTTACAAGGGCAACCGCATGGACATCGGCGGGCACCGGTTCTTTTCCAAATCGGACCGCGTAATGCGCTGGTGGCTGGAATTGATGCCGGTAGAGGCCGGCGAAGCGCAAGAGGGCGAGCTGCGCTACCAGGGCCAGCAGCGGGAACTTCCAGAGTCGAAGGCAGTGCCCGATCCCGCGTCGGAAGACCTGGTGATGCTCATCCGCCAACGCAAAAGCCGCATCTACTTCCTGCGCCGCTTCTTCGACTATCCCATCAGCCTGACCGCGGCCACCTTTCGCAACCTGGGCCTGGTGCGGACTTTCCGCTGCGGCGTGAGCTACATGCGCTCGGCGCTGCTGCCGCAACGCGAGGAAAAATCGCTCGAAGACTTCATCGTCAACCGCTTCGGCAAGCAGCTCTACCTGACGTTTTTCAAGTCCTACACGGAAAAAGTCTGGGGCGTGCCGTGCAACGAGATCAGCGCGGAGTGGGGAGCGCAGCGCATCAAGGGGCTCTCGCTGAAGGGCGTGGTGGTTCACTTCCTGAAAAAGACCTTCGGGAGCAAGCCCTCGGGCGATATTGCGCAGAAGAAGACCGAGACCTCGCTGATCGAAAAGTTTCTCTACCCCAAGCTTGGGCCCGGCCAGCTATGGGAGCACGCGGCGGAACTGGTGAAGGCGGGCGGCGGCGAGATTCAATTTGGCATCCAGATCGATCGGATCCACCTGGACGGAAACAAGGTCGCGTCGATCGAAGGCGTGAATGAAGCGGGCGAGCGCGTGAGTTTTGCCGGAGACTATTTCTTCTCGACCATGCCGGTGCGCGACCTGGTACGGGCCATCGGCGCAACCGCCGGGAAGCAGGTGCCCGCGGAAGTCACGCAGGTGGCGGAAGGGCTGATGTATCGCGACTTCATCACAGTGGGGCTTCTGGCTTCTAAGCTGGCGGTGAAGGAGAAGGACGGCTCGCCGCTCAAGGACAACTGGATTTATATTCAGGAGCCGGACGTAGTGGTGGGGCGGCTGCAGATCTTCAACAACTGGAGCCCCTGGCTGGTGAGCGCGGCGGACAAGGTGTGGATCGGCCTGGAATACTTCTGCAACGACACGGACGACTTGTGGAAGCTCTCCGATGAGGAGATGTCCCGGTTTGCAATCCGGGAGATCGCGAAGATCGGGATTCTCAAAGCTGAGGACGTGGAGGACTCGCACGTTGTGCGCGTGCCCAAGACCTACCCGGCCTACTTCGGCAGCTACGACCGCTTCGACACAATCCGCAATTACCTGGACGGCATTGAGAATCTTTTCCTGGTGGGCCGCAACGGCATGCACAAATACAACAACCAGGACCACTCCATGCTGACCGCGATGACCGCGGTGGAGAACATTGTGAACGGCGTAACCACCAAAGACAACATCTGGGCCATCAACACCGAGATGGAGTACCACGAGGAGAAGGCGGCGAAGTAGGCGCCTGGGTTTGATGGCGGCGTCTTCGATTGGAAAGGGCGCGGCCGGGAGCCCTTTCGGGGCCGCGGCAACAAGCGGGCAAGAGACTATATTGGGGCTAACTCCGCGTCGACCAGGACGTCAGTTGCGGTTTTCGGAAAGGCGAAACTCAGAGTGCTCCAGGGTCCTGCACTCGTGGTGTCTTATTGACCCCAGCTGCCGTGTTATTCGGGAACCGGGTCTCCCGGTCCTGGCCCGGAGGAGAGTTGCACAGTAGCGCCTTGCGGTTTGGTAGCAACTCCATGCACGAATCCGGCCCGCAGTTTCCTGTGGAGGCTGGTTGCGTGGTACTGGGAGGAAAGGAACGGGAGCTTGCAGATCGCCTCGTCCAGCGCGGCAACCCAGGCGTAGTTGAACGGCGGCCGGCGAAGTAGCCATTCCAGCTTCCAGGTCAACGCAAACATGCATTTCTTCAAGCAGACAACTTCCATTCCAGACCCCAGCAGATACTGGTTGAGCAGATGAGCGGGGATTCCGCGCTCGTGCGGAGTGAGGCCATGCCGCGGGCGCATCCAGTCTCCCATGCTGTAGACCGGCTCACGAAACAGGAAGTAACCTCCGGAGGCGAGCAATCGGCCGATCTCACGGAGAACCGCCGAGACATTCGGTATGTGATGCAAGACTCCGAAACAGGTGATCAGATCGAAGGTGCCGTTTGGGAACGGCAATGAGCCGTTGGGCACCGGCTTCACATAGGAAACGGGGACGCCGTTCAATTCCGTGTTGTTGAAATAATCTTCCGCCGGCTCGACGATGACCAGCGAGCCAACCTTGTCCAGGACGGGCAGAAGCTCCTCACCGTAACCGCCGCCGAAAGCGAGGGCTCGTTCGAATCGGCGGTTGGGCAGGTGCCTGTAGCCATGGCGCCTGTTTAGTGCGTGGTATCGGTATTTGTAGCTTGAGCGATCTCCCGAGCCAAGCTGAAAGTGGGCATTTTCTTCGTCCTGGAACCACTGCCGAATCTGCTCGGGGGTGAACTCGTCGCCATACAACCTTTCACCCCGAAAGCAGGCGGAAAGATAGTCAGGGTCGGATTCGATCGCGGTCCATTGTCCCATGGCGGCTCTCCCTCTTAAGCCGGGGAAAGTAAGTCAAAAAACCATTTTAATCCAGGCCCAACATCAAGGCTCACGGAGAGCCCCGCATGCCTTTCAGGCGCGACGATCGCGCCGTCGAAAGTATGGTCAACGGCGTGGCCACCAGGGACAACATCTCGGCCATCGACACGGAGATGGAGCACCACGAGGAGCCGGCGTTGAAGTAGCCCAGGCGTCCCAGGCGCGGGCCGATCCCCAAAAAGCAGATGCCGGGAGCGATGACCTCAAAGGGTGAAGTCGCTCATCCGGCATCCGGGAGGCTCAGTTGTATGGGTTCCATCGGGTGCTGTTTGGCTACGCCAGGAAACCCCAGTTACCGCAGGTTCGTCTTTTCGCCTGAGCTCATCTTTTTCTCTCTCCCGGCCCTTCCGCCTTCGGAGCTCAAGTCAATTCCGTTCAAAACTTCCCCCTATTGGAGGACAACGCCCTTTGCGGACAAATCTTACAACTCCCAGCTCGGTACCTGGCCCAGAATCGCCACGCCCGATGAAGCAAAAGAACCGTTCCACTCCGGAACGAGAAAGCCGCCGTTCGGATGTGCGTCCTGGCTTCTCCGGTTGCGGTGCTGATGGCGCAGGGTCTGTTGAATCTCCCGGAGCATTTCCAAGCGCTCGGTGCGCGATTGGCGCTCCCAGAACATCACAAATCCCTGTCCACACACGCTGCAGTGCGTTTCAGCGTTTCCCGTCGTAGCCTTGCAAAGCACTTGCATCTCAATGCCCCGGCTGGAAAACTTCCTCAGCCATGAGAAGACAATAGCCCCGGTCCGCAAATGTTGCCCATTCCTCCTAGCGGCAATTTGCCCGGTCTTTCGCGGCACAGGCAACTGCCCATTTCGTGGGATGGCCACCGCCTGAGCGCGGGTTTTGCCCGACCCAATCCGCCTGGCCGCTCGACTTCGCACCCTTGATCCCTCTATCCTGAGAGTGCTGGCCGTGTTTTTCTCACTCACAGCCCAATTGGACCTGAATCCACTATGAGTACGCTGACCATTTCTGTACACCTGCCCGATGGGGCCATTCGCCAAGTGCCCGCCGGCACAACGCCGTTCGACATTGCCAACGACATCTCGCCGCGCCTGGCCGCGGCAGCCGTGGTGGCGCGGCTCACTCCGGTTGGCTCAGCGGTCGGCCAAAGTGCGGACGCGGAGGGCGAGAGCGCCGAAGCGGCGATGTACTCTGCCGAAGATGCGGCCGCTCCGCGCCTGGTCGATCTGTCGACCCCGCTCACGGCCGACACGCGCTTGGAGCTGCTGAAAGAGACAGACCCCGAAGCCCTCAAGGTCGTGCGCCACTCCGCCGCCCACGTGCTGGCCACGGCGGTGCTCGAGCTGTTCCCGGAGACCAAGCTCGGCCACGGCCCGGCAACGGATGCGGGATTCTTCTACGACTTCTATCGCCCCACCAACTTCACGCCGGAAGACCTGGCCGCCATTGAAGTGAAGATGAAAGAGGTGGTGGCGCGCGACGAAAAATTCAATCGCGTCTACGAACCCCGCGAGAAGGCTCTGGAAGAATTTGAGCGCGACGGCGACTTTATGAAGACGCACTTCGTAACCAAGTTCACCGAACCCGGTTCGGAGGTCAGCTTCTATCGCAACGGCCACTTCGTCGATTTCTGCCGCGGGCCGCATGTGCCTTCAACAGGACGTGTGAAGGCGTTCAAGGTGCTTTCGCTGGCCGGGGCGTACTGGCTGGGTGATGAAAAGAACCCGCAGTTGCAGCGCATCTACGGGACAGCGTTTTTCTCGCAGAAGGAACTGGACGCCCACTTCGCGCGGCTTGAGGAAGCGGCCAAGCGCGATCATCGCCTGCTGGGCAAGCAGCTCGACCTCTTCAGCATTCAGGAACTGGCCGGCCCCGGTCTCGTCTTCTGGCACCCCAAAGGCGGCATCGTGCGCAAGGTCATGGAAGACTGGATGCGCGACGAGTGTCTCCGCCGCGGCTACCTGATGGTCTTCACGCCCCACGTGATGCGCCGCGAACTGTGGAAGGTCAGCGGTCATGAGGGTCACTACGCCGGAAACATGTACTCGCCCATGGAGCTCGACGACGCCGAATACCGGCTGAAGCCGATGAACTGCCCAGGGCACATCCTCATCTACAAGAGCTCGCCGCGCAGCTATCGCGACCTGCCGCAGCGCTATGCCGAGTTAGGCAATGTCTACCGCTATGAGCGCTCCGGCACCATGCACGGCCTGCTGCGTGTCCGCGGCTTTACGCAGGACGACGCCCACATCTTCTGCACCCCCGGCCAAATCGAAGACGAGGTCGTGGCCTGCATCGACTTTGCGGAGGCAGTGCTCAAGACCTTCGGCTTCAATGAATTCAAGGTCGAGCTGTCCACCTGGGATCCGAACGACCGCGCCAAATATGCCGGTTCCGACGAAGGCTGGGCACTTGCCGAGGCGTCGTTGCGAACAGCTCTCGAACGGAAAGGGATCAAATACAAAACAATCCCTGGCGAAGCCGCTTTCTACGGTCCCAAGATCGACATCAAGCTTGTAGATGTGCTGGGCCGCCTGTGGCAGCTCTCGACGGTGCAATTTGACTTCACCCTCCCCGCCCGCTTCGAGCTTGAATACGTGGGCGAGGACGGCGAGCGCCATCAGCCCGTCATGGTGCACCGCGCGCTGTTCGGCTCGGTGGAGCGCTTCTTCGGCGTGCTCATCGAGCACTACGCCGGGGCATTCCCGTTGTGGCTCGCGCCCGTGCAGGTGGGTCTGGTTCCCATCAGCGAGCGCCACCACGGCTACGCGAAGAAGGTCGAAGCCGAACTGAAAGCCGCCGGGTTGAGAGTGGAAGTGGACGACCGCAACGAGAAAATGAACGGCAAGATCCGCGACTTCGCCAACCAGAAGACGCCCTACATCCTCGTCTTCGGCGACAAGGAAGAAGCCGCCGGAGCAGTCAGCGTCCGCACCCGCGCAAAAGGCGACCAGGGCTCCATGCCCCTCGCTGACTTCATCGCGAAGTGCAAGGAGCTGGTGGCCGGGCAGTCTACGGAATTGTAGACTGAAGACCGGGCGGAGATGATTCTCACCCCTGACGAATAGAAAGCAGTGTGAACTTCTCCCTCAATACTCGATCATTCTGCCGAACGCTCTTTACGTGGAACTTTGCTATCGAATCCTTGTCCGCAAACTCGTGATTGATTTTAGTGATTTCATCTGCGGTCCAATCGGGCCCGACTGAGCCCTTGATCGCCGGCCGACCGGCCGCTGGTCGGAATTCAAAGACACGCCAGTCACGCAGGGCACCCGAAAGTTGGCCGGGTATCTCAACTTCGTCTTCCCCAAGTGTGGTGATTTTTGCCCGCTCGGCTGCCTTAGCAATAGTTTGAGCGCGAAAGCTCTTGTCGCGATTCCCTGAAACCAGACGAAAGGTGGCTCGGTGGTCGTTAAGCAACCCAAAGAAATCCCTTATCGTAGTGAGAACCCTCCCATCGAGATTCTCGACCTCCGATTCAAAGGCTTCCTCGTCCTCTACCCCAAACCTTTCCATCAACCGCGTAGCCTCATCCATCGCATCCTTCAAGGGAGACTCAAGCAAAGCGCCCTGTGACAGCATCTCTTCGATGCGAAAGCCGAATGACCCGCGAACAATGTTGGTGATATGGAGCTTCGCTGCGTCCTTGCCCGGAACGGCTCCACGCTGACCTAGGGTTCCAGTATGTTGGACGGCGAATATCTTGGTGACAACATCCTGGAATTTCTCCATCGCTTGGGCACCAAACGAAACTTCAATTCCTTGGTTCGCCAAGACGGGCTCGCCTCCAAAGAAGAGCGAAGCCGAGGCGGAAAACTCCGGGACATCTGCAAGCGATTCAAGGGTTCGCTGGAGATCTTTGCGACGCGATTCGAGGCTTAGCTTCGCAAAGGCGTCACGGGCAGTGAGACTGCCAAGCAGTTGCTCGACCGCCGCTAGATCGGCAACGACGAAGTCTCTATCTAGCTTTGCGCTCATAATTGCCCCTCCCCTGGTTGACCCGTGGGTAGCGGAACCAATAATTGTTCTCTTGCCTGAGCGTCGTTAGAGTCTTCCAAAGGAACCTGAATCATTCCCTTCCACAGGAAGGTCTCACGTTGATGGGAAAACAGCTGTAGGAAATATCGGGACAAAGAGACCAGCGCTTCAGGGCTGCCCATCAAGTCGACGAAAAAGGCATCCAGGGAATAGGTGGCCTTCACCTCCGAACGATCAAAGAGCCCAAAGCTTTCGGTCCAGAATCCTAGTATCTCAGCCTCGGTACTCACGCTTTGTGGAAGACGGATGAAACATACGATGTCAAGATCCTTAGGGTCCTTCTCTTCAAGAAAGCTTCCGTCTAGCCATTGAAAGCCCTCGGTTATTCCGATATTTCGAAGCGCAGCGCGGTGGTCAAGCCAGCCGTTGAGAATCTGGCGGCGACCGTAGGTAACGCCAAACCGGATCACAACATCCAGCGCATCAACGGCGTAGGGCGACATCAAGGACGGATCCTCGCCTGGGCCCGCACCCGTAAAGGGCGGGAGTATACCGTCTATGGTGAATCCAGGAATGGACATTTCGCATTGACCTCGTGCCATTCTGCGCGGGGGCATTAGGTTCCTGTGCTTGGCTCACAATCATACCGCGCGCCCCTTAGTGTTGAGAACACACATGGCTCGTTGATCCTGGGCAGGGAACCACCTCCGTAATGGGCTCCCGCGTGCGACACTCACGCGTCGATCGCCATCCCCTCCACCGCCCCATACCCATCCAGCATCGCGCCCGCAACACCGCAGATGGTTGCGTATAATTTCGGCCCTTTGGCGCACAATCTATTTAGATCGGCTTCCATAACCCAGGGGCGCCGGGCTCATGCCCGTAACCCCTTTGTTATGAAGAATCTGCAAAGAACGCCTTTTGAATCAAATATTTGCGCCGGAGCCTCCTCCCTATCTATCTGAAAACAAGAAACTTCCTTGCAGAAATAGGGTGGGGGGGGTAGGTCGCGGATGATAGAGACCGCGCACATGCCTGACATTTTGAACTCGGGACAGATCCGGCGTTCCGATGGAGGTGATGATTGCGTTTCAATGGCAGCCAGAGTAACAAAGAACCCTACGCATTGATGGCCATTCCTTCCACCGCGCCATAAGCATCCAGCAGGCTCTCGGCCAGCGTGGGATGGGCATGGATCGTAAACATCATCTCCTCCACGGTCCCTTCCATTTCCAGCACCGCGACTGCTTCCGCAATCAGTTCCGTGGCCTGCGGACCGATGATGTGCACGCCCAGAATCTCGCCGTACTTCGAGTCGGAGACAATCTTCACAAAGCCATCGTGGCTGCCCAGGATGGTGGCCTTGGAGTTGCCCGCAAACGGGAACTTGCCCACCTTTACCTCGTAGCCCGTTTCCCTGGCCTGGGCCTCGGTCAGGCCCACGCTGCCGATCTGCGGCTCCGTATAGGTGCAGCCCGGAATCCGATCCTTGCGCACCGGCCGGAAGGTCCTTCCCGCAATCTTGGCGGCTGCCACCATGCCGCTCATCATGCCCACATGCGCTAGTTGCGGCAGGCCGGCGACAATATCGCCGATGGCAAAGACGCCCGGCTCGGCGGTCATTTGCGCGCCGTCCACCTGCACAAAGCCGCGGTCGAGCACAATCCGAGTCTTCTCCAGGCCGAGGTCGGCGGTACGCGGGGCGCGGCCCACGGCGACGAGCACCTTTTCGGCTTCCTTCACCTGTGGCTTGCCGTTCGAGTCGGTGAAGGTGACTTTGACGCCGGCCTCGGTCCTTTCGACGGTCTCGACGCGCGCGCCGGTGTTCACGTCGATGCCGCGCTTCTTGTACAGCCGCGTCAGCTCCTTGGATATCTCCTCGTCTTCGGCCGGAACCACACGCGGCAGGAACTCGACGATCGTGACCTCGGCGCCAAAGGTGCGGAAGATCGACGCAAACTCCATGCCCACCGCGCCCGCGCCGATGACGATGAGAGATTTTGGCGCCTGCTCCAAGGCCAGAATCTCGATGTTGGTAAGAATGCGGTCGTCTGGCGCGAGGCCGGGCAGCATCTTGGCCTCGGAGCCGGTGGCCAGAATGACGTTCTTCGCCTGTACCTGGCTGACTTCGCCGCCCTTGTTGACCTCGACTGTCAGTACCCCATTGACCGCCGGTCCAGTCAGCCGGCCGTAGCCCTCGATGCGCGTCACCTTGTTCTTCTTCACCAGGAATTCGAGGCCCTTGGTGTGCTTCACAATGATGCCGTTCTTGCGCTTTTGCACGGCCGACCAGGTGAGTGTGGGCGCGCCAATACCCTCGATGCCGAACTCTGCGGCGTGCTGCAGATGGTCCCAGATCTCGGCGTTGAAAAGCAGGGCCTTGGTGGGAATGCAGCCCCAGTGGAGGCAGGTGCCGCCGAGTTTGTCAGTCTTTTCAATCAATGCGACTTTCAAGCCATACTGCGCTGCCCGAAATGCCGCGGTATAGCCGCCCGGCCCGCCGCCCACAATCGCTACGTCGAATCCTGTCTCCGCCAAAGCCAACTCCATTCCGCGCCGCTCCGCTCGATCGAGCGCCCGCCATCAAAGCTTAGTGTAAATCTCTCGCTAACCCATCCTTATGATTCCAATCCAAGTATGTGGTAGTCTTTCCCCGCAATCTGAAGCTGGTCCGGGAATTGCCCATGCCACGAAAAGCCCTCCACTTCGCACTCCTCTTCGCAGCCAGCCTGCTGGTGCTACCAGCCCAGCAGTCCTCCCAAACCCATCCCACCTTCGTTGGCGGCATCACAATTCCCCCCATCGCGGGCGCGCCCTTTTCCGCCACCCTGGTCCTCGAGTCCGAGCAATATTTCTACGACGACTCCGAGGAGGTCCGCCGCACGATCAACATCATCGCCCGCGACTCCCGGGGCCGGACACACAACGAGGTGCGCCGCTTCATGCCGGAGTCCTTCCACGGGTCGCCCCAACTCCTTCAGGTTCGTCTCTATGACCCCGCCACCCATATTCTGACTGTCTGCGACACCACACACCGGACCGCCAGCCGGCAAGTCGTGACCGAAGCTCCCCAAGCAAGCAGCCCACCCGATCCCTCGATCGAAGTGGAAGACCTCGGCACGGACACGTTCAACGGAATCCCGGCCAAGGGGACCCGCAGCACCGAGATTGTTTCGAAGCCACTGTTTGGATGGGGAAAGCCCACAGTGGTCGAAGATGAGCAGTGGTACTCCAAGGACCTGCATCTCATCCTGCTCGCCCGCCACACGGATCCCCGCTTCGGCGTGCAGACCCTTGGCGTCTCAGGGCTCAAGCGCGAGGAGCCACGCGCCTCACTATTCGAAATCCCGCAGGGCTACAAGCTGATCGACTTGACCCCGCGCTCCGCGTCCGCCTCGCAGTCAACCAGTTCAGACGCCGGACCCAAGCCGCCGTCCTAAGTTTTGCCGCTGAACTCTAACCTCGTACTTCTAACCCCTGCTCTTCCAGCAACTCGGCCGCCGCCAGCGCCATCTCCGTCTCATCCCCAAACCTCTCCAGCCAGTGCACCCCTGTCTCCCGCCGGAACCAGGTCAACTGCCGCTTCGCATAGTTGCGGTGGCCCTGCTGTGCGGCCTCTAGCGCAGCCTGGATGCTCATGGTTCCCGCGTGGACGGCGAGTGCCTGGCGGTAGCCGAGCGAGTCGAGCGCCTTCACCGGACCGTAGCGCTCGACGAGAGAGCGCGTCTCCTCTACCAGGCCTGAGGCAAACATCGCCTTGGCACGCTGGTTGAGCCGGTCGTAAAGCTCCCTGCGCGGTGGATTCAACCCGATGCGCAGCAGCCGGAAGCCGGTCAACGGATCTTTTGCCTGATCCGGGGACGCCAGCACCGCGGACATGGGCTTTCGGGCGGCGAGGCAGACCTCGATGGCGCGGATAAGCTTGGGCGTGTCGTTGGGGTGAATGCGCTGGGCCGAGGCTGGGTCGAGGCGCCCAAGCAGCCGGTGCAGCCAAGGCTCGCCGTGACGCTGCCGGCTCCGCGCCAGGCGCACCCGCAAGCCCTCCTGCCTGGCTGGCCCGGAGAAGAGCCCCTCGGTCAGCGCCCGGAGGTAGAGACCCGTCCCGCCGGTGACGATGGGAAGCTTGCCGCGGCCGGCAATCTCGTGGAGCACCGCGCGCGCCCGGCGGCTGTATTCGCCCGCGGTGAAGGGCTGGTCGAGTTCGGCAACGTCGATGAGATGGTGAGGGACGCGGGCCCGCTCCTCGGCGGTGGGCTTGGCCGTGCCCAGCTCCATGCCGCGATAGACAGCCACCGAGTCGCAACTGACGATCTCTCCGCCGAAACCCTCGGCGAGTGCCAGCGACAGGGCTGTCTTGCCGCTGCCGGTGGGACCTAGCACGATCACGACCTGAGGGTCAGGAGCGCCCACGAGCTTGCTCACGGCCGCCACCACCCAGGGGGGAATATCCACTTCGGATTGGTGCGGAAGAGCCTGAAGACCAGGATAGCCAACGCCACCAGCACCAGCCCGATCGCCTGGTTGCGCTTGTAGACGCGCGTTTGCTTCGCCCGCCGCGCCATCTCGGCCTGCTCTTCGAAATACGGCTTGATGCGGCTCTCAACCATCGCCTTGACCCTGGCTCACCACGACTCAGTATAGGGGACGGGCGCTCGACCCCATTTTCAACCGCTGTTTGACTTCCCAACCCGGCTTTGCTCAGATAACCTTTTCAGGTTTGGGCAACATTAGCACGACAGGAAGCGCAGGAAAACACCCATGAAAGTCTTGATCCTTGGTTCCGGAGGCCGCGAGCACGCGCTGGCCTGGGCGGTAAACCGCAGCGAAAAAGTCACCGAGATCGTCTGCGCCCCCGGCAATGGTGGCATGGCGCAGATTGCCCGCTGCATCCCCGTCGACCTGAAAGACCTGGACGCCATGGTACGCGTCGCGGTGGAGGAGCAGCCCGGCCTGACCATTGTGGGCCCGGAGCTGCCGCTTTCGCTCGGCATTGTGGACGCCCTCCAGGAGCGGGGGCTGCGCGTCTTTGGGCCCACCAAGGCCGCGGCCATGCTGGAGTCGAGCAAAGGCTTCGCCAAGCGCTTTCTGCAGCGGCACAACATTCCCACGGCCAACTACGCCGTCTGCACCACGGCCGAGGAACTGGAGCAGGCGGTCGAAATCTTCCATCCGCCGATCGTGGTGAAGGCCGACGGGCTGGCAGCAGGCAAGGGCGTGCTGATTTGCCAGTCGCGCCGCACCGCCGTGGAGGCCGCGCAGGGGCTGTTCACCGGCGCGCTGCTGGGCGCGGCGGAGCGCCAGGTGGTGATTGAAGAGTTCCTGGTGGGCGACGAGATCAGCTTCCTGTGCCTCTCCGACGGCAAGCACGTTGTGCCGTTGGCGCCGGCGCAGGACCACAAGCGCATCGGCGAGGGAGACACCGGCCCCAACACCGGCGGCATGGGCGTCTACTCCACCGACACGCTGCTCGAGTCCGGCATGACGGAGTGGATCATGCACCACATTGCCGAGCCCACGATCAGGGGCATGGCCGAGGAGGAGACGCCTTTTGCCGGCGTTCTCTACTGCGGTCTGATGATGACCCCGCGCGGGCCGCAGGTGCTTGAATTCAATGCCCGCTTCGGCGATCCGGAGACGCAGGCCATCCTGCTGCGGCTTGAGTCGGATCTGGTGGAGGTCCTGGAAGCCTGCATCGACGGGCGGCTGGCCGAAACCGAGCTGCGCTGGTCGCAGGGCGCCTCGGCCTGCGTCATCGCAACCTCGGCCGGCTACCCCGGCAGCTACAAGACCGGCTTTCCCATCGGTGGCCTCAGCGCCGCCGCGCGCGTCCCGGGAGTGCAGGTCTTCCACTCCGGCTCAGCGCTGTTGGGCAACCAGATTGTCACCGCCGGCGGCCGGGTACTGGGCGTGACCGCCATTGCGCCCTCGCTGGAGGAGGCGCTGAACCGCGCCTACCAGTCCGTGGCCGAAATCCAGTTTGAGGGCATGTACTATCGCCGCGACATCGGACATCGCGCACTGAAGAAGTAGTCGCCGGGGCGCACCTCAGTCCGCGGGCGGCGGGGAGTCCGCTCCTCGCTTCGCGTCATCCTCCTGCGCCTGCTGCGCGGGTGTTCTTTGCTGCTTGAAGCAGACGCGGCAAAGCACCGGACGACCCTGCGTGGGCTTGAACGGCACGGTGGTCTCCGCTCCGCATTGCGAGCAGGTTGTGCGCGTTTCTGAACGCACCCGCGGGCCGCCGCGCACACGCTTCGCCTTGCACTGCTTGCAGTGTTTGGGGTCGTTCTTGAATTCCTTATCGTGGAAAAATAGTTGTTCGCCGGCCGTGAACACAAACTCGGCGCCGCAATCGATGCACTTCAGTGCTCTGTCGGTAAACTCCATGGCCGGCTTCCCCAAAACTCAGGGAAACTGAATGAAATCGGCCATAAAGACACAGACGCTTGCCGGTCCCGTTTCCCTGTCTTTGTACTTGCTTCCACAACAAGGGCCCGGGCCGCAACAAGTTCAGCGGCAAATCTAAAATGTCAACTCAACCTGGCTCAAAAACGCCTTGAATACACACCACAAAATGACCGCGGAATGTAACAAGAGTGATGAATCGTAACCGGCCGCCCCAGCCAGCTCTTGCCTGCTCTTGGTCTCCGGATAGCTTTCACCGGAGCGGTTAAGGCGGCCCATGTTACGCATGGTTAAAAACTAGTCAGCCTCTTTGCGAGCCTTCTTGCGATTCCGCTTGCGTGCCAATGCTGCCTTCACGCGACGCTTCTCGCCGGGCTTCAGATAGTAGGAGTGACGCTTGACTTCCTTGATGATGTCCTCCTGCTGTACCTTCCGCTTGAACCGGCGCAGCGCATTTTCGAGCGGCTCGCCTTCCTGTACGCGAACCTCTGCCAAGAAATCCCACCTCCAAACCCGCCAAATGGCCTATCTCATGATAGCCCAACTCCCGAGTTTGCGGGCGGAGAACGCTCTTCTATGTTTTGTGTTGACATTTAGATAGCCCAATTCGGATGCCATTTTTGCCGCCCTGTCGGGCTTTCTTCCCGCCTTCCAACGGGTTTGCCATGCCCGCGGCCCCACCAAGACGTCTCCGTTGCCGGCCCGCTCGCTCCATGCCGTAAACTTTCTCTTGAAAGGTCTTCCCCATGATCCGCAGCTACCAGGGCCTCAGGCCCCAGATCCCCGACTCCTGCTACGTGGACATCTCCGCCCAACTCATTGGCGACGTGACACTTGGCGAGCACTCCTCGGTGTGGATGAACGCCGTCCTGCGCGGCGACGTCCACTCCATCCGCGTTGGCGCCAACTCCAACGTCCAGGACTGCTCGGTGCTGCACGGCCAGCGCAATCTTTACCCGGTGATTGTGGGCGACTGGGTGACCATCGGCCACAACGCCACGGTGCACGGCTGCGTGGTGGAGGACGAATGCCTGATCGGCATCGGCGCGCGGGTGCTGAACAACTGCCGCATCGGCTCGGGGTCCATCATCGCCGCCGGGGCGGTCGTCCCGGAGAACACCATCGTGCCGCCGCGCACGCTGTGGGCTGGCGTCCCCGCCAAAATGCGCCGCGAACTCTCCGGGAAGGACCGGGCACTGATTCTGGAATATGCGCAGAACTACCTGGATTACGTTGCGTTCTACCTTGCCGAATCCGGCATATGAGCCGCGGATTCGCGTTTTTCTGACCCAGGCTCCCACTCTGCATCATCTCGCATCAAACGATGTCTGTGAAAGAACTGGAAAAAAGCCTGTCCCGTCG
>VFSW01004535.1_pt1 | contig 20691 bp, 24 predicted proteins | sample 5358111 | NCBI WGS metagenome assembly VFSW01 (sample SAMN11554181, study PRJNA540505) | mine drainage metagenome | isolation source: sediment from site ElyBrook_90M | place: USA: Ely Copper Mine, Vershire, VT | collected 2017
GTCGCGATCGTGCGCTTTCATGTGGCCATTGACGGCACGGCGACCGTCGAACTCGTCCAGCCCACTCCGCATCCGAGGCTCAACAGGCTTTTGCTCGACACGCTCAGGAACTGGCGCTTCTTTCCTGCGATCAAGGATGGCCAGCCCGTGGAATCCGTCTATCCGCTGACCTTCAGGTTTGAAGTGCCCTGAAGTTGGCAATCCGGACCGGGTCGCGGTTACAATGCGCGCACCGTATATTTACGCTTTGACATGACAGACCGCTACGCCGTCATCGGCCACCCCATCTCCCACAGCAAGTCACCGCTGATCCACAAGTTGTTTGCAGAACAGACCGGACAAGACATCGACTATGTCGCGATCGAGGCGCCGCTCGACGGCTTTGCCAAGACGATAGACAACCTGATGCGCGATGGCTACAAGGGCTGCAATGTGACCGTGCCTTTCAAACAAGAAGCGTATTCATATGCCTTAAACACCGGGATGATCTGTGAACTAGCTGCCACTACTGCTCAAGCAGTAAATACGCTCAAGTTCGATTTCAATGGTGGAATTGCTACCAATACTGATGGAATCGGTTTAGTGCGAGATCTGCGAAATAACCTTAATATTAATTTTGACGGAAAAAAAATCTTACTGATGGGTGCAGGTGGTGCTGCGCGTGGCGTGCTTTATCCATTGATGGATCAAAATGCTTATTCTATGGCACAACAATCCCCTGAGTTGATTGTAATTGCCAACCGTACTCCATCAAAAGCAATACAAATAATTAATGAAAGAGATTTTCAATTAATTGCGAAACGCGTTGACTCCAGCAAACCGCACACCACCACACTTCAAGCATGCAGCTATGAAGACCTAGCGGGCCAACAGTTCGACGTGGTCATCAATGCGACCTCGAGCGGGCTGACAGACGATCTCCCTCCCCTGCCTCGAGGCGTCTTCGCCAAGGGTGCGCTCGCCTACGACATGATGTACGGAAAGGAGACGCCCTTCATGGCTTTCGCCCGTGCCAACGGCGCCTCCGTCGTTTCGGACGGCCTTGGGATGCTCGTCGAACAGGCGGCCGAAGCGTTCCACCTCTGGCGCGGCGTGCGTCCGGACACGAAGCCCGTGATCGCAGTCCTGCGCTCATGAAGAAGATCTGGCGCTGGCTCTGGAAGGGTGTGGCGATCGGGCTGCTGCTGCTCTTCGTCTACCAGGTATGGATCTTTGCGCACCTGCTCTGGTGGATCAAGTTCAATCCGACGACCACGGCCTTCATGGAGAACCGCCTTGCCATCATGCGCGAGGTGAACCCGGACGCGAGGCTGCAATACCAGTGGGTGCCCTATTCAAAAATCTCCAGCAACCTAAAGCGCGCACTGGTCGCGGCCGAGGACGCGAACTTCGTCGATCACGAGGGATTCGACTGGGATGGAATACAGAAGGCATATGAGAAGGATCTGAAGAAGGGCCGGATCGTCGCGGGCGGCTCGACCATCAGCCAGCAGCTCGCGAAGAACCTGTTTCTTTCGGGCAACCGCTCGCCGTTTCGCAAGATCGAGGAGGCCGCGATCACCGTGATGATGGAAGCCGTGATGGACAAGCAGCGCATCTTCGAGATCTATCTCAACGTGATCGAATGGGGGGACGGCGTGTTCGGTGCGGAAGCCGCATCGCGCCACTATTACCGCGTCACTGCATCCCAGCTCTCGGCAACCCAGGCCGCGAAACTCGCCGCGATGGTGCCCAATCCGCGCTACTACGACAAGCACCAGAACGCGAAGGGGCTGATGAAGAAGACCGGCATCATTTTGAGCCGCATGAACGGCTCCGACATACCCTGATTTATGCGCCGATTGCTGATCCGGCAATAACCAAGCTGCATACTTTACCTCAGCATGTTCAAAATAGCTTTTTGCATGTTCAGGTGATTTCTGTAGCTTGCGCAAGGGCTGGTCGTCACCGCCTGCCTGAGGTCTGCATTGGGCATCTCATCCTTGTGTTTTGCCATATTATTGCCGTGCCAATATTGCCCGTTCAAAGTCGTTCAAAGGCATCGGTTTTCCGAAGAGATATCCCTGAAAATTCAAACAGTGATGCTGGACAAGAAAATCCCTTTGTGCGGCCGTTTCCACTCCTTCTGCAATCACTTCCATACCGAGGTTATGCCCCATGGCGATGATAGTTTGAACAATGACGGCAGCATCGCTATTTTCGGCGATGTCGTGAACAAAGCTCCGGTCAATTTTAAGCTGATCAAGAGGCAGCCTTTTAAGGCTTGATAAAGATGAATGTCCGGTGCCAAAATCATCCATCGCGAATTTAATGCCCATCTGCTTGAGCGCCTGCATTTTGCTGATTATCTCAGAGATGTTGTGCAGCACCATGCTTTCGGTAACTTCAAGGGTAAGCCGCGCCGGATTGATGTCGGCAGTCTCAAGAACATTGGTGATCTGTTCAACAAAGTCTGCCTGTTGAAATTGGCGTGCACTGATGTTCACAGCAAGGTGCAGGTGATCATTTCCCGGTTCATGCTCCCATATTTTCAGTTGATGGCAGGCTAATTTCAGCACTTGCAGCCCGATAGCAACAATCAAGCCTGATTCTTCTGCAACGGGAATGAAATCAGCAGGGAAGTTCATTCCCTGGAAGGGATGTTGCCAACGCAGCAGCACTTCTGCACCAACAATCATGCCAGCACTATTCACCTGTGGCTGATAAAAAAGCATAAACTGTTGTTGCGGCAATGCGTGTTTCATCGACTCTTCCAGGGAAGAGCGGCTCTCGACGGCAGCCTGCATATCAAGATCAAAGAACCGAATCGTGTTGCGTCCTAATTTTTTAGCCTGATACATGGCGATATCGGCACGCTTCATCAGTTCATCAATAGAGAGTTTATTCCCCGAGAATATGGCAATGCCGATGCTCGGCGTGATATGGCGCTCATGAATGCCGAGCCGGTAGGGCTGATTGAGGATTTCCAGAATCTTCTCACCAAAAATCTCAACCTGAAATGCAGCCTCTTGGGCATGCCCGCTTAAATTCTCCAGAACGATTACAAACTCGTCGCCCCCCATACGGGCAACAGTATCTTCCTGTCGCATACATGCGGTGAGGCGTTGTGCAGTCTGTTTCAACAACAAGTCACCGATGTCATGGCCCAGCGTATCGTTCAGCGTTTTGAAATTATCCAGATCAATTAACATCAGTGCATTTTGCAAACCGCTACGCTCGCTGAATGCCAGTGCATGCTGTAGTCGGTCGATAAGAAGCCGACGGTTAGGCAAACCGGTCAGGGAATCGTAGAACGCCATTTCATTGATTTTCTGGCGTTGCATGTTCAACTCGGAGATATCGCGTCCCACACCCATAACGGAAACAATAGAGCCGGATAAATCATATTCCGCCGTCAGCCGGATATGATTGCAGAACTCCTTGCCACTATGGTTGCTTATATTCAGTTCAAACTCAACGTCCCTGCCTGTTTTTAACACCTCCTGGATTTTGGCTTCATACATGACATAATTTTGCCCCCCGGGAAATTCCGAAGGTTTCTTTTCCAGCAATGAAATTGCGCCACCCACTGTCAGTGCGGCTAGCGCCGGGTTGACATAAATGCGACGGCACTCGCGATCGTAGCGAGAGATGGTATCCGGGGAATTTTCAACCAATGTGCGCCATATCTGCCCGCGAACAGCACTCGCTTCTTCATTGCGCTTTCTGTCATCAATATTGAACGTCACGCCGATAAAACGCCTGCCACGGTTACTTTCATCGCGATCCACAATCTTGCCGTAGTTGGCATACCAGACCCATGCGCCGCTCTTGGAACGAACCCTGAATTCACAGCGGTATTGCGTTGCAGCACCCGTTAAATGTTCATTGATAGTATTTTTTATCATCGGAATGTCATCGGGATGGACGATGGCGAAAATACTGTCCATGTTGGATGCAATTTCCTCTTTACTATAACCGAGTTCAATAAAAATCTTGTCAGACTTGCGTGTGACATCACCGGTAAGCAGATCATTTTCCCAAAGATCTAGACCGGCAGCTTCCAGGGCAAGTTCCAGACGCTCCTTATTGGCATCCTGTTCAGTCATGCCTGTACCTCAAACAGAGTAAGGGAGCGCGCCGGCATAGCCGATGTTGCGCAGCAGTCCGGCGAATGATGCCATGACACCAGCAGCATTGTAGAGTTTGGAAGCGGCCTCGACTTTGATGATGCTGACGGCGTAGCCCGTGCTCTTGCCTGTGTTTGAATCAAAATATACAGCCAGATCATCCGTGGCATTGGAGAAGCCAAGACCGGTGCTTTCCGAGTAATAGCAGATTGAATCAGGCGCAATGATGTCAGGCATGTTGCTTAGACTTGAATACATGATCAGGTTTTCATTCAGATTGTAGATGTAGTGCGTTTCAGTGCTTTTTGCTTGATCGGGGTTATTGTCGAGACGGATGATTCCTGCATCGAGCGATGTGCTGGTGGTCGATTGCGTAACAGCAGTGATATAAAAATTGCTCAGTGTCGCTGTAGCATTGCGTCCGGTAATGCCTGCGATTTGCAGCGCAACCTCGGAAGTTGATGGCGGTACGGAGGCGCTTATCAAGAATTGCCCTAGAGCCCATGCCTGCGTCAGTGTTCCGGCTATGTAGCTGCCTGTCAAAGCGTAATTATTAGTTGAATTGGATGGCCAAAGCGCGATCCCGGCAAAACTGCCGAAAGCGGAAACGATACCTCCCGCCAGTGTTTCGATCTGGGCGGCAGTTGCCGCATTCAATATGGATGACTGTAAAGTTGGCGCCGCTTCGGCATCGTTAGCCAGGGCGCATGGGCCCGCAGCAAGTGTGGCACTGCCACTATACGTGGTTTGCGGCAATTCCGGTACGGCTCTCCCGGCTCCGTCTCCATTGACGACCCAAATAGCGTTTTTGGCAATGGCTGCCGCGATGAGCGGCACTATCGAATTGATGGGTCCGATTTCACCCGGGATGACACATCCCAGAGTTTTTCCAGTCGCACTTTCAAAGGCAGCGATGGTATTCAATATAGAGTTTTCGACATCTGCCAGCGTCAGGCTGTCGGCGACATCGGGCGACCCCATCATCGCCAGCACACAGCAATTCGTCGCCCCATCGTAGTCGCCCACTTGAACAGCACCCTGCCAGCCACTCTTTGCCAGTTCTTCCACCACATTGACCGCATTGCTATAACTGCCACCCCCGCCACTTCCAAGAACAGCAGCACCGGCTGCAATGTATTCAAAATCAGTGATTCCAAATTCACAAGCGGTCATGATTTTACCGGGAAATTTAATGATGGGGGAGAACGGCTGTTCAGCAACACGTTGCAGATTATAAACCATAAAGCAACAAGCAAAGACCGAACGCACCGGAGTAATAAGCGTGTGATGTTGCAACAGGCGCGCTAATGTTCAGGTGCTGTTTTGGGTGGCGTTATACTTGGTATCATTACAAGATGACCTTCAGCTTTCGGAGCTGTAAATTTGACATCTCGAACTACTGCAATTGGACGCGGTCCGCCTCGGCAAAATGACCTTCAGGGGGCATGCCGACTGAAGCTTGCAGGTCGCGCACGCGGTCAGGATCAACGCAGGCACATTGTTCTTGCGATTCCTCTCGTGACTGCCATGGTTCCGAGCTTTTGAAGACATGCGGCAGGGTCGCCCACCTCATGAAATCGTCTTCAGCCGAAAATCACGCAATCGCGATCTGTTCAGGTTGGTGTAAGGAAACGGGTCTAGTATTCATCCCATGGCAGTTTTGAACTGATCAGCAAGTCAAAACTGCAGGGCGATGATGAATCGCGATACCGTTATGATTTTACTATTCAGGAGACCACAGTCATGCAAGCAAATCACAATGCCAAAGAAAGCCACAAAGCAATCCAATCCGGCGAAACAAAAGCAGCCAAGAAACAAGGCATATCCAAGGAAGACATGAAGTTCATCGGCGAACTCGGCTGGCTCAGCGCTGCCGCGGTTCTGATAGCCGGAGTCGCCGCCAACATCTGAGGGTGTAGAAGGCCCCACGGGGCCCCGATCTAATCGGCTATCACCCTTTCCCCAGCGTAGAGCTGCAACACCGTCTCGCGTTCCCGCACGAGGTGTATCCCTACCCCACCCACCATCACCTCGGCGGGGCGCGGACGCGTGTTGTAGTTCGAGCTCATGCTCATTCCGTAAGCGCCTGCCGACATGATCGCAAGCCTGGACTGCGGCGCTATCGCAAGCTTTCTTGCGTGCCCCAGAAAATCCCCGGTCTCGCAAATCGGGCCTACGATCTCATAGGTCTGCGAAGCGATCTCTTCGCGCACCACGGGCAAAATTTCATGGTATGCATCGTAAAGCGCGGGGCGCATCAGATCGTTCATCGCGGCATCCACGATCGCGAAATTTTTTTCCTCGCCCCGTTTGATGTATTCAACGGTGGTGAGCAGAAGACCCGCGTTACCGACCAGCACGCGGCCGGGTTCCAGGATGAGCTTCTGTGTGCGCCCCTGTACCGCCGACAACAGGGCTGCGATGTATTCGGAAATCGCGGGAGGCGTCTCGTCGTGATAGCGTATGCCCAGTCCTCCGCCGAGATCGAGATGCTCGAGCCCGATGCCTTCTCCTGCCAGTTCATCCACCAGCAGCAGCACCTTCTCGATTGCCGCGATGAAAGGGCTGATTTCGGTCAACTGGGAACCGATATGGCAGTCCATGCCGGTGACTCTGAGATTGGGCATCGCATTGGCCTTGCGGTACAGGGCAATGGCCTCGGTGTAGGCGACGCCGAACTTGTTCTGCTTGAGTCCCGTGGAAATATAGGGATGGGTCTTCGCATCCACGTCCGGATTCACACGCAGGCTGATCGCTGCATTCTTGCCCATGCTCCCGGCGACTTCGTTGAGCCTGTCGAGCTCGCCGGCGGATTCGACGTTGAAGCACAGGATGCCTGCCTCGAGCGCCATGCGCATCTCGGATTCGGTCTTGCCCACGCCGGAGAAGACCACCTTGCGCGCATCGCCTCCCGCCGCGATCACCCGCTGAAGCTCGCCTCCCGAGACGATGTCGAATCCCGCACCCAGCCTCGCAAAGAGGTTCAGCACGGCGAGATTGGCATTGGCCTTCACAGCATAGCAGACGAGGTGGTCCCGACCTTTGAGCGCATCTGAGAATTGGCGAAAGCCCTCGGTCAGCGCGGCCCGGGAATACACATAGCAGGGCGTGCCGAACCGGGAAGCGATGTCCTCCAGGCTCACGCCTTCCGCATAAAGCTGATTATCCTGGTAATGAAAGTGTTCGCTCATTTTATTTTTCCGTTGTCGCATCGGGAACGGCGGAGGCCTTGTGCGCGACGGGCGCCGGCAGGGTCAAGGGTCCCTTGCGCCCGCAGCCTTGCAGCGACAGTGCAAAAACCACGATAATGCCGACTGAAATTCTAAGCCACATATACATTCCCTGAAAATTCAAAGATGCGATTATAAAGGTTTCCCATGAACGAGCGTGAATTCAACCAACTGGCCGATGCGGTGCTGGCAAAAATAGAAACCGCGGCAGACGCGTCCGGCGTCGATTGCAACCGCAGCGGCAACGTGCTGGAGATCGAGTTCGACAGCGGCGCCAAGATCATCGTCAACCGCCACGACATCAACCGGGAAATCTGGGTCGCCGCAAAGTCCGGCGGATTCCATTTTTCCCATCAGGACGGCGCGTGGATCAACCAGCGCGACCAGGGCGAGCTGTATGCCAAACTGCATGAACTGTTCGCGGACCAGGACGAGGAAATTTCCTTCTGACCAAGGCAACACGCGCCGAATCGCGTAAAATGCGCGCTTTACGATGCAAGGCAATGCCATGAACACACTCACCGCAATCTCGCCCCTGGACGGGCGCTACCACAACAAGGTCGACGCGTTACGCGGCTACTTCAGCGAATTCGGCCTGATCCGGTTTCGCGTCATGGTCGAGATCGAATGGCTCAAGGCGCTGGCTACACATGAAGGCATCCCGGAGATCGGCCCTTTCTCGAATGCAACGATCGCCGAACTCGATGTGTTGATTGGGAACTTCAACGAGGCGGATGCGGAGGCCATCAAGAACATAGAGCGCACCACCAACCACGATGTGAAGGCGATCGAATACTGGCTGCGCGAGCGCCTGTCCAACAATTCCGAGACCGCGCTGGAATTCATCCACTTCGCCTGCACCTCCGAGGACATCAACAACCTCTCCCATGCGCTGATGCTCAAAAACGGCCGCGACAACGCGATGCTGCCCGCTGTGGACCGGCTCATCTCCCGCCTTGCCGAACTTTCCCATCAGCTCGCCGACATTCCGATGCTGTGCCGCACGCACGGGCAGACCGCAACGCCCAGCACGATGGGCAAGGAGCTTGCAAACGTGGTATACCGTTTGAGGCGCGCAAAACAGCGCATCGCGTCGGTCGAGATTCTGGGCAAAATCAACGGCGCGGTCGGCAATTACAACGCGCATCTTTCCGCGTATCCGGAAGTGGACTGGGAAGCCTTCGCGAAAAAGTTCGTGACCGGGCTTGGTCTCTCCTTCAATCCCTACACCATACAGATCGAACCCCACGACTACATGGCCGAGCTGTTCGATGCCTTTTCACGCATCAACACCATCCTGATCGACCTGAACCGCGACATCTGGGGCTACATCTCACTGGGCTATTTCAAACAGAAGGTCATCAAGGGAGAGGTCGGCTCATCCACGATGCCGCACAAGGTCAACCCGATCGACTTTGAAAACTCCGAAGGCAATCTCGGCATGGCCAATGCGATGCTGCGCCACCTCTCCGAGAAGTTGCCCGTCTCCCGCTGGCAGCGCGACCTGACCGACTCGACCGTGCTGCGCAACATGGGTGTGGCACTGGGCTACACGCTGCTCGCCTATGAGTCCTGCATGAAGGGGTTGAACAAGCTTGAGATCAACGAGAAGCGCGTCGCGGACGATCTGGATTCGAGCTGGGAGGTCATGGCGGAACCCATACAGACCGTGATGCGCCGCTACAACATCGAGAACGCCTACGACAGGTTGAAGGAGCTCACGCGCGGAAAAAGCGGCATCAACCGGGAATCGCTCAAGGCATTTATCGAAACCTTGCAGATACCGGAGGCGGAAAAGCAGCGCCTGCTCAAGCTCTCGCCTGCCACCTACACCGGCAAGGCGGCAGAACTTGCAAGGCGCATCTAGGCCGGCCGGCATGCCGCTGCATTTTCTTGTAAGATGCGCGCCATGAAACACATCGTGCTCGGCATCAGCGGCGGCATCGCCGCCTACAAATCGGCAGAGCTGCTTCGCCTCTTGATGAAGCAGGGCCATACGGTCCAGGTCGTGATGACCGAGGCTGCCTGCCATTTCATCTCGCCCACCACACTGCAGGCGCTCTCGGGCCGCCCCGTATATCTGGACCAGTGGGATGAGCGCACCCCGAACAACATGGCGCACATCAACCTGGGCCGCGAAGCGGACGCGATCGTTGTCGCCCCCGCGAGTGCGGACTTCATCGCCAAGCTCGCGCTGGGCCTGGCAGACGATTTGCTTTCGACCCTTTGCCTTGCGCGCAACTGCCCGCTGCTGATCGCCCCCGCGATGAACCGCGAGATGTGGCAAAACAGGGCGACCCGGCGCAACATCGCCCAGCTCGTTTCCGACGGGATAACGATACTCGGACCCGACTCGGGTTCGCAGGCCTGCGGGGAGACGGGAATGGGCCGCATGCTGGAGCCAGATCAGCTTGCAGAACACATCGCCTCCACCTTCCAGCCCAAGCTCTTTCTTGGCAAAAAATTCCTGATCACAGCAGGCCCGACCTACGAGGCGATCGATCCTGTTCGCGGCATCACCAACCGGAGTTCGGGAAAGATGGGCTATGCGATCGCGAAGGCCGCCCAGGAATCGGGTGCGGAGGTCGTTCTGGTTTCGGGTCCGGTTTCGCTTGCAACCCCGGTCAACGTTAAAAGAATAGACGTGGAAAGTGCAGAACAGATGAAAGACGCGGTGATGCGCGAAGTTGCCAACTGCGACATCTTCATCGCCGTTGCAGCTGTGGCGGACTACCGCGTCGCAAACAGCAGCAAGCAGAAGATCAAGAAAAATAGTTCAGTCCTGACGCTCGATCTCGTTCCCAATCCGGACATCCTTGCAGAGGTCGCATCCCTTGGGCACCCGCCCTATTGCGTGGGGTTTGCGGCAGAGAGCGAGAATCTCGCGGAATATGCCGAACAGAAGCGCCGCGCGAAAAAACTGCCTCTGCTGGTGGGGAACATCGCCCAGGACGCGATCGGCCAGGATGAAAACGAACTGGTGTTGTTTGACGACCAGGGGACATATCCCTTGCCGCGCGCGGACAAGCTCACGCTGGCAAGACAGCTTTTGCAACACATCGCACTTCGTCACCTAGGAGCACGCAAATGAAACACCCCACCGTGGACATCAAAATCCTCGATCATCGCCTGCACGAAAATTTCCCGGTCTACGCGACGACAGGTTCCGCAGGCATCGATCTGCGCGCCTGTATAGACCAGAACATGGTGATCCAGCCCAAACAGTGCGAACTCGTGCCCACCGGCTTTGCGATTCATCTTGCCGATCCCGGGTATGCCGCGATGATCCTGCCCCGCTCCGGACTCGGACACAAGCACGGCATCGTGTTGGGCAATCTGGTCGGCCTGATCGACTCGGACTATCAGGGGCAGATCTTCGTCTCTCTCTGGAACCGCAGCCAGATCCCTTTCACGCTGATGCCGATGGAGCGCATGGCACAGCTCGTGATCGTGCCGGTGGTCCAGGCGAAATTCAACATCGTCCAGGATTTTCCGTTGAGCGAGCGCGGCGCGGGCGGCTTCGGCAGCACCGGGAAACACTGATGCAATAAATCACACGGGATGTTCGGGTCAACACCTTCTGCATAGATGATGAAGAAATTGTGGTCTGACCCTGAGGGAATCCAGCGGAGTTTCTGAAACTTGCATTGTTGTTTTATCTCTTCTTTCCTCAGATTTCAGTAAACCCAATTTCCTTCAAATAAATGAAGGTTTCATCATAGTACTGAGGATTGCGGGTACGATCTTCGACATCGCCGTTGGGCACTACTAAAACCATTCCCTGACGGGCTCTAGTCAATAGCACCCGATATGCGTTTTTCAAATACTGTTTTCGCTCTTCTTTTTTAATATTGTTCCAACGATCTCCACAGAACGAGTGATGGCTCCAACCTTCCGGTGTATAGCGAAAATCAGCATCCCAAGTAATGCATGCCCAATCAAGCTCCAACCCCTGAACATGAAATTCGGTCGCAACCTCTTCAAGATAAAATGAAGAACGAACATCTTCTTTTCCATCCAAAAACCAGTGCACGGGGTCCATCGGAGATTTCACATCAATCGCATGCGGCTTAAGCCTCTCGGCCTGAGATGAAACAACAATGCCATAGCGCTCTGACCCTCGCGCCTGATTTTTCAACCATTGCTTTGCTTTTGTTAAGTCACGTGTAATAACAATCGAATATTTGTCTATTACTCTTTTATAAGTTTCCTGAGCAGCAATCACATCAATGTCAAGTATCTGTTTCACAAGCAAAGAGACATCTTCTGCACGGAATGAGCGCATCGATACTGCTAAATGGAGTCCGTTATGTCGAGTGACATTGGGACGATTTGCAAGTGAAGTCAGAATTTTTTCTGCCTTGTATTCACTATCAGTAAGTCGAGATGAGATATGAATGTGCCAATCAGGAAACGAGCGAGTAATCGAGTCAATCCATTCGCTAATACCGGCTTCGCCGGTATTGATTTCTTGTCCGCCTCCCACAAGACAAACAACCACTGCCCAATCAGCATGGCGATCCATACAAGAAATCAGAAACTCCGGTTCTGATTGGTTAAAGTTTGGTGTGTGTTTTTTGCGTAGCATGAACGAAGATGTTTGACCCAGATTCCATGCTCGTTGGGCTTCGTCAAAAATTGCAACATGCTCTATTGGCGCTCTATTTCTATCGAGGAGGCACTCGTCGCGAAAGTGATGGACATTCTGGATAAAAGTTTTTACGTCACTCCGGGCAGCTCCAATTTTCTCCTTTTTCCCGACCTCAGCAGAGCGTTGCACTTTATCTCGCGCCAGAGCTTCGCAAAGTATTTGCACGAGCGGTCCGTTCCCTGATAAATACACGCTATACATCTCATCTTCTGCATCAATGTGCTTAGTAGCGACATCCAGCCCTACCAATGTTTTCCCGGCGCCGGGAACGCCAGTTACAAAACAAATCGATTTTTTCGAAAGCTGTTTTGATGACTTGATGATTTCTGAAATTACGGCAGAAGTTTGACTTAGATTGGTGGCGCTCGCGTCACTACGCGTGATTTCGGAAACCGAATGATTGTTGTAAAGCGCCATCGCAGCTTCAATGATGGTTGGTGTCGGACAATAGCGACCATACTCCCACTCCTCAACGTCGATGTTATTTCCGTCCACGAAATTCAGGGTTTCTGTGATTACCTGCGCAAGCTGTGACGCATTCGTTTTAATCGGCAGAAGCAGCATGTCATTTTGTGGCGTGAGCGCAACGATAACGGACAATTCTTTTGCTTCAGTTGCAATTAAAATTGGAGCAATCAGCTGATCGTGACTGGAGTCATGAAAGTTTTTTAAATCTAACGCGTAGTCAAAAACTTGATCGATGGCTGATGTTGAAAACTCTTTTTCACCAACCTTAAATTCAAGAACAAAAATCACAGGACCGATCAGCAGCACCACATCAACTCTTCTCCCCATGCGAGGAATCGAGTATTCAAAATAGATTGATCCACTGTGCCGAGGTAACACTTGACGAAGAATTTCAATTTGCGCTAGCCATGCATCGCGTTGAGTTTGAATAAGCGCAAATTCATTATTAATTGCAAGTTTGCCAATTACGTCCTCATTTGAATATTGAAGAAAATTCGCAATCGTGTCAGAAAAATATTCTCGCTTCATTTCGCTATACAGAATGCATGCTCAACAATTATTAAATTTGCGATTGGCAGGAGTGCCGCTTCGACTTGTTGAAAATAAGTGCTCAAAATTTTCCGCCTGGTTAAGTTGTAGTTTCTGTGGATACCATCATCTATAAGCCGTATCATGGTCCCCGATGTTCACCGGGATGATCTCCTCATCCTGTATCAGCAGCTCAATTGTAATGCGGTAAGACAGATTGATTGAGACAGAATGCAACCCCTCCAACCTGCCGCCCAGCGCATGTAGCCTCAGCGAGGGGTGATGCGGGTTCATCTCCAGCAGTTGGAGCGTTTTGAGGTATTGATTTTCCAGTTCGGGATGGCGCTTGAGAAAACGCGCGGCGCGTTTGTCGTATTGCGCGGTGAAGACAAGCCGAAAGGTCATGCGGCGTTTTTCTTCACCCGCTTCACGTGCGCCGCCGGTGATTCCTTGACTGCGCGGCCGGCCGCTATGTCGGCGCGCGTTTCGGCCAGTGCCGCTTCCAGTTCGCATTCGCGCAGGTGGTGGTATTGCGCGATTTCCATCACCACATAACGATCTTTACCGCGCACCGAGACGATGGCTTCGGGGCGTTCCGCCAGCACGGCTTCGATGGCGGCGACACCTTTTGTTTTTAGATCATTGGCTGTCAGGTTGGACATGGCTCACCCCCTCCATTGGGTTGTTTTAGGCATGCTTAATAGTATGCTTAAACGTACGATTAGACAATGACGCTCGCGTTGATGTCAACAGGAATAGACAGCCCGCAACAAAAAACCCGCTTGCGCGGGTTCTTTGTTGAATCCTCAATCCTCAATCCCCAATCCTGAATCTAAATCATCTTTCCAGATTCAGATCCAGCTCGGTGTTGTCGCCGCGGCGAACCGACACCTTCTCGCTGACCATGTTGTAGCCCGCAAGCTTCACGCTGATCGTATGCACGCCGGGCTCCGCCTCGACGCGCAGCGGCGTCATCCCGTAATACACGTCGTCAAGATAAACCCTGGCGCGCGAAGGCGTCGTGTTCACCAGCAGCAGTCCCATCGTATCGCTTGCATGGGGATGATAGCTCGAGGCCGGAAGCTCGGCGCCCGGCGCATCAACAGGCACTGCCTGCGGCGCCGCCGGAGCCGCCGCCTTCGACACCCGGGGTGCGACCAGCACCGTCACACCCGGAATCGGCTTGGTGCCCGGAGTCAGATTGAAAAGCTCGGGGCGTGTGGCCATCAGCGATTCGCTGATCGCCTCGACCGTCTTGGTGCTGACAACCTTGAGCTCGCGATTGAGATAGTTCATCACGTCCTTCCTGTCGTCACCCGAAACGCCCGCATATCGTTCGTTCTTTTCCGTCACGAGGCCGGACCAGACCACCTTGCCCGTGGACACCTCCTTCAGCGTGGTCTCGATCGCGATGGATATGGTGTCGCGATTCATCACGTCGAGAGTCAGATCCTTGATCACGCCGGATACTTCAAACAGCGCATTGCTTGCACCGGTGCCCTCCAGCACCTGGAAACCTGCCGAATCGAACTGCCTCTTGATCGCATCGGTCGCGATGAGCGCGACATCCTGGTCGGTTTGCAGCGCATTGCCTTTCAGGCTCGCCGATTGCGCTGTGTTTTTGCCAAGATAGCGCGGGCTGACCACGTTGCGCTGATCCGCATAATTCAGGATGCGCAGAGTCGCCGCATATTTGACCGCAGGGCCGGCATCATGCGATTTCTTGACGCCTTTGCTGTCCAGCGTATTGTCTGAAGAGCCGAGTCCGACCCAATTGCTGACCGTACTTGTTGCATCCTTAACCGTCGAACATCCTGAAACCGCCGCCAGAAAAACCAGCGGCGCGATACGTCGCAATAATGAATTCATCAATCTACCTTTGTGTTTTGATTCAAGCGCGTGAAATGGCGTTTTCGATTTCCGCGAAGGTGCGAGCCAGTTCGAAATTCTGCACCTGTGCGCCAAGCTGCCGCGCAATCTGCGTGATGGAGAACAGCCCGCTCACCACCTGTCTTCCATCCGGACTTTCCCCGACCACCAGCGCATGTTGCCTGTGAACCTTTTTCAGGCTGACGACAATGTCCCCGACCCTCGCCTTCTGCACATCTTCCATTCTCATCGCAGTCAGTTCGCGCAACGTGCTCATGACGTCGCGCACCATGATGTCGTCATGCGTTCCGCCCATGTTCTGCAGAAAACGCATCGGCTTCTCGCCCAGCACATCCGTCGCGGTCAGGAGACCCGCCAGCTCTTCGTTGTCGTCCAGCACCAGAAGCATGCGCACGCCATAACGGATCATCTTGGCATTGGCCTTGTCCATCGAGGTCTTCGCGCGCGTGGTCACCAGGGATACTTTGGAAAGATCCGTCATCACGCTCAAGGCCGGATCGCCAAGCTTTACCCGCTCGGGCAGACCCTGCACCGGGCGCATGAAGCCCGAGCCGGATTTCAGGGAAACGGATTGCAGCTCGCTGTATTCTTTAACCATATTTTCGCTCCATAAACTTGCGATCCTCACCGGTGCAGCGCATGGATTTGCGCGTGGTGCAGACACTTGGATTCCGGGAGGTAGCGAACCAGCTCGTTCAACGCCTTGGTATAAACCTCGCGCTTGAATTCGATCACCGCATGGATATCCAGCCAGTAATCATTCCAGCGCCATGCGTCAAACTCGGGATGTTCGCACGCGCGCAGACAGACATCACAATCACGTCCTATCAAACGCAACAAAAACCAGATCTGCTTTTGCCCGCGATAACCGCCGCGCGATTCCCGCCTGCTCCAGCTTTGCGGCACTTCGTAACGCATCCAGTCCCGCGTGCGTCCCAGTATCTGCACGTGATGCGGACTCAATCCGACTTCCTCATACAGCTCGCGATACATCGCCTGTTCCGGATTCTCGCCCTGCTGTATGCCGCCCTGCGGAAATTGCCAGGCATGTTGCCGTATTCGCTTTCCCCAGAATACTTGATTCTTGTCATTCGTGATAATGATGCCGACATTCGGACGATAGCCGTCTCTGTCTATCATTTTCAACTCTATCAGGTTAATTGCTAATGTGCGGATTCTTTCACATTTCCCTTTCATTGGAAAGCGAATATGCACTTCTCTTCGATCATTCGTGCAATTTGGCCGGCAAAGCCGCGAGCAGGAAATGCAGATGCGCGGCATTCCCTGTAAACTCACCATCCCATTCGTCACTATTTAAAACATCATGCGCGTATCACAATTCTTCATATCCACCCTCAAGGAAGCCCCTTCCGAGGCCGAGCTTCCCAGCCACAAACTCATGGTGCGCGCAGGCTACATCAAGAAACTGGCCAGCGGCCTTTATACCTGGATGCCGCTCGGGCTGCGCGCACTGCGCAGGGTCGAGGCGATCGTGCGCGAGGAAATGAATGCAAGCGGCGCGATCGAACTCCTGATGCCCGCGGTGCAGCCCGCCGAGCTCTGGGAGGAAACAGGAAGATGGGCGGTGTTCGGCCCGCAGATGCTGAAAATCCGTGACAGGCACGACAATTCCTTCTGTTTCGGCCCGACCCACGAAGAGGTGATCACCGATGTCGCGCGCCGCGAAATCCGGAGCTATCGCCAGCTGCCGGTCAATTTCTACCAGATACAGACCAAATTCAGGGACGAGGTGCGCCCGCGCTTCGGCGTGATGCGCGCGCGCGAATTCCTGATGAAAGACGCCTATTCCTTCCACGCCGACTTCGCAAGCCTCGAGAAAACTTATGCGGTCATGCATGAAACCTACAGCCGCATCTTCACTCGCCTGGGGCTGAAGTTCCGCGCGGTGGCCGCCGACACGGGCGCGATCGGCGGCAGCGGCTCGCATGAATTTCACGTGCTGGCCGATTCGGGCGAAGACGCGCTGGCCTATTGCCCGACCTCGGGCTATGCGGCCAATGTGGAACTGGCCGAAGCGGTGACAACGGAAAAAAATCGCGCCGCCGCAGCAGAGACCCTGCGCAATGTGGACACGCCCAAACAGACCACCTGCGAACAGGTCGCGGAGCTTTTGGGCATCCCGCTGCAGCGCACCGTGAAGCTGCTCGCGCTGATTTCCGATGGCAGGCTGCAGGTCCTGCTGCTGCGCGGCGACCACACCCTGAACGAGATCAAGGCGGCAAAACTGCCGGGGCTTTCCGATTTCCGCTTCGCCAGGGAAGACGAAATACGCAGCTTCTTCAACTGCCCGCCCGGATTCCTGGGCCCCGTGGGCCTTGACCGGACACAGGTGCGCGTGATCGCAGACCATGCGGTAGCCGTGATGAGCGATTTCGTGGCCGGCGCGAACATCCCGAAATTTCACACCGCCGGCATCAACTGGGGACGCGATCTGCCGGAGCCAGACCTCGTGGCCGACCTGCGCAACGTGGTCGCAGGCGACCCGTCCCCGGACGGCCTGGGCACGCTTGAGATCTGCCGCGGCATCGAAGTCGGCCACATCTTCCAGCTGCGCACCAAGTATGCAGAGAGCATGAAGGCGACCTATCTCGACGCGCAGGGCAAATCGCAGGTTCTGGAAATGGGTTGCTATGGCATCGGCGTGTCGCGCATCGTGGCCGCTGCAATCGAACAGAATCACGACGAGCGCGGCATCGCGCTTCCCGCCGCGATGGCGCCGTTTGAAGTCGCGCTGGTGCCGATCGGCATGCAAAAGAGCGAGGCGGTGCGCAATGCGGTCGAGATGCTCTATGCAGACTTGAAGAAGGCGGGCATGGACGTGCTGCTGGACGACCGCGACGAACGCCCGGGCGTGATGTTTGCCGACATGGAGCTGATCGGCATCCCGCACCGCATCGTCATCGGCGACCGCGGCCTACAGGCGGGCATGGTGGAATATCAGGGAAGACGCGATGCCGCCGCTCAGTCCATCCCCTTGCAAAGCGCGATGCAATTCATCAAAATCAGGATACAGGATTGAGGATTGAGGATTAAGATGAAAGGTCTTGGGATTAAAATATGGGAATTGCGCAAACTGTTTGACAGAGGTTTACGCTCGGTCCTCAATCTCCTATCCTTAATCCTGTTGGCGGCGCTGTTCGCCAACCATGCCCATGCCGGCGCGCAAGTCTATACCCCGTTGTCGGCCAGCGTGCGCGCGGGATTGCAGCAGAACATCTCGGATGAGGCCGCACCCCAGGCGGGATTTTCCTCGCAGTATGCGAAAGACTCGTGGTTGAACGACATGTCCCGCCGCCTTGAAAAGCGCCTGCCGGACAGAAAATACCGCCTGGATTTCCTGAGCACCGTGCATTATGAAGCCACCCGCGCCGGGCTCGATCCGCAACTGGTGCTGGGCCTGATCGAAGTCGAGAGCGGTTTCAAGAAGTATGCGGTCTCGCAGGCGGGCGCGCGCGGCTACATGCAGGTCATGCCTTTCTGGGTCAGGGAGATCGGCGCAGAGGGGCAGGATCTTTTCCACCTGCGCACCAATCTGCGCTACGGTTGCACGATATTGCGTTATTACATCGACATGGAAAAAGGCAACCTTTATCGCGCATTGGGGCGCTACAACGGAAGCCTGGGCCGTCCGGAATATCCCAACATGGTCAGGGCGGCCTGGCTTGGTCACTGGGCGCATCGCGAGGCCAGCAATTCCCCCTCGCCCAGGGGTTAGGCGGCCTTCACTCCTTGGGATTCCTCGAACCCGTCTTCTTCTTCACCCAGGCAAAAAATTCATCGCTGACCTTGAGCAGATAGATCGTCACGAAGGCGGCGGCCACCCCCAGCACGACGCCACCGATGTTCCACAACAGGGTTTCAGTATCCATGGTCTGCGAGAATTCCCAATTGGCGTTCGTTGATCGGCGGGATGGGCACGTTCAGCGCCCCTGTTTGCTCTTGATGTAGTTCTCGATGCTCTCTTTCGTCAGGGCGCCTTCCTGATAGGCCGCCTTCTCGCCTGCCGGGTTATACAGATAGCTGGTGGGCAGCACTTCCATCTCGCCTATCTGTGCATAGACGTTTTCATTGCCCAGCACGATGGGGTAATTGATGCCCTCCTTCGCGACAAAATCGGCAACTGCCTTGCCCGATTTGTAATCCACCGCAATGCCGATCACGACCAGATCCTTGTGCGTTTTTTGCAACGCAATCAGGTCAGGCATCTCCTTTTTGCAGGGCGGACACCAGGTCGCCCAGAAATTCACCAGCACCCATTTGCCGCGATAATCGGAAAGATGATGCGTCTTTCCCTGCATGTCCTGCAGCGTGAAATCTGCCGCCTTGCCATACAGGGGAAGGCATAGCAACGCGCACAACAGGATTTTCCGGAACCTCCCCATCTTGCTCTCAGTCCACATGATCGCGCGGCTCTCCCGCAGCCCCTTCCTTTGCTGTTCCGTGGTCGGCCGCATGGCTGAAATAGAGCGCGAGTGCTACCAGCGCGATGCTGCCGCCCATATAGATCAGATCGACCGGGTTTTGCACCTTCATGTTCAGCGCCTCCTGGAACAGCGTGACGATCATGATCATCAGGATCACCTTGGCAAGCCGCCCTTTCAGATCGTCCAGGCTGTTGATCACCAGGATTTTGCTGGAAGCACGGCTGCCCTGTGCCTGATCGATGTCGCTGATGAAGAGCTCATAGAGGCCGAGCGAAAAAATCAGCATCACCGTGGCAAGCAGATAGCCGTCGACCACCTCGACGATATGCGTGACCGTGCCGTCGTGCAGCGCCTTGCGCGCATCATCGGGAAGGCTCGCGTAGTGCAGCGCATGCTGCACCAGAAAATACACATCCACCGTCGCCATGTAAAAAATCACGAAGCCCGCGACCAGGCTGCCGATCACGGCGGAAAAGATCACGAAGCGGCTGTTCCACAGCGCGCCTTCGAAAAGGGATTCAAGCAATTTCATTGTGCAGATAACCAGGACGGGCGGCACATATTAAAACGCAAATAGCCCGGACGGGCAAGCGACTATCAATGACCCCTGCCCGCATGATAAAATTATTTCTTTGAAGATGAAGTCCAAAACAGGTGATTACCGTCCACATAAACGGCGCAGCGCGCCAACTGGCCGACCATAGCGACATCGCCCGCCTGGTCGAAGAGCTGGGCTATACGGGCAAACGCATCGCGATCGAATGCAACGGCGACATCGTGCCGCGCAGCCTGTATGCAGCGCGCATTTTGCATGAGGGCGACAAGCTCGAAATCGTCGGCGCCGTGGGCGGCGGCTGAAATCTCCCATACTAAAGGATACAAAATGAACGACCCGCTCATTATCGCAGGCAAGAGCTATTCATCCAGGCTTCTGGTCGGCACGGGAAAATACAAGGATTTTGACGAGACCCGCAAGGCGCTGGATGCCAGCGGCGCAGAGATCGTCACCGTGGCAATCCGCCGCACCAACCTCGGCCAGAATCCCAACGAACCCTCGTTGCTGGATGCCGTGCCGCCGTCGAAATTCACCTATCTGCCCAACACCGCGGGATGCTACACGGCCGACGATGCGGTGCGCACGCTGCGCCTGGCGCGCGAACTGCTGGACGGCCACAACCTGGTGAAGCTGGAAGTGCTGGGCGATCCGCAGTCGCTGTATCCCAACGTGATCGAAACCCTCTCCGCCGCAAAGACGCTGGTGTCGGAAGGCTTCCAGGTGATGGTCTACACCTCGGACGACCCCATCATCGCCAAGCAACTGGAAGACATCGGCTGCGTTGCGATCATGCCGCTGGCATCCCTGATCGGCT
>VFSW01004536.1_pt1 | contig 20690 bp, 13 predicted proteins | sample 5358111 | NCBI WGS metagenome assembly VFSW01 (sample SAMN11554181, study PRJNA540505) | mine drainage metagenome | isolation source: sediment from site ElyBrook_90M | place: USA: Ely Copper Mine, Vershire, VT | collected 2017
CCGACGGATACACCTTGCGAGTCTTGCCCATCCTTCCATCCTGAAGACAATACAGACACCAGCAAAGACTCTACTCAGGTGCAAAGCGCATAACACCCTCTAGGGCCGACCATTCTTCTAAACAAGCCCTTTTGACGATCCCGTCGAAGGGCTTTCTGTATATCTGCATGGCACGGGCACACCCCGAAACCCTCTAATACTTGGGTCACAGGATTCTCCAGTGCCTCATCCAACTGCTTGGCACTCTCCACACTAGAAACTGAAACTGGTCTGCAGAAACACACTCCGGTTGCCAGCCGTCGGAGACGCGAAGGCTCCCGTGGCGAGCGCCTGAAATTTCCCGAAAAATGGTGAATTCACCGTGGCGTTGGGTGTTCCCAAATTCTCGCGATTGAAGAGATTCACAGCATAGGCGGAAAAGCTTAGCCTGTACCTTCGTCCATCATCGGAGGAGGATTGGATCGAACTCTTCTCCGCAGCCGCACCTTTGGGGGCCACACTCCCCCCGAAGGCAATGACCTTGCTGATCCTCAGGTTGACGCTGAAGTTCGAAGGTCCTGTCCCAAAGCCATACGGGATGATCTTTTCAGTGGTACCGACCGGGGTCGGATTAAAACAATAGGTTTTATAGGCAACGAGGGGACTCGCGCAACTGTTTGTAGCACTTGAAAGCGTAGGACGCGCATTGAATTGATTGTTCCCCGTGAGGTCACTACCAATTTTGATGTTGTATGGAACGCCCGAGTTGAAAACCACGAACGGAGAAATTGCAATCTGATAGGGAGCCTGAATATCAGCAGACACCACCAGGCGGCTCTTAATGTCAAAAGGCACTCGGCCATAGTCTGCTGCGGGGTTATGTGCGTTCGAAGGAAAGTGGTTGACCCCACTGGTATCTCCCTGCGCACTATTCAACGTGTAAGTACTGAATAGCCTGAATCCATGACGGCGAGCATTTGCGCTAACAATGAACTGATCCTGGCGATACACTCCACCCGACTGAAACTGATAGATATTTGTTGCGGGAGCAATTAACGGTGCAGTGGGATATTCGTCAGAGGCCGATGGAAAATACGGAGCGTTGATATTATTCGTTAGATACTGATGAACACCCCTGCTATATAGGTAGTTGATGCTGGTTGTAACTCTCTTTGATATCCTTCGATCCACTCCAACAGACAATTGCATGTCAAGCGCCGAACGAAAGTTTGGTGCGATCGAATAATACGCTGTAGCAGCTGCAGAGGCGGTTGGATTCGGCGGCTTGATTGCATTCCCGGGACTCGTCTCCGTGTACGCGGGGTTGTTTTCGATAAATATCTGTTGGTTGGAAGCAATTGAAGAGGTGGATGGAAGGTTGTAATGAATGGTCTGCGCCACATAGGGAGTACCACCCGTTGATCCAAAGCTATTGGGAACGGTAAAGCGTTCATAGAACCAGCCATAACCTGCACGAAGCACCGTCTTTGGCTTTCCGTGAGCATGGTCTAAGACATAGGCAAAGTAGACGCGGGGAGCCCAGTCACTCCTATCGCTGATAGTGTTCTGTGTTTCCCATCGCGTCCCGTAGCTGAATGTAAACTTCGGGGTGACGTTCCAATCATCTTGAAAGAACATGGCTGCATCATAGACAGTGCTTCGCGCTGTATATTGGCCATTGTTGACAACAGTCACCTGATACTGCTGCGGAGTTCGATTAAGATATGCGGATGTCGACTGGAAAACATATGCGCCGTTTGTTCCACTATTGCTGTAATTACTATCGCGATAGACGCGCAGGCGGCCTCCCACAGCAATCTGATGATTCCCCTCGGAACCAAATAAGGAATCCTGCAGTTCAAAGTCGTCTTGATTATCATGCACTGTTCCGATGCTATTCCCTCCGGAAATAAATGCGCCCGAGACTGTCACTGTGGGAGCTGTGTTCTGCGTAATCTGAGAGTTGCGGATACCACGATACTGAAAGCCACACTTATTAACAAAGTTAGTGCTGACCACCGCACTCAGATCCCCCTGCAAATCATTCTCAATAGTCTGTACGTTATAGGCCTGCTGTGGAAGCGATGTTTGGCCGACTCCTTGGTTTCTCTTGCTGTTGCGATAGAAGGAATAGCGTAACGACAGTGTGCTCGCTTGTCCTAATTGCAGATCGAACCTTGCGCTCGCGTCGATTCGGGAACGTGGATTGCTCACCGTTTGATTAGCTGGTGTGCCACTCGGTGAGGTTCGAGTAATGCTAGCCGGATCAATGGCATCGACAACCTTAACGTTTTGAACGCTCCTGTCGAAAATGTCCGTGAAAAACGATGATGCCCGGGTCACGGGACCTCCGATGCTTCCATCCAGATAATAGGAGAAATAGCCAGGCTCCGTGAGAAGTTTTGACCCTTTCGGCAGATTGCCATTCAACAGCGGGTTTTGGCTGTTCAAGCCTGACGAGTTTCCGCGGAGGAGTACATTGCCATGTAATCTATTAGATCCTGCCTTGGTAAAGATCTCGATCCGACCATAACCGAGCCTGTCATATTGAGCCGAAAAGGGATTCTGATTGATACGAATCTCACGGATGGCGGCTTTAGGAGGGATCTGGCCCGCGCTAAATCCATCTACGTAGAGTTCCGCCCCGTTCGGCCCAGCCGATGGGCCAGCCAGCGCCTGAAGTTGATTTGCTAATTCGTCCGGATCATCCGCAAGAGCGTGCAGGTCCTTCGCTTTCACCACGATCGCATTCGCATTGCTGTCGGGTGTGGTATCGATTGTGGGGGCCTCTGCATCAACTTGTGCCTCTTCCTGGTCCGATTCGACCGAGAGAGCCGCATCTACCTGCGCTGATTCTCCCGGGTGGACTTGGACGCCCATCGCGGTGAAGAATGCAAAGCCTGCCGACTCAACTGTAATGTTGTACTTTCCCGGTGCCAGTCCGCGAACCTGGTAGGTCCCCATCGAATTGGATGTTGCAATGACGTCGGACTGGTCTGCTGGAGAAATCACCACGACTGACGCGCCCGGAACGATTGCGCCCGATGGGTCGGTAACTCGACCGTGAACGCTACCGCTCCGCTCCATTGTAGATTGCGACCCTGCGGGCAGGATGCAGATTGGGATCAAACACAACAATAGCAACTTTCCGATTGTGACATTGGATTGCATCATCATCTGCTTTTCATACGGCGGGTAATGCGAGACATGCTTTGGGGAGCCTACGACACGCAATTGTGGGGGCCCACACTCGCGTAGTATGTCGCAGGTAAATTGCATACCTATGCCGCCACATGCTCGTAGGAACCAATTGACTCCGAAGAATAGCTGAGATACCACGCGACGAACTTAGCTAGACCCTCCTCGATTGAAGTGGTGGGCTGAAAGCCTACTGCCTCACGGAGACTGTCCATCCCCGCGAATGTCGAGACAACGTCGCCCTGTTGCATTGGAAGAAATATCTTCTTGGCAGTTTTTCCGACTGCCCGTTCAATCACTTCCACAAACCTCATGAGTTCAACCGGTTGCTGGTTTCCTAAGTTGTAGACCTTGAATAAGGCGTCGCTCAAGGAGTTGCCTTGGCTCTCCTCTGCGACACTACGTTGCGGGGGACGCAGCATCACCCGCATGATTCCTTCGACAACATCATCAATGTATGTGAAGTCTCTCCGCATCTGACCTTGGTTGTATATCTCGATGGGCTTTCCCTGAGCGATTGCCTCTGTAAACTTGAAATACCCCATATCAGGACGCCCCCAAGGTCCATATACCGTAAAGAATCGAAGCCCGGTTATTGGCACACCATATAAATGGCTGTAGGAATGAGCCAGCAGCTCGTTGGCCTTCTTCGTCGCGGCATAGAGCGAGATTGGATGGTCCACGCAATCTGCTTCGCAAAATGGTGCCTTGACATTGGCTCCATAGACAGAACTGGAAGATGCAAAGAGGAAATGACGCAGTCTTCCCCCTCTCGCACAAGCTTCGAGTAGATTCACGAAGCCTACAAGATTGCTACTTACGTAGGCTTGAGGATTCTCCATGGAATATCGCACTCCAGCTTGTGCTGCCAGATTCACCACGACGTCGGGCTGGCATCTATCGATAAAGCGGCCCAGGCCCGGCCCATCTGCAAGGTCGAGCACCTCGAAATCAAAATTGCGGTGGATCTGAAGTTGTGAAAGACGAGCCACCTTTAGGCCAACATGATAATAATTATTCATATTGTCCATCCCACATACTTCAAAACCTTCCCGCAGTAAACGCTGGGAAAGATGAAATCCAATGAAGCCAGCGGCTCCTGTAACCATGACCCTCATTCGCTTGCCCTCACTCAATAAGTCCGCACGCCGAACCATATATGCTGTTTTGATGTATCTACAATGTAGAATGGAGGTGCCTTTCAGGCACTCTCCACCGTCAGTTCACCGTCACGCGCAGGTCAAGGACTCTATGCCCTGCAGTCGATACGCATTTACTTTGGGATATCCCATCCCATTATTTTCAACTCCTCCTAAGAGTTCCCCTATTCTGGGGAGCGCTCCAAGATCGATTCCGGTGCAGTAGCTGTCACCGTCTCTCGGCCGCATCAATTGATCAACGATTGCCCTTCCTAGGGCCGCAGGTTCGAGATCACCTGGAAGGATGGTATGAAAGACAGAAAGCGTCGCCATCCGTTCTGCCCGGATTTTCTGTTCCTCGACGGGCGCCACCCGTGGGATGATGATCGCCCGTTTGCCAAGGGTCAATAGTTCACAAATTGTGTTGTAACCCGCCATCGAAACCACCGTATCGGCAGCGTTCATATAGCTCATCATGTCGTCGATGAACTCCACAACGTCAGTTCCGAAGCACGACTGCGCCGCTTGACGAATCTCTTGTGCTCGTTGCGGTGCCAGTTCCGGTCCAGCTACAATTAGCGCTTTAACCTGGTGTTGCTGAGGAATCGCCCTTATGGCTGCAATAGACGCGGCCAACACGTGAAAGCCATCTTCGCCACCACCGGTCGTCACCAGCACGAAATTGTCGCTGTCGTTCACGCCCAATTGCCGACGAATTTCCTGTCTCGAGCGCGAGGGAGCAGGACGTGACACGTAGCCACAGAAGCGCACCTTGTCTCGAATGGATGCTGGAAATTCATATTCCGCACAAACATCAAATATCTGACATGTTCCTAAAACAAAGACGTCGTCGTAGTACCACTCAACCGTCTTATAGCTGCCACGGTCGCTCCACGTGCGAATTGTACTCGCCGGCGTATCAAGAATGTCGCGTAGTACCAGAATTGTTCTGGTTTGGGGAAGGCTGCATCGAATGTATCGCAGACTTGGCTCTAGTTCGTTGGCGAGACCCTCTGGTTTCTTATCGACCAACACTACATCCGGCCTGAAGCTAACTACCGTCGACAGGATAAGCTCACGGCGCAAACGGACAACCTCGGCGACTTCTAAGTCCAGAAAGCGAACTCCGAGATCGCCGGAGTCCGAGCGCTTCAGGCATGGTAACTTGATGTAGTCGATCCCAGGAGACACGCGGAAGCTGTGCAGCATCGGCGAGCCGCTGACTATCAGAATCGACAGGCCAGGGATAGACACATGCAAGTGAGTGCAAATTGCAAGCATGCGCTTTATGTTGCCTAGCCCGAACGTGTCATGAGAATAAACTAGCAATCGCATACAGACTGTCCTCTCAGGTGAAAACTTCCTTGCGGGACAGCAGACACTAGGACGCTGTCTGCTGCCTCAGGCACACGTCATGCGGTCGTGCCACCAGACTCCTCCGAGTCAGGTGTTCACGTAGCAGGTAGTTGCTGTTTGCTGCTCCCCGGTTATTGAATAGAACCCGGGTGAGACTGCTGTTTAGCGAGGTCTGAATAATCGCTGCAAGTTGGTCTGGGGTGAGTTGCCCGTCTTGCAGTGTTGTCAAGACACCCAATGCGGCCAGCCTATTGGCCCTGTGCGTCTGCTCTTGGTTGCCGCCGCCCGTGAAGGGATACACCAGGGCACGGACACCAGCAGTGAGAACATCCATGATGGTGTTGTACCCAGCCATGCTGATCGATAGATCGGCCTGAGCGAGGTGGGCTGACAAATGCGGCGTATAACTCGATAGTGTGACGTTGGTCGCATCTCTCGCTAATTCCTGTAGCCGCATGTAGGCGCTTTCTGGCATAAAGGGGCCGGTGAACACGCAAAACTGATGTGGGATTTCTCCCTGAAGAACTGCGGCTGCACGTAACGTGCACTCGAGAAGGACATGGCCTTCAGGGGTTTGGCCTCCACCGTTGCTAACTATGATCGTCGGTACTGTATCTTGTGCAACCTGATGTATTTCCGATCCTGCGCCGGTGGACTGTTTCCGCACCACATAGCCTGTATATTCGACTGCACAGTGCAGGTCCAACGCGCGGAGAAAGGTCTCTTCGAGTCTTTGAATATTACCGTCGCCGTGGACTAGAACGAGATCATAGAATGCATTGATTATTTGGCATACACGGTCCTCGTACTCTTCCTGATCGTCTCTCGCCACCAGAATATCCCGCAGACTACAGACGACAAGGGGCCTGCTGTGCTGCCCACAGCTATGGGCTCGTTCGAGCAGCGGAAACAATTCAAATGAGAATCTCTTCCGTCCAAATGGAAATAACTCAGTCACTAGGACGTCGGGCTGAAATTGATCATAGACGCGGAGGAGAAGATCACGACGTATCGTCTTGATTACTTCTAAGTCAAGGGACGGATCACATGATTGCAGATTGGAGAAGTCTGCCGCGGTCTTCAGGGCTGGAAGTTCAAGTATCTCAATCTGTTCAGGCATATCAAATCCCGCCGGTATTTCACCACCGACAACAAACAATACTGAGAAGCTCTCGGCCAGGGCTCTGACTACCTCGGTGCTGCGAACCAGGTGGCCCATTCCCAATACGTGCTGGCAGTAAAACATGACCCGCTTTGCCATATCGCCCTCTGAACACCCCGATGCCTGTGACTCCAAGCGTGTGGAGCGTGACGTAATGGGCTATTGCAGATTACGAGCCAAACTAAAGACCGCGATAAGACCTCTGGAATCAACCGACCTAATGCGCTGAACGATCGGACATCGTGTCAATAGAACTCATGTTCTTGATGATCCAACTCACTTACCCAAGCAATTCACCACGCATCGCGCGCTTAGTCGCAAGGAATGATGACTGGGATAATTGAGCAGGTTGTCATCGTCGTCCCCTGTGTTACACCTTCCCGAGAGCTTCAGCAACCTTAGATCATTGGTTCTTGGAGGCATGACATTTCTGGGTCACGCGGACGCTTGGACGCCCTACTGCCGTCCGGTTTTGTTGGCGCTCAGGTAAATTTAGTCCATCTATGTGTCGAACAAACACAGCATCCTGGACACTCGCTTGGTAATATCCGTATTTTTCTGTAGTTTGCGGCCATACGTATCTTGGCAATCAAAGTGCATATCCTGTTCGGGGATGGCCCTCATGATGAATCTGACCGCGACACTTGAGACCAGAGATATAGCTGAGAGAAGCACACTGGATGAAGTTGCCGAAATCACGACTACGAATAATAACGTGCAACTCGGTACAAAGATTGCATACCTGCTCAAGACGTATCCGAGGCTTTCAGAGACATTCATCCTCAATGAGATCTTAGGAATGGAGAATCTCGGGGCACAGTTGCATATCTTCTCTCTGCGGCGTCCCGACGACGAAAGTTTTCATCCTGCCGTCAAGAAGGTCAAAGCTCGAGTAACATACGCCCTTGCACTCGGTCCACGGTCCCGTCCATTTGACGCTTTAATGGTCATCTATCGGCATGTATCTCTATTGCTGATTCATCCAAGGGCCTACCTTGAAACCATCTGGAGCTACCTGCGACGTCCAGGACATCAGCGTTTGAAAGAGCTCATGCAGGCCGGATATCTCGCTGGAGAGATGAGAGCATCAGGCTGTACTCACCTGCACGCTCACTTTGCCAATGTTCCAACAACAGTTGCCGAACTCATAAAAGGCTTCACTGGGATTCCCTTTAGTTTTACTGCCCACGCCAAGGATATTTACCGCTCCGACGCACAGGACCTGGACCGCAAAATCGCCGCTGCAGACTTTGTTTTGACTTGTACCGGCTTTAACCTGCGCCATCTCCGGAAGATTTCGACGAGCCGGACGCCTATCGATTGCATCTATCATGGTATTGACCTCACCCTGTTTGACGGGCGAAGGAAATGCGAGGACGATGAAGCTGCCTCATGCACAGCACCGCTAATCTTGAGTGTGGGGCGCTTCTGCGAGAAGAAAGGGTTCCCTTACCTCATTCGAGCGTGCAAGTTACTTAAGAATGCTGGGGCTGACTTCCGCTGTCAGATTATTGGCTACGGGCCGATGCAAGAGGAGTTGGACTCGCTCATCGATGATCTGGAGTTGCGCTGCTGCGTTACGCTTGTCGGGAAGATGACCCAGAACCAGATTGCTGAGAGCTATAGGGAGGCAGATATCTTCGCGCTACCCTGCCTAGTAACGGACGACGGAGATCGCGACGGCATCCCCAACGTACTGATCGAGGCGATGGCGCAACGCATTCCGGTGATCTCTACCGACGTCTCGGGTATCAGTGAGCTTATCACGCCAATGGAGAATGGGCTGCTAGTTCCGGAGAAGGATGCAGACGCATTAGCCTTCGCTATCGTTAGATTGCTGCGTGACTCTGGACTGAGACGTCGAATGGGTGACAACGGTAGAGCAAGAGTCCTCAGGAGCTTCTCGCTTCAAACAAGCGCATCTGCGGTCTGGAACGCATTTCAATTGCGACTAGGCACGACAAAGACGATTGCGGAGGATGCGGTGTGACCAAGCGCCAGGTTCCTTTGCGCCAGATTCTGCCGGAGGCCTTTCGACTGGGCCGCGTCTTCTGGCCGGAGATCGTGCAAGAGAAGCGGCTATTGCCGTTGTCCCTGACAGGCATGGTATTGACGGTTGCACTCAAGACCCTCGAACCTTGGCCGCTGAAATATCTCTTCAATTACCTCTACGACTCAGCCAAGCCAAAGCACCGTGTGGCACTTCCGACATGGTTGCCGCTGGATCATCCGCCAACATTGCTCATTTCGTTGGCTGCGAGCCTCGTGTTGATTGCGATACTCGGAGCTGCAACCGATTACATCAGCACCATTATGCTCGCACGCGCTGCCTCACGCATCATGACGCGCATCCGAGGAAATCTCTTTACTCATCTCGCCAACCTCTCGCTTTCATTTCATACCAAGAATCGAACGGGCGATCTTATCGCCCGAGTCACATCGGACGTGGACCGCCTCCGTGAAGTGATTGTCACAGCGGCATTACCCCTGGTGGCGAATATTGCCAATCTTGTGGCGATGCTAGGCGTCATGTTTTGGTTGAACTGGAGGCTTGGAACTATTGCTATCCTGGCGCTTCCAGTGTTTATTGTGTCAACGGGGCGCCTGACGAAAAGAATTCGTGAAGCTTCCCGTACACAGCGCACACGCGAAGGCGCGATCGCTTCAACAACAGCGGAGACCATCTCCTCTATCCGGGTTGTTCAGGCACTATCGCTCCAGACGATGTTCTCAAGTTTCTTTTCCAGTCAGACACTTAAGAGCCAAACAGAAACGGATCGCACCCTGAAGCTAAGTGCTGGACTGGAGCAAACTGTCGAATTATTGGTTGCTTATACGACTGCAGTTGTTTTATGTGTGGGCGCTCAGCTTGTCCTGAGCCGAAAGCTAACGCCCGGCGACCTGATCGTCTTCATCAGCTACCTTCGTACTGCATTCCGCCCCATGCGCCAGTTGGCCAAGTATCTGGGACAGGTCGCGAAGGCATTGGCCTCTGGCGAGCGTATTGTCGATCTCATGGAGACGGTGCCCGAGATCCGCGACAAGGAAGGGGCATTGGACGCTCCATCGTTCGTGGGCGAGGTTCGCTTCGAGAACGTCTCCTTTGGCTATGAGCATGGCCACCACGTGTTACGAAACATCGACTTCCACGTGCAACCCGGCCAGCGAATTGCGCTGGTGGGCCCTTCCGGCGGTGGCAAATCGACTATCGTAAGTCTGCTGCTGCGACTGTACGACCCCATTGAAGGCCGCATTCTCATCGATGGCTGCGACGTGCGAGAGTATAAGGTCAATAGTCTTCGCGCGAGCATGGGTGTCGTCCTACAAGAGAGCCTATTGTTTGCAGCGACCTTGCGGGAAAATATCGCCTATGGTGCAACACAAGCGAGCGAGGAGGACATTGTGGAGGCAGCCAAGGTGGCCAACGCGCACGAATTTATCTCGGCGATGCCCCGCGGTTACAGCACGACGGCCGGGGAACGAGGGGCAACTCTCTCTGGCGGCCAGAAGCAGCGGATTGCTATCGCTCGGGCAATCGTGCGGAATGGCTCGATTTTGATCTGTGACGAGCCGACCACTGGCCTCGATCGTAGGAACGAACATGAAGTCTCTCAGGCTCTAAGGCGCGCAAGCGAGAACCGCACTACCTTCCTTGTATCGCACGACCCGCAAGCGGCGAGCGAATGTGACCTCATCCTGTATATAGAAGATGGCGCAATCGCTGAAAGTGGTACTCATCAAGAATTGATGGCCACTGGCGGTCGCTATGCGCGGGTGTATGCGTTGGGAAGTTCTGACGACAACCGCATCGAGCAGCCAAGCATGGTGGGGATCTGAAAGTATGTCCTCCAAAGGGAACGCGTCGACGCGGATCGTCTTCGTGCGCCATGGTCAAAGTGATTACAACGATCAAGCCAGATTTCAAGGGAGTTCCAACGAGCCTCGCCTGACGTCTAAGGGTTGGTCCACCGCCGTGCGATGCGGGCATTACTTGAGCACGGTGAAGTTCGATGCAATTTTGTGCAGTCCGCTGCGTCGTGCCGATGAGACTGCGAAGGCAATATGCGCGGCTTTTCTCGATGCGGGCCACTCTCTTCCGCCACTAACGTACGACAATCACTTGTGTGAGATCCACTTGCCTGGCTGGGAAGGCCTTCCATTTGCTACTGTCCATAGACGAGATCCCGTATTGTTTCGCACTTGGAAAGAGAGCCCTCAGATGCTGGAACTTCCGGTATCGGCATCGAGCGAAGATGGGTGCGTCGAGATGTTCTCTCCCCTGCGCGACATGTACGACCGCTCTCGAAACTTCTTGGCCGATACGCTCGAATCGCACCCTGGCCAAACGATACTTGTAGTCGGCCACGGTGCTGCAATCAGCGTAGCGATGAGCGCGGCGATGGGCCAGACTGATGCGAACCCGCATCGTCTCCAGCAGTCCAACGGTGGGATCAGTGCTGTCGAAATCTCGGCTAAGGCGCCGAACCAAGCGCGGCTCCTGTTTGTCAACCAGACGCAGCATCTCGGAGAATTACTTCCGAAGATCAAGGAGGGACGCAACGGGGTTCGTATCCTGCTCCTCACTCATGCAACTGCCAATCAATCTCCCTGGAATGCATTCGCAAGAATCCGGCCACTGGACACACTGAATTCAATGAACTCGATCGGATTGACCGCAGATGACTTTCGACTTACCGCGCCGGATGAAGTCAATACATTGGTGTGGGTTATGCCAGATGGGTGTCTGGGTAGACGAGAACTCGGCTCCTTGTGGATGGACATCGGGTATGAAAGCGGTCTACGCCTGGAGACCGGTGTAATTACAGTGCTACACTATCCCCGCGTTAATGAGACTCCCATACTTCAGGCAATGAACGTCCCCGCTTGGAGAAATGTATGCCTCAGCCTCTAAGTTGATCTGTTGACGTCGTTAGACCAGGATATGCGATGAGGCTAAATCCACGATCCTCCAGTTGATCACGAAGGCCGGGAGAGCAAAGAACGTCAAGTTCTACAACTCGCTCCTGCACATACTTGGATTGCTGACTGAGATCTTCGCAGTATGCGCTGGGATGGCACATTACCTCGATCGTCTCGGGACGGATGGGTGAGCCCATTACCCGATCAATCAACTCCAGTAGCCAGGGGGCCGTCATGCCGTCCCCGTAAAAGTCCACGATCATGGCATCTGTGCAAAGAATATTTGCTTGCTTCAAGTCTTCGCGCATCATAGGAGTCAGAGCGCGCGCAGGAACATTAAAGAGTTTCGCAACCTCACAGAACGCCTTAAATGCATTGGGATATTTGTGGACGTGATGGTGAGTATCGATGTGCGTTGGCTCGATGCCCACATTGCGGAGAAAGCGGAATTGCGCCTCCCATTCGATGACTATCTCTTGCGTGCTTGCTTGATTCAGGGATTTCTTCGAGACGGGAAATGCACCGTCAGCGCCGCACAAGGTCGGAACCATCGACGGGTCGCTGAGGGCACGGCCTGTGGTCAATTGAAGGTGTGCACCGATGCGGCCTGGAAGTGCGGGCGCTGAGCGTGCAAGTCGCACAGCTGCACCCGCGACACAAGCCATAGCCGTGGTGCTGGTGACAACACCTTCATGGATCGACCGGATGATGCCTTCTGTTACCCCGTCGGTGAAGCCGAAGTCATCCGCGTTGATAATAAGTTGAGGCATTGGCAATAGCCCTTCGAACAATATTGATATTGACAGCGCACCCTGGCAAGCTCTGTTAATACTATGGGCTTGCCAAGGCGAGTGGTAAAACACAGATCCTCAAGCCTCGTGGAGCTGCAAGCATTTCTCATGAGGATCATGCTCGTGTTGGCACTTACGATCTATTGTTCCTGGTTACTGATCGGATGCGGAGTGCAGACTCACTTGATCTGCTGCAATCGTCGGCCCTGCTGGAACACTGAACAAGGGTCCTCGTACGCTTATACTCTGCGCATTTGCGAGGGAGGAAAAGCTAGCTGGCGAAAGGTTGAGGTAGGACGTGCCAGTTCCAGTCTGAACCATAACCTGGGACGTAATTGCCGAAGAGGACTCCTGTTCCGCAAGATAGTTTGTAAGGAGGATGGTCATATTGCTGGCGAGATTCGAAATAATCCCGCTAGCGTCGGAGTCCTCCAGAAATATCTGGCCTGTGTTGATGTTGGGCAAAACACTGGTGCTCGCTATGTCAATCAACACGGTCTGACCCGTCAGAAGACTACTGAAGTCTGAGAAAGCCCCACCGGCAACAGTTGGATACCCCACTGAGTCGATTGCCAATAGAGCACCATTCATGACATTAACAGTCGTCGTGCTTTCGTCCATGGAAGTTCCGCCGCCCATCCCGAACGACTGGTTCACCCGCACCTGGAACGTGTTGCCTCCAGTTGCGATGCTAGTGATGGTGCCCTCCACGAGCTTGGCATTGGCGGCATCGGCGTAGGAAATACTGTCAGCATGCGCCGTTCCTGCGGCTGTCAGGCTGAGCGTAACTGAGACAATCTCCCCCGTTGTAACGCACGTAGCATTATCGGCGGCACACACTGAAGCCGGAAAGTTATAGATGGTGCTGGCATCTGTCACGATGGACGGTGAAACTTCGTTGCTCTCGGAGACAAGCACGATTTGACCAGCAGAGACGCTCTGCACTGTGCCGAGCTCTGAGTTCAGGGTCTGATCGCCCGTAGCCGATATCGTTGCGATCATCTGATCGTTGGCCGTATCGACACCGGTGCTGAAGTCCAGACTGTCATCGGACTGTAGAATTTTGCCTTGCGCCAGCGTCAGCGCAAAGCTTGCACTTGAACTTGCACCGACCGATAGTGGGAATGCCCCGGTCGCGACCGTCACATGGCGGTTCTTCATGGCAGGTACAAAGGTGCAGGTGCTCTGTGGTGCGCAACTGCTTCCCGGTATGGGAAGCGCGTTACTGCTCGGATTTGCGATAGTGATCGATGGATTTGCAAAGGAAACCGTGACACTTGAATACGTACCGGCACCCGCACTAGCAGAGGAAAGAAGGCCGGCGCCCGCGTCCAGATTGGTCAAATCAATTGTGACCGGAGCAGCTACGAGTTGCACATTCCCCGGATTCAGGACGGCGCTTGATACCTGAAGTCGAAATGACTGAATACTCGCTGTCTTCGAGGGCGAACTCTGCGCCAGCATACTGACAGTGCCTCCACTCGTAAGCGGCCCAACTGCCGACCGAGCTGTTACGACACCGATGCAACCATTCAATAAAGCAACGAAAATGATTACAAGTAAGACTGCTGATCCCTTGTACATATGGTCTCCCTAATCCTCCGCTGCGTCTGCTTGGTGCTTCAACGGATCAGCCGTTGATAGATTTGCCCTTGACTATCCCCTCGCGTGGTACGGATGTGCGCCCACCGAACTGTCACGACGCTGCATCAGTCGATGCATCGAAAGCTCGATCGGAGTTGGCGTCATGGCGGCGGCGGCGATGGAAGCGATGATGCTTCTTGGCTGGACGACCGGTTTCAGAGCCAGTTTTGATCGATGCCGGTTCCGCTGACCTCGCGTCAGCACCGGCGCGTTGACCGACTCCGCTGGTTGCAGCCTGCCCGCCGTAGCGATAGAAGAAGCTCGCCACTCCGTGATGCTTGCGAGCTTCGACCTGCAGCGCGCAACAGGTCTTCGGCATCGAAGTCTCCGTCGCCGCATGTGCCGGAAGACACGCCGCCAACAACAACCAATTACGAACGCCCCTGAACCGCATCTCAAATCCCCTCAGTGACCCCTTCCGAATGGTCACAGTGCGGTTGCATGCAGGTCGCCTACCAAACCGAACAGCGATATAAGTCATGCAATTTCATGTGCTTCCCCGTTAATTCGGAGAGAAGCACTGGAAATGAAACACACCAGGCGTGTCGCATGGGAGCATATTCGCCCCGGCGCTGACCACCGGAAGAATGCGGACTTACCTCGTGCACCTGAGGGAACGGCACATCTGATGCCAGGCGCAAGGCAGAGGCAAACAGTGTAAAATCATGGGCCTGAAGGAGATCGCGAGATGTCCATGTGTGACAAAACAACACACATTATGTGTCGAATGGGATCACTGTGTTCAGATGGAACACTGGGGTGAACCCTTGGGAGGGCTTCGGACTCCCGCTAGCTGCCGCTATAAACTCTCAGTCCTGAGGCGTTTCATTCTCCGGCCCGCTTCGATCCGCACTTTTGGCATTCCACCTGCATACAAGGGTGTGGAAAGAACGATGCTCAAGGTCTTTATATCGATAGTGTTAGGTTGTCTGCTTCTTACGTTGAGAGCCGTCGCGCAGAATAGCCGATGCACTCAATCCGAGAGCAAGCGCGCACTGGACATGCAAATCAGGGCTCAGAAGGCCTTGGCATCAAGGTTTTACGGAGCTGTGGTGGAAGAACTCAAACCGTTTGTCGGCGCACATCCCGAGGAATGCCAGCTCAGTCTCATTCTGGGGCGCGCCTATCTTTACGGAAAGCACGACCGTGATGCAGAGAGGCAGTTTAGCAATGTGCTCGCAAGGGACCCCGGGAACAGGACAGCCAAGCTTGAGTTAGCGCGCCTCTACGGATACCACGATAAATATGTCCGCTCCAACCAGCTCTTTACCGAGCTACTCAACGCAGACCTCACGGATGAAAACGCAAGTATCGGCTTGGCACGGAACCTAATTGACACAGACAACGTTGCGAAAGCCGAAGCCGTGCTGAAGGCCGGACTAGCCGCACACCCGAATAGCTTGCGGCTTCAGGAATATCAAGATATGCTGCACGCGCAACATGACGAGGTAGAAGCGCCAGATAGCGACTTGCACCATCACCCCACGTATGTCCTGCAAAACTGGACATACGTCATAGCGGATTCCGCAGCCGACAGCATTGTGGAAAATCTCACCCGCGCAAGCGCGCAGTTATCGTCGCGCTTCACTGTTCACATCACCACCCGAGTACGACATTTGTCATCAAGTGGTGGCGTCGTGGAACCTGCAAATGACAATGCCGAAAGCGCAGGCGGACCAACAGTTAGCGTAGTCACCTCGCAAGCGACTACCCACCTTAACTATCACATCACCCACTGGCTAAGTGCCACGGCCGGAGGAGGCGGCGTGCGCTTCAATAATGGGACATCCAAGGCGCTGTTTCGCGCAGGGTTAGAAGCTCATCGAGGTACGTCGCTTCATTTGAACGTGACGTACAGAAGAGCCCCCGTTTTGCCCACCCAGGAGGCTGAGACCTTCCACTTGACATGGCAAGGATGGCGCACTGCGTTTGACTGGTCTCCGCCGCAATGGAGGGTGCATCTCCTATCCTCAGAAACTACTTATTCAGATACCAACCAGCAACATGAACAGGACGCAGACGCCCTGCGCTGGTTCGGGGTAGGTAAAGTGACCCTTGGAACCGGTCTAAGCATCGATCACCTATCATTCGATCAAACCCTGAATCATGGTTATTTTAGCCCGGTAGACTATCAGAGTTACATGGGAACGACCGCTATACGACTCCAACACTTTCATCACTACAATGCAGAATTTCGATTCAATTCTGGAGCTGAAACAATTGAGCCTTCGCCATTTCGATTTATTTACGAGGTTTCTACCGAGAACTTTGTTCGGTTCGGTAAATGGGACCTACATGCTGACTACACCTTCGATCATGCTACCCAGTCAACGGGGGCATTTCAGACAAGCTTCGCAAGGATCGGAATCAAATACACCTATTGATAGTATTAACGTCCTACCAAGACCCGCATTAGCACAATGTAGCCGGTGACCCCATGAACATTATTGTTATTGACGATGACGCTTCGATTTGTAGATTCCTTGAAACCGCCATCGCAGCCACGGGCCACAAGTGTCACTCCGCACGCTCCCTCGCTGAGGCCGAAATTCTTCTCGCTGAGTTCACTCCGCATCTCGCGCTCCTGGACTTGTACCTGAAAGACAGCAGCGGACTCGATGTCCTACGATACATGCGCGTCCATCAGCCTTCGTGCGGCATTGTCATGATGACCGCCCACGCCAGCATAGAGACCGTAGCCGGATCTCTGCAGCACGGTGCGGATGAATATCTGGGCAAGCCAATCCATCTGGAGGACTTGCGAGCGCTCTTCCTGCGCTTCGAAAAGCATCAGGTTGAAGACCGGCCTGAAGCGCCCGCATGGATACCTACGGCCATCATCGGCAACAGCAAGGCGATGCTGGAAGTGTATCGCTTGATCGCCCGCGTCGCGCCGAGTGATGTTGGAGTTTTAGTAACAGGCCCGAGTGGCTCAGGCAAGGAGTTAGTCGCCCGTGCTATTCACACCTATAGCCTGCGGTCACGTGGTCCATTTATGGGAGTGAACTGCGGCGCGCTTCCAGAGCAGATCTTAGAAAATGAACTCTTTGGTCATGAGCGCGGTGCCTTCACAGGTGCTGACTCCGTGACACAAGGTCTCTTCGAAGCCTGCAGCGGCGGAACAATATTCCTTGACGAGATAACGGAGACAAGTCTCGCTTTTCAGGTCAAACTGCTCCGCGTCTTGCAGGAAGGCGAGATCCGACGGCTCGGTTCGAGCAAGACGATCGAAGTGAACGCTCGTGTGATTGCCGCTACCAACAGGCCAATTGGAGCTCAGATTATCTCCGGTACATTTCGTGAAGACCTTTACTACCGCCTCGGCGTCGTCAACATATCTCTCCCCCCTTTATCCGACAGGCGCGACGATATTCCACTCCTCGCTCAACACTTTCTCCAGAAGGCCAACGCAGGCAATTCACGAAATACGTTTTTGACGTCTGCTGCCCTGCAGGCCTTGGTTGATCTGCCATGGCCCGGAAACGTGCGAGAGCTGGAGAACTTCATGCAGCGCCTTGTGATCTTCGCCGTCACAGAGGAGATAAGTGTGGACGATGTCCGGATCGCACACCTACACGCCGGTAGTGTGCTTCAGCAGCCCGAGATATCGGGGGTGAGTCTAAAGGAGGTAGAGAGAGAGCAGATTGTAAGGGTACTCAATGAGGCTTCCGGTAACCGCTCGCTTGCGGCAAGACGCTTGGGCATCGAGCGAAAGACTTTGTATATGAAGGCGAAGCGTCTCGGAATCGATCTGAAACTATGACCCAAGGCGAGAGTTGGCCCAGACGTCCCTGGTGGGGAACCAGCTTGGCTCTTGCACTGGTTTGCTTTGTGCTGGCTCTATCAGCCGCCTTGATGAGCCCTGTTATAGAACTCGGAAGACGCACGAATGACACGTTCTTCAGGCTCAGGAATCGCACCCCTTCAACTTCGTCTGTTGAGGTTGTGGTCATTGATGACGCGGCACTTGCTCAGCAGGGTCGCTGGCCGTGGAGCCGCAGTCAATTGGCTCGCCTTATCGACAAGATCGCTGCCGGGCACCCGAGATCCATTGGGTTGGACGTGCTTCTGAGTGAACCCTCTGATGCGCGAGATGATAATGCACTAGCTGCTGCCCTCACGCAGGCTGGCAACGTTATCCTTCCCGCCAAGATCACGACGTCCAGCGAGGGCTCTTTGTGGGTTGAGCCCCTACCTGTCTTTGCGCAGGCAGCCTCCGGTGTCGGGCACGTTCAGGCCATCCTGGACAAGGACGGTGTGTGTCGCCGTCTGCCGGAAGCCGAGATGTCGCTCGCAGGCCGCCTGCCCATGATGGCTGAGGTGCTAGCAAGTCAAGCCCATTCTCTCGATATGGCCACCCGCAACTCATCGGGAATCCAAATTCTTCACCCAAGTGAAATGACTATCGACTACCGTGGGCTCGCAAATGGGGAAGGTTCATCTCGCGGTCCATTCCGTACCATCTCAGCATCGAAGTTGTTTAGTGATGAGAAGTATGACTTTCGACAAAAGACCGTCTTGATTGGATTTTCTGGTACTGGCCTCGAAGATGAATTGCTTACCCCTCTGAACTACTCCTCCCCCGCTCCAGGAGTATTAATTCAAGCCAATATGGTTGACACGATGGAGCGAGGTCGCATCATCGCAAGGGCTAATCCATTCGCTCAAGCTACTCTCCTCTTTGCGATCTGCAGTATTGGCGCGATCGTCATGCAGCGCCAACATGCTCTACAGAATGTTGCTTGGTTGGTGCTCAGCACTGCATCCACTTATGTCGCAGCGTACGCTTGCTTCATTGCATGGGGCACTCATTTCTCACTAGGTCCAGCGATATTGGCAGAATTCATCATCGTGCCGCTCGGCCAGCTCCAGCATATCCTTCTGATTCAAGGGTTGATCGGCGATAGTCTGACGAATCTACAGAAGCAGACCGAAGGGTTGCCCCTTTACCTAGCTGGTGTTCTCGCACCACAGTTGAATATGAGAAATCCTGCAGTCAGCCTGACGCCATCGGAATCCAAGCTGGACCGTATTGCACGGACTGACCAGCAGATCGCGATTGTCTCTGCATTTCAACAGTCTCTTCTCAGTGGTATGCGAGATGGGATCGCGGTATTCGACGAAGATGGAAATGTGCAGTTCGAGAATGGAGCTTGGCAGGAGTTCTTTGGAGTTAGCGGATGGGCTTATGAGGCTCAGTGGCCGGAATTATTAAATCTTGTCTATCCCACAACGATGAAGCTAACACAACGAGGTCTCACTCATAGGGATGCAGGATATCCTAGCAAAGCCATAGATCGTGAAGTGCTTATCGCAGCGAGGCTATGGAGGATTTCCATGTCTATGTTACCTTCCGTAAAATCAGTCAATAAAGCTCTTTGTATGGTAATTGCAGCCGATCTGACACCGCAGATGGAGAGAGATCAGGCCCGCCAGCAAGCGCTGCAATTCATCACGCATGAGCTGCGGACTCCGCTCGTGTCTCTGCTTGGATTTGCTGAGCTTCTCCAGCAGTTCCCTGAACAAGCACGGGCCGCTGGAGCGGCAAGCGTTATCCAGCAGGAGTCAGAGAGGCTGATCGCCTTGACTACAATGTTCTTAGAGTGCTTGAAACTTGAGACAGCGCTTCCCGTGGTGGTGCCAATAGAAACAGATCTGGACATAGTCATTCAGAATGCCGTGTCTCTTGCTCGACCTCTCTGTACGTCTTCCAATAAGAAGTTAATTGTCACAACCGCGCCAGATGGAACACGGGTGCGTTTGGATGCCGCAATGATGACCGGAGCATTACTCAATTTAGTTGCAAATGCGGCTAAATATGGGACTGATAGGACGGACATAGAAGTTCGAGTTGAAGTACACGCCGACATGATTACATTTGGCGTTCATAATCGGGGACCTGCCATCCCTCGGGAAGAGATACCCAACTTGTTTATGCCTCAGTACCGCATGCTGGAACACACAAAGGATCGGGCTGGCTGGGGCATAGGTCTTGCCTTTGTGAAACGCGTCATGGATGCGCATGGAGGGGAAGTTCGGGTCGAGAGCAATGAAGCTGAAACTTGCTTTCAGTTGCTCCTTCCAACCCAACCCACAGTATACGGAGCTAAGATATGAAGAACCACATCGCACGAGTGCTGTTCGCGCTCACCGTGTCTTGCATTGTTCCATCTGCCATTGGGCAGACCAAAATAGATTCCATCGGGAATGCTCCACCCGGAGGCGCCATTGTCCTGGACGTGACCGGAAAAGTCACAGCACGAAATCATAGAGGCGATAAGCTCAACGTGCTCCGAAGCACGATATTTGCCGAGGGCACGACCATCGAGACTAACTCGGACGCAAAAATACTGTTGAGACTGGAGGACGGAAGTGAGGTCTTACTTCGTTCTGGTTCCAGTCTGGTTCTCACACAACGAGCTTTGCCAACCGGTTCAACACTGTTCGAATTGATATTGGGAAGGCTCAGGGCCGTGGTCACCAAACGTTTTACCGGAACGC